>Ga0123335_1000789_pt1 | contig 53445 bp, 36 predicted proteins | sample BiotimSIPDNA_2_FD_89707 | JGI IMG/M metagenome (GOLD analysis project Ga0123335, IMG submission 89707) | Anaerobic biogas reactor microbial communites from Washington, USA - Biogas_R2 time_0 SIP DNA | ecosystem: Engineered > Bioreactor > Anaerobic > Unclassified | place: Washington, USA...
GTCGTCGAATTGCTGTGGCTTATTTGCGGCGAGCAGTTTTCTGATTAGCTTCGCTTGTCTCCTGTAGGGCGAAATGACGCAAATTTCATTTAGTTCGAAGGCATTGATTTTCTCGAGCACTGTAGCCGTTGCAATTTTTGCCTCGGTGATATTTTCATAGCCTGGGCTAGTATCGCTGATGACGAGCTGGTTTGCCTTGATTTCCGGCGGCAGTTTCGCTGTATCGATGATTTGCAGTGTTTCCCGTGGGTATTTCGCCTGTCTTTCCTTGAAGGGAAGTTTGAAATACTCTGCATTTGGGTTGGTTTGCACCTTGGCATTGTAGAACAATCTCGAGGCGAATTTCATCAATCTTGGGTTTTGCGACCGGTAGCATGTCGTCAACATGATCGGTTGCAGTTGCCTGAAGTCTTGCAGCCACGCCATCAGGCTTCCGTTGAGGAGGCAGGATTGCGCCTGGGTCAAGGCGTGGTTCCTCTGGAGGGCTTCCTGGACGGCATCGGGGAACGGGAACGGCGGGAGCTGCTTGATGTCGCCGAAGATGACAACACGCCTTGCAAGGCAAATGCAGGGGATCACTTCGGCGGTGGGGGACATCGCCGCTTCATCGAAGACAATCAGGTCAAAAGGTCCGTTGGCACTGAGTCGATCCGAAATCCCATGGGATTTCAGGATGCCGATGTGCGTGCCCGCGTGGATTTCGCATTTTTGCTCCAATGCCTTTTCCTCGATTTGTGCTTTGATCTTGCGATTCCCGGTCCATGCTGACTTGAGGACTTCGGGGTCGATGGGATCCGGTGATGAACCGTGCCTGAAGAGGGGCTTGTGGAGCAGTTTCTTGCAGATGTTGTCAACGGCGGCGTGCGTTGGCGCCGTGATGATGATCTTTGCGTTTTCGACTTCTTGCGTGACTTTTTCGACTAATTGGACGAGGACGGTTGATTTTCCTGTTCCAGGGGGGCCTTGGATCAGCGTTGCGAGATTGAATGCGTCGCTAGCGGAATGGATCGCATTGTTTTGCTGCGGGTCATTTCCCTTAAGGTATGGGTGGTGCCTGTAGGGCAGCGGTTTGATGCCAAGGATTGCCTTGAGGGGTGAGTTTTCGCTGCTTTTATCCTTGTCAATGCCTGTGATAAGGTTTTCCAGCAACGCGATGATGAAAGGGTATGAGGATTGCCTTGGCTTGGCGAACAATTGGGATTTTGGAGGGATTTCCACCAGATCCTTGTTCCATTCGATTCGTCCGATAACCGTGCCGTCTTCGATGACGTCGGCAGAAAAAGTCCCGATGTAACTTTTCTGGGAATCAATTTGGGCGATGCTGAATCTGGTTCCTTCCCTGATGCTGATAATCAGTTGCTGTGGAAGATTGAGCTTGACGGTCTCGACATTGTCGGTTTTTTCGACGAGTGTTTGCGCATCCTTTAGCGGGATTGTGAACTCCTCGTCGTTTTTTTCGAGCAATCGGTAGGCTTCGAGCAGGATGTCGATATCAGCTTTGACGTCCCATTTTCCCCGTTCCGGAATGGTGATTGCGACGGGTTGTTCCGCGATCTCGCCAATATCCTCGTCTTGCGGTTGTTGTTCATCCAGGTTGAGTGTCAGCTGCGACGAGATTTCGTCTTCGACCATTTCAGCGAGGACCGCGTCCAGGAGGGACTTGAATCCGGTACGTCTTGACTTGAGCTTGTTGACGACGGGAGACGGTTTTTTGCTGGCGAGTTGTTCGAGTGTTTCCCTGATCAGGCTGTTGCTTGCCTTGTGCAGGTTCAGGTTGGGGTAGTCTTGCTTGAGGATTGCGACGACTTCCGCCATGACCTCGACCTTGTCCCCGAAAGTCACGTCGTTGGGTTCGGGACTGATGTCCTCCGGCTTGTCGAATACAATTTCTTTGTCATCGACTAGGATTCGTTGGATTTCGATATGGTTTTCGGCTTCGATTGCCAGGACAGGCTGCTTGTCGTTCAGGTGCCAATCGAGGTATGCGATTCTCGTGTTGTCATGGCGTGTCTTTCCGATGATTTGGCGGTTGTTCCAGAAGATTCCCTGGGATGGCACGAAGAAAGGGCGCGGGCTGCAGGCGTCCTGCCAGATCCTGAAGAATTGCTCGCTGGTGACGAGTACGGAGTTGACCTTGGCGAGTTTGGCGGCTTCGTCGAGGAACTGGATGACCTTCTGGATTTCAGCTTGATTGTCGAGCATGTTTTCTCGATGAATGTTAGGTTAACAATTGTGGTAAAAATCAAAGGCACCATAGCCTTTGAAGCATACTATATATCATATAAGTAGAATTTCTTGTGAAAATGTTACGAAGGATAATTTGAGTACAAAATGAATTTGGGAAAAAAGAAGTTATTAGGTACGGGAGAACTGATGGGAAAACAGGGTTGCCCCTATGGCTTTGGTTATATTCGGAATTAAATGGCCGTTTGAAACGAGCGTTTAGTTGCTATGCATGGTTACTTAGCGTTGTTTATGTGTTTAACATTTTCGATTGATAGTATTTTTTTATAGAATTAGGAATTTTGTGTTTGGCGAATGATTTAGCCTTAAAAAGCATACTTAATTCAATAGAAAATGATACTTTTGGCGAGAATTTGATTTGCAAATTAGGGAAGTGTGATTATGTTGACTTAGCTTGATGTGTGTTTTGACAATGTAGGCAAAGTAGTTTCGGAACAAGATATTCCGTGTGCTAGACATCATCATTAACGTTTAAGGAGCAAAATATGGCGAACATTACTCAAGTATTGAACGAGGAGATTCGTCGTTTGGCGAAGAAGGCTACGAAGAGTGATTTTGATAACCATCGCGAGCAACTGGTTGCGTTGCGTCGTTCTGTAGCGGAATTGGAACGTCGCATCAAGGCATTGGAGAAGTTGGGGCCATCTGCAGTTCCGGTCGATGCTTCTTCTTCCGATGTTGAGACTGAGGATCGCCCGAAGAGTGTTCGCGTGACTGCCGATCGGATTTTGAAGTGGCGCACCCGTCTTGGCTTGACTCAAGTTCAGTATGCGAAATTGCTTGGTGTCAGTCACTTGTCCGTAAGCCATTGGGAATCTGGCAAGACGACACCCCGCGAGGCCCAGAAGCGTCGCATTGCGGAATTGCGTGACATGGGCAAGCGCGAGTTGAAGAAGTTGAAGGATGAGCGTTTGGGCACGGGCGACGTTCCTGTTGAGGCTGATGCTGAGTAGTCTTGTCCTGTCAATCGAGTGAATGACCAGCAACTACCCGACGAGACCATGTTGGGTGGTTGCTTTGTTTTTTTATGCAGGGGGTAGAAAGCCATGATGGGATCGAGCGTACGGTTTCAGATTGAGTCGGGGTCGAGTTATTTGCTGTTTCCCGTGAAGCGCGGGAATCCGCAATGTCGCGTTCGGATTTTGCATCAGGGGGAAGAGGTTCGCTTTTTCACGATTGAGCTAAGCGATTTTGTCGATTGCGAGTGGGAGGCTCGCGTTGACGGCAGCGAATGGGCAGGGTCTGAGGTTGAGGTTGTCGTTGAGGGTCGAGGTTTTGGCGATGGTGTGCCCTGCCGCCTCGGTGATGGTTCTTACACCCCTGGCGCCTATGGCGAGTCATTGCGTCCGCAGTATCATTTTTCGCCTTATCGCGGTTGGATGAACGATCCGAACGGTCTTGTGTACTATGGTGGCGAATACCACTTGTTTTTCCAGCACAATCCGTACGGTTGGGGTTGGGGGAACATGACATGGGGCCATGCCGTGTCGCAGGATTTGCTTCATTGGCGCGAGTTGGGCGATGTATTGCATCCCGATCGCTTCGGAGCGATGTTCAGCGGGAGCGGGGTGTGCGATGTGCGGAACAGTTCCGGGTTCGGCGATGGCGACCGGGCGCCGCTGGTGTTGATCTACACGGCGGCGGGAAATCCATTTACGCAATGCGTCGCCTATTCGTGCGATGGTCGCACGTTCCACAAGCATGCGGGGAATCCGGTGATTGGGAACATTGACAAGGGGAATCGGGATCCCAAGGTGTTTTGGCACGAGGGTACTGGTCGTTGGGTGATGGCCCTGTACGTCGGGCACCAAAATGAGAGCGAGTACACGGTTGAGTTGCACGGGTCTTCCGACTTGCTGCACTGGGAGCGCTTGTCTGTCGTTCCTGGCGGCAAGGGGGACAATCGTTATTTGTACGAGTGTCCTGACATGTTCGAGTTGTGCGTCGAGGGGAGCGATCAGCGCCGCTGGGTCTTGACTGCCGCCAATGGCGAGTATCAGATTGGCGACTTTGACGGAGTTGAGTTTGTCCCCGAGTCATCTGTTTTGCGATCATGCGAGGGGATAGCGTATGCGAGCCAGACCTTTGACGGGTTGGCGGATGGTCGCCGCGTGATGATGTCGTGGTTGCGTGCCGAATCGCCTGGGATGCCGTTCAACCAATGCCAATCAGTTCCTCAGGAGTTGAGTTTGGTACGGACTTCCAGCGGGTTGCGCTTGAGCCGCAAGCCGTTGCGTGAGTTGGTCAGTCTTCGCAGGCGCTCGTATGCAGGCTCCGGCTTGCTGGATTATCTTGGCGATAGTTGCGAGATCCGCCTTGTCCGTTCCCATGGTCACGGATTGGATTTTTCATATCGTGGTCTTGGATTGTCGATCAAGGACGATGCGCTTGAGTTGTGCGGTCATCGTTGTCCGTGGCGTTACGGCGATGGTGACGGTGAGGCTGTCGTGTTGTATGTTGACCGCACGACCATCGAGTGTTTCAGCGAGGATGGCTTGAATTATGTGAGCATCGGCATTCTGGATGCCCTAGGCGGGAGTGGGTATCAGGTATCGCCCGGAGTCGAGGTTTCCTTGTATGAACTGGCTTCCACGTTGGGTCTTCAGAATTAGTGTTCAACAAAATCGTGTTTTCGTTCGTTCTATAATGAGTTTGTTTTTTTACATGTAACGAGGGCACGAAACAGGATTTGGCTATGCAGAACTATTCGATACGAAAGCGTGTGTTGATTACTGGCGGCGCTGGATTTTTGGGATCCCACTTGGCCGAACGCATGATCGCGGCGGGCCATGACGTCCTAGTTGTGGACAACTTCTACACGGGGACGAAGGAAAACATCCGCCATTTGCTTGGCAATCCCCATTTTGAGCTGATGCGGCATGACGTCACGTTCCCGCTGTACGTCGAAGTGGACGAAATCTACAACCTGGCTTGTCCCGCATCCCCGGTGCACTACCAATTCGATCCCGTACAGACGACGAAGACGTCGGTTCACGGCGCAATCAACTTGCTTGGCTTGGCCAAGCGCACGAAGGCGAAGATCCTGCAGGCGTCAACCTCGGAAGTCTACGGCGACCCGGAAGTCCATCCCCAGGTGGAAACCTACTGGGGACACGTGAATTGCACCGGAATCCGAGCGTGCTATGACGAGGGAAAACGTTGCGCCGAAACCCTGTTCTTCGACTACTGGAGGCAACACAGGGTCAAGATCAAGGTGATCCGCATCTTCAATACCTATGGTCCTAGAATGCATCCGAATGACGGACGCGTCGTCTCGAATTTCATCGTCCAAGCACTGCGCAATGAAGACATCACCCTGTACGGCGACGGAAACCAGACACGCTCGTTCTGCTATGTGGACGACTTGATCGAAGGCATGATCAGATTGATGAATACAGGCGACGACGTGACAGGCCCCGTCAACGTGGGAAATCCCGGTGAATTCACGATTCGAGAGCTGGCGGAAAAGGTCATCGAGCTGACGGGATCGTCATCAAAGCTGGTCTTCAAGCCATTGCCGCAGGACGATCCGAGGCAACGCAAGCCCGATATCACCTTGGCGAAGTCGCTCCTCGGATGGGAACCGACCATCGCCCTAGAGGCAGGTTTGAAGAAGACGATCGCGTACTTTGACGATTTGCTGTCAGGACGCTTTGGCTAGAAATTGAGAAGGACTATGGGGAAAAGCCGCTTGCCATTTGACGACAGTGATCTTGAGCTGGCGTTGCAAGGCGACCTTGCTACGCTTGCCCGCCTTGATTCCTGTGGTCTGTTGCTAGGTGGTGGCGAGGGTCTGGAATCCTACACGAAGCGGCTGACTTGCTTTCGCAGTCGTCTTGCGACCTTGGAGGACGAATTGTCAAGCAAGGGGAGTTCGACGGTTGAGGGGATTGAGTTGACACGCGGCGATCGGATTCCCGAATCGTTGTTTGCCCGGATATCCGGGCGTTGCCGCGAGCTTTATGGTTTTGAGATTGACTGGGTGCCCGGCTTTTTCATTGATCCGTCATTTTCATTGTTGTTTGGCGGATGTGCATTTTGCTGGTATCCTGAGTTTTTCACGTTGTTCATCATTCGGAGAACGTTCAAGGATCAGGAGCGTTGGTTGATTTATCGTCGAAACGAGTTGATATCCCACGAGTTGTGCCATGTGGCGCGTTTGAGTTTGGACAGCAGCGTTTACGAGGAGATATTTGCGTATCGGACGTCCGATAGCGGTTTCCGGCGTTTGCTGGGAGGTATATTTCGGAAGCCGTACGACAGTTTTTTGTTTTTGGGCGTGACGTTGCTGTTGCTTCTCGCCCAGGTTGTTCGAACTCAATTCATGCCCAGTTTGCCGATAGGTCCATTTTGGCTATTGGTTGGCCTTGTATTCCTATGGTTTTTGGCACGTCATTTTGCGAGCATTGCTTGTTTGCGAAGAGCGGAGCGTGTTGTACGCGAGGCTTTTGGCGATCTTCATTCGTGGCCTGTGTTGTTTCGATGCACCGACGCCGAGATCAAGGAGCTTTGCGGGATGGGTGCCGAGTCTTTTCGGAGCTGGGCATTGTCCCGCAGCGAGCAGGAGATTCGCTGGAAGGTGATAGTGCATCGTTTTGGGGGTGGTTGCCGATGATGGATGCCGATGCCTTCTTCTACATTATTATTTTCGGTTTCATAGGCTGTCTTCTGATCAGACCCGCGTTCAAGTTTGCTGGTTTTTTGTGGAATTGGGTGTCGTCCGGGCTGACTCATTACGGCAATCCCCAGCCAAAGGTAGGGCCTGCGTTGGCGGCACGCGCCCGTGGCGAGTATGATGTGGCGTTAGGATTGTTGAACGAGTTGACGGAGAGCTATCCCGAGAACTCGATTGGATATATTGCAATGATGGAAATCTACTCCAGCGACTTCAAGGACTACGAAAGGGTACGGGAAGTCTATGGGCGCGGGCTTCTTCGAGTGCATGACAAGGACGAACTTAAGAAGCTGGAACGTGCCTACAAGGAGTTGACGATGGATGCGCCTGAAAAGGCGAAACAATAGGATTTTGAGTGAGAGAAGGGTCTTGATGAAAGACATGCTTGAAGGATTGACAGAGTCTCAGCTTGAGGCTGTGACGCATCGTGACGGACCGATGCTCGTCATCGCCGGCGCCGGCTCGGGAAAGACAAGGGTCGTGACGTGTCGCATTGCGTATTTGATCTCGAACGGGGTCTGGCCAAGCCAGATTCTGGCGATGACGTTTACGAACAAGGCGGCTCGCGAGATGAGGGAACGCGTGGAGGCGATGACCGGAGAGCAGGCGCGCCAAGTCGGCACCTTCCATTCATGCTGCGCAAGATTCTTGCGCCGTGACATCGAATTGCTGGGCGATGGCAGGACGCGCGATTTCACGATCTATGACACAAGCGAACAGCAGGCAACCCTGAAAAAGGCGTTGGAAGCAGACAACCTGAAGCTGCCTCCAGGCTTGACGCCACGTGGAATGCAAGCGCTGATATCCCAGGCGAAGGGACAGCGGAGAGCAGTTCTGGATCTCGCATGCGCGAATAATTACCAAAACCCAGAGCTTATTGCCAAATGCGCTGCGAGCTATGAAGCGAGATTGCGGCAATGCAATGCGGTTGACTTTGACGACTTGCTGTTGCTGATGGCCGATGTCTTGGAGCGTTTTCCCGAACAACGGGAGATTTACCACAATCGTTTCCGATATGTGTTGATAGACGAATACCAGGACACGAACCATTTGCAGTACGAACTGATGCGCTTGCTCGTCGGACCCGGAGATAATATCCATGTGACCGGCGATCCCGATCAAAGCATCTATTCTTGGCGAGGAGCCGACTACTCGAACATCATGAGCTTTACGAAGGACTACCCGAATGCCAGGGTCGTGACGCTGGAGAGAAACTATCGTTCGACGCAGACGATCTTGGACGTTGCGAACGAGTTGATCGAGCACAACTTGAATCGGTACGAGAAGTCGCTGTACACCGAGAACATGGGAGGATATCCTGTGTACGACGTGACGGTCGGGACGGATCGCCAGGAGGCAGATTGGATATGCAGGAGCATATTGTCGTTGAACGAGGAAGGCAACAATTTGCGCGACATGGCTGTGTTTTACCGTACGAATAGCCAGTCCCGCGCATTGGAAGAGGCGTTTGTGACCAATCAGATCCCGTACCAGTTGATTGGCGGTCTTCGGTTTTACGAGCGCAAAGAAGTGAAAGATTTCCTGGCTTTGTTGCGTATATTGGTTAACCCCAATGATTTGGTTTCATTGGAGCGGGTTGCCGGCTTGTTTGGGAAGGGAGTTGGCAGCACGACGTTGACGAAGGTGATGCTGGCGGCCCGTGCCCATGGGATGAGTTCGGTGGAGTTGCTGGCGCATAAGGATTTCGCAACCTTGTATGGTGGGCGTGCGACTCCCGGGTTACGTCGGTTTGCCGAATTGATTCGGAGTTTGCGTTCAATTCCATTGTCTCCCGTTTCGGAAGCTGCGGAAATGATTTTGGATATATCTGGGTTGAAGGATTTGTATTCGAAGGAGATCGATGACGAGGAGCGGATCGCGAACATCGAGGAATTTGTCGGCAATGTAAATCGTTTTGGCGCTGAGAATCCCGATGGCGATCTGGCTCAGTTCTTGGAGGAGGTTTCGCTGGTGGCGGACATTGATTCCCATGACGAGGAATCTGATTTTGTGACGTTGATGACCTTGCATAGCTCGAAGGGGCTTGAGTTTCCGTACGTGTACATAGCTGGAGTCGAGGAAGGCTTATTGCCACATTCGAATGCTCTTGGCGATCCAGAAACGGTAGAGGAGGAGCGTCGGATCTTCTATGTCGGGATAACCCGTGCGAAACGCGGCTTGGTTTTGCTGCATTCGCAGACGCGTTTTTTGTGGAATCGCCGTGATTACAGAAGGCCCTCGAGGTTCCTGGCTGAATTGCCTGAGGACATTGTGACGCGCTTGTTCTACGGTGTGCGAGGGAGGAAAAAATAAGAAATATGATTTAAAATGAGGAGGCAAGTTTGTTTTTGTCATGATTCTTGCGAAAAATTCGGTTTGTTACAATATTGTGCTATTTGCACTCGTTAAATAACAGTTAAGGTTGGTTAAGTCATCTAGGATCCTATTGGATCCTGGTCGGATTGGTTTGCAACGATCAATCTGAGTACAAAACGGATTTGGAGGTTATGATAGATGCTGTCAGACAATGACACGATGAAACTGTACATGCAGAACATTGGTCAATATCCGTTGGTTTCGACTGACGAGGAAGTTGAACTTGCTGCAAAGATTGCTGCGGGAGACGCGGAGGCCCGAAGCAAGTTGATTCGAAGCAACTTGCGTTTGGTAGTGAAGATCGCCCACGATTTCAAGGGTTTGGGCTTGCCCTTGCTGGACTTGATTTCCGAGGGCAACATCGGTTTGATGCGTGCCGTTGAGAAGTTCGATCCGAGCAAGGGAGCGAAATTGTCCAGCTATGCCGCTTGGTGGATCAAGCAATCGATGCGCCGAGCCTTGGCGAATCAGGCTCGTACCATCCGTATCCCCGTCCAGTCGGCATCGAAAATCTCGAAGATTCAAGCCGCAAAGACGAAGTTGACAGAAGAGTTAGGGCGTGAACCGACGGATAAGGAGATCGCCGCCGAGGTCAATCTGACAGAACGCACGGTCACAGGCTTGCGCTTGGGAAAGACGACGACGATTTCGCTGCACGATCCGATCCAGCATGGCGAAGACGGCGAATTCCGCGATATCATCCCGGATGACAAGTCAGCCGCACCGGATGAATTGGTCCAGGACGAAGAGACGCTGAGCCACATGATCAAGCTTTGCGAGCGCTTGGAAGAACGCGAACGAACCATCTTGACGCTGCGATTCGGCTTGAAAGGCGATCGCCCAAAAACCTTGGAAGAGGTCAGCCAAAGCATTGGACGTACTCGGGAACGAGTCAGGCAAATCCAAAACCAGGCGCTGGACAAGTTGCGCAATATGCTCGAGGCCGATGGAATCCTAGAAAATATTCCAGCAGGCGAGGAAACCTCGGACAAGTAAGCCGACAATAATCACTTGCCGGAATAATGTGGATGCCCCGACCAAACGTGGATCGGGGCATTTTTTGTCTTGATTTCGGTACTTGGATAACTTTCGGCTTCGAAAACCAAGCGACTTCCACCCTTGTACCATCGACGCACTTTAAGTACGAGCATCCAGGGTGTTCGTACTCAAGTTGTTGTCATGGCGTCACCTGTTTTTTTAGGGTTATGAGGTGAGATTATTCGAGGATATCACCGAGTGACATGCCGTTTCGTCCTGCTTGGTAGATTTTGCGGACGTCATCGAACGTGATCGCCCTGTTCCAGATGGCAAGGTCGTCGATGTCACCATTGAGCGGCGCCTTGTAGTTGCCAGTTCCATCCTGTCCGATGTGCCATTTCATCCCTGTATTGATCACGATGTCCTCGGCGTGCTCTGCGATCCAATGGAGATTGCCGTCTCTCCGTCCTTGATAGACGTATGCCGCGCCGTTGGCTTGGAGAACGACAGCATAGAAGACCCATTCTCGGGGTTCGATGTGGAAGGTGTTCAAGTCGGCGCGATTCACTTTTCCTGATCTTGCATAGTTGAAGCCGACTCCTGTCCATGGGGCGCCGTCGCCACGCTTGCCTGCATTGAGTACGAATCCAGGGTTTTGTCCGCTATTCCAGTCCTTGTTCGAGATGATTGCGGGATCGCCGATTTGCGATTCGCGCAGCCTGACCCACATGGTGATGGAAAAGTTGGTCTTGTTTTCGAACTGGAGCTTTTCTGTACCTTCAAGGGCGACTCCATGTCCTGCGAAGCCTGGGACTCTGAGGAATCCGTCAGCAAATCCATTGCCGAGTCCGCTGGCTGTATCTTCTCCTCCTAGGAGTGTTGCCTTGATGTTTGTTCCCGCCAGGTTTTTCGCTTCTTTGTCATCGAATGTAAAGTATGCCTGGAGTCCTTGCTTCAAGGGGCGTTTTGCTGGATTCTGGACTTGTTTTCCGATGACTTTTCCGTCGAGTTTCATCGTTGAGACATCGAGTCCGAAGTGTGCGAGGGCAGTTACTGGGAGGTCATAGTGATTTGGTATTCCTGCGAGTTGGCCTTGGCTGATATGTCGTCCTGCCATGACAATTGGGATTGTGCTTGCCTGTCCGCCCCACATGCCGTGGCTGGTTGACATGCCTCCATGATCCGCCGTGATCATCAGAAGCCAGTCTTCTTGGGCAAAGGTTTCTCGTGACGCTATGGCTTTCATGAGGTTGCCAACGAGCATGTCTGACTGCATCTGTGCCCTGACGAAGCTTGTTCCGTAGGGGTAGAAGCCGGTTCCGTGCCCGCCTGCATCCGGCCAATCGACGAAGATCATCGTTGCTTCTGGCGCGTCTTTTGTTGCGAGCAGCTGTGCGAGTTCGCGTCCGTTGGCGGCATCGCTCGGACCGCGTTTGCCCTTGACCTTGGGATGTGGTGCCGTATGGTCGTTTTCACCCCATGTGTAGAGAAAGTATGTCTTGAGTTGTGGTTTTGTATCGGCCAGTCTTCCGAGCCATGAAGGCCATTCCTTGAAGTTGCCGTCCTTGGTCTGTCCATTGTTGAAGACCCGATGCTTGGTTGCCGTGACTCCTGTGGCAATCGCGGCATGGTTGGTTGCGCTTGACGGCTTGGCGTCCGTCAAGGCTTGTGCGCAATCGGAGAATGCGCCTTTGTAGTCAGGGTGCCATTCGCCTTTCATGAGCGCATGGAGATTGGGCATGTGGGTGTTGAACAGGGCGTCGGCGCGCATTCCGTCCAGCATGATCAACAATGCCATTGGACGACGTGGCGTCGCCTCCTGGGAGCAGAGAACCGATGTCAGGGCGACAAAGAGGAGAAGTGGTAGTTTTTTCATGGCGTCATTCCTTAGATTTTTTTGTTTTCAAGGAGTTGTCTTCTGATCCATCCATTATCGAGGGGGTCTTTGACTTGGACCATCCATTCGTGCAGTCTCAGCCTGAATTGCCTGACGATGTCCCGGCATTCCAGGAATTGCGCTTTGTTGATTCGTTCTGCGGGGTCGTTGACCAGGTCGTAGAGTTCGTCTTCAGCGGTTCCATTCCAGACATATTTCCAGTCGTGGTTTCGGACCATTCGCTGCGAATAGAGTCCGAATTGGTTTCCGTGGTACATGCATAGGACGTCCTGGCGTTGGGTAGAACCGGTGCCTTTGAGAGTCGGGATCAGGGATTCTCCCTGGAAGGTATCCGGCGCTTGTGCGCCCGCCATTTCGCAGAGCGTCTTGGCGAGGTCGATCGTATGGATGACGAAATCGTCAGCCTTTCTATTGGGCTGCGTTACTCCTGGCCATCTGATGATCAGGGGGACCCTGGTGACATCGTCATACATTACATAATGCTTGTCAATCATCCCGTGTGCTCCGCACATGTCGCCGTGGTCGCAGGTATAGATGACGATTGTATTGTCTGCGATGCCGAGCGTTTCGAGTGCATGGAGGACTCTTCCGACTTGTTGGTCGAGCAGCGTGATTTCGCCCAAGTATCGTCCCACGAGCGGCGCCCATTTTTCCCAAGTCCATCCATCAAGTCCCCATGATCTGAGTTGTTGCGCCTGGATGTAAGGCTTGTTGATCAGCGGGTCTCCGAAGCTAGGCCATGGCGGGATTGATTCTGGCGGATACATGTCGGCGTAGGGTTGCGGAACCACATTGGGCAGATGCGGTTCGCTAGGATCCCAACGGATAAGGAAAGGCTGGTCCTTGACCGCTTGCTCTTCAAGTTTCCTGATGGTTTGCGACGCACCCCAATACAGCCTTGATTGCTGCGGGGTGATGTGGCTGTCGTAACCGAAGAAAGGCATTCCTGACGGTCTTGGTTCCAGTCCTTGTTCCGCCCTCCAGGTGGCGTATTGCCCTTCGGGGATATAGTCATCAAACCCGAATTCCTGTGGTGATTTTGCTTTTCCACCGAGCCATTTTCCGATGAAAGAGAGGTTATAGCCTTGGTTTTTAATGGTTTGCGTAAAGGTGGGGAGTTCAATTGCTGGTCTTGAGGCTTCGGTATCTGCGTTTGCGATACTGAGGTGTTTGCATGACCATACGCCGTGCAGGAGGCTGTTTCGTGCGGGGACGCAGATTGGCGACGAGGTGAATGCATTGGTGAAGTTGACTCCTGTTTCTGCGAGCTTGTCCAGATTGGGGGTCTTGAGGAATGGGTGTCCGTTGATTCCAAGGCAGTCTTGCCGATGCTGGTCGGCGACAATCATCAAAATATTCGGAGGCATAGTAGGCGTTTCCCGGATTGGTTATTTGGCGTTGAGGACTTTTTCGTAGATTGCGTTGACGTTTTTGTCGGGGACCATTTTTTCAGGATGGTCCTTGAACCATTGTACGGATTGCCTGATTCCTTGCCTGAAGGAGACATTGCATTGGAATTCTGGCACGATACGCTTGATTTTCGAGCAATCGAAGATGCCGTGGTTTGCCTTGTCTCCCTTGAGCTTGGGTTCCATCGAGGGATCGCGGCGGCAGATTTCCTCTGTGGAAATGTACTCGATTTGAGGTTCCGGGGCATCGAGTGCGAGTTGGATTTCCCGGATGATCTGGTTCCATGTGAGGATGACGTCCGAGGTAATCTGGAACGCTTCGCCAAGGGCATTCTTGTTGCCGACGAGTCCCGCGAAGCCAACGGCGAAATCGGTGGTGTGAGTGAGTGTCCAGAGCGATTGTCCATCATCGTGCAGGAAGATCGGGAGTTTGTTCAGGAGTCTCCATGCGAGGGTGAATCCTGAGCTGGCGACTGGATTGGGGATCCAGGTTTCGCCGTAGGTATGTGCGGGTCTGACGATGGTGAGGGGGAAGTTGTCGCTGCTCATCTTATCGAGGAAGAAATCCTCTGTTTTTTCCTTGTCCCGTCCATATTGCGAGAATTGGTTTCCTCGCGGCGTATTTTCGGTGATTGGGAGCTTTGGTTCTGGTTTTTGATAGACGCAGACTGTGCTGACGAAGATGTACTGTTTGCATTTCCCGTTAAGGGCGTCAAAGGCGATTTGCGCTTGGCTTGTGTTGTAAGTTGTGAAGTCTGCGACGACATCGAAGGATTTTCCTTCGAGTGCCTTTTTCAGTTGTTTCGGATCGTGCCTGTCTGCGACGAGTGGCTGGTATTGTTGCGGGACTGGGTTGTGCCCTCGAGTCAGCACGGTGATTTGGTGCCCCTGTTGGTGCAGCAGTTTTGTGCAATCGGTGGAGATATTGCCTGTGCCTCCGAGGAAAAGTATGTTCATTGTTCAACTCCTTTGGGTTTGGGGTTATGGATTGACTTTTTCGAGTATGAAAGCAGTTGCATCGAGGGGTTGAATGAGTTGGGAGCGGGTCCAGGTCACCTTCCATGCGGGGTTGACCACAAGGACATTCTCAACTGGCTTTGCCTGGTTGTTGACAGCGATGATTGCGACTCTTTTGTCATCGAGTTGATGTTCGGTTAGCGTCACGAGCTTGTCATTTGATGTTGCGGCTCTTTGTTTGATCAGATTTTCTGCGATGAGGGTATAGATTGCTGACCAGGGCTGGTTTTCTTGGGTAAACGCGCCAGGTTTTTTGGCTGTGAAGCGTTCGAGCGGCGCGGTGAGTAGGAAGACCTGTCCCGATCCCAGGTTGTTTTGGATGAAGATCGGGTTTCCGCCTTGTTCGGTCAGGATGGTTTTGGCGGTTGTCGTTTGGATGACGAGCCTGTAGGGTGCGATGATGGAGGCGGTTGCGCCACCGATTAGAATCTGAATCGGTTCGGTTCTTGTTTCACGCGTGACGACTGTTGCACCGAAGACGGATTCGAAAGGCGAGAGGTCGCCTCCATCGAGGTCGAAGAAGACAGTTGCGCCTTGGTGAGCTTTTTGCACGAGTGCGTTGAATTCGAAGCTACGAGACCAGTTGGTGCCCTGGATGCCTGGGACGATATAGAGTTTTGCGTCCCTGAGCGGCTCGTCGATAAACTGGAATTGGATGTCGAATCCCGCCTGTTTTGCGAGGATGAATGCGGACCATGCGTTTTCCAGCGATGCGTTGAAATCCTGCCCTCTGGTGAGCACGCATACGGCATCCTGCTTGAATGGAGGCAGCTCCTTGAATGGCATCGAATCCCTGAATTCGATGAATCTGGTGAATTCCTTGGCGATGGCTCGTGGCTTCAGGTTTTCGTCATAGAATCCAAGTTCACGCTCCCAGGTGCTATGGGTGTAGGGCGGGAAGTTGAGGATCGAGTGCTCGAAAGCGCACCACCAGAGGAAAGCCGTCGAGCCGTGGACCCAGGAATTGAGCATGGTCGCCCTGATGAAGTTGGCTTTTGTTTGCTCGTTGCAATAGCTTGAGGAGAAAGTCCCTATTTCCTCGACGCAGGCAGGTTTTCTCGCAATGTCGCCGTAGAGTCGTGTTTCAATGGCTGCCTGCAGGGTAAGGCGAATGGAGTCGTGCGGGTCGAGTCTTGCCGAGGATTTGGTTGTCGTATGCGGATACGGGTGGCTTGTGAGGACATCGCACAATTCGCCCTGGGTTTGAATCGACCATGAGGTAGGTGCGCCGAATTCCTCATCGACTGCGGGCATGATTCCATGCATACCCGAGAAGAATGGTCGTGAGTTGTCCTCGAGTTTGACTGCGGAGGCGATTGCGTTTGTCCAAAGCCAGGCTTCATCGGGGCTTTTGGGTGATCCCATGCAATTGGATTCGTTGCCCAGTTCCCAGGCGTAGATGGCTTCTTTGTGCTTGAGGGCTTTGACGAGGCAACGCACCATTCGAATTTCCCACTTCAAGGCAAGTGGGTCGTTGATGGGGTTGAGCCCCTGGAAGGCAGGCGGCATGTAGAGGACACCGCTCATCCAACCGGTGACCAACCCGACGATCAGCTTCAGGTTATTTTCTTCGGCAATGTCGCAGAGCGTTGCGAACCTGTCAAGCTGGACTTCGTCAACTCCCGCCCTGCCGCAAGGCGTATTCGGAAGCGGTTGGTTGTTGAGAAGAAGCTCGATCTTGTGACCGCTCCAGCCACTAACCAAGGACAGCGGCTGGAAATCCGGCCACAATGGGAATACCCTGACGAGTTCCATTCCGGCGTCGGCCATCAGCTTGAAGTCGTTTCGGACGATATTTTCATCCCACATTTCCCACATTTTTGTTCCTGCGTGGGACGCCCAGTAGTTGCAACCGATTTTCATATGGATCCCTGAGTATGACGTGAGGTTGAAAAAGTAAAAAGATAATGTGATTCACAGAGTGGAAAATTCAACTGCTTTTTTTAGGATCATGGGAGGTTGATTGTGGTCACGCTGGTCAACCCGGTGATCACGTCCTTGACTCCGACGGTCCATTGGCCTGGCTGTCGATTCAGCCCCAAGTGGATTTCCGTGTCCAGCGAACCGCGTGGGGCGGCTAGATTGAGGACATGGCACGGAAGCGTATGCCCACTTGGATTTCGAAGCACCACATTGAATACATGATGTCCGCGAGGCGAACCGCCATCCTCAGTGACAGCGCGGGCGACAATCCGCAGGACGCCAGGATTCGACTCTGCCGTCTCCATTTCCAAAGAATCGATTTTCGACGGCAAGCCCGCATACAAAATCGTTTCGCCAGGCTTCAGGCACATCGTAGTCCGGCTGAATCGCCCCAGGTACTCGCCTTTGCGAACATCGTACAAGTGGGACCTGAAGCGCAAGTTAAGTGAAACTTCATTGGTTGCTTCGGTTTCTGGACAACGTCGATAATCGCGAATAAAGCCGTACAGTATGTAGCCATCACGATGGAACGCATTCAATTCGTAAGCTTTTGCGAAAGCATCGGCATCCTTCGCGGTGATTGTCGCCAAGCTTCCGAGATTTGCCAACTCGACCAACCATGAAACGAGCTTGCGGCTACCCGTGCCCATGTTTTTGGCATCCAAGGCGGGCAGGCGGAAATTCAGGTACACGGTACGTCCTTCGCCCAAGTTTCGCATGAAGATTGCCGGAGTTTTGTCAGCGTGCCGGCCCAATGGTTTTGCGTCTCGTGCTTCCAATTTTTCTCGTCCAATCGCCTTGATTTCACCGATCTCGTCCATTGTGACCACGGTTTCGCCATAGATTGGATCCGCTTTTGGGTTTCGGCGTACTCCGAACAAGGTTTCGAGTGGAGATCCTTCGCCGGCATGTCGTTTCCCGTGCTCGTCTGTGACGCCCATGCGCAAATCTCCGACCAGGACGCCGCCCGCCTTGACGAACTCGAGAAGCACGGGCACCAAATCCTTGTTTATGGCGCAGGCAAAGGGCAAGTACAACAGCCGTTGGCGATCGATCAAAGGATAATTGCCCATCAGCTGCTCGATGGCTATATGCTGGGAATCCAGCTGCAAATCATCGATATGATGGCGGAAATCAAATGCAGCCCTGAAGAACGAGCCGTAGCTGTCTGCATCGACTCCTTCTTGCGGGACGGGTTGCGTTGCCTGGCTTTCGCACCAGGAGACAAGCATCGATGGGTATGACCACAGGATTCCGACAGTTGGTTCCAGGCGTTCATAATCCATGAGGAGCTTTCCGACTCCTCGTCTCAAATCCTTGATCGAGTTTGCGACTGCAGTTCCGAACGCTGTCCTTGACTGGTCGGCGTGAATCAGCGCCCAGGATGTTTGTCGTTCCGCATCGAACGAATTGGTTGAGAAGTAGGAGACGCCCCTTGATCCGTGCAGAGCTAGCCACCATGGTTCATATGCTGCGCATTCGTTTCGGTGCCAGTATCCGATCCAGCCATAATTTAGGAAATTTCTGTCTGTAAATGAGCGCCAGATTTCGAAGAGCGCTGTGAATCCTGAATTCTTGAATGCCTCGGAATATTCCTGCATCCATCCGAACCCTGCTTTTGTCGCGTACTTCCAGTAGTCATTTCCTCCGAATGGGCTTGCTCCGAAAGTATTCGTCATTCCGATTCTGGCTTCCGGATCCACGGCGTGGTATGTATCTGACGCCAGCCTACAGGCTCCGATCCAGACGTCCGTCATGTATGTCCGGAAGTCGATGAATTCCCCGAAGTTCTCTCGTTTCCGGATATCGGCTGACAGGACTGGCGTGATTTTGTCCCAATCATCCCATGCCGATTCCCATTGGGCATTCAGATTTTTCAGGCTCGTGTAGCGTTCACGTAACCACTTTCGATATCCAGCAAGGCAATGCTCGCAACGGCAAAATTCGGTGATGCGGCGGTCATTGGCCAACACTCCCTCGTCCGCAAGGCCAACCCCGAGAAAACCGTATGGTTTTTGGTTTTCAGCACTTTTTCGGACCTTTTCGACAATCTGCTTGTGAACCTCGGGGTTGCTAGGGCAATGAGGCCGAATCCCCTTCTCGTTGTGCCCCATGTCGTAAAATTCGCCTAGCCGCTCGATGTATCCGGCCGCAGGCATTCCGTTCTCGGTCAAGGTGTATCCATCGCCGCAGAAATCCACGTTTTGGCCGAGTTCGCGCATGGCATTCGTGTAGCTGACCGACAGTTGCGGGTGGCAGTTCATTGGACGCCAGGACAGCACCCCGAAGTCGTCTTCCGCTTGCAGGCGCATCATCTTGGGCAACGTGATCACAGTCCATTCTCGACTATGCTCGCACCCGTCCACGTACGCGCATGTCTCGACCCTGACAAATCCATTTCCCGCATTGGCCAGAGGCAGGCGCGTGAATGCAAAGTCGCCGTCGGTCGCCGCCTCGATTTGCTGCGTGCTGATCACTCGACCAAACGCGTCGATCAATCGTGTTTCCAGGACAGCTTTGCTTGCGCCATCCAGTTCAAGATGGACTTGTACTTCAACGTTTTCAGAGACATCGTACCATGTTTTTCCTGTCTTGAGCCTGCTTAGCTTGGCGTGAGTTGTTTCTTTTACCAGCAAGGTTTTCCAGCACAGGACATGTCCTTCGGCATCCTCAACCGCCACATCCAGAAGCGCATCTCCAACAGGGAAATCGCCGCCGGGTCGTGCAAAGCTTACGATCCCGTCATCTGTCAACGACAGCCTTGCTGGTTCGGTTCGATACAGGCCACGCCCATCAAAGCGAGTTTCTCGCAGCGAGCGATACACCAACCGCACCTGGCTTGCGCCGGCGCCCGTCACACGCAATTCAACCTGAACTCCATCCACATCAGACAGCTCGACCTTGATTCCGCTCTCGCCGCGTACTGCCCAACGAATCGATTCTGACAGCAGCGACATCCACCCCTCCCAATGCTCGTGCTGACGATGACGCCATACCTCGACGTCACGGGAAAACGGCAATATTCCGTACATTTCCGATGTCGCAGGGTCAAAGCTCAGTACCACCACACGCCCCTTGCCCACGGTGGCGCCACGGACTCCTCGCATAATCCCACCCTCGGGATGATTGGCAAACGGATAAACGTCACGCACGGAAGCCAACGCGCTCAATTCGCCCAAGCCCCATTCCGACGCTGAGCACTGGCTGTGCTCCAACAATACCAATCCAACACCTCGTTCCCGTACATCACGCATGATCCATGAACGCATCCCTTCTGTGGATTTCGACGCCACGACGTATGCTGAAATGCTTCCTTTTTCGATGGCTTCGTTTGCCGCCGATCCCGTAAAGGAGACCAGTTCGCCTTCCTTTCCGCTTGATTGAACGACGTCGTATCGCAGGTCAATTCGCTGTGCCAGCTCCTCGACCTCTCTCAATTGCGCGAGTTGCCTGATGAAGAACAAGGTTCTGAATCCTCCATCTTCAAGTGGGCTTCCTGTTTTCACCTGCGCATGTGTCGGCACCTTTCCATAGGGTTGGTCGATTTTTCTGAGGTTGAATTGCGTCACTGCGATTCCGTCTGGTTCTCCTTCTCGCAGTGAGACATAATCGTAGCTCATGTGACCAGTTTGCGACAAGTCGTAGATGTAGAGGTGTGCGATTTTGTTCGGTGCTGTAAACGTATTTGAGAACACGGTGAATTCATTTCCCGGCTCCAAGTTCCAGACCAAGGGCATTTCTGTTTCGGGCTTTGTTTCTCCATGGAGAAGCAGTGCGGCTCCTCGTCCTGTTTCACCCGAGCGGCATCGCACCTTAAACGTGTATTTTTTCCCGGGTTCGAGTTCCAGCGGCTGGATTGCAATTACGTATGCTTTTGGCTTTGCGTCAATTACGTAGTTTCCGCTTAGCGGTGGATGTTCGTATCGATGGAAGTTTTTCGCCTCCATATGCCATCCATCCGGTATTCCGTCGCCATTCTCGTCAAGTTCGAATCCTCCATTTACGATCAGTTCGCGTCCCAAGCCTCCAAACACTTGCGTGGCGATCAACAAGAGACAAATCGGCAGAAGGATCCAACTAGCTTTTGAACGCATTTGACAACTCCATCACGATTCCGTCGCAACTCGTATGGACTTCCAGGCTCCGCTCCGAATTCTGAAAAACCACAGTGGTGGAAGCGCCATAATGAAGAATGTTATCAACGACCAGATTACCATCAATCCACATTTATAGTAGTCCGCGAACATTATTCCGATAATCACCAGGAACGTAACGATCGATACGCCCTTGAATATCCATTTTGTAGCTCCCACGGCCTGCAATCCAGCGCACAACGCGATGTTGATCGAATCTGCCAGGCAATACAATGCCACGAAACGCAACAAGGTCACTCCGCAAGCCATCAGTTCGGTAAAAGCGCCTGAATTGGAGTCGCTCTTGAACAGCTCGAAGTAATACTCTGGCAAGACCACGTAGGTCACCGCTATAAGCGTCATCCAGACTTGGCAGACTACAGTTCCATGTCCCATGTACGCAACTGCGTCCTTGTGGTTTAGTTCGCCATGGCTCTTGCCGACCAATGTCCCCAGCGCACGGGATACGGCAGCCACGGGGACGGATGCAAGGCCGTTCAGGCGGAACGCGATCGACGTAGCCGCCAATTCAACCGTGCCGATTCGATCAACCGCCGCAAGGAACAGAGACCACAGAAACGCAGAGACGGCCCACTGGAGTCCGTTAGGCAATCCGAATCGCAGCAATTGGCGAATGGGAAGCATGTTCGGATGCCAGTCGCAAGTTATAAATCGTTTGCGATTGTCACGCTTAAAGAACCAATAGGTCAGGAAGGCAATCGTGAACAGATTGGACAGTACGGTTGCCAACGCCGCACCGGCAACGCCCATCTCGGGAAAGCCAAACTTCCCAAAGATCATCACGTAATCCAAAACCACGTTTGCAACCTGACCGCTCAGCTGTGCGACCATCAGCCGCGTGTTGTCGCCGCGACCGATGAAAAAACCCGATATCGCACATGCGATGAAATTCAACACGCCTCCAGCCAGCAAAATCCTCAAATACTGGGTCTCAAAGACCTGCAAGTCTGGAGAGTGACCTGTCAGGCTAAAGAAAAAATCCGACGCAAAGCTCAGCAGGAATGTGATCAATCCGCCTATCAGAGCGAGATAGACCCCTTGCCAAATCATCGATCCGGTCTTGTTGTCAAGGTCAGCCCCCAGGTTGTTCGCGGTTATCGTCCCAGTATAGCTCACCGTTCCGACGATTGGGCTCAATAGCAGCCAGTTCAACATTCCGGCGATGCCTGCCGCCGCGATCGCAGTCGGACTGTACCACGATAAAAATATCGCGTCAGTGAACTGCATGAAGACCAGGCCTAACGATGCCAAGACCAACGGAACAGACAAACGAAGCAAGCGGTTGTATTTAGGACTTTGGCAAAATAATTCTTTATATGTCATAACTCATAACAAGATTTAATTATCCAACCAAATCATATATGCTTTGCCAGGTTTCAGGGGCAATTGCTGCAACGACCAAACTGTTCCAGTCCATGTTAAGATCCGCGCCGTTTCCAGTTCTGGAGGCAGGTCATTTGCATCGACTATCCCGTGCAGCATCCAGGTTTCGCGTATGATTTTGAGTTCTGCCTGGGTTGGTTTCACTCCGGCCAGTTCCAATTCCAGTTTTTCCTTGCCTGGATTGAAGATCCAGTATCCGATTCCTGGAATGAAAGTCGTTGCTTTCGCATAACGTCCTGCTGTCATTGTCATTGCCACGCAGTCTTGTAGCTTGGCGTTGGACGCACCGCTAAGCGTGACTGTAGGGGTGACCAGATTCCAGCCTGGAACCAAAGTCAATCGCTGCCCGATCGGGGTAGCGACGATCTGGAACCGATGTGTGCCTGGGGTCTTGAATTCGAGGTTCCCGACCAGCTCGGAAGGCTTTTCTTCCAGAACTAACGAGATTTCCCAATCTCCGCTGTCCCCGGTTACTTCCAAGTCAATGGCGACCTGTTCGTTTTGGGCGACATAGACGCGAATGTCCCAGCTGTTGGCTTTGGCAGCAAGCTTCCTCGTGTCACGCTGTAGCCGATTTCCCGTTGGCAGGCTTGACCAGATCATGCCGCATGACGGCACTGGAGTCGACAATGGCGGATACTCGATGTCCTCCGAAAATTCATACGCGTCATGTCCATCCTCGCTGAGCACGCATTCGACGGCGTACTTCACGTTCTGCGCGCCGCCGGTCCAAGTCCCCGAAACCTTAACTGAAAAGCCCGCTCTGAGGGCAAGCGAACAGCAACTCAATGCCATGAAAATATAAGACAGCAATCTTGTCTGCGACATAGGTACATCCCGAAATCTATTGCAGTCGGACTAAAAAAATTGCCAACTTAAATTAATCTAAGGTAAGCACGTCAGGATTCAAATTATTCAGATGCAAAAACACCACATATTCCTGCCTTTGTTTTGTTCTCATTGCTGCTCGAGCTTGACTCGGTCTTTTTAATCTTTACATTAAATGCTTTAACTTGTTTTCCTTATCCCAAACAACCAAAAGGCAACCACAATGAAAAAAGCAAAAGTCTTCTTTACCTCTTTCAGAACAGAGGCTTTCGGGAAAAGCCTGCTCGACAAGCTCTCGGATCTCATCGTCAAGGCGGGAATCGGGAAGATTGACTTCAATGGCAAATTCACTGCGATCAAAATCCACTTTGGAGAACCTGGCAACCTGGCGTTTCTAAGGCCGAATTTCGCCAAGGTCGTCGTCGATGAAGTCAAGAAGCTTGGCGGCAAGCCATTTTTGACGGACTGCAACACCCTCTACGTCGGACGCCGCAAGGATGCGCTTGAGCACATTGAAACGGCCTATGTCAATGGGTTTACGCCATATACTACGGGATGCCACGTCATCATTGCCGACGGTCTCAAGGGGAACGACGAGGCTCATGTACCCGTTCCCAACGGGGAATATGTCAAGAACGCCAAGATCGGCCGTGCCATCATGGATGCGGATGTATTCATTTCGCTCAACCACTTCAAGGGGCACGAAATGACTGGGTTCGGCGGAGCGATCAAGAACGTTGGCATGGGATGTGGCTCCAGGGCCGGCAAGATGGAGCAGCACTGCGATTCGAAGCCGACGGTCAATGCCAAGCGATGCATCGGTTGCAAAATTTGCGCGAAGGTCTGTGCCCATGACGCGCAGGATTTTTCTTCGGGCAAGGCTGTGATTGACCACGGCAAGTGCGTCGGTTGCGGTCAATGCATGGCGATTTGTCCTAAGGATGCGATTGGCGCGTCATACAATGCCGAGGCTGGTCTTTTGGATCGCAAAATGGCGGAATATGCGGCTGCGGTTCTTCTGAACAAGCCCAGCTTCCACATCAGCCTGGTGATGGACGTGTCGCCATACTGCGATTGCCATCCTGAAAACGATGCTCCGATCGTCCCCGACGTTGGCATGTTTGCGTCTTTTGATCCTGTTGCCTTGGATCAGGCTTGCGCGGATGCCGTCAACCAGCAAGTTCCGCTTATGAATTCGATTTTGTCCGAACGGAACCTGTGCCATGACGATCATTTCCATGATGTATCGCCCTCGACCAACTGGAACATCCAGCTTGATCATTCCGTCAAGTTGGGGCTTGGCACACGGAAATACGAGTTGATTACCGTTAAATAACTCAACTCCCGAAATCCTTTGGGGACTTGCACATTGTTTTATTGATGGTTCGGCTCAGGTAGGAGCACCCCGGGTGCCCGTACTCAAACGATGTCGCCGCTAAAGCGGCTAAACATGGCAAAGCCCCAGCGGCTAGTCGGTCAGATTTGCCCTGCTATGAAACAAGACGGTTTTAGGTACGGGCACCCGGGGTGGTCGTACTCAAGCGATGTCGCCGCTAAAGTGGCTAAACAATACGCTCTTTCCAGGACAGGGGAAAAACAGCTCAAATCAATTCCGGAACTGTTGCCTTAATTTTTGAACGACTCCTTTGCGAATTTTTCCAGGTCCAGGAGTCCATTTTTTAGGAATGAGAAGTAGTGTGGCGATTCAGGTTTTGGTCTCATTGCGACGATGACGTGGTCTCGGAATTCAATGTCGATGATCGAGGCGATGTAGCTGAGTGTGATGGTTAGTTTTATGTCATCGTCTGAGGGGGTTGGGTCGAAAGACGGGTGCGTGTGCACGAAGATGATCGCTGCTGCGCTTTCGCGTATCGCTTCCCTGAATACCTCTCGTGGATGCGAGATGGTTTTGTTGAGGGTTCCGATGCTGACGAGCGTGTCCTTGATAAGTCGCTCCCGCGTATCGAACAAAAGGACGTGTGCCTCTTCCTGGTCGGGCGAGGTTGCCTTGTTTCGGATGTAGTCTGCAACGGTGTCCGGGCTGTCAATCAGTTCACCTTCCTCCAGTTTCAATTGCAGCAGCCGTCTTGCCAGCGCGAAAGAGGCTGCGAGTCCGACCGCCTTCGCCTCGCCAATGCCTGAGATTTTGCAGAGGTCCTTGACTGATGTTCTGCTGAGGTCGAGGAGGTTTCCATTGGCTGAATCCAGGATTTCCTGAGCCAGTTCCAGGACTGGTTTGCCTTGAGTTCCTGTTCGTAGCAGTACTGCGATAAGTTCTTTGTCTGTCAAGGCGTCTGAGCCTTTATTGAGCAATCGTTCCCTGGGAAGTTCGTCAATGTGCTTTTGGGGCATGTTATTTTGTGCTGATGTTGACGTTGAATGCGTTTGTGACGATGTTTCCTGCCTGTACTGTGACGGGGCCGTTTTTGAGGATTCTGTTTTTGTGGTCCAGTGCTTTCATGTTTGGTTGCCATGTTTTTTCGACGGTGATGATTTCGCCGATTCTCCAGGTGAGTTCGTCTCCTTTTTTGAAAGCGATGGCATCGTTGAAAGCCAGTCCTCTTGGGTCTGCGAAAGTCATTGTCAGCCTAACTTGGTTGATTTGGTCTGACCTGCAGATGAAGAACCATGTGAAGGTCTGTTCTTCATAAATCTCTGTGATTGTCGATTTTTCTGGTTTGACCGCGAGCCATTCCAGTGCGCTTGCGAGTTCTCCGATTGGTGCGGTTCTGGCATGGACGAGTTGGTGTAGTTCAAGTTCTTGTTGCGTGAGTTTTCGAGGGTCGATTTTGTAGATTTGGTTGATTGCGTAGAGGTTTTTCGGGCAATTTTCAAGGGATCGCCTGAATGCCTGGATGGCGTTTTCCGTATTGCCCATGGCAACCCATGCTCTTCCAAGGTAGTAGGGTATGAGGTGTGCCTGGAGCCAGGGCTGTGTTGTGTGGGCGAATTTTTCCTCGAGGTTTTTCAGTTGTGCGATTGCTTCTTCCGGGGTATCATCGTTACGTTCTGCGTTCATCACGCTAAGAGCCGCCTTGAGGAATTGCCATCTTGTTTCGCTTGAGGCTCTCCAGGTGCCTGCATTGTTGTGAAGGAGGTTTTGTGCTTGGTCGATAATGTCCTTGTCCCATGATTCTTCGGTGTATGCGAGTCTTGTCAGCGCGTGCAGCACCTCGTCATGGAAGCCGAGGTGCGCCTTGATTCTCGCCTTTAGCAGAATGAATTTCGGGTGGTTTGCGGCATGCATGCAGGGCTCGTTGAGGGCGTTTGCCGCGAGCCTTGCCTCTCCTCTTTCGAGTAGTTCTTGCGCCTTGTCGAATTGGACGAGGTCGCGATGTGTTTCGATGATTTGGTTCCAGACTTGCTTTCTTTCGTCGTGTTGCCCTAGCATTTCGAGGATTGATGCGAGTTTTTCGAGCAGGATCGCGCGTTGCCTTGGGTTGTCAAGGAGTTGTTGATCGAGTTTTGTTGCGACGATTTTGGCTTCGTTGTAGTGTTTTTTTGAGATGAGCAGGGTGAGCAGCGATTGTCTGGCCTGGATATGGTCCGGGATAGTATTGGCGAGCTGCTCTGTAGATTCTAGCAGGTCTGCGAGGATTGGGAGGATTTGGTCGTACTTGTCCGAGCCTAGCTTGAGTGCTCTGACGAGGTATTCGACTGCTTTTTCTTTATGTGGTGTCGGATCAAGGTCATTTGCCTGCGCGTTAAGCCCTGCCCTGTATGTTGCGGTGCCTGCGTGGAAATTGGTTCTGTGGATAGTCGGTTGGCAGAAGACTGCCCATTCGTAGAGTTTTTGGATTTGCTCTTGTGGCACTTCGATTTCCAAGTTGTTTGCGGCTTGTTCCCAGATTGCGGCGCATTGTAGTGCGACGTCGCCGTCAGTCGGTTCTCGGAGGCATGAATGTGCGATATCACTGCATGCCTCTTTCCAGAAGATCGGGTTGTATGAAGCGGCTTCAGCTTTGACGAGTGCGCTATTCCAAAGGTGGAGATGGTTTTTTGGCGGGGCGATTTTCTCGAGGAGTTGGAGTCGCTTTTCGTTGTCGAATTGGATAGGTCTTCCGGGTGCCTTTTCCTTTTTCATGTCTCGCCTGAGCAATGTATAGATCCATCCGTCATGGAGTTTTATGGTTAGGAAAGGGAGCGCTCCTACCATGAGAAGGATTGCGATTGCGAGGGAAGGTGCCCTGGCAAGTCGAGGATGGGCAGGTTGGGGCGAAGGGGATTTAGGCGCCTTGGAATCTTGGCTTGGCTTTCGACCGCAGATGACTGCGGCGGCCAGGAGTGCGGCGAATGTGGTTGTGTTTGCCCATGCAAGGAGGTTGAATTCGACGCATTCGTGGATAGTGACTCCAAGGATTGCCATGTGTGCCGCGACTCCTCCCCACCGGATTGTCCTGGAAGGATTTCGGAGGGCGTTCCTGAGTCCCTTGGTCCATAGGAATGCGACGGTGACAAAGAGCAGGACACTGAGCGGGATGCCGATTTCGGCGATGAGTTCAAGAAGGTCGTTATGCGCGTGTGCGATTCGATGGCTAGTGATGTTTCCGCTTTCGACCTGCTGGATGGCACTGCCGTAGGCGCCGAGTCCGACTCCGGAGAGCCAGTTCTGCTTGATGAGTTTTGCTGTGTCGCGCCAGACTTGCCATCTACCATCCATTGTCAGGCTACCCGCCAGGAGCTGCTCGTATCGTTCTGAAAGTCGTTCCAGTGCGAATGGCAGTCCAATCAGGAGCGCTACGGCGATGATTGAAGCCAGCGCTATGATCTTCTGGTGCCGTGTCCCGGGTTCTTTTCTGTTCGAGACGATCCAGACTGCAGCGAAAGCAAGGAGTGCGACAGATGTTCCGAGGAAAGCACCTCTTGACAGGCTGAGAACCTGCGCCGTCAGAAGGAGGAAGACGCAAGTAGCTAGTGGAATCGTCAGGTGGCTCCAAGATTTTGCGTACTTGAATTTGCCAGCTTGCTGGAATGACAATGCTGCTATGAGTCCAGTTGCGGCGAGCGTGCCCATCATCATCAGGAAGGCGAAGTGGTTTCTGTTCAGGAACGTTCCCTTGAATTCGCCTCCGTAGGTGATGGATGCATTTGATGTTGCAAAAGCATTGACGTACGCCACGAGCGCGTTTCCGGTTGCGGCAAGTACGATTGCCAGGAGGATTAGACGCACGTGATGGGCGCGCTTTCCCTTGCTGATGAGGAGCCCAAATAGCATGATGCAGGTGATGAGCAGCGTGCATCGCCGCATGGTTTGGTCGGGTGCCAGCGTCGGTCTTGTTATGACCTTGCCGATGTTAAGGTTTTGAGCTTCCCGCCAAATGTTGTACACGTATGGCGAGATTGCCTGAGTGAAGGCTTCGCCCGGGATGAGCTGGATTGCGCCCGCCACCAAGGGGATGATGAAGAATAATGCCCATGGGTCGAAGCTGAGGCGCGACAACCTGCCGCCTTTCCACCAAGCTGACATTGCCCAGGATGCGTAGGAAATGGTCAGGCAGATTCCCGCGAGGGGAAGCCACCAGGTTTCGCCACCGTTATAGATCAACGGCAGAAAGGCGACGATCATCAGCGCCATAATGAACGGGAGCCGATCGATCTTGTCAATAGCAGAGGAAAACACACGCTTGGCACGCGAAAAAAGCGTGCGTCGATGCTTGCGGTGCTTCGAGCGGGAGCTGCGAGGGCTTGACTGTTTTGTCTGGATAGAGTCCATAATAACTCAAAATATACACCACAAAAAATACTCTGTCCTTAAAAAGACTGGTTGGGTACGATTTTTTTTAATTGTTTTTTCCGACGTCGTCGTTTCCCAATTGATTTTGTAAAATATAAAATTGGCTCTTTTCCTTGCTTTCTGGGCAATTTAATTTAGCTTGTAAAACCGCATCTTTATCGTAAGAGCGAATTAAGGAGCATAGATATGAAGCGTGTGATAGTTACCGGCGGCGCTGGATTCATCGGCTCGGCGTTGATCCGCTATTTGATAGGCGGTCAATTGGCAGAGGTTTTGAATTTGGACAAGTTGACTTATGCGGGGAATTTGGCGAGTTTGCGTGATGTTTCGAGTTCCCCGAACTATCACTTTGAGAAGCTTGACATTTGCGATGAGGCTGGGGTCCGGCGTGTTTTCGAGGAGTTTCGTCCTGATTGCGTCATGCATTTGGCTGCGGAGAGCCATGTCGACCGTTCCATTGACGATCCGTTGTGCTTTGTTCGGACCAATGTGATGGGGACTGCGAATTTGCTTCAGGCGTCCTTGGAGTATTGGCGTGGTTTGGATGAGGCTGCGAGGCGGGATTTTCGTTTTCAGCACATTTCGACTGACGAGGTTTACGGGAGCCTGGGCAGCGAAGGGTATTTTGTGGAGACGACCCCTTACGATCCGAAGTCGCCCTATTCTGCGAGCAAGGCTGCCAGCGACCACTTGGTTCGTGCGTGGTGCCATACCTTCGGGATGCCGGCTTTGATCAGCAATTGCTCGAACAACTACGGACCATACCATTTCCCCGAAAAACTGATTCCTCTGGTGATCTTGAATGCCCTTGATGGAAAGCCACTGCCAATCTACGGGAAGGGCGATAATGTGCGCGACTGGCTGTACGTGGAGGAGCATGCGAAGGCACTTTGGTTGATCAATAAAGCGGGCGTGATCGGGGAAACCTACAACATCGGTGGTCACAACGAGCGGACGAATCTTCAGGTCGTGGAAGCCATTTGCGACTTGCTGGACAAAATGCGCCCGCGAACAGGCGGTGGAAGCTATCGGGATCAAATCGTCTTTGTGACCGATCGTCCTGGGCACGATCATAGATATGCGATTGATTCGACGAAATTGTGTGAGGACCTGGGCTGGCGAGCCGAGGAGAATTTTGACAGCGGCTTGCGCAAGACGGTAGAGTGGTACCTGGGCAATTCGTGGTGGTGGGAGCCGATACGATCGGGCAAGTACGCCGGTGAACGCTTGGGTTCGTTGAAGGGAACTAAATAGGATAAGGAGTGACGACTAGATGAAAGGCATCGTATTGGCAGGAGGCGCGGGGACGCGTTTGCACCCGATTACCCGTGGCGTGTCGAAGCAGTTGCTGGCAATCTATGACAAGCCGATGATCTACTACCCCCTGAGTGTGCTGATGCTGGCGGGGATTCGCGAGATCCTGGTGATCACGACTCCCGAAGACCAGCCGAGTTTTCAGCGCCTGCTGGGTGACGGGAGCGGTTTCGGCGTTGATTTGTCCTATGCCGTACAGCCTTCGCCGGACGGATTGGCGCATGCGTTTATCATAGGCGAGGATTTCATCGGTCGCGATTCCGTTGCCTTGGTTCTTGGCGACAACATCTTCTATGGGGCAAAGCTGGGTGAATTGGTCAGGAAAGCGGCGGAAAAACAGGGCGGGGCGACGGTATTTGGGTACTACGTCAGCGATCCAGAGCGGTTCGGCGTGGTCGAATTCGACAAGAATTTCCGCGTCTTGTCCATCGAGGAGAAGCCTAAGCAGCCGAAATCCCACTATGCTGTGACGGGATTGTACTTTTATGACAACGATGTGGTTGAGATAGCGAAGGGGGTGAAGCCGTCTGCCCGCGGCGAGCTGGAGATAACGTCGGTGAACAATGCTTATTTGGAGCGTGGGGATTTGGATGTTGTTCGTCTTGGTCGCGGATATGCGTGGCTTGATACCGGGACACACGAGGCGATGCTGGACGCGGCGAATTTCATCCGCACGATCGAGACTCGTCAGGGTTTGCAAGTGGCGTGCCTGCAGGAGATCGCGTACCAAAATGGGTGGATGACCGGGGATCAGGTACTGGCAAGCGTGGCGGACATGATGAAGACCGAATACGGGAAGTATTTGGTTCGGATGTTGGAGCAGGCGTAACGAGCGTATGTCAGTAGATCATCTCATCAAGCTGCTGCCTTTTGTTCTGGTGCCGTTGACGACATGCGTCGTATCATGGTTATTGACAAAGGCATTGATTCGTGTCTTGCCATCATTTGGGATGCTGGATATTCCCTTGGACAATCGTCGTATCCACACTAAGCCTGTTCCCCGTGGCGGTGGTTTGGCGATAGCGCTATCGTTCATTGGTTGCCAGGTGATTTATGCATTGTTGTGCAAGCAGTTAAAGTTGACTCCTCATCTGTCCTTTAGCCAAATGCGCCAATTGCTTCCGCTTTTGTTGTTGTTGCCATTGGGATTGGTTGACGACAGGAGCGGCGTGCTTGCCCGATGGAAGTTTTTGATTCAGGCGTTGTCTGCGTGTTGGGCGTGGTATTTGGGAGTACGACTTGATAACGTGTTTGCGTTCACGTTGCCGACATGGTTGAGTTTCATGTTGACGATCATATGGATTACCGCGATGATCAATGCGTTCAACATGATTGACGGGGTTGACGGATTGGCAAGCGGCATCGGTATGATTTCGTCTTTGAGCCTTGCGTTCATCAATTTGACGTCACATCGTGACGCAGCGATGCTGGGCTTGTTGTGCCTGGCCGGTTCGTGCCTTGGTTTTCTGCGGTTCAATTGGCATCCTGCAAAGATCTTCATGGGCGACACGGGTAGCATGTTCATCGGTTATATGATTGGCATGTATAGTTTGACCACATGCACGAAGTTGGCGACGGTGTCCTCGATCGTGATTCCACTTCTAGTATGCGGGGTTCCGTTCGTGGATATAATCCTTGCGGTGTGGCGTCGTCTGACCCGACGTGTCTCGGAGGCGGATGGTGAGGCAGCAGACGGTGTTATTGTACGCTGGGTTCGGTTGCTGGGGCGCTTGGGTCATGCTGACAAAAGCCATCTTCACCACCGTTTGTTGCGTTATTTCGATAACAACCAGCCGAAGACGGTCGTGTCGATCTATGTTCTCGGCGCATTGTTGGGCATTGCTGCGGTTGTGTGCACATTTATTCCGCAGCGTTTGACATGGCTTGTCTTTGTTATTGCGTTGACCACGTTGAGCCTGATGCTGCATCGTCTCGCCGTAATCGAGATCTGGAATTCAACGGAGTTGCTGTACAAGAATTTTCAGGCGCCATCGGTGGGATTGATGCTTAACATACTGTTTCCGATATGGGATTTGCTTGCAGTTTTGTTTGGTTTTTGGCTAGTAGTTGGCTTGAAGTCGCGTCCTCCGATGGAGATAGCGTTTTGGGTGGCTCCTGTGCTGCTGATGCTTTTGCTGTCGAGGAACTATCATGTGTTTTGGAATTTTCCGTCATCCGAGGAATACTTCCGTCTTGTATATACGTTGGCTTGGGGGTTTGCTGCGTCGGCGCTATTGGCGTCGAGTACAAATGTGACTGAGTTGCCTTTGAAGAGCTATTTTGTAGCGTACTGCGTATCTGTGGTCGGTGTACTGGGCAGCCGTTTGCTGTTGCATTATTTGCGTGTGAAGTTGATTCGTTACCGCGACCGTGCTCGTTTGTCTGACGCCCGTCCTTGTCGAGTGGTGCTATGTGGGATTGGATTGCTTGGTCGTCTGTACATGAATTCGTTGCATTCTGACATCAGCCAGGCGGATCGTGAGGATGTGCTTGGATTTGTTGACAAGAACCGGAACTATCGACATGGGTATTGCTATGGCTTGAAGGTCCTGGGAGGGCTGTGTGATCTAGAAGCACTCCACGAGTCGGTGGGGTTCGAAAAAATCGTGGTGACCGACGAGCAGTTGTCCAAGGAAGATCAGCAACTGCTGGTCGACTTCGGAAAGTCGCACAATGTGGTAGTGACACGATACTTCAGCAAGGAAATCCCGTTTGGGGAATAGCTTTTCTTTTTGCCGGCAAGAACAACGCAAACTGCGCCTGTTCTTTGTGAAAAATGTTCTTTCATGGACTGGGGTTTTTGGGGGGAAAGCGCTTGGGCAGGTAGATTCTAGATTTTGATGTCCTAAAAAAACTTGAAAACTCGATTTTTTTTGTTGATTATTTGTTTCTTGCCTGTATATTTAATTAATTGCATCTATGTTTAACAGGTGAAATTGTCTGAATTTTTTTAAGCATAAGTTTTGGAGGGTTAATATGAAGATTAAGTTTTCGTTGGTTTTCGGCGTTATTTTGTTTGCTGGAGCGATGTTGTTCGGCGCGATTGACTTTGATGAGTTCAGCGGATATTCGAGCCTTGCGATGCAAAATTACCTGCAACGGCAAGCAACTCAGGCTGAATGGGTTCTGTTCCTGAACTCGCTGGATGGCGAGACGGCTGCGACGAAGGCAAAGGTCGCCATGGCGACTCAGAATGCGCTGAACAAGATGACGCGTGCGCAGGCAGCCGCAATGGCTGCGGTTCTGGGAGCGCAGGTGAATACGGTTACCATAACGAGAAACAGCTCTGGCAAGTATGTCGTTGCGCTTGTCGTGGAGCAGGTTACCCCCGGTGAAGGTTCAACTGAGATGCCGACTATTTCGGTGAATCCCGTTGCCAACTGATGGTATTTGCTTATTACTTGACATGAACAACTGGTTTCCAAGCTCGCGTTGAGTCTTGGAAATCAGCTTTGTTTTTTTGTGGGATTTAGACGATGGTGCTTTGAGGGTCTGGAGAAAGATTGATGGAACTGAAACGGATTCGCTTGTTGGTCGCAGGCTTTGTTCTTGCAGGTCTCCAGGGTTTTAGCCAATCTACATTGATGGATTATTTGGAAACGGCGTCCTCCGTTGTTCCGAACAAGATGGATGTGTCGCTGAATGTGGAAGGACGCTACGAAAGCAATACTCACAACAGGGGACGCGCACGGGGCAGTAGTTCATGTGTCCTGGAGGGCGGGCTGAACCTGGATGTCTATCGCAATATCAATGAAACCAAATACGGAATCAGTGGCGATATTGGTTATGAATACTATACTTCAGACAGCGATTTGAGTGATTTCGACTGGAATTTGTCACCTTTTGTCCTCGGTGCCATTGACTTGCTTGGCAACGATCGCCTGATGCTGCGGATATCCTCTCGGGCCTATGAGGAAAAGTATGACTCGGTGGATACGACTCGGGTTCGTCGCTATGACAACAATCTGGGCTTGACCTATGATATGGTTCGCCACGAACGCTGGGGAGTTGCGCTAACTGCGGATTACGGAAATATCTACTATTCCGGCAGCGACTACAGCGACCGTAGTCACCAGACCTTCCGGTTCGGTCTAGCGCCGTACTACAAGTTGAGCGAAAAGACCAGGACGGGAATTCGGACGACCTACAAGATGACCAAGTATAGGGGCGACGAGTTCAATGACGACTCGAAATCCTTGACGTTCACGGCATTTGCGGATTATCGGATGTCCGAGAAGATTTCGGCTCATGTCGATGGCGGTTTCCAGCGGACACGTTACGAGGGTAATGCCGAAGGCACTGAGAGCGACGATGAATTTTCGCCTGTTGCCAGTGCCAGCGTCAGCTACAGCCCCGCCAGTAACTTTACATTCACGGCACGTAGCGTATACGAATGGGAAGATTCGACCTCGACAGGCGGAGGGCGTAGTTCCTGGGACAATAGCTTGGGGATGTCCTGGAAAATGACCCAGAAGCTGACCTTGGACCAATCGATTGGAGTCGAGGACATCAACGAAAAGAACAGTGATGCGGATTCGACGGAGTACTCGTACGACTTGCGTGCATCGTACCAGTTGACGCAGCGCTTTTCAGTCTACAGTGGTTACGAGTATGCTCGTACGACATTCAAGAACGGTGATTACCGTGAGTACGACTGCCACGAGATCTATCTTGGGGCTAGATATTCGTTTTGACGGTTTTTCGTGATTATGGCGAAGGGGAATTTTGCGATGGTGAAGTTATTTTTGCTGGTAGTATCGTTTTTTTGCCTGATAACAATTGGTGGCGAGTTGCCTGGCGACAATTGGAAGGCGAGTTCCTTGCAGGCTGGCGATGTGTTGTCGATTAGCGTATTTCGTGTGGAGGAGTTCAGCAGGACTGTACGCATTGAGGAGAACGGTGTATTTTCGTATCCGTTGTGCGGTGAGATTCAGGCCGCTGGGAAGACGGCTCGCGAGATCGGGAAGGAATTGGAGTCGCGCTTGTCAAAGCAAGTGGCGGATCCACATGTTGATGTGTTTGTGACGACTTGGGGTCCTCGCCGCGTGTATATTTTGGGCGAGGTCAAGAGCAGTCAATCGATGGAATTGCCGACTTATGGTCGGATGACCGCGTTGCAGGCGATTTCGGCGGCAGGTGGATTTACGGAATCTGCGGACTTGAACAATGTTGCGGTATTGCGTCGCGATCCGAAGGATGCGAAGGTCGTTGTACGTCATTCGATAGACGTATCGGCATTGGCTTCACGGAAGAGCGGCGGCGACGATTTTCTGCTTTGTCCCGAAGATACGTTGATTGTTCCTAAGGCGCCTCCGGTCTTTGTGACGGGTTCGGTTGGGAATCCCTTGACCACGTATATTGACAGCCAGCGTCCTCCGTTGTGTTCGGAGCTGGTGATTCGTGCTGGCGGGATGATAGAGGGGGCGGATCCCGGCAAGATTGTGGTCATCAGGACTGAGGATAACGGCAAGCAACTAACGATACCGGCATCGCTGAAGGTCTTGTCAGCTGGCAAGTTTGAGAATGACGTTCGGGTGCATCCGGGCGACTACGTCTTTGTCGGCGCCGCCGAACACATTTATGTTTTGGGTCAGGTTCAGAAGCCTGGTCCGTTGGTTTTGGCGCCGGACAAGGTTGTGACGGCTTCCCAGGCGATTGCGTTGGCTGGCGGATTTACCCCGGTTGCGAAGGAGAGCGACATTACGCTGATTCGCGATCGCGAAATTCGCAGCATCAATCTGAGAAAGCTGTATCATTCCATAGAGAACATGGAACGTGACATAGAACTGAAGAATGGTGACATTCTGTTTGTTCGTGAATCCATGTGGTGATTGGCTTGGAGCCTAGAAAGAAGATTCCCGTTTTAGAAAAGAACCAACAAGCAATGTCAGAGCAGAATCAATCTAGCAACAGTCCCCAGATGCCGATGCACATGGAGAGAGACGACAACATTCTCCATATGCTTTTGGGGTATTACAATACGTTCGTTCGTCCATACTTGTGGCTTTATCCCACGGCGTTGATCTTGTTTTTGGCTGGTGGTGTAATTTACTTGAAGACGGCGATACCATTGTATAGTTCGACGGCTCAGATGCTGATTTCCAGCAATGAGATGCGTGCGTTGGATGTCCGTGGCTTGTCCGATGGTCCCACATATGGTCGCGGCGCCGAGACGTTTTTACGTACTCAGATTGAGGTTTTGCAGTCTGATGAGATTCTGTCCCGTGTTTACGAGCGATTGGGCGAGGAGGCACGCGGATGTTCCCATCCGAGGATCAGTCGGATTCAGGGGACTCATTTGGTGAATATTTCGGTGACGTCCAACAAGTCAGAGGCGGCGGCGAAGTTTGCGAATACGGTTGCCGAGGTGTATATCGATTACATGTACAAGCGCAAGGTCATTTTGTCAAACACGGGGATTGACTTGCTTCGTGATCAGCTGAAGGAGGTTCAGACCAATCGCATGAAGGCGATGAACGACTTGCTGAAGTTCAAGGAAGAGCATGGGGTCTATGATTTGCGTTTGAGCTACGATTCCCTGGTTGCCCAGCGCAACGTCCTTGAGACGAAGTTGTTTGATGCTGAGATGGACATGGATGAACTGGAGATGACGTTGCAGGAGGTCAAGGCGAATCGCAAGAATGCCGTTATCATGCTGCCCTATTTGGTGCCCGGAGGCGAGAGTGGGAATTTGTCGTCGCTTCAGACGATGTTGTTGACTCACAAGATGCGTTTGCCCGAATTGCTGACCCAATACAGTGCAGGTCACCAGGCGGTGAAGATTCACCATACTGTGACCGAGATGATCGAGAGTGCGTCTGAGTCCGAGGTTGAGATCAGCATGAACGGATTGGAGTTGAAGCGCCAGCGCGCCCAGAAGCTGAAGGAACGCCTTCGCAAGCAGATCGATGAGATTGAGTCTAAGCTGATTGAGCTGGACAAGCTTGGTGGCGATTATCGTATGCGCGAGACTGCCTGCACGAAGTTGGACGAGACAATAACGAAGATCACTTCTCGTATCAACGAGCTGCAAATCGCGGATGCGACGACTATCGGGAACTACTCGATTTACAAGGTCAATGATGCAAAGCGCGCTAGTTATCCGTTCTTCCCGCAGCCGAAGAAGGTGTTGGCATTGGCTGGTATCGGCGGCTTGGCATTGGCGGCGTTGATTTCGTTCATATTGGTTTCGATCAATAACAAGGTCGTTGATATTTCACAGGTGACTCAGGTCTTCGGGGAATCTGTTCCGGTCTTTGGTTCTTTGCCCTTGTTTGTCCAGGATGAGCAGGAATTGCTTCGTAGCAATGGCGAGGAACAGGTTGACGAGGTATTTCGGGATTTGCGTACCAGCCTGAATTTATCTATGATAACGCGTAACAGCAAGTTGGTTGCCGTTACCAGCGCCTTGCCGCACGAGGGTAAGACGTTTGTTGTTTGCAACCTGGCTCGAAGCTTCGCCCGGGACAACAAGCGGACCTTGCTCCTGGAGTTGGATTTGAGAAAGCCGCGCCTCCATAAGCTGCTGAAGAATTTCCTGCCCGAGAATGCGACGCAGCGTGGGATCAGCAATGTTCTGGTTGGCGATTGCAAGCTTGAGGACGTGGTGTACCATATTGACGAAATGAATCTGGACGTGGCGCTAACCGGACCGATTCCGCCGAATCCCAACGAACTGCTGGGTTCACCCTTGTTTGGAGAGTTGTTAGCGATTGCGCAATCTCGTTATGACATGACGTTTATTGACACTGCTCCCATGTTGGCTGTGTCTGATACGTTGCTGATTGCTTCTGCAAATGTATCGATGTTGCTTGTGAGTCGCCTGTGCTACTTGCCGAAGCCGGTATTGCTCCAATTGCGCAACAGGTTGGCGCAGGTGCAGATTAAGTTGGCCGGTATCATTGCGAATAACGTGGACGTCCCAAAGTCGTCATACGCGAAATACGGTTCACGCTACTCGTACGGGTATGGGTACGGCTATGGGTACGGCTACGGATACGGCTACGGATACGGATACCGGTATGGAAAGCGTTCGAGCAAGTCCGCTACGCCGATGTCAAAGTCGCTTGAAACGAAAGAGGATCAGATTGCGGACGATAGCCAGAAGTCCTGATCTTCCAAAAACATGAAAGGCAAGTCGCGATAAGTTAGGCCGACCGGTCAGATGATAGATTTTCACATACACCTATTGCCAGGTATAGACGATGGCTCTCGTGATTGGAGCGAGACGCTGTTGCTTGCCCGCCAGAGTTGCGATGATGATGTTACCCATGTGGTCGTGACTCCTCATTGTATGCGTGAAAATCTGCCGTTGAAGTTGCAGGAGCGTGACGCGAAGATGGATGAGTTGCGGAATCGTCTGTCGGATGCGGGCCTATCCTTGGAATTGATACCTGGCTTGGAATATTATGCTGACGGTCATTCGTCCAGCATAGCCATTGAGCAACCTGGTAGTCGTTGCGGACTTCCATCCAACAGCGAGCACAATCCGATGTTGATCGAGTTGCCGTATGGTGTTGATTTGGCCTTTGCGTCCAATGTCTTATTCGCAACTCAATTGGCTGGTGTTCCGGTTGTTCTGGCTCATCCTGAGCGCTATGTCGGCTTTGTGAAGCGCATTGACTTATTGAAGGAATTGCTTGACAAGGGGATGTACTTGCAGTTCAACTCCCGGAGTTTCAAGTCCGGGTTGTTCAATTGGGCGATACCGAAAGCTATTTTGAAGTTAATTGACTATTGCGGCAGCCAGATTCTGGTTGGGTCTGACGCCCACGACTCGCAGTTTCGTCCTGCTGGTTTGCATTGTGCCCGTGAGAAGATTACGAGTGCATTTGGGGTTCGTGCTTGGGAAGTGATATCGCAATCGACTCCGCGTCGATTGCTTGGTTTGCAATGAGACAGAAAAGCGAGGATAGGATATGAAAGCAGCGGTTATGGCTCAGCAATTTGACATTGAGGGCTGGCTTGTGACGGTGGAGCCGTTAGGCTGCGGCAATGTTAACGATACGTATTTGGCGATTTTCCGTACTGTATTTTCGGAAGTTAAAGTTGTCTTGCAGAAGATCAACAAGCGTGTATTCACTGAGCCGGTTCTATTGATGCAGAACATGCATTTGGTGACTCAGCATGCTCACAAGAAGCTGATTGCCGAACGTGAAAAAGTGGAGCGGATTTGGCAATTGCCTAAGATCATCCCCACGAAGGAAGGCTTGGATTATGCGATTGACGACGATGGCGAGTACTGGCGTGCTATTACACGCATCGCATCGGCCCATGCCTACGAGGAAGTTCAGAGCGTTGATCATGCCCGTGAAATTGGGTCGGTCCTGGGGAATTTCCATCATTTGCTGAGCGATTTGTCTTGTGATTTGCTTTACGATACATTGCCTGGCTTCCATATTACGCCAAGTTATTTTCCAAAGTTGGATGCTGCCTTGGCGACTCCTGCGGGGCAGGCAAGGCTGAATTCGTCGCAGGCAGCGAAGACTGTGATGAGCTTCATTGACCAGCGCCGGGAATGGTCTTCTATTTTGGAAGATGCGAAAGCCCGCGGCGAATTGAGCATGCAACCGATCCATGGTGATCCAAAAACCGCGAATGTCATGATTGACAACATTACCTCGAAGGGGACTGCGATCATCGACTTGGATACCGTCAAGCCTGGGTTGCTCCACTATGATATCGGAGATTGCCTTAGGTCATGTTGCAATCCCGCCGGAGAAGAATGCAAGGACTTCACGAAAATCCTCTTTGACCTGGATCTCTGCGAGGCACTGCTGAAAGGCTACAAGGAACACTCGCAAAATGCATTGACAGATATCGACAAGGAATACTTGTATGATTGCGTGCGCCTGATTACCTACGAACTTGCCCTGCGATTCTTTGCCGATTATCTGGCTGGTGACGTCTACTTCAAGATCAGGCACGATGGACAAAATCTGCATCGTGCTCGCGTTCAAACGCAGCTGTGCCGCTCCATCGAGGCTCGCGAATCCCAGATCCGAAGGATTCTGAAGAAGATAAAGCTGTAGGCTGGATGCGGGTTGAGTGAGGTGCTTTTGCTTGGATGTCGCGGTAGCGTCGGGTTATGGCTGGAAGTATTTTTCTGCGAATCGGATGACTTCCTGCGTGAAAAGATCCCTTGCCTGCGGGTCTTCCGAGAGGATGTGTCCCGAATTTTGGAAATCGATTGTGGCGTGCGCGACGTTGTTGTCCTTGAGTGCCTGGACGAGCTTGTGTTTATTGGGTTGCCTGACCAGGCGATCCTTGCCGCCATAGGCAAGGACCGTGGGAGGCGATTCAGGCGTGACAAACGAGACAGGAGACGCGTTGCGAATCAATTCCTCTGCCTGACCCGAAACGATGTCTTCCTGCGAGATAAGCTTCTGGTTGAAACAACTGACCAAGCCCGCGACCAGATCAGTCTTGTTGTCCCAGGTGTCGGGATGAAAATCGGTTGGTCCGACTTTTTGGAAGACGAATCGAATGGGCAAGGGTGATGTCTTTTGGCACTTGTAGGCATAGAGCAGAGCCAGGTGACCGCCTGCCGAGTAGCCGGCCAAGGCGGTCTGGGTGACCTGGCAACCTAGCTTTTCCGTATGCCTTTTGATGTGTTCGAGACAGTTTTCGATGTCCTTGAGGACTCTATCCAGACTGTACTCGGTCTTGTTTTTTTCTGAGAAGAGAGTGTATTTGAGAGTAGCGGAAACATATCCCTGCTTTGCGTATCTCTTGCATGCAAAAGCGAGGTCGGTTTTGTTGCCTGAATTCCAGGCGCCGCCGTGGATAAAGAGGATGAGTGCTTCAGGGGACTTGAGCTTGCTTCGTGTTGGCACGTAGAGATCGTAATCGAGCTGGTTGGTTTTATCGTAGACGACATTGGTATGAACGACCCCGTCTTGCGGTGTCCATTCTTCGATGAATCCAGCTCGCTCAAAGGTTTTTTGGAGCTTGGTCGCCAGCGCCAGGCAACCCGAGGAGGTTGCCAGAAGGATGAGAACCAGCGCCCAAAACCATTTCGATCTCAACAATCGCTTCATCAGCCCTCATTTTCGCTATAGCGTTCCATATCCTGCTTCTTAATTTCGGCTCTCATGATTTTTCCCGAGATGGTCTTGGGCAGCGATGTGACGAATTCGATTGCCCTGGGATACTTGTAGGGAGCGGTGTTGGTCTTGACGAATTGCTGGATTTCGACCTTGAGTTCGTCGGAGGGGGTATTGTTCTTTGTCAAGACGATCGTTGCCTTGACGATTTGTCCTCTGACCGGATCGGGGACTCCTGTGACGGCGCATTCGAATACGGCCGGATGCTTCATCAGGACCGATTCGACTTCGCCCGGTCCGATTCTGTACCCCGAGGACTTGATGACGTCGTCGGCTCGTCCCACATACCAGAGGTATCCGTCCGCATCTTGCCAAACAATGTCTCCTGTGTGATAGTATCCATCGTGCCAGACGGACTGTGTTTTTTCCTCGTCGAGGTAGTATCCGCCGAAGATTCCCGGCGGGAGCCTGTCTCCGTCTGTTCTGATGCAGAGTTCTCCTTCTTCTCCGACTTCGACCTTGTTGCCGTCATTATCAAACAATGCGATGCTGTATCCTGGCGAAGGCTTTCCCATTGAGCCTGGTTTTGGTTCGAGCCATGGCCAGGTTGCCGTGGTGACGACGAGTTCTGTTTGTCCGAATGCTTCGTGTAGCTTGAAGCCGGTTTTTTCCAGGAAAGTCTGATATACGATTGGGTTGATGGCTTCGCCTGCTGTGACCCAATACTGGATGGATGAGAGGTCGTACTTATCGAGATTCTCCTTGATCAGGTATCTGTAAATGGTCGGTGGTGCGCAGAATGTGGTGACCTTGTACTTGGCGATTTTCTCCATCATCTTTGCCGCGCTGAAAAGGTCGTGGTCATAGACGAAAACGGCTGAGCCTCCGATCCATTGTCCGTAGAGCTTCCCCCAGACTGCCTTTGCCCAGCCTGTTTCCGCGACGGTATAGTGCAAGCCTCCATCCTGTACGTTCTGCCAGTAGCATGCGGTTATGATGTGAGCCAGCGGGTAGGTGAAGTTGTGCTGGACCATTTTAGGGAAGCCGCTGGTGCCCGATGTGAAGTAGAGGAGCATGATGTCGTCGTTTTTGGGCCATTGGTCCTTTGGCGGGGTCGCGAAAACATCGGATTGCGCATCGATTCCCTTTTGGTAATCGATCCATCCTTCCTTTGTGCCATTGACCACGATTTTGAGTTTAAGGATGTCGCCGGTTTCCGATTGTGCGAGATCGCATTGATGCAGCAGGTCGCTGTGATCGACGCAGATGCATGCTTTGATTGAAGCGAGTTTGATTCTGTAGACGATGTCCTTGGCCATCAGCATGTTCGTTGCCGGAACAGCTACTGCGCCGATTTTATGTAGCGCGAGGATGCAGTTCCAGAATTCGTGCCTTGACCTAAGTATGAGAAGGACGTGGTCTCCCTTTTGGATGCCAAGTTGTTTCAGGAAGTTTGCTGTTTTGTTGACTCGCGACTGGAGTGTTTTAAAGGAGATGAAGTCTTCTCCGCCGCGGTCGTCACACCAGACGAGCGCGAGCTTGTCCGGTTCATTGTCAGCATAGTAATCCAGGACATCGTAGGCGAAATTGAAGTGCTCGGGCACATTGATAACGAGATTTTCGTAGAAATCTTCGTAGGAGCTGAATTCTGTTTTGGAACAATATTTATTCAGGATGGACATATTTGCATTCCGTTTTTATGGTGTGTGTGATTTACAGGATGATCGCCAAGAATTTAGCTGGCTTGTCGCCGATTGCTGCCATGCCGTGTGGGTTTGCGGAATCATAGTAGATCATATCGCCGGGATTGAGGATGATTTCATTTCCCCTGATGACGACCTTGAGTGTTCCTTCCAGGATGTAATCCATTTCCTGTCCTGGGTGTGAGTTGAGCGATACCTGTGCGTCTTCTCCCTTTGGCGGGACGGTGACGATGAAAGGCTCTGCTTTCTTGCTGGCGAAATTCGAGGCGAGCGCCTGATACTTGTATTGTTTGCGCCTGTCAACTGCGACTCCTTGACCCGCACGAGTCACCGTGAACACATCCATTCGAGGAGCGTTACCTGTCAACAACAGGGAAAGGTCGACGTCAAATATCTGCGAAATTTCAAACAATTTGCTTGCTGAAATGTCTTCGTTTCCCGCTTCGTAGGAACGAATATAGTCTTCGCTGACGTTGAGACGCTTTGCCAATTCGGCAACGCTCATGTCCGACAGCTCGCGCAACTCCTTGATGCGTACGGCAATTTCCTTGACTTTTTCTTGCATTCTTACCTCTCCAATGGTTGGGGATTAGGTTGAAAAAACAACGGCAGGTGAAGGATTGTTTTCACGCTGCCGTTGATTAATGATTGAATGAAACGAGTGAACTGTTCCGTGATGGGATTGTCAGGTCACCGTAATTTCAAGGCGACAGCATAAGGAACCTTGCTCCTGTTTCCAAGAGCAAGGCTTCTAATGGAGATGGCCTGAAAGTATGGATTGAACATAATGTCAATAAGATAATGTTTGATTAATGGAAATCAAGTGCATAGTCCGAGCAAAATCCTAGTCCTGCTTGACTCTGAAGGTTTGTTTTTTCCCGTTGTCCTGCTTGACGATGAATGCGAATCCAAAGGTCTTGTCCATTGGGTTGTATATGACCTGGTAACCGTCGTAAGGATGATGATTGGTGATGTATTCGACGAAGTTTCCATTGGCGTCCTTGACTTCGAGCGTAGGCTTGTTTCGGTTTTTGAATCCATCGATTCGGATTGCGATGTTGTTTTCGCCTCCAGCGATCGTGAATTGTGCTCTGTTGTTCGTCGTTTCGAGCCTTGGCAGGAACGTATCTGGGACGATTTGCGCGTCAACGAGTTCTGATAGCACGACGGGATTGAGGAGCGTGTCTTCCCTGACGTTTCGTGCGCTTTGGTCGGTGGCCACATCGTAGTCTCCGAAGGGGAGCAGGATAATGTTATAGGAGAGGATGTCACCCTTGTTGAGTGCAAGTTTGTCCAAATCCAGTGTTAGTCTGGCGTAAGGTTTCGATTCCCTGTTGTCGTACCAGAGCAATGGTTGAAGGTTGGTTGTCTTTCCGTTTTGTGTCAGTGTTATGTCTTTGACCAGGAGTGCGAAGTTGCAGACTCCTTTTGCTTGCAAAGAATGGAAGATCGTGAAGTATGGGGCTTTGTTTCCCAGCTTGATATGGTGGAGTTTCTTCTCGAGTTTTTCGTCGCTGGTATCGATCAATGCAGGTTTGTTATTTTGATCGAGGTATCCGAGGTAGTTGAATTTCGTCCATGACGTACTGAATCCGAAGAGATTGAATTGATTTTTGAAGTCATCGAACTCGATTGGTTCATTTGCGAGGATATCGAATTGGTAGTAGGTCCTGTTTTCGTCAGTTTGCGGCATTTCGAGGTGCCTTGTGAAAAGCGAGAGCTTGTTGTCGTCGGATTTGTATTCGAAATCCACGTCGGCATAGACCGGACCTTCCGAATTGACATGTTGCATGACGGTTTCAAACATGATTTTCTTGTTTTCCCCGATCATGTAGAATGGGTAGTGAAGCGGTCCGATGGAGTAGTGTTGCGGCTGTCCAGGCCAGAGCTTGGCTGACATCGCCCTGAAATCCGGCAGGGTCCAGCCGTCTTTTTTGTGGACGTAGTACGGTGCGATGCAGTTCGTTTCGGTGACGCCGGTGGAAAGGTGGTAGTATGAGATGAAGAACTGGATGGACGAGAGTTGCTTGAGAGGGAATTTGCCCCAGTTTTGGTAGAGGTTGAGTACGGTGAAGGAGCGGGTTTGGTTTTTGGCAAGGGTAATTGGGAACACAGTTTCGCCGTAGCTGTGGTCCTCTGGATAGAAGTAGGGCTCTTCCTTTTCGCCTCGGAAGTTCTTGGAAACCTCGAGTGGGATCGGTAAGAGCTTGTCATTTTCATCCAGCAATGCCGCCGCTTCGAGTCCTCCCGATGAGGTTCTTGTCCTGATGTAGAGGCTCCTGTCGGTGTCGTCGCCAGTGATTGTCGCCATGACCTTGAAGTGCCTTTGCGGGATTTGGTAGAATGCCTCGTTGAATCCGGTTCCCGCCAGGCTGAATTCATAGGCGCCATTGAGGAAATCGTACTTGGCGAACTTGGATCCGTCCTCGTCAACGACCTTGATGTTCGTCAGTGGCTTTCGCACGATAGCTGCGGTTTGCATCAGCGAATTGAAATCGTGTTTTGGGTCGAGGTGGATCCTGTGTCCAAGATTGCGCTCTGCCATTGGTTCGATGGTCTTGTCAATATTGTCGATTTGCCTGAGGATGTAGTTGTTGTCGTCTTGGGATAGGATGATTTGTCCTGCTTCTTGTGTTGGCGGGAAGATCAAACCCAGCACTCCTGCCTGTGCATCGTCGAATCCGACGAATTCGATCGAGTTCCTGTCTGCATTTTGGAACGAGTCGCGTATTCCATTCTTGTCTTTGACGATGACCTTTTTGATTTTGTTTTTTGGCACGACGAGTTCGACGCCACAATTTGCGACATCTGCTTCTTTTTTACCTGCGACGAATCGGATGGTTTGATGGATCTTGTCAGGGTATGCATGGAAGATTCGATCGAGCTTGAGCGGGACGACGTGGTTATGTTCCCCCACGAGCTTGATGTCCTTTATTTCGATGGTTTCTCCGACTTGGCTTCCGACGTCAAATCGGATTCCGTGTATATCGCCGGTGAAATCCGGGACTTGGTCGATCGCGATGCGGTGTGTTTTCCATCCTGTGTTGGGGCGAAGTCCGCCGAAGGGTACGATTTGTTTTGGATTGAAGGTTTTGTGAGGTCCGACTGCCAGATACACATGCATGCCGTGGGCGACTTCGGTTCTCATGGTGACTTCCAAGTGCCTGTACTTGGCGGTTGGCGCCTTCAGCTTGAGCGAGGCGATCCAGGGGTCGTGTGTGTCGAGGACTTGGAATTTCATGATTCCGTCTTCGAACGTTGGTTTTGAGACTTCGTTTGGCGCCCAGGCATCCTCCGTGAAGAATCTTGCGTCAATAGGTGGTGTTTCGTCGATTTCCTCTTGTGTGAATGGGAAGCTTGGGATTTGGTCCATGATATGGACGTCATAGTAGTAGTAGCCGAGCCTGAAGGCGTTGAATCGCGCATCGGTGCCGGATTTCGAGGTGTAGTAGATTCGTCCGTTCTTGTCGGTGACGAAGGTATCAAAGGACCATTTGCCGCCGAAGTCCTTGTCGCCGATTGCGATATTGATCAGCTTTGGGTTTTCCCCCCTGAGTCCTGCTGTGATTTGTCCCAGGCGGTTTTTGATTTGGACGGCGTCTCGGGAGCCGTCGGTGAAGGCGACTTGGACCCCGTTTGCGAGATTATGGGCATGGACGATGGCGTCTTGCCAGGAATTGGCGAAAATCATACTGGTGGTCATAGCAAGCAGGAGAAAAGTAAGTTTTTTCATTGGTGTGTCCTATTGAGTGAAAAGAGTGTTAGGGCTATTCTCCTAACTTGATTCGCGTTTTGATAAATTCAAGGCAATACATGTTATAACAATAGCGAAGACTTAACTGAAGACACATGGTTTTTCATGAAGATTTCCGCGTTGCGCAGAAAAAATAGCGCAAAAAAATCGACGAAATCATACTTGAAAGGCATGCGACATGCCCCTTTGGTTCGGCCTTGGGAAAAAACTGCGAACCCTGGGGCGGAAAATAGGAACACTTTTATTGCGATTCCTTGCAAAAGGCCTATGTTTGGGCGATGTTAACACGTTATACGATAACATGAGGTCAACCATAAATCTTGGAGTTGTAAAGAGTTGAAGACGATATCGTACAAGAAAGAATGTGAATTGCCGGCATATCGCGAGGTTGATGTTCTGGTTGTTGGCGGCGGTCCCGCTGGGATAAGCGCGGCAGTTTGCGCAGGGCGGCGTGGCGCCAAGGTCTTGCTTTGCGAGCGTGACATGAGCCTGGGCGGGACGGCGACCAATGGCTTGGTGGGACCGTTTATGACCTGCTCGGATCCAAAGGGCGAACGCATGCTGATACGTGGATTTTTCGAAGAACTTGTCAATCGGCTGATTGCCGTCGGTGGGGCGATAGATCCCATGTCCATTGCCAATTGCGACGGATATTCGTCCTGGCACGAGTTCGGGCATCGGAATGTCACTCCGTTCAATTCCGAGGCATTGAAGTTTGAGGCAGAATCGATGTGCCTTGAATCGGGGGTCGAGCTTTTGTATGGCGTCCAGGCCATGGACGTGGTATTAAGCAAATCTGGCGACAAGCTTGACGGGGTTGTGTTTTTGGGCAAGGAAGGCTTATTGTTCATTGCCGCGAAGGTTGTAATCGATTGCACGGGAGATGGTGACGTTGCCCATTTGGCGGGATGCCCGATGATGAAAGGAGACGAGACGACCGGCGAGATGCAGGCGGGAGGCTTGTTCTTTGTCATTGATGGGGTCAACGAGGCGGCTTTGCAGGCGAGGAAGGACGCGAAAGGCTGGCAGGCGATGCGCTTCACGGATGAGATCAATCAGGCGGTGGAAGCCGGTGAATATCCGATACCACGACGTCGCTTAGGGATGTACAAGAGCAACGACGGGACATGGCGGTGCAATATCACCAGGATTCCGGATGTCGACGGGAGCACCACTGCGGGGCAGAACAAGATCATGCAGGTAGGTCGTGTCCAGATTGCCGCCATACTTAAGTTTTTGCGGAAATATGTTCGTGGTTGCGAGTCGATTCGTCTGGTATCGACCGCCACGTTGCCTGGGATACGCGAGACGCGTCGGATTCGCGGTTCATTTGTGATGGAAGAGAGTTCGATTGTAGCGGGCGAAATGTTCCCGGATCGAATTTTGATTTTGAGCAATTCACGCGATGCGCACATAGGTTTGGTTGGAAGGTACATACCTCAGGAAGTTGTGTATTCGCTTCCGTATAGGATGCTGGTTCCCCAAGGCGTGGGGAATTTGCTGGCGGCTGGTCGGAATGTGTCTTGCGATCGTTCGACGTTGTCGGCGATTCGCGTGATGCCGCCATGCTTTGGCCTTGGTCAGGCGGCCGGGAACGCGGCTGTCTTGGCGGTTCGCGACAAGTGCAGCTGTGCCGAGATTGATGTGGCTGAGTTGCAGGATTGGTTGCGTCAGGAAAATGTGGTTCTTGATTAAGGGACATTTGAGCAATGGAAGCTAGGATTGAGCGATTGGTTGAACGAGTGAAGGTTGAGGATATCTTTCCTCCGAAAACTCCCGTCGAGTACGATCCGTTTGACGAGAAGCTTGCGGAGCCGATGCGCATTGGAAAACGGCTGGCGGAATATATGGATGCCCAGCCGGTGGAGTTCAGCGACGACAACGAACTTGTCGGCATGATGAAGTTCGATGGCAGCGTTGAGGCGGACATTTTCCAGCGTTTGGGTCACCGTGGTTTTTCGGAGGCTTGCGGGAAGTACTACAACAAGCCCCAGGAGAATCTATGTTCGTTCGAGTGGCAGCATTCGAATGCGGATTTCGGAAAGTTGATCCGGCTAGGCTTGCGTGGTTTTCGCGATGAGATCATCGAGTCGCGGAAGCGTCACTTGGGCAATCTTGAGCGTTTGTCGTTCCTTTCGGGGCTTGAGATGGTGATTCGCGGGATTGGGCGCCGCGCGCACAATTGCCGGATGGCATGCTTGGCGAAAGCACGTGAGACTGATGACTTGGCGCGCCGCGCTGTCTTGTTGCGGATGGCTGAGAACTGCCGGGTCGTTCCGATGAATCCTGCGAAGAATTTCGAGCAGGCAATCCAGTGCGTGTACATGTCATTTCCATTTTTGCCTGACAGCATAGGTCGTCCCGACCAGTATTTATATCCTTTGTACGAACGGGGGATCCGTGACGGCAGCTTGAGTCGCGACCATGCCAAGTCTCTGTTGCAGGAATTGTTCGTGATGATTCATGGTCATACTCCGATGAGTTCCGGCAATTGGGACAAGGGCGGCGAATCTCATTTCGTTGTTGGTGGATATACGATTGACCGTGTCGATGGGTACAACGAGTTATCGGATTTGATCATCGATTCGATGATGGAATTGGATTTGGTGCGTCCTCAGGTTTCTTTGCGATGGACATCCCAGACGCCTCGTTGGGTTTTGAGGAAGATGTTGGATTGCGAACGGAAGGACAGGAACAAGCGATTTGCCTTTGTCAACGACGAGCCCAGGTTGGCATCGATGGAGAAGATCAACCGGCTGCCTTGGGAGGTTGCGTACGACTACATCATGGTTGGTTGCAACGAGCCTGCCTTCCAAGGCGGGATTTCGCTTGGCGGGAATACGGTCAACATCGTCCGGTCGCTGGTCAATACGTTGAACAATCGGCGCGACGAGGTCCTTGCGGTGGAAAGCTTCGATGATTTCTACGAGATTTACGTCGAGGAATTGCATCGTGACCTGGAGACGATTCTGGATTATTCGAATCGCTTCAATATCCTGAGAGCGCGAGATTGCAACGTCCTGAGTTCGCTGTTCCTGGAAGGATGCATCGAACGGGCTCAAAGCGCCAATCGCGGCGGGGCGACTCGCGCACGGGTCTGCGCCAATTTCATGGGATCCACGAACCTGATCGATTCGCTGTGCGTCATTCGGCAATTTGTGTATGACGAGAAGCGCGTGTCGATGGCAACCTTGCTTGATGCATTGGACAAGGACTGGGACGGTTACGCGGAATTGCGGGGCGAGATTCTGCGAGACGGCAAGTTTTTCGGTAACGACGAGGAATTGTCCAACGGGATGGCGCATCGGTTCTACGAGAGCGTGTATGAATTTGCGTCAGGTCGGACTGATGTCTTCGGATTCCCATTGCTGTACGGGAATTTGACGGGATACCACATCCATTATGCCCGGTATGGAGCGATGACCCAGGCGACTCCTGACGGTCGCATCGCCGGGAGCGGATTGCTGTTCGGAAGCGGTCAGTCTTTGGGCAAGGACCATGAGGGTGTGACTGCGCACTTGTTGTCCGTGGCGAAGATGGATCCGACATTGGTGATGTGCGGAAATTCGATCATGAACCTGTCTGTCGAGGAGAGCGTTGTCAGTGACGAGGCTTCATTTGAGAAGTTGGTAATGTTGGTAGAGGGGTACTTCAAGGCCGGTGGCTTGCATTTGCAGTTGAACCATGTATCTCCCGATGAGTTGCTTGCGGCGAAGGCTGATCCGGCTTCATACAAGAGCCTGCGTGTGCGTGTATCTGGCTTTTCGGCTTATTTTGTAGGTTTGAATGAAGCAATCCAGGACAATGTGATAGAGCGAACTGTTAATCGTGTTTGAGTCAATAAGGAGTTGGTGGATGGGAATGATGTCACGAATAGTAGGTTGTTGCTTGGCGTGTTCGGTAATGGCTTCGGGCGAGATTATTCAAAGGCTATGGAAATACGATTATTCAGGACTGCCTGTTGAAACTCTCCGTGACAACGCTCCGTTGTGTGACGGATTTGCGATGAGTTTTCGAGTGAAAAATGGACTCGTAGCAGGGCAATTGGTCGAGATCCCGAAAACCTTCAGACTGGAATGCGTCGAACGCGGCGGTCAGACGTACTACGAACGTGATGGGAAGAATCCTGCCTTGCGAGCCACGATTTGGCTGACGTATGAACCACGCCCCAAATGGAAGTCGTTGAGCATCGAGTTGCCCCTGAATGCGCTTGGGGACGATTGGTCGAAGCGCGAGATCGGGGTGCTGTACGACCAAGTCAACTTCCTGTTCACTGTCGATGGAGTGATTATTGATCGAAACTATCCCGTCGGCACCCTGGATGCCCAGGACGGACCAACAGTTGTAAAGACCGATTTGCTCCAGGATTTCAGGTTTTCGTCTTCGGTGGCGAAGGTAGGCCGCACGAAAGTCGAACATCGCAGTACGGATGGCATCCAATTCTACACGCCCTATGGGCACAACACGTGGTGCGGTGACGTGGTGGTGTACTACAAGGATGGATTGTTTCACTTGTTGTACCTGTTTGACAGAAACCACCACGGGAGCCGATGGGGATGCGGAGCGCATATCTTCCACCACATGACCACGCGCGACCTGGTCAATTGGGTTGATCATGGTCCGATCCTGGAGTTGACCGAGCAGTGGCAATCAGTCGGCACCGGCACAATGGTCTCGTCAGGCGGGAAATTGCTTTCCGTGTTTGGTTGGCATACGACTCGTACGGTTGACTATGCCCAGACGGTATCCTCCCAGGCGGAGAAATATTTGGGCAAGAATCCTGTTGCCGTCAGCAGGAAGGACTTTGCCCCGTTGGTTCCTTCCGGTACGACGTATGCGGAAAGCGAAGACGGATTGAACTTTACGTGGTCTGAGAAGTTTTTGAACGTCACCGAGAATCCGTCGATATTCGAGATGTCTGACGGCAGCCTCAAGCTGTTCGGGAGTTCCCGGACTTGGAGCGCTCCCGGGATAGACGGTCCTTGGACTTTGGTTGATTCGTCTTTTCCCGTGGCGGGTAAAGAGTGTGCGTTGCGGAGTACATTTGAGTGTCCATCGTACTTTGAGTTCAACGGGTACCGTTACTTGCTGATGGGATTTACCGGGATGTGGGCAGGCACGGGCGAGGACGGACCTTATGTTGACAAGGCAGCCGAGGGTTTGGACATCTACGATGGTCTTGGCGTCCCGTTTGTCGCCCCGTACCATGATGGCCGTCGTATTTTGGCTGGTTGGCCGAACCGTGGTTGGGCTAGCGTCTTGTTGTTGCGCGAGGTGATTTCGTATCCAGACGGGAATCTCGGCTTGAAGTGGGTTCCTGAACTGGCTCCGAAACGTGACGTCAAGTTTGGTTCCGGCTCGGTATCGGGTCGTGGGCGAGCCATTCTCGGGGTAGGAAAGACGACGTCTGTTTACGGAGAAGTTACCGTGACTCCGTCGAAACCATCGGGTCGTTTAGCGATTCGCTTCCGCGATCAGTCGAATCCAAGTCTTGATGTTGAGCTTCAAATCGACCTCAGTCGAAAGCGGGCGCAAATCAATGGGATTTCCGGAGATGACTTCGCGGCTGGTTTGCCGACGGCTCGCGAGATTGCGGCGTCGTCGGACAAGGGGGCTGGCGCCGGGATCGGTGCGAACCTGCATTGCCTCTCAAGGAATTTCTGCTTGGAGAATGTGCGTGGCTTGGAGGGCGAGTTCGGGATACGGTTTGTGCTTCGTCGCAGCAAGAAGTTGGGTGCGGCGATCTTGGATGTGGAAATCGCTGGTTGTCGGACAATGGTTTCGATTCGTCCCGATGCTAAGTTTGACAAGATCGAGTTGGCTGGCGAGGAAGGAATCAGCTTGACTGGGGATTTCTTCAAGTATCCCGAAGAAGGCTATTTCGATTGCGGGGGCAAATAGAGACTTCTAAAGTTGCCGGCAAAAACAACGTAAAAACGTACATAAATTTGAGTACGAGCACCCGGGTGCTCGTACCTGCATTGTGCGCAATGAAAAGTTGAGGGTTTGCGCGGATTATTTGATGATTTCTGTTTTTGCGGGGCTGCTTCTGGCTTCGATGAAGGGCTGTCTTCTTTCGATTGCCGCCCGTGCGATCTCCACGTCTTCGCGTGCTTCGTCAGGGGTAAGGCATCCGCAGGTGACCATGTCGCAATCCCTTAGGACTGAGAAGTTGAATGTCAGTCCGATGAATGGGGTTGTTCGCCCTGCGGCCATTGGCTTGATGGTCATCACTGGCTTCTTGGCGGATCTGATGATCTTGTATACCGATTCGACCTCGACCTGCATCAGGAAGCCAAGGCAGTTGAAGATCTGGATGTAGGTCTGGACGTCATATCCGTTGGCATCGCTGTAGGTGACGAGTTCGGGCATGTGTGCGGAGAGACCAGGAATGAGCCCTTCTTCACGAATCATTTCCAGGTAGTCCGGAAGGCGTGGCATAGCACGAAGGTTCTTGTTGACGAGCTGCTCGGCGGATCCATGGTGGATAAGGCAGAATGTGGAGCCGATCTCCTTAGACTTTTTGATCTGCTTCTTGGCTATTGCACGGGCTTCGGGGGAGTCGTCCACGTTGATGGGCGGAGTGTCGACTATGATGATTTTCTTCCCTGCTTGGTCTTCTGCGAGCTTGATGGCTTCCAAGGCTAAAGGGTTTGTGCTGAACGGTGCCATTGCGGCATCGACGCCCTCTTCGAGGAAGGCTTTGAATACATCGGCCATCGATTGTGGCGTGGAATGCCTTTCGCGGATCATCTTGTCAGCGACGCCACCAGTATGCGAGTAGCCGAGGAGCCAATTTGTACCTGCGATCATTCGCGGCATGTCAATGCCTGCCACATTGGTCCGTGGGAAAGTTTTTTCGCTCATGAGTGGATTTCCTTTGTTGTTACCTGAATCCGTGATGTAATGCCCAGAAAAAAGGTCAAAAATAATTGACAACCCGTTGATTTGCAGTATATTACGATATCATCCCAAAGTCGTAGTTCCACTCACCAACGAGGTTGTCAACAA
>Ga0123335_1000790_pt1 | contig 53355 bp, 50 predicted proteins | sample BiotimSIPDNA_2_FD_89707 | JGI IMG/M metagenome (GOLD analysis project Ga0123335, IMG submission 89707) | Anaerobic biogas reactor microbial communites from Washington, USA - Biogas_R2 time_0 SIP DNA | ecosystem: Engineered > Bioreactor > Anaerobic > Unclassified | place: Washington, USA...
ACCGAACAATGTTTATAAATTGAAATGTACTCGCCTTTATGTTTTATAATTATTACGTTTCCGTCTTCAAAAGTTCTTCCTGCAAAAACCACATAACCTCCTGCAGCAGCAGATACTACAGTTCCTTCCTTAACTCCATAATCAATCCCCAAATGACCCTTCTTTTCGTTATACTCTTTTACTATAAAACCGTTTACAGGAGAAATAAAAAAAGTTGAGCTGTTTTGTGCGAAATACTTATTTATCAGAAAAGCCGTAATAGTGAAAATATTATTCCCGAAACCGGATTCTTTTTTTGCTTTAAGACTGTCGTAAACTGCATTCGTAGTATCAACAGAATCTTCTACTCCTAATATAATTGCATACTTTAAGCTTTTGTTAATGTCCGAAATCCTATTAATTTCAGCAGTAAGAAGTCTTACTTTCTGCTCAAGAATTTCAAAATTCGTCTGCTGTTTTTGCAATTCAATGTTTTCAAACAGAAATGGAATTTCTTTTGCCGGTGTAAAAATAAGTATTCCCGTAGTAAATAAAGCTACTAAAAGCGAATAACTGCCAATAATTAATACAAAACTTAAGAAACCGATTTTATATCGTTTTGTACTTAATATCGGGAAATGCGGTGTTAGATAGACCGATGAATTTTTAAGATCTTTTAGTTTTAATTTTTTCATTATAAAGTTTTTTTAAAGTCTAATTTAAATGATTTTTTTGTTAACATGCCAAAATTTCTTTAATCTTTTCAATAACTTTTTCAGGTAATAATAATTTCCCGCAATTAAAATGCCCTAAAGGACACTTTTTATGACCGTGAATTCCGCAGGGTTTGCAGTCAATTTCGTTATAACTTATAATGCTGCTTTTAGAAGTATAGGGATAAAAACCGAAATCTTTAATTGTTGAACAATATATTGTTAATACTTTTTGATTTGCCGAAACTGCCATATGTGCCGGTGCGCTGTCGTTGCAGATTACAAGACTGGCATACCGCATAAGTTCAACAGTTTCAGGAATTGTTAATTCTCCGGCTAAATTGAAATAATTATTTTTGTCTTCCGAAAGTCTGCCGCACAAGTCTTTGTCGTTTGAAGAACCTGCTGCTATAACAGTTTTGCCCTTTTTTATTAAATATTCGATAATCGTTTTAAAATACTCCTCGGGATATTTTTTTGTTTCCCAAACACTACCCGGCGCAACAATAACAATTTCTTCACTTTTAATTTTACCAAGTATAGTTTGTATTTTTGCCTTGCATTCACTGCTTGCAACAATTTCCGGTAATATTTCCGGAAAATCTGATAATGCTTCGGTGTTCAAAAGCGATAAATTCCTTTGGACTTCGTGCAAATCTTTCCGGTATTTTACAACTTTAGTATATGCTTCCTTTATACTTGCATTATCAAAAGATATTCTTTCGGGAATAAAAGAAAAAAAGCATATAATTCCGCTGCGAAATGATCTGTGCGGAGAGAATAATATATCATATTTATTTTTTCTTATCTTTTTAGAAAAACCTAAAAGACTGAATAAGCTTTTTTCAGTATTTTTTTTATCAAGAATCAACACTGAATTTACTTTAGGTGAAGCCTTAAAAATATCAGCTGAAGCCGGAATACATATGACATCGATCTCAGGTTTTTCGTATTTTTCAAATATCTTTTGAATTAAAGGCAAAGTTAAAATTGCATCACCCGGAAACGCAGTCTGTAAAACTAAAATTCTTTTCATTTCAGTATTTCCAAATCTTATGCATCCAGAACCATTGACTGGGATAAAGCCTTACATATTTTTCTAAAATTGAAAAATACTGAACATTAATCATTTTTACTTTATCTTCCGAAGTGCCGGTAAAATTTTTATAATCGATCTCTTCCATTTCGAGAGTGTATTTTTTATTTGGTTTTCTTACAACAAAACAAAGCACTATTTTACTTTCAGTTTTAACTGCTATTTCTGCAACACCAGAGTAAACTGCTGTTTCGTAACCGAAATAATTTACTCTCATACCTTCAATCGGTCCGCGCTGATCGCCAACAACACCTGCAATTTCTCCTTTTTTCAGTAACGAATATAATTCGCGCACAGAAGTGCCCAGCATAACTGATTTGTTACCGAATTTTCCTCTCATTTCTTTAAGCCAATCTGTTATATAGCCGTTCCTTTGTGGTTTTGCCAAAACATTTATACTTTTTTGTAAAATCAAGCCGGTTAAAATTGCCCCAAGCTCCCAATTACCGAAATGCCCGGTTAACAAAATCACCCCTTTATCGTGAGTGAAATTTTTAATCATAAGCTCTCTATCTGCTTCAAACTTTTCGAATATTTCTCTTTCGGTACAGCGAGGAACACACATAATTTCAGCAAAAAGGGTTCCGATGCTGATATAATTTGCCCTGATTAGTTTTTTGATTTTTTTCTTTTCGTACTCAGGAAAAGCTTTTTGCAGATTGCTGTAAACAGTTTTTTTTCTGACCGGGATTAAATAACAGAAAGTTAATCCTACAATTGTTCCTATGATATAAGAGTTTTTCAGTCCGAATATACTACTGAAAAACTCTAACAACTTAAAAATTAAAAACTCTATTTTATTTTTATTGAAAGACATTCCTTATTCTGTAGCTATTCTTCTTTCCCATTCAGGGTCTTTCATCTCACCGTTTTTTGTTGAGTGCATAAGTTCATAGCGCGATATTCCCCTTACATCTGCAAAAACAAAGTAAACTCCACCTTCAATCGACTGGTATGTCCATATTTCGTATGGTTTTTTATCTTTTTCATTCGGATATCTTTCAATATCATCGGGAGCTCCGTATATGAGATAAATCCTTCCTCTGTCGCTTTTGTATCCGGCACTGTTAAAATTACCGTAATTTCTGTTTACAAAATCAACTCTTTGCATATAATCGCTTTTTAATTCGTTAATCATTGTACCAGGGTTTGGATCTCTTTTTAACCAAAAATTATACATATATTCCTTTTTCGATTCTTCAGTTCTTAAAGATTTATATTCATCAGTCTCATTTTCAACGGCAATATATTTGCATTGATCGAACATTAAATCGCATTCTTCCTCGCTCATATTTACAAATTCCGATTGCATATATGTTCCTGAAACATTATAAGCAACAACTGAATCCTTTACATTGGGATTATATAAAATAAAACTTCTTACTGAAGAAGAAATACGTCGCGTTACCGGATCTGTAATTTCAATCATTATATAATATTTATCTGTCGGATAATTTTTTAATTGAAAAAGTCCTACATCAACTATTGAATTAACATCTGAACGAACACTCTTTGACTGAGATGTCATTTTTTGATTTCTGCTGTTAAACAGGCTTTTTGTTATTAAGTAAGAGGTATCAGCAAGACTTTTAAGGTTATAAATTTCGGAATAATAAAATAATACAGGCGAATTATCGGTATATAAACCCGAAGGATTTGGTAAAACCTCGTAGGAATTTTTATAGAAAATAGACTTTTGTTGTTCATCCATTTGTTTAATATTTACAGCTAATTCAATATCGCTTACCTTTACATAAGCCGATTCGAAGTTTTCTATTATAATTTCTTGTGTTTTTTTCTGCCATTTTTTTAAATTATTTGCATCATATATTGTTGCCTCTAATGTGTATTTCCCTAAAGGAACTGCATATGAAAGCAAACCTAATTGCGATTGGTTCGGAGCTCTTAATTCAGTTGAGTCGTTATAAAACTTTTCATACTTATAACTGTTTCCTGCAATTGTATCTTTTGTAACAGGATTAAAAATAACAAAATTCAACACAGCCTGCGAAAGGAAACCCGAACTGTCGGGTTTAGGAGTCAGTACCGATGCGTCTACTAAGTAATAAACTTCAACAAAATTTGAAACAGAATCATATTTGAATTTTGCGTAATCAACTTCAAAATTCATTTTAGCTTGAGCTTGCAAGAATTCAAGCATAATTAACAGCATAATAAAAAAAAGACGTTTCATTGGAATTCCTCTAGTGAAAGAAAATAATCTTAAAACCAATTATACTAATTGCGGAAGATATTTCAAAAAGGAATAAAAGGAATGTTTATTTTGGAAAAAGAAACCCGGCATTTTAACCGGGTTTCTTTAAGTAATTATAATCCTAGTAATATTGAAAATACGTGGTTGCCGTCAAACACTTCTGTTTGTCTGTAAGCATAATCAAATTTTGCTGCAAAACCGTTGGATTCGTAGTTTATACCAAAGCCTGCTGCAAAACCGTAAATATGTGCTTCTTTATCAACATCGGGAGCAAAATCATATCCCACGCGGGCAAAGAACATATTGTCGAAACCATATTCGGCGCCTATTTTATATTCATCGCTCCAGAAGTTATTGTTTTGAAAAACACCCGAAACATTAACTTCATTCTGGGTATCTAATGCATATTTATAACCAACGCCGAACTCAAGAGAAGAAGGTAATTCGAAACTGGCAGCATCAGCAAGATATGACTGTTTTCCGCGTTTAAGATCATCGGCAGTAGCATCAATTCTCAAACCCGATCCTTCATATTTCATTTCAGGCCCCTGGTTTTTCATTGTTACTGCAAAAGATAAACCGTCAATGTTTGCAAAATTAATATATGAAACACCCGCATTAAATGAAATACCTGAAGCGCTCACACGGTCTATAGTTTCATCTATATAATTTATAGTAACACCAACAGCTATTCTGTCATTTAATTCACGGGCATATGTTAAACCTATAACTGTAACAGAAGGATTGTATGTTGCACCTGTTCCGTCAGGATTTTGTGTATCTGTTATCAGAATATCACCGACTTTTAAGGCCTTAATATCAATTCCCAACGATCCGAAACTTCCAAGATTTACACCAAGAGCTCCATACTCTACATTTATATCAGCTAAATAGGTCATATGCGATATAAAAAGGCTTGTTGAGTTTTCACTTCTGGCAAGGTTTGCCGGGTTCCAATACATCGATTCCACACCGACAGAGTTAACAAGGGTAGAACCGCCCATTGCTACTCCTCTGGCACCAACCGGTATTAAAAGCGTTGCAGCTCCGGCTGTACCGTTCCTTTTTCCGCCGCTTGCAAATATATTTACAGCAGAAATAAGGACAAATAGTAATGTCAATAATTTTATATGTTTCATTTTATTTCTCCTAAACTATTATTTAATTAGAATCTATCCAAAATCTGCTGTTCCTGAATAATCGACAGTTTTACAATTACAGATTTACCGATTTCTGGTAAATCTATATGAGCAATGTACATACCGCTGGCAGCTGGTAAACCTGAATCGTTCTTCAAATCCCATTTTGCAAACTGCGAATTATTTTCTTTTTGAATACTTCTAACTAATTGTCCCGCAAGGTTAAATATTTTAATATTTGCTTTGCGCGGTAAATGAGTGAATGTAACAAATCTTTCGTATTTATTTATTTCTTCTGGATTAACAGCATAGTACGGATTAGGATAAACGTTAATTTTCTTAACATCTTCTTTTGCCAACTCAGCATCATATCCGGAAGTTGGAGCTGTAAAGGTAAATTGGTCTGCATTTGTATTTGCTTTGTTTGTAGATATTACTATCTTGTTCCCAAACGGAGGTGTTGCATTTGTAAGATACATACAGAAAAATGTTTCGGTTAAAAATGGGTATATAAACTCACCTGTTGCATCTCCGAAAGTAGTATTCGCAGAAGTATAGAGGTTGTTTTCTTCAACATATTGAGCATCATTTGCTGGATTATATTGAATCTCATTACCATTAGCATCATATCCCTGCCATGCAAAAATAGATTCATAACAAGGTCCATAAACATCTACCCAAATATATTCATCTCCATCCTTCGGCATATTCCAAGTGCCATCTCCATCAATGTCGTAAAAACCTGCAAATAACCTTATTTTTTCACCAGAAGGAAATTTAACCCTATATACTGAATAAGGAATTCTAATAGGCTGCAAAGTACTTGTGTCTACTTGAATAGTTTCATTTATGTAGTCCCAAGCTAAAGATGTTTCTGAGAAATCAATGATTACATCATCCATACCCCATTGTTCAAATCGATCCCAAGTTCTGCCTGCTGAGCCAGAAACATGTAAACGATGACTAAGTATATAACCTGTTGATCCAAGACTAGGTGTTAAAATTGATACACTTGGATCAACAACTGCATCTGAAGCATCTGTTTCATAAACACTCTTAAAACCAAGGGAGGGACCTTTTACAGCAACTTTTACCCCATCAATTACAGGCGCTGAACTATTACTATTATCATAAGGTATTTGAGGTTGCCTTTTAATAAGAGTATCATTTCCTGAAAAAGCCCCCCATACAGTGCTTCCATACAATGCAGAATTTGTATCTGCAATTTCTTCAAAAAATATTGTATATGTTTTTCCTGTTAATTCTTTGGGATCTTCTACAATTGCTTCAATTATGCCATCAGAAGGACCATTGTGTATCACTTCTATATTCTGTCCATAAGCTCCTTCGTAACGATAACCTGGATTAAGTCCCTGAGGTATAACTTCAACAACAGCTATTGTATTCTCCAAATTGTTTGGTACTGCTAACGGATCTTCATTATAATTATAAGCTGTTACAGCAAAATAATATTTATTTCCGTTAACAAGAGGTTTGCCGCTGAATTTATCGTTTGTAATATTCACAGATCTTGAAATTCCATTATCACTTCCTGTTTGCTGAACGGTAGTAATTGTTGCACTAGTTGCAGGGTCAACCTCTTCACCAACTATTGTTTTAACACCATCGTTAATATCAAATGTGAAAATTCTTTGAGCCTCATCAAAATTAAAGGCATTAGGTAGTTGATAAATATTATATCCTTGAAATTTATACCCTTGATCATCTTGTGATTCTGTTAACTCAGCATTTTTTAAATCTTTTCCCCAATTGAGAATAATGCTATTATCCATTTCAGTAACAGATACTTTGGGCGGGTTAGGCGGAGAAGGTAATTTAAAGAAATTATCATAAGCCTTCTGTGCAGCTTCATCATATGATTTTAAGAGTTCAACAGAAGACATATAATTTGAACCTCTAGCGGCAATTTGAGCTACTACAACTTCCTGAGTATCACCGGCAGCCATTGTAAATGGTCCGGATGCCATACCAAATCTTCTATCACCTGGAGGATATAATATACCATCTATATATCCGGTACCGCTATTTGGATCACCTGATAATGGAAGAGTTGTAAAACCTCCGCCAACTTCATCGGGAATAGGGAATAAATCACCGGAAGTACCGATTTTTCCCTGCAAAAGATTATACATTTCAGTTGTACCTTGATATTCACCTAAAGGTGGATCGGAATAAATAGCATCAGAATTTATAAAATAGAAAAATGCTGTCATTGGCATATTCTTTTTTCCATAAACTTTTTTATTCTTAAATATTGCACTATCTCCTGCTTCACCCTGAATTAAAGGTCCTTGGAAGAAGTCGAATCCTGCTGCAGGAACTCTGCCGTCAGTATAAGTCTGATCGGCAGATTGTCCGTTATAAATAAAACCTAAACTTAAAGTTGTATCGCATCCTGCATAGTCATCGTTTGCATCTCCTAAATCAGGGTCAGACCACATTGCAACATACATATCTTCGAAATTTTTATTCGATTTATTGATTATTTGATATTTTCTGAAGAGCATGTTACCTAATGCTCCGCCTCGATTATATCCCCAAACAGTTAATTGCATTTCTATTCCCATCGGCGGTGAACCGTATAAACCAGAGACATAGGATGTATTTAAGTCGTTTGCAACATACCAGATTGTCTGGTCTGCACCTGGGACACCAGGTATATCGACTGTTGGATCATATACACCATTTGAATCGACGTCATCGTAAGGAGCGCCGTATTGTGCCGGCCACTCATTCCAGTCTTTTTCATACTGTGCATATATTTCATCAACAGTAACACCTTCATCAACAGCTTCCGGTGTTAAAATTCCGATTTTGTAATCTCTTCTAACACGGTAAATTCTTACATGATTTTCTGAAGGATTTTCTGCAATAAGCTGATTTGTAGGCAAACCTGAATTTGTTATTCTGCCTCCCTGCAATCCTTGTGAATAAGTAGAACCTCCTACTCTTACACTATTATCAACTTTCCCACCCCAAACTAATCCGGATTCAAAGAATACGCCTCTGTTGCTTCCTTTCGGGAATATAAATCCGCTGTTGCTGGCAGGGTCTAAATCCGAATCGCCGTTATTGGAAAAATAAGTTGATACGTTATTAATATTAAATTTTGTTTGGGCAGGACTTCCTGCACTTTTATTAAGAGAAGCTTTTTTATCTCTTATGCCTTCAGCATTAACCGAAACAGCTACTGCAAAAGATATAATAAAAAAGATCCTTATACTTTTATTTAATTTTTTCATCATATTAAACTCCTGTTTAGCATCTTGATTAGCAAGATTTTATTAATATTCAAGCTTAATTCCTAATCTGATTTGACGAGGCGACCCATAAAAATATGGCGCTGTCTGCAATCCGCCTGCTGCCTGATATTGCTCGTAATAATCAACATTAATTGCTTTATACAAAGCATCGTAATCCGCTCCATAACCGGCAGGACGCAAGGAAGGATCGTTAATTACTCCGTCATCGTCAGTTGTACCTGTTCTGAGGAAAACATTCTCGATATTTTTAGCATCGAACAAATTGATAATCAGAACATAAACATTTGCTTTTAATTTATCGTAAATATCAAAAGATTTATCAATTCTAAGATCGAATTGCAAAGTTGAAGGAGTTGTTGATGCACCTAATGGTTCAACAGGCTGTCTGTTTCTTGCATCGCCTTCCAAATCAATTCCGCCTGTTCCTCTGGTAAAAGGATGTCCGCTTGAATATTCAACCAGTAAAGAAGCTCCCATCTGTTCTAAGATACTTCCGCCGTCATTCACGCCAAAACGGTAATCGAGGTTTAAATTTGCTCTTAAATCGTTATTATATTCAAGAGGAGAAATATAAACCGGCTGGAAAAATCTGTTTTCAACAGGCGTACCCATTATACCTCTGTTTGAATTCGGGTAAGATCCTGTTCCGCGTGCATCCTGGAAAGATAAGTTTGCATTCATCTGCAATCTTTGATATCTTCTCATAGTAAAGGTTACTTCAAATCCTTTTGTAGTTGCAAAATCGCCGTTTGCTAATGTATTATAATCGCGTAACCCTGCAACAGGACTATCCTTATCTAGTACTTGTTTTGCAAACACTACCTGATCTTTAACATCTTTATAATAAGCTGTTAAATCAAATGAAAGAAAATCTGTTAACTGCTGAGTAAAACCGATTTCATATTGAGTTGTTTTGGTAGGTTCAATATTTCTTCCTGTCGGGGATCCGAAGAAGAAATTCTGACCGATTTCATAAGCTGTTCTGTGATAACCCTGATAAACATCTACTAACCGCGGATATTGAACAAATTTACCAAACTGTGCATGAAACATTGTTTTATCCGATACAGGAAAAGATATTCCTATACGGGGACTTACATAACTGAAAGAACGCGTAGCTTCCCAACCATTTTCAAGCAACGTGTTATTGTTAGCAAAATCAATACTTTCCCATGGTCTGGCAGGATTTTTCATCTGCAGGTTATCAACATCCATATAATCCCATCTTAAACCAAGATTAAGAATAATATCCTGATATTCAATTTTATCCTGAATATATGCTGCTGCCATTATAGGTTTATGCGGAGCGTAAAATCCGTTGCCGTCATATTCTTCACCTAAAACATCATATCCGTAATTGTTTACGCCACCGTTATTTCCGCGTAAAATAGTTTCTTTTAGTTCTTTTGAAGTAAGTCCAGGATACGAAGCGCGCTGGTTCATATATGTTCCAATAAGTGAAGATTGCAATACGCTTGTACTCCAATTTCTCATAGTATATTGAATAAACTCTCCTCCTAATTTCAAAGAGTGTGTTTTATTAGGATTATAAGTTAAAGATGCGTTAATGTTAAAGTTTCTTCTATCGAATTTTGTAAAATTGGATACTACTGTTCCCGGTTTTGTAAAATTGAAAGTGTAAATTCTCCAGTCAACAGGAGCGGCATAACGTGAAGGCTGCGCATTAAAACCGTATTTTGCATTGGCTAATGAATCTCCGTAAGACCAGTAATCTCCTTTAAGATAAGGATCTCTGGTATTTCCTTCCATATAGAAGTAACCCAAAGAGACCTCATAAAACATTTCGTTATCAATTACGTGAGTTAATTTTAAGTTTAAGGAACCGTTAAATTGCTTGCCTTTTTCTATTCTGTCGTTAAACATACTTTGTAAAGTCGGTCTGTAATCATCAAATGTAATGTCGGCATAAGTTCCGGATAAACGGATTATAACCGGATTAAGATCGATATTTAAAGTACCGGCATACGAATATGATTCGCGTCTGTTTCCTTTAATAGCTCCTGCAGGATATACAAAATTGGCACTATCGCCATTTGTAAATACAATATTACCGATATTGATACCGGGATAAGGCTGTGGATCGTTGTCTCTATTAAATTGATAATTAAAATTAGCGAAAAATTTCACTCTGTTTTCAAAATACGGCATAGGTCCGCTTAAAACAGCGCTTAATTCATCATATCCATACCAGTAAGCGCCTAAACGCTTTTCGCCATCATAAGCATTATTTTTACTTTTAAAAGTAATGTTATCAGTTATGTATTCGAGACTAGCTTTTAATTCAGCTCCTCCAGTTTTAAGCTGCTGTCTTACAATACCGGCATTTCCGTTACCGAATTCAGCAGTCATACCGCCGGATTGAACCTGAACTTCTTCAATTGCATCTTGCGACAATGTAATTCCTCTTCCTCCTGTCATAGGATTTTTTATTGAAGTTCCTTCAAGGTAAAATCCAACTTCATCAATACGTCCGCCGCGGATAAAAACTGCATTATCCTGCAATACAACTCCCGCGCTTAATCCAATAATCTGGTTAACGCTTCTCACAGGCAAAGCGGCAATATCTTCGCTTGAAGTGATTCTAATTTTATTAGTATTATCTTTTTGTATAAGGGGTCTTTTTGCTATGATTTCCACAGTACCTACATTAATTCCTTCTGCCGGCAGTTGGAAATCTATATCTGTAGTAAGATCTGCATTTACCCTTATATTAGAAATTGTTATCGACTGATAACCGAGATATGAAGCTTTCAGGGTATAAGTCCCGGCTTCAAGGTTTTGCAGCACAAATTCTCCGCTTGCATCGGTTGCAGCTCCTGTGCTTGAACCGATAACAAGAACGTTTGCACCAACTAAAGGTTCGTTTGTCTGAAGATCAACAACTTTACCTTTAATTCTTCCTTTTGTGCTTGCCAGCAATAAAACCGGCATTAACAAAAGAAGTAAGAGACAGTAAAAAATTTTTCGATGCATATTATTCTCCTGAATAGTTAATTAAATAAAGCAAAATAAATTAAACTGTATTATAGTTATTCCTGTTATTCCTCCTTTTATTTTCTGGTTCAGAATTAATGGAACAATAGTCTTATTAAAATATAACAATATGTGGCTGCGATTGGAACAAAAGAAATATTCGGAAAGTAGAATATAAATTGTATTTGGCGAAACAGAATTTTTCATGGACTTTCGCTTATATTAAATAATAAAAATTACCTTAAAACCATACATTGCCCCCAACAATGTATACTTCTAATATCACACAATAAAATTACTATTCCATAAAATAATAATTTTGCGCCTAAATACAAATATTATTAAATAATTTAGCTTTTTTTTTAATATAAGCTAAAAATGTACAAAGAAAACTTCCTTAACATCTTTAATTTGCGATATTTGAGCTAATACTTCATTAGAAATTTCGGAATCAACACTAACAGCAGTCATAGCTTCTTTTACATTATCTTGACGCGCAAGCGATAACCCGCCTATGTTTATATTGTAATCGGCCAGTATTTTGCTTACCTGAGAAAGCATTCCTGGTTTATCTATATTTCTGTAAAAAAGTATATAACCTGATGGAATAATTTCGCATTTTATACCGTCAATACTGGTAATTCTTATTTCTGTATCGTTAAAAACAGTACCCGAAACACTAATTTCAGTTAATTCTGTTTTTGCTTTTATCGTTATTTCGGCAGCATAATTAATACTTGATGGATTAAAAATTTCTTTATAATCCAATCCCATTTCTTTTGCAAAAAATAAAGCGTTAATTGTATTAACAGGTTCGTGTATTGTATTTGAAAGAATTCCTTTAACAGCACCAACCGATAATGCTTTTGCGTATTCCTTTAAATTTTCGCCATCGTAAATAATTCTTATATCCGAAATATTCTTTCCTGAAAACTGCGCAATCATCGAACCTAAAACTTCGGCTAAGCGGATAAATGGAGAAATTGTTTTATCGGATGTTTTAACTGCAGTACTGTTTACTGCACCGCTGAAATCCTTTCCATTATAAAAATCAACAATCTGCTCGGCAATCTGAAAAGCCACTTTCTCCTGAGCTTCAACAGTAGAAGCACCCAGATGAGGTGTGCAGATTATTTTAGGATGTTTAACAAGTTTTTCATTTTTCGGCGGTTCTTCGGAATATACATCGAATGCAGCCCCGGAAACATATCCGTTATCAATAGCTTCTACAATTTCATCTTCATTAACAACTCCGCCGCGGGCGCAATTTATTATTTTAACACCTTTTTTACATTTTTTCAATGTTTCAAGGGATATTAAGTTTTTTGTTTTGTCGTTTAAAGGAACATGCAATGTTATAATATCAGCCTGAGCATAAATATCATCCAAACAGACAAGCTGAATACCTAATTTTGCAGCAGCTTCTTCAGACATAATCGGATCGTAACCGAGTACTTTCATATTAAAAGCTTGTGCCCTTAAAGCAACTTCGCGCCCGATTTTTCCAAGGCCGATTATTCCGACTGTTTTTTCGCTCAATTCGCAGCCGCTGAGATTTTTTCTTTCCCACTTTCCTTCTTTCATTGTACGGTCACCCTGCGGAATATTTCTGCAAAGAGACATCATTAAAGCAAATGTATGCTCGGCAGCAGAGATTGTATTCCCACCGGGAGTGTTCATCACAAGAATACCTTTACGCGTTGCAGCATTTACGTCAATGTTGTCAATACCTGTTCCTGCGCGGCCTACTACTTCCAAATTAACGCCTTTCTCAATTACTTCGGCAGTAACCTGAGTAGCGCTTCGGACTATTAAGCCGTTGTAATCGCCAATAATATTAAGAAGTTCTTCTTTCGATAAACCTGGTTTCAAATCTGCCTGAATATTACTCTCTTTAAATATTTCAACACAGCGCGGATCTAAATTATCTGAGATAAGTATCTTTTTCATTTCCAATTTTCCTGTTTAGTTATGCTTCCGTTATCAAATTATTTATTATAACAATGCATTAATTTTTTCTACAAAAACTGATTTTGGCACTGCTCCTATTACGGTATCTGCAACTTGTCCGTTTTTAATAAAAAGAACTGTAGGAATACTGCGCACACCGTATTTAATAGCAGACTGCTGATTTTCGTCAACATCAAGTTTTCCTATTTTAACTTTACCGTCAAATTCTCCGGCAAGTTCTTCTATAACCGGAGCAATCATCCGGCAAGGTCCGCACCAGGCAGCCCAAAAGTCTATTACAACCGGTATATCCGATTTCACTACTTCATTTTCAAAATTTGAATCTGTAAATGTAATTGGTTTCATTATGTTTCTCCGGAATAATCTTAGAAAATTTTTAAAATCTATTTAATATTTTTACAAACTTTTTCTCCCATATAATTAACTCTGTATTCAGAGCCGTCAACACCTATTACATTACCGCTGATCCAATCGGATTTTTCATCGCAAAGACAAATAATAGCTTTTGCAACATCTTCGGGAGTGGTAAGTCTGCCCATAGGATTTTTTAATTTGGCAGAAGAAAGCATCATATCCGATCCGGGTATTTTCCTGAGCGCCGGGGTATCTGTAACTCCCGCCATAATTGCGTTAGCCGTAACTCCCATCGAGCCAAGCTCAACAGAAAGGTATCGGATATGGGATTCAACAGCAGCTTTTGCAGCAGAAACCGCACCGTAGGATGGAATTACAGTCTGCGAACCGGCGCTTGTTAAAGCAATTATCCTTGCATTTTTTGCAAGAAGTCCACGCTGAACCAAACCCTGCGTCCAGTAAACAAGAGAATGAGCCATTACATCAAGCGTCATTTCCATTTGAGCTTTGTTTATTCCGTCTTCGGGTTTTAATGTAATAAAAGGTTTAAGTGTACCAAAAGCCAAGGAATGGATCAGTACATTTATCTTAATTTTATCTTCTCCTGAAGATCGTTCGGTAATTTCATCAAGAACATCATTTCTTTTTATCTGATCGGCAGCATTTATATTAAAAAATAACCCCTTTCTGTGATTTTTTTCTATTTTTTTTATAATCTGATTTACGTTTGGAATTGTAACTTGCCTGTCTAAGTGAATTCCTATAATGTTATATCCGTTTTTTGCTAACTCAATAGCGGCTGCTCCTCCAAATCCGCTTGAAGCTCCTAAAATAAGTGCATATTTGTTTTCCATCTAACCTGCTTTCTTTAATATTAATTACAGCTTTAAAAGTAAATATTTTATTTGTTTAAGTCAATTTGACAATAATCATATACAAAAAATTTATACTGTATATCTGAAACTGTTTTCCTTCAATAAATCTGTTATTTTTGATATAAATTCATCTATGAGGTCTATTTTTATATCCTGAAGCATATATTTTTCAATTCCTTTTCCGCTATTATTTATGCAAAGATAAACCTGAACCCCGCCTTTATTTTCATTAAAAATATTCTTCAGCGATAACAAAGTATCTTTATCGTGTTTTTCGGAATCGAGATAAATAATTATATTTTTTGCAAGCATCTGTTTTGCTTCGTTTAAAGGGAATGCTTCTTCGATGTGCAATTTAATTGAATCGCCGCTGCTTTCGGGTCTTCCTTTTACAAGAACAGTATTTTCTTTTTCGATGCACTTGCCAAATTCTTCATAAATTTTTGAAAACATAAGGCATTCGCAGCTTCCGGTAAAATCGTCCAATTTTATAAATGCCATTTTTCTGCCGGATTTATCAATTTTAGTTTTTACTTCTGTAATAACTCCGCAAGCCCGCACATTATCTTCCTGAGTAAAAGTATCCGGTTCGCCTAATTGTACTGTTGCAAAAGAAGCAAATTCACTTTCGAACTTGCGCAATGGATGATCGGATAAATAGAATCCTAATACTTCTCTTTCGCGAGCCAGTTTTTCTTTATCGTCCCAAGGCTGTATATTAGGAAGCTCAGGTTCGTGAATTTTAAATTCTTCGGAATCTTCACCGAACAGACTGCCAACCTGTTTTTCTTTTGCTGTTTTTGCTTTCGAAGCAAAATCGAGCGCGGTTTCTATTGCAGCAAAATTCTGCGAACGGAATCCGGTAAGTTCATCAAGTGCTCCGGCAGTTACCAACCCTTCCAGCACTCTTTTGTTAACTATACGGTTATCGGTATTCGAGCACAAATCGAAAATGGTGTTGAATTTTCTGCCAAGTTTTTTCCGGCTTTCTTTTAAAGCTTCAACCGCATTTATTCCAACGTTTTTAATTGCACACATCCCGAAAATAATTTGTCCGTTTTCGACGCTGAATTTTGTTGAAGGATTATTTACGCTTGGCGGCAGAACTTTTACTTTCATCTTTCTGCAATCATCCAGCAGTACTGATACTTTATCTGGATTGCCAAATTCGTTTGAAAGGTTTGCCGCAAGAAATTCAGGTAAATAATTGGCTTTAAGATATGCTGTTTGATATGCAACCAGACTGTATGCCACAGCGTGACTTTTATTAAATCCGTAGCTTGCAAATTTTTCGATGTCCGTAAAAATCTGTTCGGCAATTTTCTGGGGAATATTTCGTTCTACTGCTCCCTTAACAAAAATATCGCGCTGTTCTGCCATCGCCTTGGCATCTTTTTTACCCATTGCTCTGCGCAATAAATCAGCATCGGCAAGGCTCATTCCGGCAACTTTATTTGCAATCTGGATTACCTGTTCCTGATATACAATAATACCATAAGTTTCCTTAAGTATAGGTTCAAGTACTTCGTGAAGATATTCAACCTTTTTTCTTTCAAATTTACGGTCGATAAAATCCGGTATCTGATCCATAGGACCGGGACGGTAAAGGGCATTCATTGCCGCAAGATCTTTTAAGCTTGCAGGCTGAAGATTTTTCAGGTATTCGCGCATTGCACCGGATTCAAACTGGAATATCGCTGTTGTTTGTCCTTTTGCAAAAAGCTCGTATGTTTTAGGATCGTCCAGAGGAATATCATCTATATCAAGATCTATGTTTCGTGTCTGTTTTACCAGATTTAATGTATCTCGGATAATTGAAAGAGTTCTTAATCCGAGAAAATCCATTTTAAGCAAACCGGCGCTTGCTTCAAGTTCTTTCATATTAAACTGGGATACAATATCTCCTTCATTTCCAGCACGCGCAATTGCCACATAATCGCTTACAGGACCAGGAGCTATTACAACTCCCGCGGCGTGTTTCGAAGAATTTCTATTCATTCCTTCAAGAACTTTTGAATATTTTATAAGTTCCTGGATAACCGGATCTGTCGATTCTTTTACCGGCTGTAATTCAGGAACTTCGTTTAATGCCTTTTCGATAGAATATACTTTACCGAATAATGAAGGAATGTGTTTGGTTATTTCATTAACAACCGGAATAGGAATTTTAAGAACGCGTGCAACATCTTTTAATACAGCTTTTGAAGAAAGAGTATTAAAAGTAACTATCTGGCATACCGAATCTTCGCCGTATTTTTGTTTAACATATTCAATTACTTCACCCCGCTGATCGTCGGCAAAGTCTATATCTATATCAGGCATCGATCTTCTGGCAGGGTTTAAAAATCTTTCAAACAGAAGGTCGAAATCCAACGGGTTAACGTTTGTAATTCCCAAAGCGAATGCAACCAGACTTCCAGCCGCGCTGCCTCTTCCGGGTCCAACAGGTATTTTTTGATCTTTAGCTGCATTAATAAAATCCTGGACAATAAGGAAATAACCTGAATAACCCATATCTCGGATTACCTTAATTTCCATATCAAATCTTTCAATTGCTTCCTGCGGAATTTCTTTGCCTTTATACCTTTTTTTAAGTCCTTCTCTGGAAAGAAATTCAAAGTAATCGTCAAGGTTCTGGGCCGGCGAATTTTCGGGAATAGGGAAAGTGGGGAAATGCAGTCCGCCGAATTTAATACTGTCTTCAATTTTCGATGCTATTTCCAGTGTGTTTTCAACTGCGCCTTCGTAATCTTTAAAAAGGCTTATCATTTCTTCGGAAGATTTAAAGTAAATCTGATCGGTTTGATAACGCAGCTTTTTATAATCGAATTCTCCCGTTTTATCGGATAACTGCAGTAATATGTTGTGCGCTATTGCGTGGTCGCTTTCGATGTAGTGAATATCGTTGGTAGCAACCATTTTTATATCGAGTTCCTTCGATAATTTAGGAACTCCTTCCAAAATGTATTTATCATATTCAAGACCATGATCCTGAATTTCGAGATAAAAATCGTCCCCGAACATTTCTTTAAATCTTAAAGAAACCTCTTTTGCTTTTTCGTAATCGCCATTTACCAGATGCACGGAAACAACTCCCGAAGCGCAAGCAGATGTACAGACTAATCCTTCTTTATATTTTTCAAGGACTTCCATATCAATCCGGGGTTTATAGTAAAAACCTTCGGTAAATCCTATAGATGAAAGTTTTGACAGATTTTTATAACCTGTATCGTTTTTAGCAAGAAGAAGCAAATGATTGTAGTGTCTCGATTTTTTGCGTCCCGCATCTTCACTGCCTTTTTCAAATCTGCTCCCGTCAACAACTATATAAGCTTCCATCCCGATTATTGGTTTAATCCCGGATTTTTTAGCTTTTTTGTAAAATTCCGAAACTCCGAACATCACTCCATGATCGGTAAGAGCAACAGCAGGCATATTATTTTTAACCGCTGCATTTATAAGACTGTCAACAGTGCATGCAGCATCCTGAAGACTGTAATGTGTGTGATTATGTAAATGTATGAATCCGCTCATCAAAAAATTCTTAATTCTTAATTTTTAATTCTTAATTATATTTTCCCCGTGTGTCCAAAACCCCCTGTTCCGCGTCCGGTAATGTTAAGCTCATCAGTAACTTCAATTTCGGCTTTATAAACTTTTGCAAGAACAAGCTGCGCAATTCTGTCGCCTCGCTTAATTACAAAATCTTCCGTTCCAAAGTTCATTAAAATAATTTTAACTTCTCCCCTGTAATCCGAATCTATTGTGCCGGGAGAATTAAGCACGCCGATGTTATTTTTAACGGCAAGTCCGCTCCGGGGGCGAACCTGAAGTTCGTAACCATATGGAATTTCGACGCTTAAATCAGTAGGCAATAAAGCTGCTTTGCCTGCCTGAATTATAAAATCGTTTTCCACTGCTGCGCGAATATCCATTCCAGCGCTTCCGTGAGTTGCATATCCAGGTAATTCTACATCTGCAAATTTATCAGAAAGTCTTTTAATTTTCAGGTTGATTTTTTCCATAATTATTTTTTCCGAAGGAATAAGGTTAAAGTCTTCTTTAAATCTTCTGTTTTAATAATTCCAAATAAAAACATTGATGCAAGAAAAACGAAAAGCATAACCAATTTAACAAAAAATGTTAATTTATTGTTTGTATAGAGAAAATAATAAATACAAATTGTTACTGTAATCAGAAATAAAACAGAGGCAACTTTACGAATTTCATATTTAACAGGATAAAACTTCTGACTTATAATATAGTTTGCAGCCGCCATTAAAAAATAACTGATAAAAGTAGAAATTGCGGCACCCGTTAAACCTAAATAAGGGATCAGCAGAAAATTTGAAACAACATTTCCCAACGCGCCAATTCCTGTAATTAACGGGAGATAACTTGTTTTTTCTTCAATATAAATTCCCGCGGTAAAATTTATATAAATCCCGTGAAAAATATATGCGAAAAGAATTATAGGAACGATATGAATTCCTGAAAGATATTCCTTTCCTATAAGCGAGCGTCCGGCAAATATTTCGAACGATGCGGCATTATCAATAAACAGGGAAATGAAAATCCATATTACAGCGGCAGCCGTAACAAATAAAGTAAGCACTTTGGAATATATTTCCTTTGCGTTTTTTTCTTTGGCATTTACAAGAAAAAACGGCTGCCAGGCATACTGAAACATAGAAACAACCAGCATCATAAATATGCCCAATTTGTAATTTGCCTGATATATTCCGGTTGCTTCGGGACCTTTAAGAAGCATCATAACAGGTCTGTCGATTACCTGAACTACAATTGCAGCAAGACTTGCCGGAAGATAAGGAAGCCCGAATTTCAGCATTTTTTTTATAATTTCGTTGCTGAAAACCAGAGATAAATTTTTAGAAATATCGCGAGACATAATAATAAAAGTTACAACAGATGCAATAAAATTACTTATAAAAACTGCTTCTATCCCCATTTTGTAATTAAAAATGAGAATAATATTAAAAACCAGATTTGTAAGGATATTAATAATTTTTACTGCGGCAAATTTACGAGCATTGTTGTAAAGCCTCAGGTAAGAAAAAGGAATCATTACAATAGTATCGAAAAAAACTATACCGGTAACATAATAAATTAAATTGCTGTAAATATCCGGAACCTGCATAATTACATTTAATGTATTCTTAAAAGCAAGCATAAGAATAACTAATAGCACTGTAGTAAAAAAAACTAAAATATAAGGCGTTGAAAATACTTTTTTTCGTTCCGAATCCTCAGCCAGAGAAGCATATTTCATATATGCTGCATCCATTCCGTAGATGAAAAAAATATTAAAAAACGCCAGATATGCATAGATATTGGAATAGATTCCGAAATCGGCTTCCGAAAAAACATTTGTGTATAAAGGAACGAGCAAAAATCCTAAAAATCTGCCGACAATAGTGCTGATTCCGTAAATTGCAGTATCCTTAGTAAGACTTTTTATTTTTTCTATCATTTAATTCTTTTTAAAATATGGCAAAAGAGAATCTATATAAAATTTTGGCGGCCGCACAGCTTTTTTTGTTTCGGCATTCATAAAAATATGTTCTGTAAATCCTTCAACTATAATTTCTTCGCTGCCCAAAATTCTAATTTTGTATTCAATCTTTAATTTAGCCGATAAAAGATTGGAATAGCTTGCCTCAATTTCTATTATATCGTCGTATGTGGCAGGTTTATAATATTTTAATCCAGCTTCAATTAACGGAAGCTGATAACCTTGTTTTTCAATCTGACTGTACGGAAGTCCGTATGCGCGCAGCAATTCTGCTCTTCCCACTTCGAAATATTCAAGATATTTTCCGTTATATACAAACTGCATTTTATCAGTATCGGCATATCTTACGCGAATTGTTGTTTTATTTGTTATCATATTATAAAAGAGTAAGAGTATGAGGTAACAGCAAGACAACTATTTTCTTACTCTTACTTCTTACTCTTAATCTATTCCTTGTAAAATCCCATTTTACCAAATTTATTTATCCTTTGCTCAATTAATTTTTCCGGTTTAATTTTTCGGAAGAGAACAAGTTCTTCGAGCAATGTATTTTTAAGAATATCTGCCATTTTCTGATGATTTTTATGAGCGCCGCCTAACGGTTCAGGAACTATCCGGTCAATTATTCCTTGTTCCAACAAATCTTTTGCGGTAAGTTTAAGCGCTTCGGCTGCCTGTTCTTTATATTCCCAAGTACGCCATAAAATACTTGAGCAGGATTCGGGACTAATTACCGAATACCAGGTATTTTCCAGCATCAATATTCTGTCGCCTACTCCGATTCCCAAAGCTCCGCCGCTGGCTCCTTCGCCTATTATAACAACAATAATCGGAACTTTCAGTCTGCTCATCTCCAAAAGATTGCGGGCAATTGCTTCTGCCTGTCCGCGTTCTTCGGCTTCAATTCCAGGAAATGCGCCGGGGGTATCAATCAAAGTAATAACCGGAACATCGAATTTCGCAGCAAGTTTCATCAGTCTTAAAGCTTTGCGGTATCCTTCTGGGTTCGGCATTCCGAAATTGCGGTAAATATTCGACTTTGTATCCCGCCCTTTCTGATGTCCTATGATCATAACTTTTTGCCCGTCAATTTTTGCAAATCCCCCGACAATTGCTTTATCGTCCGCGTAATTTCTGTCGCCGTGAAACTCAATAAAATCTTCCGTCATCATATAAACATAATCCAGCGTGTAAGGTCTTTCGGGATGACGGGCAAGCTGAACCCGCTGCCATCGTGTAAGATTTTCGTATATGTTTTCTTTAAGCTGATTTACTTTTTTTTCGAGATTTTCTATTTCTTTTTTTAAACCGAGATTGTCCTCGTATTTACGCATTTCTTCTATTTTGTTCTCGAGATCGCGGATTGGTCTCTCGAAATCGAGTATTACTTCCGCCATATTTATTCTCCTTTAAAAAAGAATTTACTAAGTGTACCGCCAAGAATTTCCAAATCGAGCCAAATGTTCTGATTTCTTGCATAATAAATATTAAGTTTTTCCTCTTCTTCTGCAGAAGGTTCAAATTGCTCGGTAAACCAGAATCCGGTTAATCCCGGTTTGCCTAAATAAATCCCTTTTATTTTATTTTCGGCTGCGGGACCAACAAGACTGTTTTTCCCCGATAAGACTTTCGGGAAACCTGAAATAAATTTACTGAAAGAACTTTGCTTTGAGGACTGTTTAGATATTAAATATATAAAAGGAAAAATAAAAAGTAAAACCGGCACAGAAATCATTAAGTCCACAATTCTTTTTGTAATGCGGTGGCCTGGTGACAGGATATTATACTGCAAATTTAAAAGCGGAATATTATCGAGCATTGTAACTGAAGATTTTCCCACAAGATAATCTTTCTCGCTTCCGCTTACTTTAATTTCTACATTCAACCCCTGGCAAAGTGAAACTGCCCGGAACATTTTATCGAAGGTTATTTCGTCGGATGTAAAAATTATACGGTCTATTTTATTCTGTTCAACAATTTTATGAATATTTTCTATGCTTCCAATAACTTCGTAATCGTCTTTTTTTGTACCTACTTCTGTCATTGAAGAAGAAATCAGTCCGATTATTTTATGAATTGAGGATATATTCTTTTTCAATTTTTCGGCTATTTTAATCGCGCTGTTTCCGGTTCCAACAACTATTGTTCGGTTCTGTTTGGATTCTGTTGCAATGCCGACTTTAAAAAACAGTTTAAAGAAAACCCGCCACAGAACCAAGCCTGCAAATGCCAGCGAATACATAATTAAAACAACTGCGCGGCTGTAAGCAAATTGTTTAAAAAAGAACGTGCTTGCCGAAACTGTAAAAAGACCAATAAACAAAGCGACTATAATTTTCATTACCGATAAGGTTTTTTTCTGATATACTCCGCTTGTAAAAGATATAATACTTTGAACCGCTGCGGGAATAATGTAAGTCCAGGGTATATATTCATCAGGGAAACCTGTCCATTTTTCACTGAGATAAATATGCTCTGCTGCATAAACAAAAAGATTAAATAAAATAAAATCAGCAGCTGCAGAAAATATTACAAGGCGGTAAATATTGATAAAGGCAATTATTCTTCTTAAAAAAATGGCGGTGCGCAAAATTATATTTATAAAAAGCGAGGCTGACATATGTTTATTTACAAAAACCGACATTGCTTTGTAAAAATGTCGCGTTTCATCTATCGGGCTCCGTTTTGTACTTTCGCCTTTATAATGAATAATTTCGGTTGTATGAAGATAATAAACTTTATAACCATTTTTTTTTACGCGGAAACAAAGATCGAGGTCTTCGCCGTACATAAAAAACTGCGGATCGAATCCGCCGGTTTTTTCATATGCTTCGCGCTTAAGTACCATAAACGAACCCGAAATTGCATCAACCTCATACGTCTGGTTTTCATCAAGATAAGTAAGATTGTACTGCGCAAACAATCTGCTTTTCGGGAAAAGATTGCTCAACCCGGTAACTTTTGTAAAAGATACCCACGGACCCGGATAGCTCCTGCGGCAAGCCAATTGCAGACTTCCGTCCGGATTAAGCACCTTACATCCTGCCATACCGGCATCGGGCGTGTTATTAAAAAATTCAATAACTTTTCGGAAAGTATCTTCTTTAACAATTGTATCGGGATTAATAATTACCAGAAATTTTCCTTTTGCTATTTCGAGCGCCTGATTATTGGCTTTGCCGAACCCGAGGTTTTCTTTGTTTGCAATTACCTTTACATCAGGGAAACTTTTAAGAATATATTCGGCGCTTCCATCCGAAGAAGCATTATCAACAACAATAATTTCAGTATTAAATCCGATAGAACTTTTAATGATAGACTTGATGGAATTGTGAAGAAATTCCTTAACATTATAATTGACTATTATTACCGAAATATCTGTCATTAATTAAATTTTCCTATAACTGATATCTTAAAAGAGATTAAGATAAAAGAGTAAGAGTAAGAGTAAAAATACATTCTTCTTAATCTTGAACCATAATCTTGATCTAAGTTCATTTTAACAATCCGAAGATACTCTGAAATCGTAATTTCCAAACCATAAAAATAGCTTCGTGAACAATTTTTTTACTCATTTTCGAAGTACCTTCTACTCTGTCTGTAAAAATAATTGGCACTTCTTTAATCTTAAAACCTTTTTTCCAGGCTTTATAATTCATTTCTATCTGGAACGAATAACCGTTGCTTTTGATATTATCAAGATTTAAGGCTTCAAGAACTTCACGCTTAAAACATTTGTACCCCCCTGTAGCATCTTTTAAGGGAAGTCCTGTAATTATTTTTGTATAAATATTGGCAAAATAACTTAGCAAAAGTCTTTGCATCGGCCAATTAATTACATTTACACCTGTTATATAACGGCTGCCAATTACAAGATCTGAATTTCCAATTTCCGCAAGAAACTGCTGAATTTCTTTTGGATCGTGCGAAAAATCCGCGTCCATCTGGATAGCCAGATCATATTTTTTTTCAATCATATATTTGAATCCGGCAACATAGGCTGTTCCCAGTCCCATTTTACCACTGCGTTGCAACAGATGAACCCTGTTATCATTTTGCGATAAATCCTTTACAAAATTTCCAGTTCCGTCGGGAGAATTATCATCCACCACGAGAATGTTTATTTTCGGATACATTTCAAAAAGTACATTCATTAACTTCTGAATGTTTTCAAGTTCGTTATAGGTGGGTATTATTACAAGTGATTTTAGCATACTCATCAGTTTTAAGTTTTCAGTTATAAGTTTTAAGTATTTGTCAATCCCTTAAACAGGTTGACCATTTTCTATTAGTTATTATTTATTTTTTTCTCTTTTAATTTATTCTGAAAAGAAAAGAGCATTTTTTTTAATTCAGTTATTTCTGATTTTATAATTTCATATTCGTTTTGAATAAATCCCAAATCTTTTGTTAACTCCAATTGGCTTTCAAGTTCAAAAATAGACCCAATCGATATATTAAGGAAATGAATAAACTCATTGTTAGAATTTCTTCCACAACCTTCGGCTATGTTTGAAACAATTGAGACAGACGATCTTCTCATCTGCGATTTTAGACCAAACTCCTCGCTAATCGGAAATGTATTTGTAATATTATATATTAAAATTGTTAATTTATGCGACTTTTCCCAAATTTTAAGATTCATAAAATCCTGCACAAACTCACTCCTAATTCTTTTACTTAAAACTAAAAACTTATAACTAATAACTTTTTCTACTGTCCTTTTCCGAAAATCACTGTAAATACAGTTCTTATTAAAATCTTAAAATCCATTCGCAACGAGATATTCTCGATGTAAAACAAATCGTACTGCAATTTCGTTTTTGTATCCTCAATTGTTTCGTCGTATTTGTGCTTAACCTGAGCCCAGCCGGTAATTCCGGGTCTAACAGATAATCGTCTGCGATAAAGAGGAATTTCTTTTTCAAGTTTATCAAAGAAAAATTCGCGTTCGGGACGGGGTCCCACAAGACTCATTTCGCCTTTTAAAACATTAAACAATTGCGGAAGTTCATCAATTCGCACCTTACGGATAAAATTTCCTACCCTTGTTATTCGGGGATCGCGTTTTTGCGCCCAAACCGGACCGGTTTTCTTTTCGGCATTATTAACCATAGAACGGAATTTGAGTACATTGAATTTTTCTCCTTCAAGCCCCAGTCTTTCTTGCTTGAATAAAACCGGACCTTCACTTTCCAATTTTATGGCTATTGCTGTAATTATCATCACCGGAAGACTGAAAATCAGCAGCATGACCGATACAATTAAATCAACCATTCTTTTAATTTTCTTTTCCCATTCGGGCATAAGCTGAGGTTTAATATCGATAAGCGGATATCCGTAAAGCTGCGAAGTGCGGGCTTGCCCGCTTATTATTTCGTAAAGGTCGGGGACAATTTTCATACCTGTATTTTTCGAATCGCAGGCTGAAATTACTTCAAGCATTTCGTCCTTTTCCTGCTTTTCGAGAGCAATAATTACTTCTTTAATATCAAACCGGTTAATAATTTCGGCAGCATTTTTGTAAGTCCCTACAACTTCAATGTTTTCAACTTTTTTTCCTACATTTTCTTTATTTATGGCAACAAAAGCTTTTATATCAATTCCTAATCCTTTGTAATTTTCAACGGTTTTAAGAATATTAAATGCTTTTTGATTATAACCGACAATTATTCCGTTTCTTCTGCCAATTCCTTTAATTAAAAGTTTGCGCTGGAAACTGCGTATAAAAATTCTGCCGATGCTTGTAAAGAAAAGGAGAAATCCCCAATATATAAATATCAGAAACCTGTTGCTTGAGGGGCTTCCGGTTATAAAATCATCGAGCAGAATGCCGAAAAACATTATAAACACACCCACAGCAGTTGCTTTGAATAAAGTAGATAGTTCATCAAAACGGGAGGCGGCAAACCAGGTACGGTACATTCCTACAAAACTGAAAAGCAAAAGCCAGTAAATATAAAGGGCTGCCATTGGCAGGAAAAATTCGGGATAAATCAAAAGCTGGAAAAGTCCCGATTCCACCCTGAAATAGAAATAGAATATCATAGCAAGATTTATTGCTATAAAATCGGACGAAAGTATAAATATTTTTTCGAGTGTTTTGTTCATTGTAAAAGAGTAAGGTTTAAGAGTAAGATCATAGATTTTCGTAACCTTCGTCTGGTTCACAAATTCTGTCGTAATTACTTTTTATTAATCCATAAAGCATAGATACAATTTCTTTTAATTTCTCTTTTCCATTTTCAATAGTTTTTTCACTTATTGAATTTTTTGTATATATAATATCAAGACATGCTGAACATTCCAATGATGAGGCTTTGGCAATATCAAAATATCTGCATTTGTCTTTACTGGAGTATTTTCCGTTTCCTTCTGCAATATTAAGCACAATTGAAGTAGAAGCTCGATCTAATTGATCCGCTACCGAATATTTATAAAGTTTATTTTCTGTTATGAGACTATTGCTCCAAGATACGAAATCCAACGCTTTATTATATACCTGCAGCTTTTCATGATTAAAATATTGTTTCATATTTTGAGATTAAGATTAAGAATTGATATTAAGAGAAACTGGTAATGCTCTTAACTTAAAATTCTAATCTTATTTTTTGTTTAGTTATTTTATTAAGATTTCAAACTTATACTCTTACTCTTGAACCATAATCTTTATTCATTCTTACTCTTTTCGCAATCTCCTCGCCGATGGCTAAGGATGATGTTGCAGCCGGTGAAGGAGCATTAAGCACGTGAAGAACATTTTCCTGCTCTTCAAACAGAAAGTCGTCCACAAGTCCGCCGTATTTATCGCAGGCTTGTGCACGTATTCCTGCTCCTCCGTGAACAAGATATTCTTCCTTAATTGCCGGAAGTAATCGTTGCAAAGCAATTACAAAAGCCTTTTTACTAAAACTTCGGTGAAATTCTCCCAAACCGGTGCGCCAGTATTTATACATAACTTTGCGAAAACCCGGCCAGGCAAAAGTTTCAATTGAATCGGGAATATTTATATCGGTTTTCTTATAACCTTCGCGTTTGAATGCCAATACAGCATTTGGTCCCGCTTCAACTTTGCCGTCAATCATTCTGGTAAAATGCACTCCCAAAAAAGGAAATGCCGGGTCGGGCACGGGATAAATTAAATTCTTGACAAGATTTTTTCTTTCTTCGGATATTTTGTAATACTCACCGCGGAAAGGAATTATCCGGACATTAAGATTTGGATTTGTCATACGGGCAACTCTGTCCGAATGTAATCCGGCACAGGAAATAACAAAATCAGCAGAGTAATTACATTTGTCAGTCCCGACTTCAATTATCTTTTCCTTACTCTTACTCTCACTCTTACTCTTAATTTTTTTTACCGCCTCGCCAAACTTAAACTCAACTCCCTTTTCAATAAGTAATTCCTTAAGTTTTTTCCCTACCTGTTTATAATCAATAATACCTGTTTGGGGAACAAAGATTCCGGAAACTCCATTAACATTCGGTTCGTATTCTTTTAATTCGGCAGCGGAAAGCTTCTTCATTCGTTCAAGTCCGTTTGCAACTCCTCTTTCATAAAGATTATTGAGATACGGAATTTCTTTTTCATCAACGGCTACAATAATTTTACCGCAAAGATCATATTCAATTCCATTTATATCGCAAAAGTCAATTAATTTTTGATAACCTTTGCGGCAGTTTTGGGCTTTAAGACTTCCGGGCTTGTAATAAATTCCCGAATGAATTACCCCGCTGTTATTGCCGGTTTGGTGTTTGCAAATGTCTTTTTCCTTTTCAATAATAGTAATCTTCAAATCCGGCTCTGCTTCAAGTAATTTGTAAGCTGTTGCCAATCCCACAATTCCCGCCCCGATAATAATTATTTTTTCCATAACAATATGAATTTATAAAAATGAGTTGGACAAAGATAATAAAACTTCAAGAATTCTTTTCCGGTAAATTTAACAACAATTTTACGAATTAGATTTTCAAGCTTACTTTCATTTCCGTTTTCTTTTCTATTTTTAAACAATACTTTTTAACAAAAAATATTTTTGAGATGAACGAAAACATACGTACGCAAATTATCAACGAAATGAACTTTTATCTTAACGATAAATTATTGCAGAAATTCTATCCGCTTGTAATTGATAAAGAATTTGGCGGCTATTTTACAAATGCTGCTTATAACTGGGAATTATGCGCCGAGCAGGAAAAAATGATTGTTACGCAGGCAAGGCATATCTGGACTTCCAACAAAGCAGCGGGGTTTTATCCTTCAAATACAGACTTTAAAATAGCAGCAGAACACGGACTCGATTTTTTGATGCATAAAATGTGGGACAGCCAGTACGGCGGTTTTTATCAGATTAGAGGAAGAGAAGGCGGAGAAACTGAAGCATTAGGCTGGCTTGATCAGAAAAGGATGTACGGAAATGCTTTTGCCGTTTACGGACTTGCAGCTCTTTATAATTTAACAAAAGATGAAAAAATTCTCGGCTATGCAAAGAAAGTCTTTAACTGGATTGAAAAGTATTTTTACGACCCGCATTATAAGGGCTATTTCCAGTTTATGACGCGCGATTTGAAAATCTTTAACAAATCCGACGGGATAGACGTAAAAGCGGTCGATGCAATTGAAGTAGGATACAAAGACCAAAACTCATCAATTCATTTATTGGAAGCTTATACCGAACTTTATAAAGTATGGAAAGATGAATTATTAAAAGAAAAGCTTATCGGCCTGCTTGAGCTTATAAGAGATGTTCAAACTCATCCTAAAGGTTATTTGCAGATGTTTTTTGAAAGAGACTGGACACCTGTTTCATTCCGAAATGCTCCCAAAGAAATACGCGAGCAATATTATCAGATTGATCACATTTCATTCGGGCACGATTACGAAACAGCATTTTTAATGCTGGAAGCTTCTTTTACCGCAGGATTAAAAAACGACACTAAAACATTAATAACTGCAAAAATAATGCTCGATCACGCAATTGAAAATGGCTGGGATAAAAATAGCGCCGGCTTTTTTGATGAAGGATATTATTTTGAAGAAAACGGGAAATGCGAAATTATTAAAGATACCAAAACCTGGTGGGCTCAGGCAGAAGGATTGAATACATTATTACTGTTTTCTAATATTTTTCCGGAAGAAAAACGATACGAAGAAATGTTCCTGAAACTTTGGGAATATGTAAAAGAATATCTTATCGATAAAGAAAACGGCGGCTGGTATTGGGGAAGCCTGGAAAAGGAACCTGAAATGAAATATTACACAAAAAGCAATATCTGGCAATGCGCGTATCATAACAGCCGTGCGCTTATGAATTGCATAGTTATGCTTGCAAATGATAAAGAGATTGATTCAATTTTTAATGGCAGTATCAAATTTTTAAAAGAAGAAAACGAGCATTTCATCAATCATTGGAAAGAAACCGCGAAAGAAACAGTAAATAGTTTTTAAGCATTTTTTCAGAAAATGATTGTTACTATCAGTTTTAAAGTTTCTTTTACCCGGGAATGTTCAACAAACCTTTCTTATACTTTTAAGCAGTTAATGCCCTTAAATCTTTTACTCTTTTTTGCATTTAAGCATTATTTTTAAAAAGTTTTGAATAAAACTTTCTTTTACGTGTATCATTATCAGTATGAAAAATAATTTGTTTACTAAAACAAAACCGGATGAAAACAAAATGAAAGAATTTGAACAAAACGTTAAAATCAACATGAAACGGGCATATTTTACCGCGCTTGGATTTACAGGCTCGCACGAATCGGCGCTTGAACTTTCGCAGGAAGCTTTTATAAGGGCTTATAAAAACTACAATAAGTTCAACCCCGATAGGAAGTTTTTTACTTGGTATTACAAAATACTTAAAAACCTCTGTCTCAATTTTATCCGCGATTCTAAAAAATATAATAATGTTAGTTTTCTCGATTCTACAGATAATTTGCCAGCAAACAGCACGCCGCAACAGGATTTGGAAAGAGATGAAACAGGAAAATTAGTGCAGGAAGCTCTGCTAAAACTTAATTTTGAGGACAGGGAGATTATTATCCTTAAAGAATTTCAGGGATTATCTTACAAAGAAATCTCGGAACTGCTCAATCTGCCAGAAGGAACTGTAATGTCCAAACTGTTCTATGCCCGGAAAAAATTATTAAAACTTTTGAAAGGAGTGTTATAATGACTGAATATAATTTAATTTTAATGGAAAAAATTCTGGACGGTTCCGCAAATGCCGCGGAAAAAGCAGAATTTGAACAAATTATAATAAATGAACCGAAAATGAAAAAAGAATTTGAAGAACAAAAACATATAAAGGAGGTACTAAAAATGGTGCAATTAAAAAATCCAACAAACGAAGTGTGGGACGGCTACTGGGAGGGCATTTATAATCGTCTCGAAAGATCGATAGCATGGCTTTTCATCTTCGCGGGAGCCGCGGTGCTGCTTGCGCTCGGAAGTTATGAAGCCGTTGAAACATTTCTTGCGGATACACAAACTCCGGCAGTTATTAAGTATAGCACAGCAGCAGTGGTATTCGGGTTAACGCTCCTGCTGTTTTCTGTAATTCGCGAAAAACTATTTACCCGAAAACACGATAAATACAAGGAGATACAAAGATGATAATTGTAAATACTCCGTTTGTTGACGGAAAGAAAACGATAAAATCTTTTGGAGTAGTGAGAGGAAACACGGTGCGCGCCCGTCATATAGGCAAAGATATTATTGCAGCATTTAAAAATATGGTTGGCGGCGAAATTGAAGAATACACGAAACTTCTTGCCGAATCCAGAGATCAGTCGATTGACAGGATGTGCCTTCAGGCAAAGCAGCTTGGGGCAAACGCAATTGTAAACTGCCGGTTTTCAACAAGTTCTATTATGCAAAGCGCAGCGGAAATACTTGTTTACGGAACAGCAGTTCTGGTTGAAGATAAAAAAGAATAATTGAAACAATTAAAAGGGGCATCGCGGAAATGTCCCTTTTTAATAACAAAACTACACCTAAAAGCATCACTTTCTTCCCCTTCCCAAAAAACATCTGTAAAAAATATTTTATTTGATTTGAGTATAATTTTAACTTATTTTTGAAAAGTTAACGTTGGTTTGGTTTAAATGATTTATTTAATATATGTTTCGGGCAGGTTGATACGCGAGATAACTTCATTCAGCGGAATGATAATCTATAAATAACACATTAAACTAAAGGAGGAAAAATGGCAGTTCAATTCAAAGCAGTTGCACGAGTTAACCCGGCTGACAGAACAAAACCGCCCAAGTTTTATGCACAAGCGGTTTCAAACGGTCAGATGACACTCCGTCAACTTGCCAAAAGAATTTCCGATATGTCCACAGTAAGCTCTATTGACGCGTTGGCTGTGCTGGAAGGAATGTTACAAGTAATACCCGAAGAATTAGGAAACGGAAAGATAGTAAGATTGGGCGAGTTCGGCAGTTTCTCGGTTTCAATTAAAAGTGAAGCCTTTGACGCTCCCGATAATATTAAAAGCAACAGCGGACACGGCGTTAAAATGCAGTTCCGTCCCGGCGCTTTAGTAAAAGAAAAACTAAACGCTATGACCTTTGAAAAAATAAGCTAAGTGCGACTTTTAAGAAAGCCGGGCAGCTTTTACCCAAAAGCCCGCCGGCTTTCCTTTAAAAGCCCGCCGGGTTTTTAAAAATCACCGCCGGCTTTTAAAAACTCTCTTCCGGCTTTTTAAAAAACCCGGCGGGCTTTTGGGGGTAAGGTACCGGAGAGTTGAAAATGATTATTGTTGAATAAGGAAAAATATGGAAAATATAGAATTATACGGCACTTTGATTATTACAATGTTAAGTGTTGCTTACCCAATTTTGCTTCAAGTTATAGCCCGGTTGGAAAAAAAGTATTCATCAGATCATATAGTCGCACTATTTAAAAAAGAAAGGGAGTACAGGTTATTTCAATTTTTTTTGGTTGCTTCACTTCTATCATTATTGGTTTGGACACTGGAATTTGATCCGTTATTGCAGATAGATGGTTTGAATTATTTAATAAATAATTCTGCTGCTATTATTATAATATTTCTATCCATTGCATTGGTTATATTTTTTTTCATATTTGTTGAAAAAGTTTTATGCTACTACACTCCATCAAGTTTGATTAACTATTTAATAAAACAACACCATAAAGACAAAAAAGATTTTATTTTTTTCAGAGCATTAAGTGATATATTTTTGAAATCAATAAAGAAGCAGGATAAAAATAGTTTAGAAACTCTTTCAAATTTTTTTTATTATGAATTTAAAAGGGAAAGAGAAAATTCTAAAGATAGACCGGTAGAATACCCTGATGTGTTTTATGATTTGGTGAACAAATCGGTTGAAGAATTGGCAGCTTCAACAAATGCAAAAAGACTTGGAATTGAATATTTAACAGCAGGCGGTATTTTTCTTTTGGGTGAAGCCGACGAGGTTCAAATTTCTGAAAAAACATTTTCCTGGTTATGGGATAATTTAAATGCAATACTCAAATACAAGCGAGATGATTTTATATTAGATTATTGGGAAACAGCACATCAATATTTTAGTTGCCAACTCAGCAAAATCCATGCAGAGGAAGAGGATTCTAATTATGAACAACCAACAAATTCGGAATTAATAGTAGAAAGAGAAACGCAAAGGAAAAGATTTTTAGAGTTTCATTATGCTCTCGGCGGTTTACTTTTATCCCAGAAACGTTTTGTGTGCCTTAAGAGTATTTTTGAATATACTACAAATCACCCGCCAAAATATGAACTGATACCAGAAACAATGAGTGAAGTATTAGTTATATTTTATCGTTATTGGGACACATATAGTAGAAGGTATCCACAAATAACAGGCAGATATTATTTCCCAGGGCAAAGAGGAATTAATGAAGATATTGTTGTGAATAAATGGATTTCATATTATTCTGCGCTATTATTTATAAGGCAATTTAAATTGTATAAATATATAAATGACCCATTGGCTTTTCCGAGTATCCCAACTAACCAAAGGGAAATCAAGAGATGGATTGATTTATTACCCTATTTCCGTAAATTAGTTGAGGAACTATTAAAGGATAATGAACTTTTACATGCTATTGGGTTTGATGTACTTACTGAAGAATGGTGCTCAAATAACAATAAACCATACCCGTTATCATTTATCGATATGTTTAATGAACAGCTCATAAACGCCTACACTGATGGGGAAAATAAAATAACACTTGATGAAAAGAAGAAAGATCAGTTTAAAAATTCGACAAAAGAAATAATTGAAAAAAGATTAAAAAACCTTGAAGCTATAAAAAATCAAGCAGAAATAAATAAAGATTATAGCTCTTATATTGTACACGGACGTACAATGAGACAAAGGAAAGAAATATTTTCTTCAACACCTGAAACCGATGTAGACAATTTTGATACTTATTTAGCTGAAAGATTATCAAAAGATATTCTCGAAAATGTTGTTTTAACCTTTCACATCAATTCCACAAAAACTTATTTGTTTAAACCAGTTGATTTATTTGACGCGATAAATAAGTTAAAATTAAAATGGAAAGACGATCTTGTGGTAATCTGTTTTGGAATTAGCATTGAGAAGTATATTAAAACATATAAAATTGAAGGATTAAAAAAGAATAATTATAATGGATCAAAGATTTATAGTTTTGATAAACCAGTCAATGAAGTTCCCTTACTGTTTATATTAAAGGCATCCGACTTACCTGCATTAAATGTTAATGTAATTGATAAATACAAACTTGATAAAGTAAGTGATGATTTTGGTATTTATGCATCGGTTATAGACTTAAATGATGAAGATGAAATACGAAAAGAAAATGTTTCTGATAATGCCACCGATGATGAATTGCGCAAATATGCTTTATTAAGCATTATTCTTCAGCTTGAAATCAAATGGAAAAAAGGTATAGAGATGATAAAGATATTTGAGTATTCTGAGTACAGAGATAAAGGATTCCCAAATGAATTAAGCGATATTTTATGATAAGCTACTAAAGCGGGGCAGGGAAAACCATTGGTTAACGATAATCGGATATTTCGTTAACCCAGCGATTTATCGCTGGGAAACAATGAATTGAGTGAATTATTTATTTGTTGTATTTTCTAATGCTTACACACCCCTTGTCGCTTCGCTCCTTCCCCTCTCAAGAGGGGATTTATAATTCGGTGTATTCTTTTGCCTTTCCCGGTCCAGTCTCCGTTATCCAGAAAGAGTGAGATTAAGATTCGAGAGTGAGAAAAAAACTATACACTTTGCACTAAGATACTGCCAGCATCAAACAGAGGTCCGTCGTAAAGTTCGATAAGATTCATTCCGCAATTACTTATAAAATCTTTAACAGAGTTGCCGTCATCAATGTATTTCAAACTGCCGATAACAAAAACATTATTTCCGTTAACCCCGGCACACCCGCCGAAAAAGCCGTGTCTGCATCCCGGCAATAGTATCTTTTCCGGTTTTACATAAAGAACTTTGCAGCCGTTTTTTATCAGTTCTTTCTCAATTCCCTTGTCGGATGATATGAACTTATCATCTTTTAAATGAAGAAGACTGCAGCGGGTAAATCCCTGCTTCACGTTTATTTTCTCTTTTGTTTCGGCAGCTTTAAGCAAAGTTTCATCGGAAATGGTCAGATTGTGAATAAAATATTTTTCGCTGATAACCGCGTTATATGCCGCGCAATCCGGGTAACCCTTAGCAATTTCCCTGCTTCCTTTCACTAAATCCAGGTTTTCTCTGCGGAGTTGTTCAATAAAACTTTTGGGCGTGTTGGGCGCATAAATGATTGAGTTCCCCAACTGGAACAGGAAAATATCGGGGTGACCGGAGAGGTAATTATCAGTAGTCCCGGATGTTTCCAGCTCAATTATCTTTCCAAAGGAAGCAAGTTTCTGTTTCGCTTCTGTGGGAATCCGTTTATCAATTATAAATAACATTAAAAGTTCTTCCGGTTAACTGACTATTAATCCTGTATTTCACCTTTGCAAATTTCTGCAAAAGCATATTTTTGTTTGAAGCTCCGTAACCGGCAGCGTAATTAATTTCTCCCGGCGGGACTTCAATTATTACCGAATCCCCTTTTGATTTATCAGCAGGAATATCCAGCAAAAGCTCTTTCCACAGGGCAGTTAATACCAGCTCGCGGAAAGAAAGATGGAACGGTCCGGCGGCAAGCTCGCAGCCAGAAAGCAGCCCTTCCGAAGGATGAAGCCCAAGTTTAAGGATTGTTACTCCGGCAGCTTCGAACAGCTTGTACAATTTGGCGCATATTGCAACTGCATCTTCCAATGACTGCGGTTTGTATTTTCCTTCGTTGTAAAGTTCTTCCAGTTTTGTCCCTTTAATAACCAATGCCGGATAAATACGGGTATTGTCCGCGCCGAGCTCGATAATCTTCTTTGCTGTTTTAATTTCCGCTTCCGGCGAGCTCGCGGGAAGTCCGGTCATCATCTGTAATCCAAGCGAAATGCCAGCCTGTTTTATCAGTCCGGAAGCATTTATAATATCGGCAGACGTGTGTCCTCTGCCCGATTTTTTCAGTACATTTTCGTCAAACGACTGAGCGCCGAGCTCAATTGTGCTTATTGTGTAGCCGCTTAAAAATTTAATTATTTCACCGTTAATATAGTCGGGGCGCGTGGACATTCTAATACCGTCAACCATACCTTTATCAACATATTCCTGCGCTATGTCGAGATAAATCTTCTGGTCAGCTTGTGCAATTCCTGTAAAATTCCCGCCGAAAAATGCAATTTCAACCCGGCAGTTTGCCTTATCAACCGAAGAAAGATAACTGTTTATCGTGCTTTTTATTTCATCAATCCCGGGAGTTTTAAGTCTGCCCGAAATTTTTTTCTGGTCGCAGAACACGCACTGGTGCGGGCAGGCAAGCTCGGGAATGAATACCGGTATGTTAATGTGTTTTTGCATATTACTGATGCAAATTTACAAAGTAAATTTATCCAATAAAAATATTAAGCGATTTATATTTTTTTTCGTAAGTTCCTACGAAATGTTAATTAAGATTTTAACATTTTAATAAATTACAAACCACAAAAAATAGTTGAGGTATTTATGGCAATGGATATTGCATTTGATGGTACAAAATCTGTCAGAAAGGTTTTAAATTTCATAAGTGTTCTCGAAAGCGCAGATAGAAATCATTTAGCATCAGGAGAAATTAGAAAAAAATATCACGAATCATACACAGATCAAAAAGAGTTAGGGAGAGGGGATGTAAGTGATTATATGGAATTAATCCGCAAATGGACAAAAGGTGATGAATATGGGAAAAGAATTATTAATTGGGATGAAGGGACAAGGAATTCTCCACAAGGAGGATATTTTTTTAATCTTTCAAAAGGAAATACTTCTGATCCTGGAATTTATAAGGAACTTCTTAGAATTGCATTCGTTTTATTATTGTTAAAAAAGGGGGAGTTGTCATTTGTTGAAGATTTTCTAGTCAACTCAAAATTTCCATTATCTACACTGATGATTATGCTTGATTCTGTTAATGAGAGAGGGTGTTCAAATCCCATATCAATTACTTATGAAACAAATAACTCTTTAACAACTAAAGAAGTAGTCATTGATAAAATAATTTATGATGAAAATATTAACGATTGGGTATTACATTGCGAAGAAGGATATGACGCTGATCTTGTTATTATTCCATTCAGCATAATAAAATCTGCAGAAAAGTCAAGGACCGTATGATTTTTATTACACTTAATGAATTTAAATAATTCAAAACATATTTTACTCTAAATTTAATTTTAATTTAGGAGTATTTATGTTTAACATATTCATTCAAAAACTGTGGGGGCTTCTCAAATGATTTTTAGTGAAGAATATGGCAAAAACCCAAAAAGCAGTTACGAATACAATTCTGTTATCAATCAAAAGGGAGATGTGATTTCTGCATATCTTTTAAGGGCTACAGAATATGATGATCTTGGTATAATAACTCTGATAATTGAATATAATGAAACAGGTGAAGAAATTCGAAGAGATTCACGGGGAGATGCGTTAAAGAAGTTTAATGAGTTTTTAGGAAAAAGAGATTTTGTGTTTGATGAAAACGGTGAGTTGATAAAAACAATAATTCTTACAAAAGATAACGAATACATTACGATTCAGAGCAAGTACGATAAAGAAAAAGAAGTTTTTACAGCTCTCGAGACTGAAAGCAACGGGAAAATAAAATTACGAAAAGATTATTTTGTACGCGGAAGCAAAAAATCTGTAACTGAAACGATTGATATTTTTGGCAACGAAACATTAAAAATGTGCGCAAAATCTTCTATTTATCCGTTTGAGAATTTCAGTTTTTACAAAGAAAATGACGAGCTGAAAACTCTTTCCTATCATCTTTCAAATACTGTAGAAGATATATATGAACTTGTTGAATTTAAAGAGGATACGAAGTTTACAAAACAGATTGTAATTGGTAAAAAATCGTGTTGGGAAATCAGGAGTTTTTATGAGAATGATAAAATGGTAAAAAGAACTTTCAATCATAATACATTAAACGGATTAACCGAAGTATCGCGGACATATAAAGTTGAAGGTGCCGAATACCTACTAATTGAAGAAAAAAAGTACAAATATGAATTTTGGTATTAATAAAGGTGGAAAATGAAAAAGTATATTTTTAACAAACTTAAAGAATACTCCGCAATCAGTTCCTGTTCAGGAGACGAAAAATTATTCGGCGAATTTTTGGAGAAAGATTTTCTTGGTGAGAATGGGGAACTGCTAACCAATGAAAAAATCAAAACCCGAACTGTTCTGGAAAACGGAAATCTGCATTACTTTTTTCTTGAAGCAAATCCAAGTGCCAAGTTCTTTTTTACGGTCCATATTGACAGAGTTAAAAATTACTTAAACACAATTAAGGATTTTAACGAAGATATTCTAACTGGACAATTGGATAATATGATTTCGATAGGAATACTTAGATATTTATTCTCGAAAGGTTTAAGATTTAATATTCTATTCACAACAAAAGAGGAAGTATTTATTTCGTGGGAACAGATTAAGGAAATAATGTTCTTAAACCCAAAACTAATACCAGTTTCACTTGATATTGACATTATCAAAGAAATTTATCTAAAGGACGGAAAATTTTCATTGCGTTCAAAAGACGTAATTGGATTTTATAAAACAAGTCTTGTTGCAAAATTACGTAAATTGGCTTCCGCAAATAATATTGAATTTATTGATGAAAGAATTGGATGGACAGCAGTTGAATCTGGATATTTACACAGAAACACCGGATTAAGAGGCGCACACATTGGCTTGCCAATCACCGAATATCACACAGATAGTGAGAAATGTAATTGGAAAACAATAGAAAATGCAGCAAGATTTATAGAATTACTAATTGAAAATCAGGATAAAGTATTCAGGCAGAAAGGAAAATCAATTAATAAAAAAGGAGGATAAAAGTGAGAGACCCAAAACGAATTTCTAAATTAATGAGTTTACTGCAAGAGATATGGGAAAAAGCCCCGGACTTAAGATTTTTCCAACTTATATATACTCTTCAAGAAAAATACGCCGCCATGAATAATAATTATGGAAAGGTAATTAATAATAGCGATTTGCCTTTAACAGGTTTTGACTTCTTTTCTCTTGAAGATGATAAGTTTGAACAATTTATATTGGAAAACAAAGAAAAACTACCTTAAACTAAGAATTCTGATAACAAACTTAGGAGTTAATATGCCATACCCAACAGAAGTAATGAGAAATCGGATTGACGGATTTTACTGGAACTGGAATGAGAATAATTCTTTTATCAATTATGAATGGTGTGTTTGTGATTTTCTAAACGCAGCATTAAACTCTAAAACCGGTTTCCCTGATCACGATAATGTTTGCAAATTATTCTGGTCGTTTTGGATTGACCAGATAATTGAAAAAGTTGCTAATGAAAATAATAAAGCTGAAGTTTACAAAGACTTCAGAAGCAAATATAACTTTCCTAAAATAAAAACTTTTCTGGAAGTTCAAAATCCAGCGCCACACGAATTGCTTACATTTTTGGAAGAAAGGTATTCGAAGGAAGATGAGATTGCATTACTTGAATATTATAAAGAAGATTTTTGGAAAGAAATTGCCGGATACCTGAAAAGTATTGGCGAAGATGAATTAGTAAAAAAAGTTGAGCAGGAATTTATAAATGACCTTTCTGAACGTTCATTTCCTGAAAAATATCATAAGTTGTGGAAGTAATAAGATTTCGTTATTCATTAAATATAGGAGATAAAAAATGTATCCTTCGGAAGATTTGAAAAATTGGGGTACCCAGATTAAAAACCTTTGGGACAATACTTCCAAAACAAATCATCATGAACATTATGGTGATTACGGCTGGTGTGAATGTGAAGCACAAGCCGCTATTTTAAAGGCCCCAACCTTGAAGCAAAAAAAACTTCTTGCAAGCGGTTTATTTTGGTCAGTTTGGATTGATCAAGTCATTTACACTGTTACAAAAAAACAGAATGAAAATCTTTTCCTGAATGAAAATCTTTACGAGCAGTTCAGGGAAAAATATCCATTCCCAAAAGTTTATTCACATTCTTCAGCAGGTCATACAATCCCTTATGTGATTTTAGGAAATGATTGCGATTACACGCCGGATTTACCAATGCTGATTGAATTTAAAAATGAGTATTGGGGCGAAATAGAAAATTATTTTTTGGATCTTGGCGAATGGAATTTGGTTTATTATGCAAAACTGGAATTTAAAAATGACCTGACGGAAAGAGGATTTCCGGAAAAATATCACATATTGTGGGATGAATAAAATGAAAGCGATTGTAATGTTTTTTCTTTTTGTAGCTTTTGTGCAGAATATTCCTGCACAGAATGAATATTTAAAATCCGATGTTCTTTTAGTGAAATATGAAACCCGGACAGGTGAAAACGGTTTTTATTATTCGGTTACAAATCTTACTCAGGATACCCTGAAAAACGTTTCGATATCGTATAAATATTTCGATATAAAAACTTTAAGTCTGTTCAGCGCAGGCAAACCAATTGATTACGGCACTGGAAATATTATTACAGGCAGCAAACTTAAATATGAAAAAATTGCCCCTTTTGAAGTAAATTATTTCTTCGTGCCTGCGATGATAAAAAATGTTAAAGTTTTTTTTGATAAAAAAGGAACAACAAATTAAATTTATTTGGGAGGTTATATGCCAGAAGTTTATGATTTTAATGAAATAATTGATCAATATAATACTGAATTTGAGGGACCTGCTCACAGAAATGCTTCTTATGATTTTTGTTATAATTATTTTCGTAATGTAAGAGGTGAGGCTTTAATAAGAGATATGGAAAAAAGCTGTTATGCCATCGGATTCTATTTAGCGAGCTGGGGTATGTACAGAGGTCGCGGTGAAAATTTGGGGCAAAGTGCTTACAAATACAAAAAATTGATTGAATATATTTCCAGCCTTGAAAACGATAATATCTGGAACCTTGATGTAAATCATTATGATAATGAGGAAAATATAAAAAAACTATTAAAAGTTTATAAAGAAATTAGAAATTTAATAATAAATGATCAGCAAAGCCATTTAACTTTAGTTACAAAAATAATGATGGGCGTTTTTGGATGTGTACCAGCATTTGACCAATACTTTTGCAACACATTTCGGGCTCTTGCTGAAGGTACATGTGGGTTCAGAAGTTTCAACCAAAATGCATTAACTCAGTTATATAATTTTTATATAGCAAATCATACGAATATAGATGCAGATCGTAATCAAAGGAAAACTATAGATTTCAGCACAGGAAACCCGACTAACTATAATTATACTAAAGCTAAATTGATTGATATGTATGGATTTACAAAAGGAAACACACCATAGAAGGAAGAAAAAGCAAAAAATCATATTAGAAGTCGATGTATAAAATAATTTTACCAACTTTCCTCGACATAGAGGCATCATCTTTAGGTTCGCGGTCATATCCAATTCAAGTTGCGTGGAATTCCGGTTCCGGTGAGATTTACGTTTTTCTTATTTCACCGGAAACTGTTCCCGGCTGGACAGACTGGGATTTTAAATCGGAAAAACTTCACGGAATTTCAAAAGAAAAACTTATCAAGGAAGGAGAAAATCCGCGTAGTGTTTGTAATAACATTATTGAGCAATTAGCCGGAAAAACAGTTTATACTGACAACCCCGAATTTGATAAATTCTGGATGCAGGAGCTTTTCAAAGCTTGCCGTCTTGATTTTCCTGAAATTGAGTTCAAAGATTCCAACGAACTTTTCCTCGAAATGTTAGCAAAAAACAATGTGTTAAATAAAAAAGCTGAATTGGAAACTCTGAAAACTAAAGCGAAACAAATTTCCCCGCCAAATCACAAAGCCTATAGCGACGTTAAATATTTGTTGGCATTATATCAGTTAATAATTGAATAATAACGCCGTTATAAAAATTTCATCTATTTTCTGTTTGCTTGATTTTTCTTACATTTACACCCTATGATTTTAGATTTATTCAAAATATTCGCAGTATTCTACTAAATCCTTCCGCAAAGATTTATTTTATCACTTATTAAAAAACCAAAAACTATGAGCATTATTAAAGAAATAAAAAAACGACGCACGCTTGCAATCATCAGTCACCCAGATGCCGGGAAAACAACTCTTACCGAAAAGTTTCTCCTCTTCGGCGGAGCGATACAGGTAGCCGGAGCGGTAAAATCAAACAAGATTAAGAAAACCGCGGCATCCGACTTTATGGAAATCGAGCGGCAAAGAGGTATTTCGGTAGCAACATCCGTAATGACTTTTGAACATAATAATACAATTATTAACCTGCTCGATACTCCGGGTCACAAAGACTTTGCCGAAGATACTTACAGAACGCTTACGGCTGTCGACAGCGTAATTATGGTAATCGACTGCGTAAAAGGCGTTGAGGAGCAGACTGAAAGGTTGATGGAAGTCTGCCGTATGCGGAACACGCCGGTCACGGTTTTTATAAACAAAATGGACCGCGAAGGACGCGACCCGATTGACCTGCTTGATGAGCTTGAAGAAAAACTGATAATTAAGGTTTGTCCGCTAACCTGGCCGATAAACAAAGGTGCAACTTTCCGCGGAGTTTATAATATTTACAAAAAGAATCTCGATCTTTTCAAAGCAAACAAGACTAAAATAGAAGACGATATTGTTTCAATTTCCGATTTAAACGACCCTGAAATTGCAAATTATCTTTACGGCGACGAAGAAAAACTACGCGAAGATATTGATTTGATTACCGGAGTTTACGACAAATTTAACCGTGAAGAATATTTGGAAGGAATGTTAGCCCCGGTATTTTTCGGAAGCGCGATAAATAACTTCGGGGTGAAAGAACTGCTTGATACGGTTACCGAAATTGGTCCGGCGCCTGTAGGAAGAGAAACCGACACGCGGAAAGTAGAATCGACAGAAGAAAAATTCAGCGGGTTCGTGTTTAAAATTCACGCTAATCTCGATCCCAAACACCGCAACAGACTCGCATTTTTGCGCATTTGTTCGGGCAAATTTGAGCGGAATAAATTCTTTTATCACGTCCGGTTGGATAAAGAATTCAGGTTCGCAAACCCTGCTACGTTTATGGCACAGGCAAAAAGCACAATAGATGAAGCCTATCCGGGCGATGTTGTTGGACTTTACGATACAGGAAATTTTAAGATTGGCGATACGCTTACGGAAGGCGAAAAAATGGTGTTCCGCGGAATTCCGAGTTTTTCACCGGAAATATTCAAAGAGCTTGTAAATCAGGATCCGATGAAATCGAAACAGCTTGATAAAGGAATCCGGCAGTTAACCGATGAAGGAGTTGCTCAGTTGTTTTTACAGCATCAGGGAACTAAAAAAATTGTAGGAACCGTGGGTGATTTGCAGTTCGATGTAATTCAATACAGGCTTTTACAGGAATACGGCGCAAACGCAATGTTTCGTCCTCTTTCATTTTCCAAAGCTTGCTGGCTCACAGCAGATGACCCGAAAATTCTTGAAGATTTTGCACGGTATAAAGGTCAGAACATTGCCTTCGATAAAGATGATAATATGGTTTATTTTGCCGAATCCGAATGGATGCTGAACCGGACGATGGAAGATAACAAGAAAATTCAGTTTCATTTTACATCGGAGTTTAAGACGGAAAAGAATCAATAAGCTTTTTGAGGATTTAATCAACGAAGCTATTTATTAAGTTAATTTTTTGCCAGCTTATTATAAAGAAGAATAATTTTATCAAGCTGATCTTCTTTACGGAAATTATTCTCGACCCTTAATCTTGCTGCTTTACCCATCCGCTTGCGAAGTTCTCCGGATTCAGCCAAAATGTTTAATTTTTCGGCAAGATCTTCGGCATTTTGTTTTTCGAAAAGAAGCGAAGTTTCGCCGTCAACCGCGATATCAAGAATTCCGTCCGATCTTGTTGCAACGCTTGGTTTTCCCATTGCCATTGCCTCAATAAGCGCAATCCCGAAAGCCTCGGAGTGCGAAGGGAAAGCAAAAATATCCATCGCGTTCAAAACTTCGGGCATATCGCTTCTGTATCCGGTAAATATTGTCTGTTGTTCAATTCCGTAATCCTTTACCATCTGCTTAATTTTATCTGCATATTCCTGCTCGCCGCGGCTTGCTTCGCCCACAAACATAAATCGCAAATTATCTTTATTTATTTTTTTCGCAGCAATAATAAATTCTTCGTGACCTTTGCCAGGCGAAAATCTGGCAGACATTCCTATTACTGTTTCGTTTTCCTTTATTCCTAACTCAGCACGAGCTGCGGTTCTGTTGTATTTTGCCGGATCAAACTTTTTAAGGTCAGTCCAGTTATGAATCAATTCAATTTTTCCGGATTCAAGCGGACACGTATCAAGAAGATTTTGCGAAATTACTTTACTGATAGATATAGCTTTATCAATTCTTTTGTATAATATTTGATGAAGAAAATCCTTCTTTACGATATAAGAACCAAGCTGTTTCGAAAGTATCAGCGGAGTTTTTTTTTCGGATAAATTTAATGCAGGTACGAGAAGCCACAAATCTTTTGAATAATGTGAATGGATAATATCAAAATTTTCTTTTAACATTATTCTGCTTGTTTTCCAGATTAACAAAGGGGCAAAGTAACCGGGATTTTTAATCTGCAGGGTTTGCATATCTTCTTTTAATGATTCGCGTGCAATCCGCGAATTTCTGCAGGCAAGAACAGTAACATCATATCCTTTCGATTTCATATAGCCGGCAGTTTCCAGAAATATCATTTCCATCCCGCCCCAGCTTTCCGATAAACACGTGAAAAGTAATTTCATTTTTATTCAGTTTTTTTTAATGTCCGAAAAATAGGCATTCCGTTAAAATTTTCAGAGTATTTATTTTTGTTTTAAGTTAAGTATCATTTTTAATCAAAATTGCCTGTACATATTTAGATACATCAAATGTATTTTATTGTATAAGTAATTTTCTTAATTTACGACTTACATCAATAAAAAGTTTGGTATAATAAATAATTTCTTTAACAATCCAATTTTAATTTTAACTGATATAAAACTAAGATCTAATTCTGGGAGGCATTAAATGAATTTAAAACCAGTCTTCGTTACAGCAGCTCTTTTTTTTACATTTATCTACGCGCAGGGAAAAACCGATTCTACACATTCACTAAAAGCCGGCTCCTGGGCTTTGCAATTCGGCATCTCAAATAATTTCACATTATCAAATTTTAACGGCAGCACTTTTTCAGGTAAATATCATTTAACTGATAATTCAGCAATACGTGTTGGTTTAACATTAAGTGGACAAACGGGAGATAGAGACCAAAGTAGTTCAACAAAATATAATCCAAGTGCTTCTAATGAGCAATCTAAACCTTTTGAGGATTACAATTTAACACTCAAAACAGCGTATCTATTTTATCCTAATAACGATAAACAGATAAAGCTATACTTTGGTGCCGGACCAATTTTAGGATGGTCAAAATATGAAGTTAGTGGGACTGATAATAACTACCAAAATGATACATTAAATAATTCACTAACTGAAAAAATTACTCGAAATAATTTACAAGTAGGACTAAATGGAATTCTTGGCGCTGAATACTTCCTTACCTCATATTTAAGTGTCCATGCTGAATATTCAGCTACTTTTGCTTATCAAATTCAAAAGCAGAAAAATTCGGGAGAACGAATTTACATTTATGATAAGAATAATCCACAAATCACTGAATCTGATATTAAGCAAACATCCTGGGGCTTTTACTCAGGTTCAGTTCTTTTCGGTCTTTCGGTTTATTTATAAATACTACCGTTAAAAAAGAGGCGTTGAAAACAACGTCTCTGCGTTTTTTCATCTTTTTTTTGTTTTTCCAACCTGCATTTAAATAATAATCTAAGCTTTTATTATATTTAGTGAATTAAAATTCAGGAATTATAAAAAATGTTACCGGAGCTGTTCAGTACTTTTAAAAATTACACGAAAGAAAAATTTCTTAAAGACCTTTCCGCAGGAATTATTGTTGGAATTGTAGCTTTGCCTTTGGCAATTGCCTTTGGTATTGCATCAGGTGTTTCACCCGAAAAAGGTTTGATAACCGCTATTATAGGCGGTTTTATTGTTTCTGCTTTCGGCGGAAGCAAAGTTCAGATAGGCGGACCGACAGGCGCGTTTATAGTAATTGTTTACGGAATTATTCAAACGTACGGACTAACCGGACTTACAATAGCCACAGTAATGGCGGGAGTTTTGCTTCTTATTATGGGTTTTGCGCGCTTCGGAAGCGTTATAAAATTCATCCCCTATCCGGTTACAGTCGGTTTTACAAGCGGTATTGCTTTAACCATTTTTTCAACCCAGATTAAAGATATTTTCGGTCTGAAGATTGAAAATGTGCCGTCGGAATTTTTTGAAAAATGGCAGGTATATTTTCATTATTTATCTTCAATAAATTATTATTCCCTGACAATAAGTGTTTTTTCTCTTTTAACAATGATTTTTTGGCCAAAGATAACTCACAAAATACCAGGGAGTCTTGTAGCAATCATAATATCAACTGTAATTGTTTATTATTTTAAATTGCCTGTAGAAACAATAGGAAGCCGATTCGGAGAAATTTCATCTTCAATTCCCGAACCTCATATGATTGATATTAATTTTAATACCATTAGGAATCTTCTTCAGCCTGCAATTGCAATTGCTCTTTTAGCAGCTATAGAATCGCTTTTATCGGCTGTTGTTGCCGACGGTATGATAGGAAGCAAACATAAAAGCGATACAGAACTGATTGCTCAGGGAGCAGCTAATATTATAGTTCCGTTATTCGGAGGAATCCCAGTAACAGGAGCTATAGCGCGGACTGCCACCAACATTAAAAACGGCGGAAGAACACCGGTTTCCGGAATTGTTCACGCAATGACACTTCTGCTTGTTATGCTCTTTTTCGGAAGCCTTGCCGGATTGATACCTATGGCATCTTTAGGAGCTGTTTTAGTTATTGTTTCCTACAATATGAGCGAGTGGAAAACTTTCCGGGCAATACTTAAAAGCCCGATGAGCGATGTAGCGGTACTGCTTACAACTTTCGGACTTACAGTTGTTTTCGATCTTGTAATTGCTATTGAAGTGGGTATGGTATTGGCTGTATTTCTTTTTATGAGACGTATGGCTGCAGTAACAAATGTAGGTGTGATTACAAGAGAACTTAAAGACAGCGAAGAACAAATTATTGATCCTATGGCAATAGATAAAAAATCTATTCCGGAAGGTGTAGAAGTTTTTGAAATTAACGGTCCATTCTTCTTCGGAGCCGCAGAAAAATTCAAGGAAGCTATGCAGGATATTGAATTTCCGCCTAAAGTTCGAATTATAAGAATGAGGAGCGTACCTGCAATTGATGCTACCGGAATTAATATTCTAAAAGATGTTTACAAAGATTCTCAGAAACACAAAATACATCTAATTCTTTCGGGAGTTCACGCACAGCCTTTGTTCGCCCTCCAGAAAGACGGTCTGCTCGATTTAATAGGTGAAGATAACGTCTGCGGAAATATTGATCTTGCGCTTGAACGCTCACGAACGGTTTTAGGCTTGGATAATGAAAAGAAGTAAATGCTTTTAAAATACTAAGTGAATATTTTGAAGAGTTCCTTATTTAAATATATAAATCTGTCGGTTTTCGGTAAACTATATTTTCTTATCAATATTTCAATCCTTTTTTCTGCTTATTCATTCTTTTATAATGCAGATTACTGGGGCGATGAAGGTCACTTTGCAGAAACGATTTCCTTCTTTTCGGATAGAACTATTTCAGAAGCAGTTCAAGATTATCCCGAAGTTACGCCGCCGCTGTTTTATATAGTTTACTCGTATTGGGGAAAAATATTCGGGAATGAAATCCAAACATTACGTCTTCTTTCAGTTATTACGGGTTTATTTTCATTCCTATTTGTTTATTACATTTTTAAGATGACAACAGAAAATGCTAAGGCTTCATTTTTCGCAAGTCTGGCAATAATCTTAAATCCTTATTTGTTAGGCTCGCATTTATTTGTCTATACCGATTCGTTAAGTTATCTTTTCCTATTAATTATATTTTATGCTGTTTACCTGCGAAGCAATTTCCTTTTATTTATTGGGGCAATGGGTTCTTTGCTGATAAGACAATACAATATTTTCATCCTTGTTGCTGTCTCGGGTTATGCAGCAATAAACTTTTTGCATATAAGAAATAAACTATGGATTAAACCCTTAATCGTTTCGTTCATTTCAATAATTCCGCTTTTATATTTATTTTTTTTATGGAACGGATTAGCGCCAAAATCCGGATTAGAGAGATGGACGACCGGAAACGAAGCATTTAATTTCAGAATATCGAACTTAGTAACTTACATTACTTTTTTAGCAGTGTATTCGCTTCCTTTTATTTTGTTTTCAGTTAAAAGCTTTTGGCAATTTTTTAAGGAAAATAGAAATTTAACGCTTACTGTGATTGTAATTTCTTTCCTTTACTTTTTCTTCCCTGTAACTCCATCACAAGTAACATTGCAAATGACGGGATTTGAAACCGTGGGGTTCGCGCACAGACTAATTAAAGTGATTTTTCCGATAGATTTTTTAGAGCATTTGGTGCTGTATTTTTTCTTTTTGCTTGGTTTGCTGGCGCTTACTTTTTTATTTTCCGGCAGTATAAAAAAGGTGATGAAAAAGAATGTGGATTATTTAGTTTTTCTGGATTTATCTGTTATTTCATTTCTACTGATAATGCCGTTTTCCTACCAGGTTTGGGAAAAATATTTAATTGTAATCTTACTTCCCTTTGCGATAAGGATGTTAAAACACAATAATAATGATTAACTGATTTTTCTTCCCGTGTGCTTTGAGACGACCCGCCGGGTTGGTTCTACGGTTTGAAATTTCGAAGATTGTTTTTCTCCAAGTCCCATTTTAAAGGATTTTGTTCAGACAATCTCGGATTGTGTTATTTGTTATCAATGTTTTTGTAGAGACGATGCGGTGCGTCGTCTCGTTTATGATTTTTGGAAAGTTCTTTAAATAGCAGTTGTTTCTTGTCAATTGTGGTTATAAAAATGGCGTAATTATTTTCACCCAGGATTCGAATTTAGTGTATTTCTGAAATAATTTTTCAATATCACTTTTAGTATAAATTTCACCCGTGTATGAAACACTGCTCTTGATATGAAGTATTGATTCGAGATTTTTGATAGCTTTAGTTCTTTTCTCTTCCTCGAAGGTTATTTCCTTAATCAGATTTAAAATTTCAAAATGATTATCTCCTTTGCACTTTTCTCCCTTTAAATAAATCGTAACATAATCTGCTAAAGCAATTGCTGCATGCACAACCAATACGCCTGCCGCATTATAATATTCAAATTCGTATGCTAATTTTGCTCCTTCAATAAAATTTTCTGCAACGCGTTTGAACTTAACTGCATCATTTCTATCATATTTAGTTCTGCTGCTTTTCCTTACCAATTATCTTTTCCTTATATAACAAAATACCTTCTTTCTTTATATTTTTAACGACCTTTTTTTTAGCTTCTTCAAATTCTTTAATACTTAAATATATGGGAGAGAGGTTGGCGCCGTAAGTAATTTTAATTTTTTCTGTAATATCAAGTATTTTATCCTCAAGCTTATCTTTTAGATTTACATCTTTAGGAATAAAGCAAACATCAAGATCGCTACTCAAATTTTCCTCTTTCCGCGCAACGCTGCCAAACAAAAGTATCTGCAAACAATATTCATATGTCTGATTTACAATAAAATCAGTAACGTCTTTCAGGAATCTGTTTTCGGCTTCAAATGAAGGACGTACAATATTTGCTACCAGCCAATTTTTATTATTCAACTTGTAAAAATGCTCAGTATTTCCGCTTTGTCTTTCAACAAGATTATAATCAAGCAACAATGAAAGTACTCTGTGGGCGGTTTTCGGTGTCAGTCCGCTTCTTCTTGCAATTTCTCTCCCGTTAAGACCGCCGGAAACATTTAGAAGCTCCCGAAATACAAGTACATTTGATTTTGATGAAAAGATATGAGATAATATTTGATTGAATATCATAAGATAGTGTTTACTTAAATAAACAATTGTTTACTTTCTTTCCAAAGATATATAAATCGATTCTAATTAGAAAGAATATTTTTATTATCTTTTTGTTTTATTATAACCCGCTATCGGTGCAATTTCTTTTCATTTCTCAATATTCAGTCATAAAACCGCGACTGCCATTGGAAACCCGGCTTAACGTTTTAATGCGTTATGTACTAACAGATTTTATTTGCCCGATTATTGAAACTACCGAATTATTTAATTGTTATCGTTGTTGTCGTAGAGACGATGCGGTGCGTCGATTATTTTTATTAGATTTTTTTATAGATTGGTATTTTAGTTAAACCCAATTTTCGATGGATATATTTTTTATTCTGTTCAGGTGGCGAATATTCCTTGTAACTAAAGTCATATTATTTGAAACTGCTGTACAACCTATCAGTAAATCAAAATCATCAATTGGCAAACCGCTTTTTCTTAGTCTGACTTTCTCGGATGCATAATAATCAAGGCAGTTAATAATCGGGAGTATCGAAATCGAATCAATAAATTGATTAATAACTTTTCTGTTTTTTACTTTGTTTGAACTGTTTTCAACTCCATATTTCAATTCGGCAACAGTAATCTCGGAAATGGAAATATTTTCAAATCCGGCTGAGTTTATTTTTTTATCTATATCATATAAGCCTTTTAGGAAATAAATACAAATATCCGTATCTAATAAATACTTCTTCATAAAGCTATTTCTTTTTCAATAAATTGCCGCGAATTATAAATTTCACCCACTAATTTATCAGCACTTTCTTTAGTTTCAAGTTTTCCGAAACATTCAAAAAAATCAGATTTCTTTGGAGAAACTGTTCCCTTGCTTGAAAGCATTGATATCAACATCATTTTTTCATTTGTATCGATGTTCTTTAAAAAATGATATATCGACTTTATATTAGAAAGGTCACTATTTTGCAAATTCATCTTTACCACCGCAACATTAAATTTATTTTATGGAATACTTTTAGATTATAAAAATCTACGCAAATTTAATAATATTCATATCAATAATAAATACTATTCTCGATTAATTGACTATCCTGCCAAAAAACCGCGCCTGCCATTGGAAATGGGGATTGATATTTTTAATTCGTTATGTACTAACAGATTTAATTTGTCCGATTATTGAACTCACAGAATTTTTTAATTGTTGTCAATGTTGGTGTAGAGACGATGCGGTGCGTCGTCTCGTTTGAATGATTGGTTTTCACGTTTAATATTTTTTCCGGTTCAACAAAATTATTTCCCGTAATTTTATTTCATTATTGTTATTTAATTATAGATAAGAATTTATTTGTAAAATTAGCAGCATTATTTTAACTTTGAATATGATTTCTGATGAAGACAAATATAGAATAATCGAATTAGCCAAAAAATACGGGGTTTCCAAAGTATATCTTTTTGGTTCAAACCTTAGTCAAGGAAAATTTTCTAAAGATATTGATATTGCTGTTGAAGGTATTTCCGAAGCAGTTTTCTTTAAATTTTATAGTGATTTGATTTTTTCACTTTCTAAACCGGTTGATTTAATTAACTTGAAAAAAAAGTCATTATTTAATAATAATATTAAAGCTGAAGGTCTTCTTCTTTATGGATAAACTATCTCAAAAGATTCTGGCTGAATTTGAAAATATTGAAGAAATACTTAATGAAATGCCGTTGCATACAAAACTGCCTTTTCTTTCACCGCTTGAATTGGCAGGAGTTGCGGCCTATTTACACAGCTTTTATAATGGAATAGAAAATATTTTAAAACAAATTTTTATCAGCATAAAGCTAACTGTACCAAATGGTAATTCCTGGCATAAAGAATTACTCGAGAAAGCTGTACAAAATGAAATTATTACAGAAAAATGCAAGCTCAATCTAGGGCAGTATTTGGCATTCCGGCATTATTTTAGCCATGCTTATTCGTTGGATTTATTTCCGGAGAGGATGGCAACTTTGGTAGAATATTCAAAAACTGTATTTGATGAATTCAAAAATAATATTAAAAAATATTCATAATTTGGAAGCAAAACTAAAGGGCGGAAACGCCCTTTAGTAATTAAAAATTAAGAATTAAAAATGAATAATTGGTTTACAGGTGTGCTGTCTATAAACTGAAATAATGTTTTAGTTGCCTTCGTAGAGACGATGCGGTGCGTCGTCTCTTTTAAATAATTGGTTTTCACATTTATTTTTTTCCGGTTCATCAAAATTATTTCCGCACCTTACACCGGGTTTTGAGACGACCCGCCGGGTTGGTTCTACGGTTTAATTATTATTATTGAAAACGGCTGGATATAATAATATCCCTCTAATCTTGCAGATTTTATCCGGTATAAAAGTCAGGTATCTCTTTTAATTGTGTGCAATTATTTCGATATTGTTAAGTTCCAACAAGTTGTGTTCTTCAAACAATTCTGTTATTTGTTCAATATTTTTTGCTAAAAGATTATATAATGAATTATTACTTATGTTGCCTGTCGTAATTATTAATAATTTTGTTGGTACCCCAATAATTAAATGAGAATTTATAAAATCCGAATCTTTTGTTACTACAATTCTATCCTCACGTATTGAAATCTCCCTGATTTGATCATCGGTTGTCCGAGCTTTATCAGGCAAATCATCTGTATGAATTGCATCAAAACCTCTGCTGTTAAAAATCCAGCAAATGGATTTTGGTAACTGGGCATCAATAATATATTTCACGCAACAATCTTATGAATTGATTTAACTTGAGTTAGTTTTGAAGCATAAGCAAGACAAGCCCTTATATCTTCCATTTCTATTGCAGGATAATCATTTATTATCTCTTCATTTGTCATCCCCGAAGCTAAAAGATCAAGCACTAATTCCACCGGATACCGCATATTCCTGATTGATGGTTTTCCGTGACAAATATTTGGATTTATAGTTATTCTGTCTAAAAGTCTTTCCATTTATTCCCCTGCTTTTATGTTAATAGATTTTAACACACGCATAAAGATAATATTTTTATCTGATTTTTCAATATTTTGTAATTTCTGAGTTTTATTTTTTTCGAACTGTATTTCCCTAATCCGTAGAGACGATGCGGTGCGTCGTCTTGCTTGAATATTGGTTTTCACCTTTATTATTTTTCCGGTTCATCAAAATTATTTCCCGCGCCTCTTGCATCTGGTTTTGAGGCGACCCGCCGGGTCGTCTCTACGTTATAATATTTCCGGGATTGTTTTTCTCCAATTCCCATTTTAACGGGTTTTGTTCTATATATTTTCTTATCCGGTACAATTCCTTTTCATTCCTGATAATTCTATCATAAAACCGCGTTTGCCATTGGAAATGGGGATTGATGTTTTTTCTAACAATATTTGATACTGCTGATTTGTATGATCTGACTATCGCTGATAATGAACCTGTTGCCGGTGTAGAGACGCAGCATGCTGCGTCTCTCTCGAGTTTGGCTAATTTCTCATATAAAAAGCAGCTGATAATGTTGGATTCACAGAATATTTTCTGTTTTGTGACAAATTGTGTAAGTTCACGAAGTGGGAGAAATTGATATTGCT
>Ga0123335_1000796_pt1 | contig 52970 bp, 45 predicted proteins | sample BiotimSIPDNA_2_FD_89707 | JGI IMG/M metagenome (GOLD analysis project Ga0123335, IMG submission 89707) | Anaerobic biogas reactor microbial communites from Washington, USA - Biogas_R2 time_0 SIP DNA | ecosystem: Engineered > Bioreactor > Anaerobic > Unclassified | place: Washington, USA...
CAAGTCACAAGTCACAAGTCACAAGTCACAAGTCACAAGTCACAAGTCACAAGTCACAAGTCACAAGTCACAAGTCACAAGTCACAAGTCACAAGTCACAAGTCACAAGTCACAAGTCGCAAATCACAAGTAGAAAGTAGAAAGTTTTAAAGGAATCTTTGGTGGTTTCGTAAGAAAGTAACGAATTCTGCAAATACACCACTCTTTTTCCTTATCCCGAAAGGGCTTACGTCTGTCAGCACAGGGTTTCCTACCTTGCGCCAGGCACGGTCCAGGGCAACCATGGTACACAGAGCCCATTAACAAATATTTTTGTCTTAAAACAGAGTCCTTATTTTTTTATTGAATCCAACATGCTTGAATTCTTCGAGGCTATAATAAGTTTTAATCTACCACCAGTTCGCTACTGCGGCCGCAAGGACGTTTGCAAATGTGATAGTCATTCCTGCCTGCATAACTGGTGGACAACACGGGGTGATAGCGGAAGACCGGCGTCTTCGACGGGCTGGAGCGAAAGAGGGAACGCCCTCTTCTTAAAATTCCTTAATCTTGTGTATTGCTTGTATTGGGAACGCCCTCTTCCTGAAATTCCTTAATCTTGCGAATTACTTCGAAATGGTTGTGGTTGTCACTTTCCGAAAAGCCGGAAATAATCCGGCAGTCTCTTTACATCATTAAATGTGACAAAAAGAAACAGCATCAGGAAAAACAGGATGGCAATCTTGTTTATTACCATCTGTGTTTTTACCTGCAAAGGTTTCCTGCGGATCGCTTCAAGTATAAGAAACAGCAGCAGACCTCCGTCTGTAATAACCAGCGGAAGAAGGTTCAGCACAGCCAGGTTTATCCCGATAAGTGCCATAAAGTTCAGTATGGGAGAGAGACCCTGAAGCGCCATGAAACCAGATGCAGGAATTATGCCCAGGGGCCCTGAAAGATTGTTAGCAGAAACCTTCTGTGATACCAGCTTCCCGATTACATCAAAAATCATGGTTGTATACTCCCATGACTTGTCCAGCCCCTTCTGCATCGCAACTGCAGGCATGTACCTGACTTTCCTTGCTTCCCCTTCACTTACTCTTATTCCTATAAGGTAGCGCTTCGTCTCCTTATCAAATTCAGGGGTCATTTCCATGGAGACAAAGTCACCGCCACGCTTGACCTGAAAAAGAAGCGGCGTTTCTGCATTGTTCTTTGAAACAATCTCCATCAGCTGAAACCATGAATGGATCTTCTGACCATCTATGGAAACTACAGTATCTCCGGACTTCATGCCTGCTTCAGCAGCCGGTGATCCTTTATTTACATCCGCTACGATGGCCGGAAGCGGTGGAAGAACTCCTCCGGTAGGGTTTTTAGGCAGTGCACCGCTGCTGTTGTCCATCTGCAGCACCGCTGTACCCTGATCGCCTCCTCTAAAATATTTAAAACTGTACTCCTGCTCCTGCTGTGCAAATGCTGTCTCGATATCTTCCCAGGATTTTACAACTTTATCGTTAATCGAGATAACACTGTCACCGGCCATAAGACCGGCGTTCCTGGCCGCAGAGCTGTCAGAAACGGCCCCTATCACCGGACGATCGTAATAAAGAGGCTTGTCGATTCCCCACATGTAAACAACCCAGAGCATAAGTATTGCGGTTACAAAATTCGCTGCCGGTCCTGCAACAGCCACAATTGCCCTCTGCCAAACCGGCTTTGATGTAAAATCCCCAGGTTCACCAGATCTGGGCTCCTCCGGGTTCTCACCGGCCATCTTCACATATCCACCAAAGGGAATAGAACTTATACGATACTCTGTACCTTTCCAGGTTTTCTTCAGAATGGGATTGCCAAACCCCAGAGAAAAAGCCAGCACCTTTACCCCGAATGACTTGGCCGCCAGAAAATGACCAAGTTCATGAACAAAGACCAGTACGCCTAAAACTAGCAAACCCAGAACTACTGATAATGCGCTAACTAACATTTCTTACCTTTTTGATAGAAATTCGTTTAAAACTGTTTTCCGGATCTTCCGGTCTGTCTCTTCTATTATTTCACAGCAATCAGCAGGTTCAGGCTTATGGCTGTGCAATGAGTATGCCACGATCTCTGCTATCTGCTTGAAAGTAATCATTCCATTTAAGAACGCCTCCACCGCCATCTCATTTGCCGCATTCACCACAGCCGGAGCTGTCCCGCCTGCCTCACCCGCCTCAATACAAAGCTTAAGACAGGGAAAACGGCCCAGATCCGGATCCGCAAACTCCAGCCTCCCTATTTCCGGAAGCGACAAACGCCTGCCGCCTATCGGAAGCCTCTCGGGATAACCAAGAGCATATTGGATCGGAAGCTCCATGTCCGGAAGTCCCAACTGCGCCATTATCGCACCGTCATGAAACTCTACAAGTGAATGAATAATTGACTGAGGGTGTATCCAGACCCGCAAACGCGAATAAGGAAGAGAGAACAGATGATGCGCCTCGATTACCTCAAAACCCTTATTCATCAATGTTGATGAGTCTATCGTTATCTTGGGTCCCATCAACCAGGTAGGATGATTCAATGCCTGAGACGGTGTTATTGATTCAAAACCCTCAACCGGAAGATTACGGAATGGCCCCCCCGATGCTGTAAGAATTATTGTTTCAACTGTGGATCTTTCTACTCCCGACAGGCACTGAAGTATCGCGCTGTGCTCACTGTCCACCGGAAGCAGTTCTCCTTTTCCCTTCGCAAGAAGACTCCTTATATAATCACCTCCGATTACAAGACTCTCCTTATTTGCCAGCGCCACCCGTCTTCCAAGCTCAAGCGCAGCTACCGTGGGCCTGAAACCGACTGCCCCCACTAAAGAATTGAGTACGATTTCGCAATCAGTTTCCTTCACTATTTCTTCAAGACTGCCCCACACACGCACAGATGATCCGAATTCGTTTCTTATCCTCTCAGCTCCCCGGGGATCAGCACAGTAAACATTCTGGGGCTTGAACTCTCTTATCTGAGAAATGAGTTCATCAACTCTTTTTCCGGCAGCTAACCCGTTTACTTTGAAACGGCTTCCGAACCTTCTGATACAATTAAGTGCGCTTGTCCCGATAGAGCCGGTAGACCCCAGCAGCAATATTCTAGACTGTGAAATATCCATTTGTTACCCGAAGAATCTGCTTACCAGATAAGCAAAAAGCGAAAGTACAGGAGCGGTAAAAAAAACTGAATCGAATCTATCAAGAATGCCCCCATGACCTGGAATTATGTCTGAAGCATCCTTTACACGGAAATACCTCTTCATTAAAGAGACCAGAAGATCCCCAACCTGTGCGAAAACCCCGATAAACACACCCAGCACTATACCCAGCCATGGAGGATAGGAAGGGTTGGCAAGATACCACCACCCTATACCGCTGACCAGCACTGACGCTGTAAGGCCGGCAACACTGCCTTCAACCGTTTTATTCGGACTTATACTGCTGAAATGCGTTTTGCCGAAAAGAGATCCGAAAATGTAAGCAGCAGAATCACACATAAATATCGCCGCTATTACTATGACTATGCCAACCTGGGAAAGCATCTGGTGGTCCGGATGAATAAACAGCGACTGAAAAGGTTCCCTGTACAAGCTCAGCAATGATGTACCCGCAATAGAAAGGAATGCTATTCCACTGAAAAACAGACTCGCCCTCACCCAGCGCTTCCTCTGGTTTCTTTTCCCCCAGATAAACGCCTCTAATGCTACCAGCATCAAAAGTGTATAGATGCTCAGATCCGATGGAATTATGTTTTCCCGGTCAAAATAAAGCACAAAATACGCCCCAAGCCATATATAGCCGAGCCAGAACGCATTTCGGGGATAAAAAATACCCAGCATCCGGGTATACTCGAAGCAGGCTATCAGAATTATAGCTATTATCGCAACCTGAGCCGGATAAACAATCGCAACAGACTTGGGAAGAACAGTAAGAGTAGAATTTATCAGCCACCACCCAAGTGGTACTGACCACAGGACAAACAAAAGCCGCTTTCCTAAATTAGAAAGCCTCATGACTCTTTTACCTTTCCAAACCTGCGATCGCGTCTGTTAAAATCTTCTATCGCATTAACCAGGCTGTCTTTGTTGAAATCAGGCCATAAGACATCAGTAAAATAAAGCTCTGAATATGCAGCCTGCCAAAGCAGAAAATTGCTTATTCTCTTATCTCCGCCTGTTCTGATAATAAGCTCCGGATCCGGGATATCTTTTGTATAGAGATATTTTCCGAATGATGATTCCTCAAGTTTATCAATCAGGGATGGGTCCCGGACTGCATCTCTGGCAAATTCCCTGACTGCAGAAATAATCTCGGATCGCCCCCCGTAGCTTATAGCCAGATTAAGATTCAGGCCGGTATTATTCTTTGTCTCTTCAATTCCATTCAGAAGGGCTTTACGGGTCTTTGAAGGAACACGCGAGAGGTCACCTATTGCCCTTAACCGGACATTGTTTGCATTCAAGTTGGAGATCTCTTTTTTTGTCATCTCCACCAGAAGATCCATCAGTAAGGAAACTTCTGTGCTGGGTCGGCCCCAGTTTTCTGCAGAAAAGACATATGTGGTCAGATAAGAAACCCCCAGCTCCCCGCAGGCACGTACTATCTCCCGCGTCGCATCAGTTCCTGCACGATGCCCGGCTGATCTGGGCAGACCCCTCTGCCGGGCCCACCGTCCATTACCATCCATTATAATTCCAATATGCGTGGGAATGTTCATCTCTTGAGTATTTTTTCCTGATATACGGAACGCTTTTACAAGTTGCCGTAGATTCCGGCTGGTGACGTAATTTAACGAATATAGATTTTTAAATATACGTTCTGCGAAAAAAGATGATATGACCTAACTTATGCATCCGGGAAGGGCGAAGTACGTTTAGGCCTTGTAGTAGAAAGGCTTGAACAAATCGCAGGTGCACCACACCGGTGGTACATCAAGATTTGTGAAAGCCTTTATGCACAAGGGATAAGTGCAATTCGCCCTGATCCGGGTGCATAAGTCAGGTATGAGCCATATACACAAGCCTGCTTCCACGTGGCAAGGGCAATGCAAAACACGATCGAGGCGACCATGCCACACAGATTCCCTTTACAAACACCAGTGTTTTTCCTTGCCGGGCCGGAATCAGCATCGGCGTTGGTATCGTAACCTTCAAAATTCACCACACACAAAAAAATGCCGGAGTTTTTTAGTTCTCCGGCATTTCTGGTATCAAAATCTTATAAACGACTTTTCAGATCAGAGTTCCATTATCTCTTTTTCTTTGTTGATAAGAAGCTCATCGACCGTTTTAATAAATTTATCAGTCAATTTCTGGATATCATCCATACCCTTCTTTGATTCATCCTGAGTGACATCCTTATCCTTTTCCGCTTTCTTGAGCTTTTCATTTGAATCGCGCCTGATATTCCGGATACCAACCTTACTCTCCTCACCGACTTTTTTGCAGTTCTTGAAGAGGTCCTTGCGGCGCTCTTCTGAAAGCGGCGGAATCGGAAGGCGAATCATATTTCCGTCATTCTGAGGATTTAACCCCAGATCTGATGTCTGAATCGCTTTCTCAATGGGTGTAAGCATCTTTTTTTCCCACGGCTGAACAACGATCATACGCGGGTCTGGAACAGAAATATTTGCAATCTGGTTAATCGGCATAGGAGAGCCATAATAATCAGCAGTCAATCCATCCAGAAGCGCCGGACTGGCCCTTCCAGCTCTGATTCTTGAGAGATCTTTTTTAAGACTCTCTATTGCCTTTTGCATTCTCTGTGTAGTTTCCGACTGGATAAGATCCAAAGCACTCATCTGCTATTCTCCTGTTTTAATAATTGACCCTACAGCCTGACCCTCTAAACATCTGCGGAGATTACCTTTTTCAAGCAGCTTGAAGATGATAATAGGGATTGAATTCTCCTGACAAAAAGAAAACGCTGTAGCATCCATAACCTTCAAACCTTTTGCCAGAGCCTCTCCATGGCTGATACTCTCAAACCGTACCGCCGATGGATTCTTTACAGGATCACTATCGTAGATCCCGTCAACCTTTGTAGCCTTGAGGAGAACCTCAGCACCGATTTCGGCACATCTGAGAGCCGCGGCAGTATCAGTTGTAAAGAATGGATTTCCGGTCCCGCCCGCAATTATCACCACTTCACCATTCTGCATGCACTCAACTGCTCCGGAAGGAGTGAAATACCCCCCTGCCCGGTCTATGTTGACCGCATTAAGAACTCTGGATGGGCAATTATGTTTGTTCAGGTACTCTTTGAGGGCGATAGAGTTTATCACCGTTGCAAGCATTCCCATCGTGTCCCCGGCTACCCGTGAAACACCCTGAGTGGTTGCACCGCGAAGGAAGTTTCCTCCACCGATAACAATCCCGATCTGAACACCGGCTGCATGCACTTCAGCAATTTCGCCGGCTATTGAAGAAATAACCGGCGGATCAATGCCAAACCCTCTTCCACCGGCCAATGCCTCGCCGGACAGCTTCAAAAGTACCCTTTTGAACCTGGATTCCATGTAAACTCTTATTCCTCTGCGCCAAGTTCAAGCCGCACAAAGTCAAGAACTTTGATCTTTGCACCAGTCTGTTTCTCAACCTCTTTGATCCGGTCAGTAACACTGATGTCGGGAGTCCTTATGAAGGCCTGCTCTGTAAGAACCACTTCCTGGTAAAACTTCACAAGCTTGCCCTCGACAATTTTGTCCCAGATCTTCTCCGGTTTCCCCGAACTCTGTGCCTGGGTAAAATAAATTTCTTTCTCTTTAGCTATAACATCAGCGCTGATACATTCCCTGTTTGCCGCCATAGGATTGGCAGCCGTTACCTGCATTGCCAGATCTTTTCCCAGATCGGCCATTGCCTGGCTGTCAAGTTCCTTGTCAGCTGATACTTTTACGAACACTCCGATTTTTCCGTTTCCGTGAAGATATGAGAACAGACGTTCATTTGCAGGATTGGCCTCCATCTTAGAGTATCTGCGGAAAGTAATGTTCTCACCGATTTTACCGATAAGTTCTGTAAGTCTGTTTTCGACAGTCTGACCGCCGAAAACCGGAGATGTCAGGTTCCTGGCAGCTTCGATATCTGCCGGTTTTTCCTGAATCAGAAGTTTTCCAAGCTTAGCAACGAAATCGATAAAATCTTCATTTCTGGCAACAAAGTCTGTTTCGGAATTAACCTCAAAAACAATTCCGCATGAGGGCTCTGTAACAATTGTGACCTTTCCCTCTTTTACGGCTTTGCCTGCACGGCGTGCAGCAGTGGCCTGACCCTGTTTACGAAGGTTCTCGATGGCCAGATTCATATCGCCATTTGACTCGATCAGAGCCTTCTTGCAGATCATCATTCCCAGCCCGGTCTTTTCCCTGAGCTCTTTTACCTGTGCGGCTGATATTTCCATTTTATTAATCTCCTTTTTCCTTTTGATCCGGTGACCCAGTCTTATTCTTCTTCAGTAAACTTTACGATTTTCTTGTGGATGACGCGGGGCTTTTTCTTTGCACCCTCGGCTCCCTCAGAAACTTCTTCTGTTTCGCTCTCCACGACAGAATCTTTCTGAGCCGCAGCTTCAGACTTTGCGGCCTCCTGCTCCATCATCTCGGCAGCTGAAATATTGACATTTTCCTCAAGAATTGCATCAGAAACCGCACGGGCAATCAGCTGCACCGATTTAATTGCATCATCATTGCCTGGAATAGGATAATCGACTACGTCCGGGTCACAGTTTGTATCTACAATGGCACCGATAGGAATATGAAGCCTGCGTCCTTCTGCGATTGCAATATGCTCTTTTATTGTGTCAACCACAAATATGATGCTTGGGGGTTTGCGCATATCACGGATACCGCTGAGCACAGAGATAAGATTTTCTTTTCTTTTAGCAAGAAGTCCCCGCTCTTTTTTAGGAAGAGCTTCAATTGTGCCGTCTGTTTCCATCGCTTCTATTTTTTCCAGTTTGGCAACACTCTGGCGGATTGTCTGGAAATTTGTAAGCATTCCACCCAGCCATCTCTCAGTCACATAGGGCATCTTGCAGCGTTCAGCTTCCTCCCTGATACAGTCTTTAAGCTGCTTCTTTGTGCCGACAAACAGCACTTTTCCACCCTTTAACACTTCCTTGCGAACACGCTGAATGAATTTCTCGACTGTAAGAAGAGTTTTATTGAGATCAATGATATAGATGCCGTTTCTGGGGCAGAGTATAAAGCGCTTCATTTTGGGATTCCAGCGCTTTGTCTGATGACCGAAATGAGTGCCCGCATCAAGCAGATCTTGCACAGATAAATTAGACATACAAACTCCTTAATTGGGTTAAACTTCCACGACGTCTCATAACGGAAAGATTACTGTCCACCCGGATCAGCACCCGTCTTCCGCTCCCGCCGTGTGAAATTATTGTGAAAACTGACCTGAATTTTCCAAATAAAACGTTCGTGTCTGGCGAACCCGGCACGAACGGAATTTTCCCGAATAAGCGGAAATATCTTACAGTAGGAATAGGAACTATCGCTTAGAGAACTGGTACCTTCTGCGGGCTCCTGCCTGACCATATTTCTTACGTTCAACTACACGGGAGTCTCTGGTAAGAAATCCGCTTTTACGCAGAGCCTTACGATTCTCCTCACTTATAAGAGCCAACGCTCTGGCAATTCCAAGACGAATAGCACCGGACTGACCACTGAGTCCACCGCCTCTGACACTTGCGACTACGTCGAAAGATTCGGCAACCTGCAGTAACTGCAAAGGCTGTTCCGTGTCCTTCACAAGAACATCGCTCATCAAATATTCCTGAATAGTCCTGCCATTTATAATCCGCTCACCCTTGCCGGGCCGGACAATTACCGTCGCAATTGCGTTTTTACGTTTACCGGTCGCAGAATACCTGTTTTCCAAAATGACCAGCTCCTTTTTTCTAGATGTTTAAGGCAGTGGGCTGCTGTGCAGTATGGGGATGATTTGACCCGGAATACACATGGAGCTTTTTCATTATAGCCCTGCCACGTGCATTTTTGGGAACCATGCCATGAATTGCATGAATCAGAACCTTTGTCGGATCAAGCTTCATCTGCTCCTGGAAAGATCGAAACTTCCCTCCACCGGGATACCGGGAGTGACGGAAGTACTCTTTGGTCTCCGCTTTCGTTCCAGTCAGCATTACCTTTTCTGCATTAAGAATAATCAGAAAATCCCCATGATCCTGATTGGGAGAATAAGCAACCTTATCTTTCCCGATCAAAACCTGAGCAGCCTTTGATGCAAGCCTTCCGAGGGCCTGATTGGTAGCATCGAGCACAAACCACTTACGCTCAATTGATTTTGTGTCCACAACAACAGTTTTCATGTCATTCCATCCTGAAATACAAATTTCGATTTATGGATAAGTCTGTTGAATATAAAACAGAGATTAAGAAAAAGTCAACACTCTTGATATGAAAAAAGAGAAAGACGGAAAAACAGCGTACGCCAGATTTAAACAATCTTTCCTTTCCCGCCCTTTTGAGCTCTATCAGGATTACTCATATTTTCACCCATTTTAATTTTACTTGCAAAACTTCTGGTCCCTACCATTTGGATTTTCTTGCTACAGCTACGCAACATATACCGGATAAAGGTGAGCACCAGATTCGCTATTACGGTTGGTACGCCAATAAGAATAGGGGTTTGCCTCGCCGAAAAAGAAGGGGAGGGTACTGTCAAATGAATTTTAAAGATCTAAAATGAAAATTACTTCCGGTACATGCGTATAAAGAGCGGGCCCTTTTTACTGTTATCCTGAATCATCTTGTCTAATGAATAAATGGAGTCTGTCCCCATGTCTACTTTCTGCACAATTTCACCCTGTGCATTGAAAAGAACCGCGCGCCGGAAACCCTGCAGTTTTTTTGCGTCCGGACGACTTCCCATGACAGAGATAAATGCGATATCCTGATTGCTGGTATAAGGTCTGGACTGAAAGGAATTCTTTAATTTCGAAGAATTCTTATTATCCCGTACCGGTTCCGAAGCATCTACCGATGATACCGCAAACTGTATGAGTACTGCAAACAGCAACCAGCCAAATGACCGTAACATTTCGGCCTCCAATGGGGTACACTATCAATGCACTACTATTTAATATAACAAATAATCACTCTTCTGCAGATCTTTTTATGATCTGTATGCAAGAAGACGCTTGCTGCGTGATGAGTGCTTCAGCCGCCTGAGAGCCTTCTCCTTTATCTGCCTGGCTCTTTCCCGGGTCAGATTAAAACGCTGGCCAATTTCCTCCAGAGTATGAGAGGTCTCCTCGCCTATTCCAAAATAGAGCCGCACGACCTCTTTTTCCCTCTCACTGAGAGTCTCAAGTGTATGGTTAATCTCCTCCTGCAGAGAGATCTCCATCAAGCCGTCATCGGGCTGCTCCTGATCTTCATCCTGCAGTATATCTATCAGCCTTGAGTCTTCCCCCTGCTGAAGCGGGGCGTCTAAAGACATGTGGCTGTTGCCGATCTTTATTGTCTCCTGCACTTCAGCCTCATCAATATTCAGCTCTGCCGCAAGCTCCTCAACATTGGGCAGCCTGCGGTACTTCTGCTCCAGCTTGCTGCGCATCTTGCCGATTTTATGAATTGTGCCGACCCGGTTCAACGGCAGCTTGATAATACGAGACTGCTCTGCCAGGGCCTGAAGTATCGCCTGTCTGATCCACCAGACCGCATAAGAGATAAACTTGAAATTCTTTTTTTCATCAAAACGCTTTGCCGCCCTTATCAAACCAAGATTTCCCTCGTTTATAAGATCGCTTAAGGGAAGCCCCTGATTTTGATAATTACGGGCCACACTTACTACAAACCGGAGATTTGCCTTTACCAGTCTCTCCAAAGCCTTCCGGTCACCCTTGCGTATCCTGACCGCCAGTTTGGATTCCTCTTCAATCGTCAGACTCCTGTTTTTCCCGATCTCTTTAAGATAAAGTGCAAGCGATCCCTCCTCAGGAAGAAATTGCGATTTTTCCATACTCTCGTTTCACCTCATATATAAAATTCCAGCTATAATAATCTTGTTCCGGTACTCTGGAAAAAATGATAAAATATAGCAAATCCAACTTTTAAGTGCAATCCGGCTTTGAGGATTCAACTAAATCATTTTTGATTGTATCATTAAGGTAAGCAGATATAAAGAACTTTAGCACAATTCCTGCGCGCAGTACACATCCGGAAATACATTTTGAGAAACAGACAAGACTTAAACCGAATTTGCTACACATTGATTTCAAACTGATTTCCTACAATAAAACATTCCATCCCGCAACCGTTTTTGTCAATTATCCGTTTTGAATCTTTAAGGAAGGATTCAAGCTGAGTGTCGGTACGCCGGTTGTGTATATGAAAAAGCCCAAGCCTCTTCACACCAGCCTTTATCCCCAGCTCTACTGCTTCCGTATACATGGAATGTCCCCAGGCCCTGAACTTTTTGTACTCTTCCCTGTCAAATTCCGCATCATGAATCAACAGATCCGCACCTCTGCAGAAGTCCTGATAGTACTCAAATGGCTGACTTCCCGGAAGATCATACCCCAGTTCATTATCCGTTAGAAAAACAAATACCTTTCCGTTCTCCTCAAGCCGGTAACCCAGTCCGCCATTTGGGTGATTCAGGTAAATCGGCTTTATCTTCACGGACCCAATATTGAAAGACTTGGTCATGATATCCTTGAAACGCACTCTGGCCGGAAGCTGCCGAAGGTCCACCGGGAAATAGGGTGACTTCATTATTCCATGCAGAGCGGTTTCAAAACTGGACACCTTGAATGGACATCCGTAAATGTTGATACTGAATTTCCGGTTATAAATCGGATTGAAAAAAGGAAGGCCCATGATATGATCGAGGTGAAGGTGCGTGAAAAGGATGTTAACCTTCCTGGTCTTCTCCCGTATCAGCCTGTCCCCAAGATTCCTGATTCCGGTGCCTGCATCAAGTATGATCAGATCACCTTCCCTGGACCGTACCTCTACACAGGTGGTATCCCCGCCATACCGGCAATATTCAGGGCCACTTACGGGAATGGAACCTCTGGATCCCCAGCAACGAACAAGCATCACTTCTCCTCGTCACTATTGGCAATTTTCAAAATGGCGCAAATACATAGTATAACTATTCATCTCCCAAATTGCGAGAAAAAAACAACGCAGTCATTTTCAGCACAGCTCTCAGAATTTCTTCTCAAAGACAGATATTCCGATCTCTCCGGTATTTCTTTGACAGCCCCCCGTCAAAAAGTATATTTAAAAATTACTCTGAAATAAATATCGGGAGGAATTATGTCCAAAACTTGCGAAATATGCGGAAAACACCCACAATCAGGGAACACTATCTCACATGCGCACAATGTCAGTAAGAGAATTTTCTATCCTAATCTGCGCACCATCAAACAGACCATTGACGGAACATCTAAAAAGATCAAGATCTGTATGAAGTGCCTTAAAGCAATGGCAAAAAACTGATCAATCTATACTCCGCGCCCCAAAGGCGCGGAGCCTCATCCTCTTATGGCTTCCTGATTTACCCGTTTTTACCAGAAGCATTGATGCCTTGCCGGAAAGAAGCTTTCTTCCCAGCATATCTGCATTCAGACCGGCTATCGATTCTTGCACACCGCTTATCTGCCTGTAAACTCTGACTGCGGTCACATTATTACATCCCAGCGGATCAGTTAACCTGAAATTATCAAACATCACCGCCGCACCTGAAGAAACAAACAGTCCTGCTTCCTCATACAAAGATTTTCCGTCTGCTTTCCCCATGATAGTCCCGTTGACAGAAAATATCAGCGAATCGCTTTCTTTATTCAGCTCCAGATTATTCCACCCGTCCGGGCCTGCCTTGTCAAGGTAACCGGTAACTGTATCCCCGCCGTCACTGTAAGAAGCACATTCTCCCCTGCGATTTATACAGAAGAACTGCCGGACTGAATCTGAAAGAACAAAAAAACCGCAAAGAATACTGCTGTCACCTCCACTGAAGCTTACATCCGTCTTCAGGGTAAAATCTGTCAATGGGATATGAAGCCCGTAGTAGGCTTTCTGATGAGTTGATGTAACTATGCCGAGAAAACCCTCTTCCCGTTCAAGCTTTCCACTCCCGCTGAAAATCCAACCATAATTACCAGGAACCGAAAAATCATCACTGAAACAGGCATATCTGGTAGAATCATACGTTTCTTCCCTGAACTGAATATCATCAAAATCCGCCGATGTGTAAGGCTGAACCAGAAGACCGATATCACCAGTATTGTAAGCGGAATCGATGAATGTAAAAACAAAGTACCCGTTACAGAAAACAGTCATCCGTTCCTTTTTTTTGCTCACAGAGATCAGATTGTCTTTTTTTCTGACAAAAGGGCTACTCTCCGAATGCAGCTCACTAATCTCCCCCGGACTGTATTTGTAAGCATAAACACCGCCTTCACCGGTCACAACTGCATAGCCGCTGGTCCCCACGCTGGAACGGCTCAAACAAAAAATTATCCCCGCGCCGGGATCATCTGTCACTACTCTTCCTGAAAATGTAAAGTCCGGTGGTTTAAGAGGCATATTATGAATTGCCATTGCCGAGTTTACAGATCCTGAATTGTCAATCGCTGCACAGCCACCACCGTAGCCAATACTTCCACCATTATTAATCACGCCGGTCCAGTTGAGAATCGATTGAGATTCATTGCTGAAATAATCTTCAAACAGAACCACGGCTCTGACATCTGCAATAAAAGAGACTATCAGGATCAAAAACAGAATTGCCGGTTTGTTACCCATATTATAATTATATCCCTCATACCTGCCGGTAACAAGCCCCGGATGAAAATAACCGGGGGCATAAAGTAGAGCAGACGCAGGGACTCTGCGTTTAATCCTGATCAGATACAGAGAAAAGACCTACCTTTTCCCGTATTTTGGCTGCACCGGTTTTCCCTGTGGATAAGAGCCCAGGAAACGGTAAAACTGGGTTATTTCTTGTAAATTGGCAAGTGCATTACGCTGGACCTCACTTGTCGGGGACCCTTCAAAATCGAGATAAAAGAGATACTTGAATCCTTTTCCATGCACCGGGCGCGATTCAATTTTAAAGAGATCTACGTCTCTCAACGCAAACGCGCCAAGGCATTTGAACAGGGCCCCTGGAATGTTCTTCATCGAAAAAACAACCGAGGACTTGAGAGGCAGATTGCCCGAGGGCTTTACTGACTTTTTGGCCACCACCAGAAATCTGGTGGTATTCCATTTATTGTCCTCAATATTAGAGGCAAGCACATCCATCTTGAAGTCGATCGCAGCCTGAATAGAGGCTATTGCAGCGGCATCTTTAAGCCCTTCCTCCCTGATTTTCTTTACAGCCAGAGCTGTATTGGAAAAAGGAATCTTTTCTGTACCGGTAAAGGCATTGAGATATTTTTTGCATTGAGCAAGCGCCTGCGGATGAGAGAAAACCCTTTTTACCTGTGATTTCTTTACACCTCTGTTTGAGATAAGAAAATGTCCGATGCGTAAAAGAACCTCTCCGGCAATGAAAAGATTACTCTCAAGAAGAAGATCATAATTCTGATGAATACTCCCTGCCAGAGAGTTTTCGATAGGCACAACACCGTAGTGGCACTCGCCGCTTGCAACGGCTTTAAAAACATCCGGGAATTCAGGTTGAGCCCGCAGTTTAGCAGAAGGCCCGAAATGCTCAATAGCAGCCAATTCACTGAAAGCCCCGCGCTCACCCTGAAAAGCTATTTTCATTTAAATAACCTCCGTACACCCCAGAAACGTTGTTCATAATATTTTTCACTCAGATTACTGTAAATCACGCCATTACTGCTGCTTGCATGTGCGAATTTCCCGTTGCCAAGAAAAATACCGACATGATTAACCCTGCCTGAAGAACCTTTGAAAAACACAAGGTCCCCCTGACTGGCCTGTGACAGTGGAACCGCCCTTCCGTAATTCTTGAGTCTCCTTGTCGAATGCGGAAGCTTCACGTGACTGACCTCCCGATACACCAGACACACAAGGCCCGAGCAGTCTAATCCCTTTCTGCTCATCCCGCCGTACCGGTAAGGTGTTCCGATGTAAGAAGAGATAACTGCGGTAAGACGGGACTGAGGTATTCTATAGTTTTTCCTGTAATCCCAGTCCCCGGGGACAAGATACTGTTTCGATGAGACCGCAGGCTGAGCGGAATTCCGGCTATACCTGACAGATGGGGCACATCCGACAAAAAAAAAGGCTATAATTGCAAATGCTACATGTGGTCTGGAAAGCAGTCTGAAAGGATTCCTCATCAGGTGGATCCCTGCCATCAGGCCTTCATCTCCTGAACCGCAAAAGCCGAACGGAGAAGCGTGTCTTCCCGCCAATGCGGTGCCATCAGTTGAACCCCGACCGGAAGTTTCCCCGCAAACGGGCATGGTACACTCAATGCCGGAATTCCAGCCAGATTTGCCGATACAGTGTAGATATCGGTCAGATACATCTGTAAAGGGTCATTCACTTTCTCCCCGATCCTGAAGGCAGGTGAAGGTGTCACCGGTGACATCAGAACATCACATTTTTCAAATGCGTTGCTGAAATCATTTCTGATAAGTGTTCTTACTTTTGCTGCCTTCAGATAGTAGGCATCGTAATACCCTGAGCTTAGCACATATGTTCCAAGCATTATTCGCCTCTTTACTTCGGCACCAAACCCCTGTCTTCGGGTTTCGCTGTACATATCGGTAAGAGAGGAACTGTTCAGGTCACGATAACCGTATTTTACCCCGTCGTACCGGGCAAGATTTGAGGACGCTTCAGCGGTGCAGATGATGTAATAAACGGCTATGGCAAAAGAAACATTGGGAAGAGATATGTCAACAGCCTCGGCTCCGGCATCCTTCAGCCGCTGTAGAGTTTCCATGAGGGGCCTTCTTACTTCATCTGACAACCCGTCCCCGAAATATTCCCGGGGCAGACCGATTCTCAAGCCTCTGATGTCACCGCTATAGAGATCATCCGGTTCCCTGAACGGTTTACCTGCACAAGTGGAGTCACGTTTGTCTTCACGTGAAATAACGGAAAGAACAAGGCCCAGATCCCGTACATCAGAAGCCATAGGCCCGATCTGATCAAGCGACGACGCAAACGCGACAAGACCGTAACGGGAAACTCTGCCGTAAGTCGGCTTCAGGCCCGCAACACCGCAATGGCTGCAGGGCTGCCTGATTGATCCCCCCGTGTCTGACCCCAGAGCGGCAGGAACCAGTCCGGCTCCGACGGCCGCGGCGCTTCCCCCGCTTGACCCCCCGGGAATTCTCTCCCTGTCGGCAGGATTTCTGGTGGGCCCGAAATCGGAAGTCTCGGTACTCGATCCCATCGCAAACTCATCAAGATTTGTCTTACCTACAATCACTGCCCCCGCATCGAGAAGCATTTCCACCGCGGCTGCGTTGTAGGGCGGTTTGAATCCCCGAAGCATTCGCGAACCGCAGGTTGTCTCAACGCCCTGGGTGCAGATGTTATCTTTCACGGCTACAGGAACGCCAAAAAGCGGCATCTGCTTTCTGCGTTCATCAGGTAAGGAATCCAGCATCTCAGCCCTCTCAAGGGCCTCTTTTTCCTGCACTGAGATGAATGAATGCAGGCTGCTGTCCTCTTTTTTTATCAAATCGAGCGACTGTTTCAGGGCTTCAACACACCCGATCTCTTTTTTTCGGGTCTTGGCGGCCAACCCGGAAACACTCATGTTTAAAAACGCCATCTTATTACCTTCCTGTAAACTGATCGGGCATATGGACCCGGTAGTTTTTTTATCTGTACCAGCGGAAAAAGTAAAGGCTGATAAATATCCCTATTATAGATAACAAACTGAATTTTATCATAAAACCAAACTGAAACTTTATTGCGTACAGGTCTATCAAGACTGGTTTGTTATTGACAAAGTCACCTATACCGAACGGGATGCTGTATGTAAAGAATGTCTTTACCACACTCTGGCCTCCCGGCAGCATGGCGACAATACTGTTAAGATACGACCCGATCAAAATTCCAACCAGCACCACAAGTACTATTGTGGTAGTCCGTTTTTCTTTTAAAGGAACAGCCATACAGGCCCTTTCTGCAAAATGCCCTGAAAATGTTATTTCCCGATATACTCACTCAGTGTCAGATTGATCTCAACAGGTTTGCTTTTTCGGACAATCATCATCTTAACCCTGTCATCAACAAAATAATCGAGAAAAAAACCATCAATATCAGCATGTGTCTGAATGTGCCTGTTGCCCATCCGGCGGATTATATCTCCCGGACGCAGTCCGGCTTTGTGACCCGGACTCTCAGGCTGAACACTGACTATCACTACTCCATCGGTACCATCGTAGCCAAGTGAGAGCGCTATCGAGCGGTTCAAGTCCTGAACAGATATGCCGGTCCATACCTGCCTGCGTTTGCCATATTCGATAAGCTCTCCGGCAACTTTCCTTGCCCGGTTTATCGGAATGGCGAAACCTATACCTATGGATCCCTTGTTTGCGTTTGATCCGGTGTAAATAAAAGTATTTATACCGATCACTTCTCCAAGCGCATTGACCAGGGGCCCTCCGCTGTTGCCCGGATTGATAGCGGCATCAGTCTGAATCATTCCCTGATAGTAAACCCCTTCCGTTGGGGCGAAGTTGCGGTCAAGTGCGCTTACTACACCGACCGTGACTGTCGGATGTGCATCGTTGATAAAATTCAAAAACGGATTACCTATTGCTATGGCCCATTCCCCGATCATAGCTTCATCGGAATTTCCGAACTTCACGCATCTGAAATTCTCACCCTTGACCGCTATTACAGCCAGATCCGACCTCTCATCGGCTCCCACAACAACTCCCTCAATGCGCCGACCGTCAGAAAAATTTACATACAATTTCGCGGCGTTCTGCACCACATGATAATTGGTCAGGATCATGCCGTCTTTGCGGATAACAAAACCGGACCCGATGCTCTCTACCTGGCGGTATCTTGGCATGAGCTCCGGGCCGAAGAAAAAATCAAAAAAGTCATCGTTACTGTACCGGTTTTTAACCACCTGAATCTGAGTGACAACTATACCTACTACACATGGGGCAACAAGTTTTGTTGATGCCACTATGGCATTTTTCCTTGACAGACTGAGGTTATCATCAACTGTTCCGGTGGTCTGCTGATCTGAAACCGGAGATCTCTGCGGTTCCACGTAGACTGTATCGGAAGAAGCTTTGCTTCTGGAAATAAACGGCAGATCCCCGTTATATATACGGCGCATGAATTCCCCACCCGCAATGAGACCGGCACCTATTCCCAGTATAAGAAAGAGAAAATAAACCGATGTCTTTTCTTCAACCCGGCGCATCAGTCCACCCCCTGGTACTGAACGTTTTCCAGAACCAGCCCGAAAGGCGGAGCAGTTTCGCCAACCAGCCTGCGGTCTTTGCGTTTAATTATTTCTTCCATTGTGATACCCAGTCTGCCTCTGCCGATATCAACCAGAGTGCCGACAATAGATCTTACCATCTTATAAATAAATCTGTCTGCTTCAATTGTAAATAACAAAATATCATCATCTTTTTCAAGCGATACCTGCTTCACTGTGCAGATCGAATTTTCCGTTCCACAGCCGGAAGCCATAAAAGCCGCAAAATCGTGTTTTCCCTCGATTGCAGGAAGATGAGAACGCGCTTTATCCCAGTCAACCCTGTGATTAAGCCTCCAGACCCGATTGAACCACAGCGGCTGCTTTTTAAAGCAGATATAGTAACGGTAAAGACGGCTCACTGCAGAAAACCTGGCATGAAAAGACGGATCCACCTGCTGCAGATTGTAAATGGCAATTTCTGGAGGAAGAAGCGCATTTACCGACAACTGACATCTTCCCGGGTCTATTGCTCCATAAAAATCAAGATGGGCACCCTGTCTCTTTGCATGTACCCCCGCATCGGTTCGGCCTGCGCCGGTAATAGAAACCGGAGCCCTGAGCGCAACCGTAAAGGCCTTCTCTATATGCCCCTGAATACTCTCCGTGTCAGGCTGACGCTGCCAGCCTCCATAGCGGCTCCCATCATACTCAACCCTGAAAAAATACCTCACGCAGCAATACCACTCCTGATCAGCTCTGAAACTCTGGCGATCTTGAAACAAAAAATCTGCACTTCCTGCTCTGTTCCCTCAACCCTTCCACTCTTCACCCCAGCATCAAACTCCAGAAGCCACTTAAGCACAACCGTCAGCTCTTCATCGCTGAATTTCCTGGCCAGCGGCACAATTCCCGATGCAATGATAACAGGATAAACCTTTCTCTGTTCACCAGCCGCAAGAAGTCCACTCGCCCTCCCGATCGCAAAGGCCGCGGCATTCTGCTCCGGATCGTTAAATCCACGGGAGTTCAGAAATGTCTTGATAACCTGCGGATTTGCTTCTGCAAAACGGCGTATCCTGAAAAGAGCCCAGTAATGCCTGAAAAGAGCCGATATCATAAGGGGAGCATAAAAACCGGTTGAAAACAGGGAATCTAAAATAGTTAGAGCTCTGGGAAACTGTTTTTGCGAAAGTACAGACGCCAGTTCATAAACAGTCATTTGCCTCGATGCTCCTACTATCAGCTCGATGGCATTCCGGTCGATCCGCTGTCCGGCGGGTAAATGAATATCGATTTTCTGCAGCTCAGAGTATAGCGTATCGATATCTGAGCCTGCCAGATCAGAAAGGTAATCGGCATCGGCCTTGGAAATACTCCTTCCAAAAAGCTGTGGAACCTGTGTTGTAAGCCACTGCCCTATCTTGTAATCCGGTGGCTTCGGAAATTCCATAAACCGGATCTCAGGACTGGCGGCACGTTTGGATGCGCTGAGTTTCTTTGCGGTTTTAGATTCCTGCTCCTTGCCCTTCTTATCTTCATCAATTTCGATTATCAGGTAACAGTCAGGTGGAGGATTGTCAAGCAGTTTGTTAAGCTCCCGTATATCAGGGTCGCTCAATTCCTGAGCATGACCGGCAAGAAAAATCCGGGTCTCCTGGAAAAGCGACGGGGTCAGGATATTCTGTATGAAAAGGGAAAAATCACCATTTCCGGTATCAAATCTCTCGGTCAAAACCGGATCATGCAGCTTGCCGATCTTTTCAATTATACCTTTTCGTGTGTATTCTCTTCCCACACTGTCATTACCGGCAAGGATATAAACCTTTGCAATACTCTCAGTCATGGGATAAGCGGCTCCAGAACCGACTGGCTTTTGTTAATTGTTTCCTTGAACATGATCTGAGCATTTACGAACTTCTTTGCATCAGTCTTCATGACTCTGATGATAGCCGAGGCCAGTTCCGCAGGGCTTTCTGCCCTGAAGCCAACACCTGCATTCATCAATTTTTCACATCCGTCTTTCTGGGTGTGGTAGCTGGGACCGAAAAATACGGGAATGCCGTACTTTGCGGGATCCCAGACATTATGACAGCCTGTGGAATCGAATGTTCCGCCCACAATCGCAGCATCAGCGATTTTGTACATATCGTCAAGTATACCGATTTTTTCAATCAGGCAGATTTCCCATTTACTTGAAGTGGTAATGTCCCGGATATGGACCACATTTCCATCCATCTGAGCAAGCAGCTCCGGAACTTCCTCAAGATAACGGGGAACTATGATAAGTTTGCAGGGCATATTGCTGTTTTTCAGAATATCAAAGCATGTTTTGAGCGCCTTGCCCTCCTGTGCATGCACACATCCTGCTGTAATCACAAACTGGCTGTCGTTGAGGTTAAGCCCCTTTCTGAGCGCCAGCCACTCTTTTCTGGGCGGGCGTTTTATCATTATGTGGCTCTTTAAATTTCCAACGATGTGAATATTATCGCTCTTCACACCTAGCTGTGTAAATCGGGCCGCGTATGTCTCGTTCTGCGCCAGAACCACATCAAAACATTCAAACAGATACTGCAGCACCCCTTTGAGCCGCCGGTAATTGACAAAAGACTTTTCCTCTATCCGTGCATTCACAATACCTACCGGGATTCCTTTACGCTTGCAGGTCCAGAGCATGGATGGCCATAGCTCAGTCTCAAGCAGCCAGACACGGGATACCCGGAAATGCTCAATCACCCCTTTTATAAGCGGAATTGTATCTATCGGCAGAAAACCCGTCGCGCAAATGGTGTTGGTGGGCCTTTCCTGAAGAAACTGGACGCCGTTGCGTGTTGCGGCAGTTACGAGGTAGAGGTCTTCAGGATGACGCTGCTCGAGAATCTCAAGAAATTTGTGCAGAAGTTTTGCTTCGCCTAAAGATGCAGCATGAACCCACACAACCGCCCTGTTCCTGTGATCCTTAATCGAATATGGGAAACGCTGCCTGGCAGCAAGATCCCAGCCCTTTCTCTCACTGATTCCTTTTAAAAAGGGAAAAATGAGCCATCGTACCAGTTCCAGAATTGTGCTGTAGCCAACTATAAAGGATGAAATCAGAGCATATTTTATTTTCATACTGAAATACTGCCAATTGTAAACCTGTTCTTTCCATTTCTTTTTGATGTGTAAAGTGCCCTGTCAGCGACTTCGATCAGCCTGTCTTTTTTAATGTTGTCATTCCAGTCAAATACAGCCAGCCCGATACTGATCGTGTAATAGATCAGGTTCTGAGGAGAAGAATAAGGTTTTGAAGAAACGGTTTGTATAATTCTTGAAGCAAGGATCTCTGCTCCGGCCAGATCTGTATCGGGAAGCACCAGGGCGAACTCCTCCCCTCCGTACCTTGCGAAAAGATCACAGGCCCTGATCATCGCAGAAAGCCTTCTTGTCAAATCTATCAATACAGCATCACCAACCTGGTGACCGTAAGTATCATTTATTTTCTTGAAATCATCGATATCGATCAAAAGAAGCGAAAACAAACCATTTTTCCGGTTTGCCCGCGCGATTTCCCTGTCCAGAGTTTCCTGAAAAAGCCTGTGGTTGGCTATCCCGGTGAGGCTGTCTGTTTTCGCCTGTCGCCGTGCCTGCAAAGCTGTGTATCCGTGTTCAACCACAGATGAAACCATGGAGCTGAAAACATAAAGAAACTGGCTCTGATCGGTGCTGATCTTTGATTGACTATCGTAGAACACCGTAAGAGACCCGACCGCCCTGCCCCCCACCATCATTGGAACGCTCAATGGATAGAGTGTATTGATCCCGGGAGCTTTACCCTTCTTGCCCTTGTAAACAAATAACGGCACTTCGCCTTCTGAAAACCTCTCCTTGTCCACAAGAGGCATTGTCTTCTGATGCATGCCCAGAAGAAGCCTGCTGACCTCCTTTGGATCTATCTCTCCCGATGAGGGCATAGCGAAAACTTCCGTAAACCCGAACAGGTTTACACTTATCACAGAAAGAACAGATCCCATCTTCTGATTCGCTTCCTCAAGAGTTATGCGCATTATCTCCGAAACCTCAAGGGAAAGCATCAGTTTTCTTGTAAAGAAGTAAAGCGATGACAGATCAAACAGGTGTTCCTTGACCTCTGTGGAAATACCTTCGGACTGATGCATAATACTCAGGCTCTTAAGGTGAAAAAGCCTTGATGCCACCGCTTTTTCCACCTGAATGAGAAAATCTGAAATATCCAGCGGCTTTAACAGGTATGAATTAACGCCCTGATTTATCGCCGTTGTCGCTGTATCCAGGGATGCATAACCGGTGATTATAATAACCTCCGCATACTCATCCCTGTTTTTAATAAAATTCAGAACATCAATCCCGGAAATATCCCGCAGCTTCAGATCGGTAATAACAATATCATAATCATTCTGACCTATCAGATTCAGCGCCTCTTTGCCGCTGTTGCAGGCGGTGACTTTGTAAAAAGGCTCAAGAGCATCTTTGAGAACATCACAGATAATCTCCTCGTCGTCCACCACAAGGATGCTGCATTCGGAAGCCCGTTTAATCTGGTGATTATTCATAAAATTCCAGACAGGATGAGATTTGAAAGGCAGATCTATCGATATAGGTCAAAAAATCGGCCGCTGCCTTTTTAAGCAGCGTTCACCTCTTAAACGAAAATACTTAAAAATCAGCTGAACTGAAAGCCGATTCCGTAAAAATTTAATCTTATGGAAACACAATGAAGAGTTTGACTTACCTGAGCTCTCAAACCTATTTTTATCTATTCATATCAGAGGTACTTATCCGCTGTACCAGAACTCACTTTTAACAATCTCCCGGCAGGTGTAATGATAAAGAAAATTACCAGATTATTAATAACGATGCTGCCATTAATCCTGGCATGCTCGGATCTTGAAGATTCAACCGGTCTAGGCAGAGATATTGTCAGCAGTTATAATCCTTCTGCAGTAAATATTGACCAGAACTTTCAGACTTTTTACCGAAACAACAGCATCGTAACAGACGCCTTCAGCATCCCCGACCAAAATAATACCCGATTTGGTATACACACAGGTGTCATTGCTGCCGGCTCTAAAGAGGGATACACAACAACTGGTTTCACGGAATTTGTCATAGGGAAAAATGTGGGCCGGCGTTTTCAAACCAAAGATAAGCTGGTTGCCATCTCCCTTTCCTTCGACACGATCTCTTTTGGTACCAGATCTCTTGAAACTCATAATCTGACTCTTTATTCATGCTCCCAGAATAAGAAATATTCCCGTACTTCAGACCCGACCGGTATGCTCATCGGAAAACTTGTCCGGGACACAAGCAGCAAAAAACTCAATGTTGAAATCGAGGACTCTGATCTGGCACAATCAATATTTGATGCCTGTCTGGCTTATCAGGAATGTCTTGACGATTGTCCTGATAAAAAAGACCCTTCATGTACCAACCCCTGCGACTCTTTAAAATCAACCTTCAGTTTTTGTCTTTTCAACGAAAATGACTCAAGTTTTGTCAGACTCCGTTCACCTGTAATGAAAATTGCACACAAAAGAACCCAGAAAATAAACAAGAAGGATTCCGTCATCACCCGCATAGATTCTCTGACTGGCGCCTCTTACAGCAACTACATAGCCTTCGAAGATGATATCGGTGAAGTCAAAGACAAGCCGCTTTCTTCAAGCGCATCTGAACGCACCGCAGTCTTCCAGATCGACATCTCATCACTCTGGGACACGATGAGTACAACCGGGTTCAACGAAATTCTTTCTGCAGGTCTGGAATTAAGACCACTTTCATATGAGAATTTAGACAAAAAGGATTCCCTTTTTTCTGTTCGCCATTACCTCTCTGATGAACTGATTCAGGATGGAATTGTACTGGATTCTCTGATCGGGTCCGGAAAATTAAACATAGAAGCTGAATATGACAAATCAGGTAAAATGACCAACTCCATCATTCTTTTCGTAGACAGACACCTTCAAAGCTTAAGATCCACCCGTCCTTCCACAGTTTACCTTTACATCCAGGTCAACAAGTTTGATGATGTAAAAAATATCAGTTGGGAAAGAGTGGAGTGGAGAAAACCGGTTTTCAATGTTGTCCTATCAACCTTTAAGTAGCAGAAAAGTTTAACATGTCAAATAATAAAATGTTCTTGACGTTCCTGCTTCTGATTTTCAGTGCAGCGATTATCTATTCCCAGTCGGTTCTGGGGCTTCAATACCCGTTCGGTCTTCCTCTGCAGAACTCCAATGGACCATCACTTGCCATTGGCGGAGCGGGAACAGGTGTAGCCGATGATTACTACGGGATGGGCGACAATCCGGCAAATCTGGGCAATGTGAACAGAGCTGTTTTCAGTGCGGTCTTTGCGCTGGATCTGCTGAATATTCTTGACAACGGTGACAGGACAAGCCATATGGGTTTCAGTCCAAGGGTTCTGTCCTTTTCATTTCCACTGGGAATCATCGGATCCCTTGGCTTCTCCTATTCTCAGCAAACCGATACAGAGCTTAACTTCAGACTGTCAAGAGATTACCGTATCGGAAATCTTGAAGAAACAGAAGATCTGGCCCTGGTCAGAAACGGTGGGACTGCCAACTGGCAGGCCGGATGGGGTATACCAATCAGGAAATGGGCCACAGTCGGAATCGCCTATCAGCGGCTTTATTACAAAAGCAACTCTTCCCTGATCAGGAAAACAGAAGGACTCCTGAGCGACACACTGATTGATTCAACACGCACCGCTTTTACTAGTAATGGTATCAGAGCCGGAGTTCAGACATCACTCAAAGATTTTACACTGGGTATCTCAGGACAGTATGTCTTTTCCGGCACCGCCACAGACATCAGAACCATCAAAGGTACAAGAGTAAAGGCAGATTCCCCCTTCAAAGACTCGATAATCACAAGGAAATCAAGCTACGATCTTAAACCTGCTCCCTCCATGGCTTTGGGAGCATCTTACAGGATATCGCCAGAATGGTTTGCTGCTATGGAAATCGGGGCTACGCTGTGGGAGAGATTCTATTCTGAAATAAGCAAAAAATCAGATAAATATGACAGAGCCTACAATTTCTCTATCGGAACTGAGTATATACCCGCCCCAAACCTCCTTACTCCGAAGTATTACGAGATAATGCAGTACCGCGCAGGATTCAGGTACTCCCAGCTCCCGACTCCCGATGCGGCTGAATTCGCCTTTACTCTTGGCACAGGTCTTCCGCTCAGGGACGGTGGAGGACTTTTTGACATTGTATTGGAATACGGCCGAAGATGGGACAGCAATTTCAAGAACTTTACAGAAGAGTTTGCAGGAATTTATCTGGGAATAAACGCCGGCAGGAAATGGTATCAATCCGCTCAGGACAGCTATTGACCGGTTCAGCGCGCTCTTTTTCGAGACTCTATGGAGAAAATAATGGGATCCAGGCTGAACAAAGTTTCCAAACCTGAAACCAAAAGCGTGCGGAAAAACTCCAGTCAAGGCCGAAAAAGCAGAAATCCGGATTCGACCAGATCCGGAAACGCCTCTGCTGTGCCACAAGTAAAGAAATCATCAAACAACGGTCCACGCTATAAATTCAGCACCGATATCCCCCAGAAGTATGATCAGGATTATGTATGTGCTATTCCCAGAGATCCCTTGACCTCTTTTGTATATTGGGAATTCACCCCCGAAACTCTTAAAAGAAAAACATCAGAATCTCAGCTTGGATCCAAAATAGTACTTACCGTTAAGGGCAGACAGGAAGACAGACAGCCTGCCAGTCATCATTTTGACATCTGCCGGAACAGCTTCGAGCAATTCATAAATGTGCCCGGACCCGGAGAACCGCACCGGTTTGAATTTGGCACCATTAATTCACATGGCAACTACTCATTCATCAGCGAAACAGGTACATTACCTCCACCACAAACAGACGTCAGTAAAACGATCGATCAGAAATGGTTTTCAGAAAAAACAGAACAGCTGATTCAGTTCTCCGCAAAATCATCTATGGTAAAGAGATCCACAGTTAAAGCTCACAGTGAGATTTCGGACAATACGCCCTATTTGGGATCATCCTCCTTCTGAGTTTCAGATTTAGAATAAATATGGACAGCCATAACACTACAAAAGGTTACCTGAGTCTTGTGCTTCATGCCCATCTTCCCTATGTAAGGCATCCTGAATGCGACTACATGCTGGAAGAGAACTGGTTTTATGAGGCCATGACCGAGTGCTATCTGCCTCTGCTTGCAATATTTGACAACCTGGTTTCCGACGGTGTCCCGTTTAAAATCACTATGTCGCTTACACCTACACTCTGCTCAATGATGGCTGACGGGCTGCTGCAGGAGCGCTATCAGAAAAGATTAAATAATCTTATTGAGCTGACAGAAAAAGAACTCAACCGAACACAAAACACAAAGTTCCATACTATAGCAGAGATGTATCTGAGCAGGTTTACGCTCTGCCGGAATCTTTTTAACAATGTATACGGGGCTGATGCCACAAAGGGCTTCAAGAAATTCCAGGATCTTGGTTTTCTGGAGATCATCACCTGCGCCGCAACTCATGGATACCTGCCTAACATGCAGGTAAACCCAAATGCTGTACGGGCACAGATTTTGACCGCTGTCAATTCTTATCAGCGTTTTTTCGGCCGAAATCCTCCAGGTATCTGGCTTCCTGAATGCGGATACTACCCCGGTGTCGAGAAATTTGTTGACGAAGCGGGTATAGGATATTTTTTTCTGGAAACCCATGGAATTCTCCATGCCGATCCACTGCCCAAACATGGAGTCTACGCACCTGTTAATTGTAAAGACACAAAAGTGGCGGCTTTCGGGCGGGATGTTGAATCATCAAAATCAGTCTGGAGTGCCCAGGAAGGCTACCCGGGCCACCCATCCTACCGTGACTTCTATCGTGACATCGGCTTTGATCTTGACATGGATTACATAGCGCCCTATATCGACCCTATCGGCACAAGAACCAGTACATCTATCAAGTACCATAAAGTAACAGGGCAAGGAAACGAGAAACAGCCCTATAACCGGGATGAGGGGATCAGAACCGCTGCCCTGCATGCTGGAAATTTCATGTTCAACCGCCAGAAACAGGTCGAACATCTGAGTTCCATGATGGACCGCAAGCCGATTATCGTGGCCCCATACGACGCTGAACTGTTCGGGCACTGGTGGTATGAGGGCCCTGAATGGCTGAATTTTCTTATTCGTAAAATCTCCTTCGAACAGGATACCATCTCCCTTGCAACACCCTCAGACTACCTTAAAATCTATCCTTCAAACCAGCACTGTCAGCCGGCATTCTCATCCTGGGGCGAGGGCGGCTACTCTGAGGTCTGGCTTCAGGAGTGCAACAGCTGGATCTACCGTCATCTGCACCGGATGGAAGAGCGGATGATTGACTGCGCCAGGAAATTCCCCGATCCAGATCAGAACCTGAAGCGGTTACTTAATCAGATGGCGCGCGAACTGCTTCTTGCCGAGTCAAGCGACTGGGCATTCATCATGAAAACAGGCACGATGGTTCAATATGCACAGAGGCGCACAAAAGAACACATCGCAAACTTCCTGCGGCTCTATGAAGATTTACAGAATAACAGATACGATTTCGACTTTATTTCACTTCTTGAATCGCACAATAATATTTTCCCTGAGATAGATTACAGAGTCTATTCCTGAACAGGGTTCCTCACTAAGGAGGTAATATGAATTGCAGAAAAATCTTACTTATAGTACTCGCGGCGGTTTCTTTTACACTGGCACAAACTAATGAAACACTTAACATCTTTACCTCTTTGGGATTCGGGTTCCCCACCGGAGGACTAACGTTTTCATCACATACATTTGATAACCAGATTCTTTCCGAAAGAGAAGACAAATACTTCAATTACGGGCAGGGTATAAAACTCGATGCAGGAGTACAGTATTTCATGATGGAAAACGTGGCACTCCAGGCCGCATTCGGATATTCAGGAAAAATACCCGGTCTGGAAACCAGGAACGTCCGTACACTGGCAGGAGCCACTGTTACTGACAGCAGTATCGAGTATAAGGCACAGCTGTTCGGAATCAAAGCGCTTGTGGTACCAAGATTTGAAATTCTCGAACTGCTTAACATGTATACAGGGGTGGGCATAGGGTTTTTCTGGAATTCCCTTTCCTACGAGGCTGTATACGAGACTGTAACTGTAACCGGGACAGATGTAGATAACCGTGAAGGTAAAATCAAATCTACACCCGCCTTAGGACTGCTCGGTTTGATCGGAATTGACATCCCGCTTTCTGATTTGACTGCTGTTTTTGGCGAAGTCGCCTTCGAACAGATGAGTTTCACGTGGAAAAAACGCATCGAGGAAAAAGGATACACTGCGGTTTACGAAAAAGATGCCACTAATCTGGAAGCTCCGCCGAAAGTACCAGGTTCCAACTGGCAGATCAGGTTTGGAATAAGGTTTATCGTTTTATAAAAAACCCTAACTCCAGGCCGGCATTTGGTTTCATTTCTCTACATTATACGGTTCAGAAATGATGTTTGAACTTTCATAATCAATCGTGATTCGGCTTTGGCGAAAAAGATCAAGCCCGATAAGGGCATCTATTCCCCATGATTTCTCAAACCTCGATACGAGAGACTCCGTATCCTTGAAAGAACAAAGCCGGGAAGGGGACTCGAACCCCTGACCTACTGATTACGAATCAATTGCTCTACCAACTGAGCTATCCCGGCGATTGCGTTTTTAATATAAATTCCGCCACTTTTTGCCCGGTGCGACATTCTACTATCTTACATAATTCTCTATATTTTGCAGGCCTGTCTGACTTTACTTGTGTTAGCCCCAGAGAAATACTCCATAAGAGACGTGGAAGAAAAAAATGCTGCTTGTAATAAGAATCTGACACGTAGAAAGTCTTGCCCATGACGGTCTTCCGGCATGGATAATAATTCGTCACTTTCAGTGGGGGTTTTAGGGGCCAGGAGATACGTTGTTTTGGGTTCATAGGATATCCTTTTATCCGATAGCATATATCATGCTATCGGTTATAGCAAGAAAAAAAGTGGCGTTTAACCACTTTTTAGAAAAAATCTGCTTAATTATATAGATTGTAGCTTAACTTAACACGTATGCCAGGACACGGCCCCTACCAAATTCTGTGCTATCTACCAGCTGAACTATCCCGGTATTCAGGTAAAATCATGCACCTGCACACAGAGCAACAGCAGCCTGTTTTCACTGCTTTTCTTCCGCTTTCTGCTGTGCAGAAAGAGCCCGTTTTCTAAGATCTCTGGCTTCAGAGAACGGCTTATCCAGTCTTTTCTTTATCTCATCATTAAAAACATAATGCCCGATTCTGTTGCACTCTGCAATGACTTGATCAAATTGTCCTGATTCAAGCGCGATCTTTGCCAGCCACAAATGGCACAAAGCAGCATTATAATGGTTATCCTGCGGATCTGCTTCTACTCTACTTAAAATAACCTGAATACTTTTGGATGCTTCATCATACCTCTTTAACCCAAAAAGCGACCGGGCTCTTCCCCATTGAAAAACTGTAGAACTGCCGTATCTCTCAAGCATCTCATCGGCAATCTTCAGGGCTTCTTCGAAACGCTTTTCATTTAACAGAATATCAACAAGCGCAGATGAAGCGAAGTTTTTTGTGTAAACTCCCCTCTGACGGGCTTTATAAAGTTTTTGAATTCCACTCTCCCGTTTGTCTTCTATTCCCGGCATCCACCACAGAGTTTTCATCAGTGCACTGCGCCAGTAATCATAACTACCCACACCGTAGTTAATGTCAATTATATCACTTTTTGAATCCTGAAGTTCCAGCAGCACAGAAACACCTTTCCATCCAAACCTGAAGGCAGTGATCCAACGCTCATATCTGGCTTCATATGTGCCTTTATATCCATCTGCTCCTCCGATAAAAAACTTTGCCCATTCATTACCGGGTTCTTTGCTGAGCAGTTTTTCTCCTTTCTCAATTGCCAGATCGCAGTATCGGTAAAGCTCATTTTCCTTCTTATTTGATTGAAATTTTAACATCCAGGCATCAATCACAACAGCCTGAATGAAATAACCGGCCGGGTGATCAGGATATTTTCTGATTATTCTGCGTGCAACCTCTTCCGCCTCTTTTAGTTCTTCATTGTAAACATTGTCCAGGGATGACAGAGCCCATTTGTGGAGGTCTTCTGGAAGAGGTGGTGCTGCAGAACCAGAAAAGGTCAGGCAGAAAATATAGCAGAGGACAACTGCAAGGTTATTTATCCCCCGCAGAATCAGCTTTTTCAGAAATGAACCCATACTCATTATAGTATCGTTCCCACATCCGCTTCGATCTGTGATACCGGTATTTTCTGACTATCTTAACATGCACACTCTTCATGAAAAAAAAGTCAGCCTCAGCTTTCTTGGAGTAGTTTCCTTTATCGTATTGCTTATAAGAAAACAGATTGTAATAAGGCTTCTCTATAAGAGCCGTATCGGGAATTCCTTCAAGAATGGCCTTCAGGTCATCCTCAAGTATTACCTCAAGCTTTTTCTTTGCCGCCTCATCACTCTCTCCGCTGCAGCTGATTCCAGACAGCGGAACTACAAGAATCAACAGAGTTAACGCACTAAATTTTATCCAGTTCATATCCTAACATTCTAACTTAAAATGTTCAACAACGTTGATGTATCAAAGATATGGATTCTTCGTCCGTCAACAAAAACTTTCATTTTTCTCTCAGGAATGATATCCTCATCACGGGTTATCAGAAAACGGACAACCGCCCCGCTGATATTCCTTCCTATTACAAGATACTTATCTCCAAGGTTCTCCACCAATTCTACAGAAACATCGATCTCTGAATCCGTGGACCTTCTGCTGTCTTTGTGCCCGGAAAAACAGATGCACTGGGGACGGATACCTATCCGTACCTTCCTTCCGCCAAAGTCCCTCAATCTGGAAGCCCTCTCCTTGTCAATTCTCAGGAATCCAATATCAGTTACTATTCCCGTGACATCTCCTTCCGCCTGAATCTCCCCGTCATAGATGTTGATGGGTGGACTGCCGATAAACTCAGCTGCAAAGATATTTGAAGGAGAGTCATAGAGAATTGTCGGGGAATCATATTGAACAATGCGGCCGTTATTGATGAGCGCTATCCTCTCACTCATGCTCATTGCCTCTACCTGATTGTGGGTGACATAGATGATGGTTTTCCCCACATGCCTGTGGATGCGCTTAAGCTCCTCAACAGCGGTTTCCCTTAACGCCGCGTCAAGATTGCTCAACGGCTCGTCAAGAAGCAGCACATCAGGATCCAGAACCAGCGCTCTTGCAAGTGCAACCCTCTGGCGCTGACCGCCTGAGATCTCGCGCGGAAACCGGTCCTCCAGCCCATTGAGATGAAGAAAACCAACAGCCCATTTAAGCTTCTGCTGCATTTTAAGCCTGGAAACGCCGTTTATCTGCAGACCGAAAAGGATATTTTTTTGTACAGTCATATGTGGAAACAGTGCATAGCTTTGAAACACCATCGCTATACGACGTTTCTGGGCAGGAAGCGAGTTGTATCTCTTCCCCGCTACCATAAGGTCACCGCTGTCAATTGTCTCAAGTCCTGCAATCATCCGCAGAAGAGTCGTTTTGCCACAGCCCGATGGTCCCAGCAATGTAACAAACTCACCATCATTAATGCTCATACTGAGATTGTCAATAATGGTGCTGTTTCCGAACTTCTTGACTATTGACTGTAAGATCACATCAGCCATCTGTTTCCTCTACTTCACAGAACCGGTAGAAACACCGGCTATCATATACTTCTGAACCATAAGACTGAAAATTACAACCGGCACACTCAAACAGACAGAAATTGCAGCCAGAAGGTTCTGGGGCTCTGCATATTTTATTCCGTTGAGGTATAATGTCAGTGTGAAAATTTCCTGCTTTCCCAGCATGAGAAAATATGCAAAGATAAACTCATCCCATGAGAGTAAAAATGTATAGATCGCAGCTGCAGCAAGCCCGGGAACAGCCAATGGAAGCAGAATCTTGAAAAAAGTCTGAAATGAACCTGCACCCATGACCCAGGCTTGCTGTTCCAAATCAGAAGGGATAGATTCAAAAGCACCGATCCCGATAAAAATCACATATGGTAAGGCTAACAGAGTGTGCGCCAGCACTACCCCCCAGTATGTCTGATGGGCTCCAATATGGATAAAAAACTCCACAACCGGTATTACAGAAGCAATATCAGGGAACAGGCGGACAGAGATTATTCCAAGGAGAAGAGCCTTTCTCCCCGGCACTCTGTATCTGCCAAGAACATAAGCAGCAGGTATACCCAGAGCCATGGATAACATGACTGTAGAAAATGCAACAATAACACTGTTGAGCAGGACATGGTAAAAATGCTGGTCTTTGAATAAATAAAGGAAAATCTGCAGGGTTGGATCAAATGGCCACCATGGTATCGGGTCCCCTCCGGTGTTAATACTTTGAATGTCGCTGATCGAGTACTTTACAAGCAAATACACCGGGCCCATTACTATAAAAAGGCCTATTAGTATTCCGGTCCCCCAGATCACCTTCTTTCCCGGTGTCATCGGTGCCTGTCTTCTCTCTATGGCCATTCTATGCGCGCCTCAGCAGTAATTTCTGCAGCATATCCATAATTTTCATTAAAATCATCGTTGTCAGCACAATACACGCCACCATTATTATGGCTACAGCGGCAGCTTTGTTGGAATTTCCGATTTCATTATAGAAAAAGTCTATCAATGTACCCAAAAGATCATATCTGCCTGCAAGTACAAAAGGAAAGATAAACTCTTTCCACATCTCAACGGAACGCAGCAGTACCACTATAGACATAGATGGAATAATCAGTGGTATGATGATCGAAAAGATCCTTTTCCATAATGATGCCCCCATCGTTTTTGCTGCATCAAACAGTTCCGGATCAATACTGTTGAGTCCACTTAAAAGTATCAGCATCGAAATGGGCATATCTCTCCACACTTTTCCAAGTAAAGAGATTCCCATCGCGAAGAACTGCGATCCTCTCCAGTTTACAGGCTCACTGATTATTGCAGGCAATGACCAGTAATTTCCTGAAAGCAGATGGTTTATGTGACCGCCCGGAAAATCAAACAGGATATAAAGCAGCATTGCCGTAACCAGAGCCGGCACAGCCAACGGGATAAGGAAAATGCTGCGCACTATACCTCTCATCATAAAACTCTGGTACAGCATTAATGACAGCAGAAAGCCGATAAGAAGCTCAAGCGGTGTTCCGGCAATGGTGAAAAGCAACGTGTTGATCAGTGCACTCTGAAACTGACTGTCAGCAAAGAGGATCTGAAACAGTTTGAAGGAAGGGAACTCTATCCCGGCAGCAGGATCTGAAAGACTCAAGCCCAGCAGGTAAACAAAAACTACTATCAAAAACCCTATAAGGTAAAGCGCGGCCGGAAATAACGGCCACGCTTTTTTTACAAATTCGGAAAGGCTCTTTACAGGAGAATTCATTCCCTCATTCCGGATAGTCTTCTCCCAGAAGCTTCTTCTGCTTTTCAAGATAATCGCTTGCCAGCCTCATCTTCATTGTCGAGAAATTCATCTGTTCCCCGTCGATCTCCTCATACTCAATACAGAGACTGTACCAGGCATCAATGAGATTCTGGCTCATTTCAGCATAACTTTTGACAAGCGGAACCGTTGTAAGCTCATTTATTCCGATCTGCTTGATTGAAGTCTGGAAAATTTCACCTACCCAACCCTGATCAAAAACCTGAGGAAGATTATTGATGATGTCCTTTCTTACAGGAACCATTCCGAATCGCGAGCACTCCTTTGCCTGATTCTCCCTGCTGGTTATGAATCTTGCCAGAGCATATCCCAGTTCTGCATGCGGACTGGTTTTGGGAATTCCCCACCACCAGCCGCCAGTAGAAATTGCTCTGCTGCCTTCATAAACCGGTTTCCCGGCTTCATCAAGCTCAAAAGCGACAGCTTTGGGAACTACAGAAAGGCCCATGTCTCCTTCATCCGGCAGATAACTGGGCATTGATGGATCATCTTTCCAGCCATGAATCAAAAACACGTCAATCTGCTGCATCGACGCCAGGAATACTTTTCCATCCTTTACAGCCGTGTAAATATTTGCGCCTTTCCAGGGATCCTGCCACATACCGGGATTATACAAGCCGTTCTTTACAAAGATTCTTTCCCACAGGTATGTTTCAACGGTCTTATCTGAAGTTAACCGAAGAATATCCTCTCGTGATGCTCCAAGCTGTAAAGACTTGTCAACAAGGTCAAGCGCGGTACCGGCATACCGTGCCCCACGATGTGCCATTCTGCCCATCTTTACGCCATTGTATTCCTCATTTGCCCAGATTGAACCTGCGACATAGAGATCATAAAAGTCCCACTGGCCCGGATCACTCTCCAGAACATACTGCGCAGGAAGTCCAATCCCGTTCTGTTTTTTGAGCTCCGCATTTATCCTCTTGCGGTGTGATTCAAATTTTGAAACCGCATCCGCTACTTTGGATTTGCGGTAGAAAAGAATTCTTGTTTCAAGTTTACGGGGAATATAATAAGGCTTGCCATTGAAATATCCCAGACCGGAAGCCAGCTGATGATACTCAGCAAGATCCTGAAGCACCTTTGCGGAATCGGTAACAGAGTATAGATCCTTCATATATCCCTTTGTTACCAGAACACGCGCCATCTCAAACGGGGTCTTTACCAGGGTAATGGAGCGCTGGCGATCTTTCTTGGATTCCTCAAGCTTCAGAATCCTTTCAATATCCCATTCATTTGTGAATGTGGTGATGGATACTTTACAGCTATTCTGCTTCTCGAATTCAGGAATAATCAGTTCTCTGAAAAATCTTTCCTGAGACGGCATCATTCGAAGAAGCACACTAATCTCTCTTTTTTCTGTCTTTTGCGAACACCCGATCACAAAAGCTAAAACGGACAAACAGGCTATTAATTTCAAAGCAGATCGAAACCTCATACCAGCAGTCCTCCCTTCAAAAATGTGTTTATTTAAAAATTAATCAGACTCTTAATTATATGTTAAAATCACGGGTACAGCAATAACCGGCATCTCAGGAATCCCTTAGCGCACTCCTGATTTCCACCATCTCCTCCCCGCTTTTTCTCAACCGTTCACTGAGCACCTCAAGAAGGCTGTAAGCGATATCAGGAATCTCCAGGAGCAGTTTTTTAAACGGTCCCCTTTTAATTATATAAAGCTCACAATTTTCGTTCGCTACAGCGCTCGCGGAACGGGTTGCCTGAGTGAAGAGTCCTATCTCACCGTAAGTCTCTCCCTCCCTTACAGTTGAAAGAACCCTCTCTACAGGTCCGTTGCTTTTAACGACTCGTATACTTCCTTTTTTAACAAGATAAAGATGATCTGAAATCTGTCCCTGAGCCGAAATAACAGAATCTTTTTCATAAGCCGCTTCCTGAGCAATTTCAGCCAGTTCCAGGAGTTTTTCAGCACCCACGTTTTTAAACAGGGAACACTTTTTAAAAAGCAGTACCCTCTCCAGATATTCAAAAGCGAGACTCTTTTTGATGTCGGTCTGAGCCTGATTTTCAAGGATATCGCGGGCCGCAAGGGAAATCTGGGGGCTGGGATCATTCACTAGCATCCTGAGCACCTCAGTAACCGCCGGATCCGGTTTTTTCTCCACTGATAAAAGTGCATACGTATATAGTCCACAAAAACAGAGCCACCTGTTATCTGAACTGATAAAATACAACAATCCATTCTGTGCTGCCTTATCTTTAAAATGGAAGTTACTTTTCCCTGCCTTGTAGATATATTCCCATGAGTTTATTTTCAACAGCGGTAAAACCAGTGATCCGATCCGCTGATACGACGTACTCTCAATTATCTCTATCAGATCATGCCTCTGAGCACGTTCTTTGATGTTGATATCATTATGACGCCAGGATAAAACTCCCTTTTTATCAAGTAAAACCATCGCGTTTACCGCCCACTCACAGGTGCGGATGATATTCTCACGAAGGGCATTCTCAAGCACCCCTGTGATCTCTCTGCTACGATTGGCCTCAGTGAATTTGTACCAGATAAAACCATCTCTGTACACATTCTCCAGCTCATTTATGATCCAATTATTGATCGTTACTGCCGTGTCCTCAGATAAGGACCATTTATGCCCTGAAGAACGGATCGAATCAGCTATCAACCTCAATGATCTTACCAGCTCAAAAACCATTCTTCTGTTTGAGGCCTGCGGAAGAAAACCGACAAGAGTATCCCACAGAGAGCTTCCTATCACGTCAATGGTTCTCCCTGTTATTGCAATATGCTCCCGGCCAAGTGTCTGCACCTTCTGCAACGCTCTTGATTTAACCGCCGGAGCTGCCGATCGGAGAATTATCTCGATGCTTTTTCTGAATACCTGAAGAGAGGTTGACGTCAGATTTTCAACAAGAACTTCCCCCCAATCAGCAGGCTTTAAAAGCCCTATCAGGTATAAGCCTGCAGAGCGCCGGTTTGGATTAGTACTTCCAAGCAGCCCATTTAAAAAGGCCGTCACATTTTCCCGGTCATGAGTTTCCCCCGCCTCCCACAAAAAACAGGCCGCCTCTATCTGCACCCGAATACTGTTTTCAAACAGGAATTGCTTGACCAGAGGTTTCAAATGCCTCTTCCAGTTGCAGTTCATTCTGTTTAGCGAATAAAGTGCATTTGCCCGAACCCTCTGGTTGGGTTCTTTCAACAATTTCTCGATAAAAGGCCTGGTATTATAAGCGTAAAACCTTCCCATAGACCGGGCTATGAGCTCTTTTAATGCCGTGTCTGCTTCTCTATCGTACAATTTCACCAGCTCTTCAAATGACCTTCCGCTGCCAGTCGACGCCAACAGTTTGACAGACATCATTCTCATATCCGCATTCCGGGAGCTTGAGTACTCCTCTATAACAGGCCACAGCCGCTCATCCCCCCAGTTTCCAAGCTCTCTAAACACTGTTTGAGAATCCAGATATCTTTTATTCACTGGAATAAGTGATGCACTGTATGTTCGCCGTATTCGGGCAGCGGTGAATAGAAGAATTATTCCACAGAGCAGAATCAGAAGCAGTATGAGTTCAGTACTTCCACCGATTACAATCAGAATCAGACCGCTTGTAATAATTGCTGCAGGCTTCACTATGCCGTCAAGCATTGTTTTGGCCCTTCCCCTCTTCTCCTTTTCTATAGCAGCAAAAAACATCTGGTAAATAGGGGAAAATGCATTCTCAAATGCAACATATCTCAAAATCTGAAATAGTACAAAAAGCGCAAAAAATGTCTTCCCGCCAGTTGTCTTGTGTAATATCAGCAGTATCACTCCGCCTGTTGTCAGTATCATTGGCAAAACATAAAGAATGCGTGAGAACCCGAGTCGTGATATAAGACCCGGAAGCAAAAACCACAAACCGGCGATTGTGATAATCGCATGAACAAGATAGAAGGAAAACTGGAATGAGGCAATCGAAGCAGACGTGGTGAACCACTCATGACTCTTGTTCCAGAAAAGGTAATCAACTGAAAACACAGCAATAAAAATGAAGAAATAGAGGACCGCTATGAGCCTGACCAATTTGGACGTAAGGACACTCTCTACATTCTCCAGTATTCCGCTTGCATGATTTTGAACTTCTTCTGTGTGCAGAAGTTTTCTACTGAAATGACTCCTTGTTTTGAGAGAAAAAACAAACGCTACACCGTATGAAACGGTCCATACAGCAAGCACAAGCTCAGCTGGAGCAATTTCAACAAGCAACCTTGACATACAAGCGCCGCTAAGGCCTCCTGCAAACCCCCAGGCGGAAATGACCGGGAATGCTTTTTTAGATTCATTAGTTGTAAAGATATCATTTGCAAGTGTCCAGAATGTCAGGAAAAGTGTCGTTTTTGACAGATAAGAGAGAGGGTAGAGGATAAAAAGAAGAGATTTTACCCAGACCGATTCCGATCTGATTGAAAACATGAGTATAAGTGAAATAGCAGAGAGTATTACCGTTACAGTAAACAGCTGAACTGAAAGAAGCTTGCCTCGTTCTACTCTGTCTATGTGATTAAAGAAAAGTAACGGAAGCCCCAGCAGCATGAGCCCGTTAATCAGATACATCCTGCTTAAAATGCCAGAGCCGACAGTGGTGACAATCAGTGAAAGCGAAACTGTTTCACCAACAATTGCACCGCAGAAAATAAAAGCGAGCAAAAACGCTGGAACAGCGTAATTATTCTGTCGAATACCGCTCATTATACTCTTGTGATAAAATAAATAAGGCGGAAACCTTGCAGGTTCCCGCCACAGGAAGATTCGAATTCAGCTTAGAAGCTGTAAGTAGCACTGACTCTGTTGAACAGATGATGCTGAGGTGCGCTGAAAAGATTTGTAAATGTATACGCAAGATCTTCAGCTGCAACAAAATCTATACGCAGACGATTTTCAACATTGATCCCGAAACCTAACCCAACCAGGTCGTTGTCGGAATCACTGATGCTGCTTGTGGGCTTTGTGTAAGCAGGATTTTCTTCAAGGTAACCTTTTCTGTTCGCTTCGGTCACATAGACAAGCTGCTTCTGTCCACCAACTCTTATGACCAGCCAGTCCCAGAAAATATTTCTCTCAATTCCAAAGCTGACTCTTCCACCAACGTGCTCTCTGGCACAAATGTTCGATGAATCCTTCTGGCCGTAGAGAAATTCAATTCCACCCCAGAAAAATCCTTTGTCGATATTGAGATTGAGTCCCACTCCGGCTGCGATGTCAAATTTCATCATTTCATCGCGATCAAACTCCATCATTTCAGCTTTCACGTGTGGAACAAAATCTCCATTGAGTGCTGCAAGAGCAGAAAACAGACGAAGTTCAACTTTACCGAAGTAATCGTGATCAGCGAATACTTCAAGATGTCCGGCACTGTCGCCGACAGCTGTCATCGATCCACCAGTGAGAGATACTTCAAGATCCATCGACTTTGCAACGGGCCAGTTCAAACCCAGATTACCCTTGAAAATTGATGTCTGCTGGATATCTCCATCGTATTCCAGTTTCTGGTGTGCGACATATGCACCAACTCCGAGCATCCCGCCATTCTTCAAAACGTAACCGGCAAGAAGGTCGACACGGCCAAGCGGCTCAAGAATTTTATAGCCTTTAGATCCCAGATATTTTGAGGTACCGGGTAATACATAATCAAGCATTTCATCACGTCTGTTGAACATAGCTCCCAGAGAGAGCATCGGGTACTGACTTCCACCCTCTGTGTCCTGATCGAGGGAATAGGAGATAACAGCACCAAAGAAAGGATCAACGGCATCACGGTTTGACTTACTCATTGCGGCATAATCTTTCGAGCTGCCATCAAGAGCACTGTCATGCATAAACCAGCCAAACGATCCATAAACCATATTTGGATAAATACTGATGTTCGCCGGGTTTCTGAAAATACTTACTTCATCCATAAAGAAAGCATCGTGCCTTCCCATAGAGACTACTCGTGCATCCGTAGCGTAGCTGCCAACGAAAATGCCTGCTGCCAGTATGCACATCAGCGCCTTTCTCATATCGAATCCTCCCATTAAAGAGCCACAAAAACAGTAACGAAGTGCAGTTAAAATTTAAACAGGGAATGCAGGATGCGCCCTGACTGGCGCATCATCTGAATTCCCGTTTTTTTAGTAAATACTATACTACCATTGCAAATCAAATTATGCAAGAGTTTTATTGAGAAAAAACAAACGGGTACACAACTTCTGTAACATCACCCGGCTTGTCGATCTTTTCAAAAACCCATCTTTTGATTTTGTCAACCACGATTCCCTCAAGCTCGGGATCACTCATTGTAGATTCCACCACTGAGGCGAAGATGACTTTTCCGAATTCATCGATAGCAAACTTGACTGTGATCTTTCCTTTAAGTCCCGGCTTCTCACGCAGGCGTTTATTGTATGCATAACGTAAAGCAGCAATGTTCTGCATAACAACCCTCATGATACTTGCCTTACTTCTGCCACCGGTAAGAGCACCACCTTTAAGGAACTCAGGAGCGGAAATCTTGAGCGAACCTCTCTTTTTAAGATCGAGCCCGCCGCCGCCATCTCCACCCATCAGACCTCCAATAAGGTCATCGATGCCACCGGAACCACTGCCGCCGAAACCACTTCCGTAGCCTGCACCATATCCGATACCGGCAACACCTTTTCGGCCAACCCCGCCACTTCCGCCAGACTTCAATCCGCCAACACCCTGCAGGATAGCATCGATATCTGTGGCAAAACCACCTTTACCGAATATATCAGCAGATGCAACAGATTTACCTTTAATCTGTCCGGAAATGATACCAAGCACACCTTTGTGAGTCACGCGGGCACGGGGATCTCCTCCACCACCCTGCATTCCTCCGGCACCCTGGTTCTTGGGTTTGAGTTTCTTTTTGTCAGTCTTAATCTCTTCCTCTTTCTTTTCCTCTTCCTTCTTTTTCTCTAATGTAGCGGGAACAGCATCCTTAACCAGCTTGGCTACCCGCTCCTCAGGGATTTTTTCGAAGAAATCGGTAGCGACAGTGACGATTTCCCTGGTGCTGAGAAAAGCACCTGTGAGAATAGCCAGAATAATCGCGATGATCTCCATGTTTCGGAGTCTTGTATCACGATCGAGGATAAAGATGTCAGCTCTCTCCTTCAGTTTCTGTGCATATTCTGCATCAGTAAGAATTCTTCCTGATTCATCATCGTCAGCATCGTCAGCATCCTTTACACTCGGTTTAGCAGCCTGTTGAGGTACAGGTGCAACCGCGCCGCCAATAGCAACGAGTTCCACCTCAGCTCCAACCGCTTCAAACTGCCCCTTGAGCCTCAAAGCTTCTTCCTTCTCGGCCTCTTTCCGGATACACACCGGCTTCTGTGTGATTACTCCATATACCACATCAGCCGTGCTCCCGGACCAGCGGGCAATTTCTTCTGAAACGCGACTGGCAATCTGAGGGTCACTGCACTTTTTAATAAGTACCTTGTATTTCACGGTTACTCATCCCTTTCCATAACTGCGAAGTTCATGTTATTGTAACCGACTTTTCCGCAGGTATTCATAATCTTGAACAGGGTATCGAAATCCATATTTTTATCTACCTGAATAACGATTTTTCCCTGAACAGAATTAAGTGCCCCCAGACGGACCATCTCTTCTTCCTGCGCATAGCAGGCCCTTAACTTCTCCTCCAGCTTTCCAATAGTAGGATCCGGATCATCAAAAGGAATCTTCCGTACATCCTCAGTCGGAACGATGGGCAGGTTGTCCACCAGAATCATGTCATTGGTTACTGCACACTGCAGGTTGACTTCCTGCGGCTTTTTCTTGGATTCCGAGTTTGGAAGAACCAGGTTGTCTGCATTGGTAAGAAGACTTCCTTCTGCAGAAAAGCTCTTCAACAGGAACACAAGAATAATGGTGAACATGTCCATCATGGAGGTGATATTTAAATCAGAACTCCTGGGAACTCTTCTAGAATGTTTAGCCATATCATCCCCTCAGTTTCGCGATGGATATGTTCGGAAATTCCGCAGCCCGCGCCTTATCCATGATCTGCACGATTTTGTCGTACATAACCTGGTTCTCAGCAGCGATAATGATATCTTCACCATCTTCTGCATCACGATACCGCTCCTTAACCTTCATCAGACGGTTCTGAAGCTCATCGTATGCTGAAAGAGGCCTGGACTCAAACTCGGAGGGATCTTTGACAAATATAACCCGTCTGGGGTTGGTCAGAGCATATACAGTATCGCCTACATTTACACTTTCCACAGGATCACCGGATGTATTTGTCACCATCTCACCATTCTTGGTGTAAAGACGATTATAAACATTACGGTTCTCATCACATGTGTGAAGATAAATGTCATAGCGTTCATAAATCTGCATTTCCCTGCCGGTTTTTGGATGCTTTGGAACTTTACCCGGTTCGAACTCAACCGTAAATTCTGTCTGGTCGTCTTTTGCGACGTACCGATGATATTCACGGTAGAACAGACTGGGCATGAAACCACCTTTTGCACCCAGAGTCACAACAGAATCGGTGATGATAGCTGTAAGAAGAAGCTTGTTGCTTTTATCTTCTGTGGGCTGTGATGTCACCGCCTGTTTTGTCTGTGATCCTCTCGCTTCCGGTAACTTGATATCAATAACCGCTACTTTCGCGAACTCGGCTGACACCAGCAGCATAGGAATCAGCACCACCATGAGATTCATGAATGGCTTGAGATCCATGTCACTGCTGGACATTATCTTTTTCTTTTTTCTAGCCATAGTTCTTGACCTCTAACGATTATTCTTCGACAAGGTTAATGAGTTTTGCTGACTTCTCGTCCATCTCTTCAACCAGCTTGTCAGCTTTGTTTGCCAGAATACCATGTATTAACAGTGTCGGGATAGCAACAAGCAGACCCCACAGAGTGGTTGACATAGCGACGGATATACCAGTTGCCAGAGCCTGGGCTCTCTGTGCAGCAGGAACGTTAGCGATAGCGTCAAAAGCGATCATCAGACCATAGATTGTTCCCATCAGACCAAGCAGAGTTGCAAGGTTTGCAAGAGTCGGAAAGAACGGAATGTTTCTGGTGATCTTCGGTGCTTCTGTCAAGAAAACTTCATCAACTGACTTCTGAACGACCTTGGCGCCCTTGCCGCGGTTCTGAAGAATAGCAGAAACGCTCTTTGCAAGAGGAGTAACAATTGATGTAGAATACTTGATTGCTTTTTCGTAGTCACCGGCTTTCAGATATTTTGAAATGGTAGCCATGAATGTACCGCTGCCTGTACCGCATTTGAAGTAAAGGTACCATATTCTTTCTGCAACCATGCCAAGTATGCCGAATCCGACGAACAGAATAGCCCACATACAAAAGCTTCCAGGGGATACGAATCCATCGATAATGAACTTGAACAACATTTGAAACTCATTCATCAGGAACTCCTTTCATAAAATTGAACGTACAGTTATAGGAAAATGTTACAATTTTTTTTCGTATTAACAACAGCTCTTGCACTCCTTTCTTTTCATATTACATACCTGCCTGCCCTTTTAATTCGCTTATTCTCTCTTCTTCAAGGACAATGTTGCGTTTCGCATCCATTTCGATTCTGTTAAGCTGCTTTATTTTTTCCTCAACAGTGATCTCCATGCTTATAATATTCTGAATGCGGCGCATACTGCGTTCATACTCTTCATCCCGCTGTCCACCCGTGGCAGCTGAGGGGCTTCCGTCAGGAGAAACTGCACTACCCGGAGTTCCAGCTTTCGCCTGGGCCTGAGCAGCCTGTGAAGGTGTCCATTCAGTAATCTGAACATTCAGGGCATCAGATCCCGGATTGATCTCTCTGATACGCTCTTTGATTTTTTCGATCCACTGGCTGTTTGCAATGCCAAGATCCTTAGCAGCCATTATACCCTCTTCATACTTGGGCAGAGCCGCATCCATAGCTTCGAGTTTCTTCTCCTCAAGGAGCTGACGATACGCTTCTTTTTCCTCTTCAGAGAGGTCTCTGGGAATAGGAGCACTGGCGAACTCGATACCAACCTGTTCCATAATATAACCACGTCTGAACATCATTTCAGTAAAGCGATCGATCGATTTTTCGACGTATTCACCTTTAATATTCTGAGTATGTGCCCAGTCGATATTCTTGAAGAAGTACTCCTGTGCTTTTTCATAATACTTATCGAGGCTTGACAAAATCTTAATTTTTGAGGCGATCTTCTGTTCAGCAGACCCGAACAGTGACTGTCCTTCCACAGCTTCTGCCATATCAACAAAGCCCATACCTATCATGTAGGTGGCTTTTACGGTCCAGTCTGCAACACCAAGCTCGATTGCCTTGGCGTACTGCTTCGCCGGTTCCTCAAGAGCTTTTGTCTTATTCTTGATCAGGTCTTTCATTGTCTTTTCATTTTTTGCGACCAGCTTGATTTTTGTAAATTCCTTGTAGCTGATTTCACCAAGTTTGAAATAGGCCTGAGCAATACCGTTAATGTCGATATCAGATTCTTTCTTGAACTTTTCATAAACAGATGTAGCCATCAGATAATTCTTCTGGGCCTCGCTAAACTTACTCATATTGTAATAGGCATCACCAGCCTTCACAAGCGCCTGCACCTGTTTGTAGCGGTCATTTGCATATTTCTGAGCATACTCGGTAAACACCCGGGCCATATCATCGCTCTGATCCATCTTCTCATAGCAGAGACCTATTGAGAAGAATGCTTCAGCAGCATACTCAGAATCCGGAAAACGTTTTGAGAGGATATCATAAACGTTTATAGCATTCGAGTAGAGCTTCCCTTTTTCAAAGATAAGACCTGCATTATAGAGCGCCTGTGGTGTTTTAGGATCGTTTGAATAGCGTTCGTAGATCATCTCGAACATTTTTCCAGCCATATCAAACTGATTGATCTTCTGGTAGCATTCCGATGCAGATGACAAGCTGGGAATAGCGAACTCGGCTTTTGTTATGTTGTTAGCAGCAGTCTGATATACCTGAGCTGCCTTGTCATATTTTTCAGTCTTTTTGTAGTTTTCAGCAGCTCTGAGATATGCTTTTTCTCTCAGACTTGATTTGGGGAATTTGACTGCCATTTCTTCAAAAGCAGCAGCAGCTACATCGAAACTCTTGGTTTCCTCATAGCAGACACCCGCTTCGAACCATCCGCGGTCAGCAATTTTGCTGTTGGGGAACTCGTTGTAGATAGCCTTGAAAGCATCGGCTGCCCCCATCTGGTTGCCGCCTTTTTTAATTCCTTCAGCTCTCTTATACATGGCACCCGCAGCAAGGTCCAGAACTTCAGCATATTCAGGTGTATTTGATGCCTGTTTTGAAAGCAGTTGACGATAGATACCCATCGCCATATCGAACTGCCCTGCATTTGAATAGCTGTTGGCCAGCATACGCATTGACTTGTCTGTGACCTTTGAATCCGGATAACTATCCGATACCTGCTTGAAAACTCTTATCGCATTTTCATAAGACTTTGCTGTGTAGTGAATGTTACCTGCCAGATAGAGCACATCGGCGGCATTTGAGCTCTTAGGGAACCTGGCCTGGAATTTTTCTGTGTACTCGAGCAGTTTTTTGGTTTCCGCCAGTGTATACGACTGTTCATCAGAAACACCACTTTTGGCCATGGATTTTTTACGGCAGTTGTCCAGAGCAACAATTACGTTATAACCGGCATCTTCCTGAGAGATGAGGACCGGACCTTTATTTGCTGTCTGCTTCTGCTTTTCGACTTCATCCTGATCCATTCCAAGAGTATCGAACTCAGCTTTGAATTCCGGATAAGTTGACAGATCCTGCATCGCTACAAAGTCGTAGTTTTCCGCAGCTTTCTGACAGTCACCCATCGCGCTGTAGATTTCAGCGATATTGTACCTGAACTCATAGTTCTTCCATTTGTCTTCCGGAAATTTCTGGAAATATTCCTGGTAACGTTTCAGAGCTTTTTCAAAAGCTGCTTTGTCTTTCTTTTTCTGAGCGAGGGCATGGTAATAGATAGCTATGTGACCCAGTGCTTTTTTAATTTCATTTCTTGACTGATCAATAACAACCGCTTCTTTACTGTTGAACCTGTACCATTCACCGTTAGGACCATAATCATCAACCAGTCTTTCACGTTCCAGGTTTGCTTTTTCATGTTCTTTCTTTACTACATAGCATTCAATGAGAGCCTGCCGGGCAGTAGGAGCTTCTTTATAATTGGGGAACCTCTTTAAAGCGGTCGTGAGTGCACCAATGGCGGCATCAAACTGTCCATGGGTTCTGTTTTTCAAACCGACAGTATAGAGAACATAGTCTTCGTAGGGTTTTTTTCCGACTTTTTTGAAAAAGTTGGTTGCTTCCTGAGCTCCATTTTCCATATCGGAAAAAGAGATCGCCATGAATTCCAGAGCCATATCGCGAAATTCACGTTTTGGATAGAGTCCGGCATCGCACTGCTCCACATAGGTGTGGAACAGGTTCACTGCTTTATCAAGCTCACCTATATTATAGTAAACTTCTGCTTTTCGATAGTGAACCATTTCCCAGTTCTGAAGGTCAATTTCATTTTGTTTTATCTTTTCCAGATGTTTAATCGCGCAGGCATGATCATTATCAAGATAGCAGAGATCTGAAAGACGGAAATGCGCCCCTGATGCACGTACGCTTCCGGGGTATTTTTCTACAATTTTTGTGAACACATCTTTTGTTTTGTCAAGATCTCCCATAAGCAGATAAATGTTACCCATCTGGTAAAGGGCTTCACTCAGTTTCGGGAAATCCGGATATTCAGCAGAAAGTCTCTCATACATGGAGAGAGCTTTTGAATAATCGGGAACAGGGTTTACCGGTTCGGGTCCGCGCGGGTTGCGTTCGTAATCATCCATCGCTTTTTCATAGTTCTCACGGCGATTCACATAATCATCGCGGCCCTGATCATAGTACAAACCGCCCAGAGTGTAGATTACATCGGCGCATCGCTCGGTTTTCTTGACTGAGCAGTTTGCAAGAAGCTTTTCGTAGCGGGCAACAATCTCTTCGAGCTTGTCTCCTTTTGGCTTGACGGCCGCAGTAGTTTTAGTTGCTTCTTGACGAATCTTGTTACGTTCCGCCTCCAGTTTTTTAATTTTCTCCAGAAGTTCCGCCCGTTTATCTTTCTGGGCATGGCAGACATCAGGAAAAATAATCACCAGTGAGGATAGTACGGCAATTACATAAAAGGTAAAACGGTAATTTCTGCGCATTATTGCTGCTCTCCTTCTTTCTGAACGCAAAGCTACTGCTCTATATTTTCCAGTTGTTCCTGGAGTTTTTCCAACTCCTGATCAATCTTTCCTTCTTCTTTCTTCTGTTCCTGTATGATCTGGGCCTCTTTTTTGGCGCCTACAATCTTTGTGGCCTTTGCAAGTGCATATTCAGCATCTGCGAGAATTTCTTCCTGTCTCATGAAGAATTTCTTATGTGAATTAGCCAGCAGATTATACTTGAAGAAGTCTTTAGATTCTTTCGCGTAAGACTCAAACTCCTTCTGCAGTCCCGGCCGTTCTTCAAGAGTTTTGTTTGTCGGCTTGCGCAACGCATTCTTTTTAATCAAATCAGCCGTAGGCGCAAACTCTGAGGAATACTCTTCATACAGCGCTTTTCTCTTACCCAGGTCCTCATCTGTAATAAAGGGCCTCTGGCATGCAGCGACACACTGTTCAAGAGAGGTGATGGCTTCCGGATGCTTCTTCAGGAGCATTAGGGAGTAGCCCTTGACCAGAAACGCTTCCGGCACAAGCGGAGATTCCGGGTAAGCTGAAATCAGTCTCTCTATTGTCTGCAATGCAACATTGGGCTGGTTTACCTTTATCCATGCCCACGCAGTACCAAGCAACGCCTCGTCCTGGTAAGGTGATCCGTCGGGAACTCTCTGATAAGCCTCGACAGCAAGGCGCAGCTGATCACCCATTTCAAAATACAGATGTCCAAGCTTTGTATTGGCGGCATCCTGCAGAAGCTGGTCAGATACTTCCTCAGTAGTATCTTCAATGATTTTTTTAAGGTTCTGAACAGCAGCCTGCTCTTTATTGTCTTCTATGTTGATAATAGACAAAGTGTACTGTGCGTAAAGATAATTGGGATCACCCTCGGCTATGCCGCTGAGGAGCTGTTGGGCGACATTGTAATTTTTCCTCTGGAAGTGAATCTCACCCGCCAGGTAATCGGCATCAGGGCGTATATCACTGTCACCGTAAAGATTGATAACAAAAGCATGGTTTTTGAGCGCCTCTTCATGGTTACCTTCCCGGTAATCGAGACTCTGCAATCCGTAAAGATATTTAGAACGCATTTCAGACGTAGTATACTCCTCTAAAGCTTCTTTGTATACTTGGCGGGCGATGTCGTTCATATAAAGAAACCTGTAAGAGTTCCCCAGATACCATTTTGCCTTATCGTTAAGATGGAAATTCGGGAAAAGGGATATAACTTTTCCAAATGCGAAACCGGCTTCCCAGTATTTTCCTGCAAGATAAAGCCGCATAGCTTCATTATAGGCGTCCATAGGTGCCAGAATAAGCTTATCGTACAGGCGTTTTGATTCACGCTGCTCGCGGGTCGGGCCGAAATCTGTTGACACTTTACAGGCAATCGTGAACCCTCTCTCGTCTCTTTTGTCGCCACCGTCATTCAGCAACTCTATAAAACTGTAACCAAAATTGGCATCTACGTTTAGATAATTTATCATTTCAGGCAGAGGATAGAGCAGATTATAATTAAAACCTAAATAGGGGATATTATTATTGGTCCATCCCATCTTTATCCATAACTGCGGAATAAACATGTACTTCAGATGCGCACCCATACGGTAGGCAATCGGTATTTTTCCAGCAAGGCCAGAAAGAGAATCTGTGCCCTCTCCTTTAAACATATCTACATAACTTTTCCAGTTGATACTCTCCCAGAGTTTTCCGAGCATATTATCTACAAGAAACTCCACATCACCGACCAGGTTGTCATTGAGAGCAGCATACCTGATACCAGCGCGGAACCTGTTGATAGTAACTTCGGGATGCTCTGCATACTCCCACTTTACTTGTGTAGGAAGCAGGTCCTGAACACACAGACTCAAACCCAGATCCCCGAATCTGTAATGATCAAGAGGATTCAAATAGATACCCAGGTCAAGACCCGGCACATGAGATACAGCCCAGTTTCCGAACTGATTCTGAACTCTTAACTTTACATTCGTCCCAAGCATCAGCCAGGGAAGAACTCTTATCCCGTAATTGCCGATTACCCATAAATCCTGAAAACCAGCCAGACCGAGATCTGACTTATTTCCCATGCCATCTATTTCTGTTCTCTGCACCGTGCTTCTGGAAGTAAGGAGAGTAAGACCGAGAGTATGGTTTTTGCGTATAGGGAAAAGCGCCCCTATATGCCCGTAACCCATGGACTCATTTCCCAGAGACCATCGGTAAAAGTTGAACAGATCGAAATGCATCTGATTGACACGATAAAGCAGTGCCGGGTTAACCAGTGCGGCAGTCCACTCCGAAAGGTTTTCGGTAAAGTCAGCCTGAAAATAGGGAGCATCATAACCCCCGGAAGCATAACCCCCGGCAGGAACTGCCCTGGTAAGAAACCCTGTACCAGAAAGAAGCAGCACCAGGCATAGCTTGACTATACTTGTTGCACAAATGGATTGATACTTCACAGTTTACCAGCCTCCCGAAAGTTGTTAGTTAAGCGGAACAACTTCTACCCGCCTGTTTTTAGCCCGACCCTCTGCTGATGTATTAGGAGCAATAGGCTTGTCCTCACCATATCCTCTGGCAACCATCCTATCAGCCGCGACTCCTCTCATAACAAGATACTCCACAACCGATTTAGCCCTGTCATAGGAGAGAGCCAGGTTATAATCATTTGATCCCTGATCGTCGGTATGACCGCTGACCTCTATTCTGATATTTGGATAAGCTTCAAGACTGTTGAATACCTGCTCTAGAACATAGTAGGACTCTTCAAGCAGTTCCGCACTGGCAGTTTTGAAATTGACACCACGGAGAATAAGGGACTGCTTGATTTCCTGAGGCTTCTCATCCGGACAGCCATCCTCATCTTTGTAACCGTTTACTGTCTCGGGATTATTCGGACAGGCATCATTCTTATCCAAAATACCGTCTTTATCGTTGTCATTGTCAGGACAGCCGTCAGTATCCTGGAATCCGTCCCGGTCTTCAGGTTCGTTGGGACACTGATCCTGGGCATCATAAATTCCATCTTTGTCATTATCGAAATCAGGACACCCGTCAACATCCTCGAAGCCGTCCATATCTTCAGGAACCTCCGGACACTGATCAACATCATCGGGTATACCATCGCCATCTTTATCGGTATCCATCGTTTCAATCATCTGTTCGGTAATCAGACCGATATCGGTTCCGTTCTCACCGGTTCCTTTACAGGGGGATACAGACTTGACAAAGTAATTGTACTCGGGATGAGCGGGGGAGATATAAATCGGTTCTTTGGAGATGTTGCTCTGGTGCACCACAGCATTACCGTTAAAAGGAAGACGGTTATTGAAGATGTTATTATTGATTATTCTTGTTTTTCTGGCTTCAGGTGCGATGAAAATTCCATACTGCTTATTTGCGGAGAGAATATTATTCCTGACAAGAACCTCTGTGCGATGCGCGCAGAAAATTCCGCAGTAAGCGTTCTCGAGAATGACATTATGATCAATTGAGGTTCTGGTACCTCTGCAAGATTCAAGGAAGATACCGGTCCACTCGTTTCTGTAAATCACATTGTTGTTGATTTCGGGAAGAGAGATAAGAGCGTGAATGCCGGCGCCTTTATTGTCGACAATGAAATTGCGTTTAATAATAGGGCGGGTATTTTTACAAAGAACACCTGTTGTTCCGTTGCGGATTGTAAAGTTCATGACCGTAGCACCATCAGCACCGGTTACACACGGACCGATTCGTCTGCCGTCTATAACAGTTCGCAGCATGTCCTGTCCCATAAGCACAACATTATCGGCCATGGCGACATTCTCATAGTAAACACCCTTGCTGACGTAGACTGTATCCCCTTCGTCAGCTTCACCCAGTGCAGCATGAATTGTAGGAAAGTCATGTGGAACAACGATTTTCCTGCCGGCATAGGAAACACTTAAAGTGTTTACCAGAAGAATCAGAACGGTAATTATTGTTTTTTTCTTCATAGGACCCGATTTTTAAGGGCTTAAATTAAACGTAGATAGAGGAACCCCCAATGCAGTACAGAAGAGGGTAGGAAGAAAATATCTCTGCCCATAGATGGTGTCAAGTCTCTCCCCCCTGAAATGCACTTCTGGGTCATCTCCAAATCTATTCTAAAAAAATTTAAGGCTCTCATAAATGCAAGAAGTTTTTGACAATGTCCAGATCAAAAACAGCTCTATTCTCTTTTTCCTTATTTTTTCCATGTAGTATCTTAATACTTCAGGCATAAATATTTCAGGTAAATAATACCTGACCCCACATAATATATACCAAAAAATCGGAAAAGTAATATGTTAACACCTTTGTTTCTCCCAGTAAAGACATTTTTTATCATCTTCATCCTGTTATGTGGATCTCAGGCCTGGGGATTTGGCAAAAACAAAGTGCAATATGAACAACTGCAATGGAACTATATAACCACCCCTCATTTCTATATCTATAACCATCAAAAAGATGAAGTTTTGCCCCGTATTTCCACTGTATGGATTGAAAATGCCTGCAGCAGCCTTCAAAACCAGTTCAATTTCATCCGCAAGGATCGCCTGCCACTTATTATTTATGGAACACCGAACCTCTTTTCTCAAACAAACATAATAACAGAGATCATTCCAGAGGAGGTCGGCGGTTTTACCGAGCTCTTCAAAACCAGAATAGCCATCCCGTTTAATGGCTCCTACACCGAGCTCAGACATGTTCTGCACCACGAACTTGTGCACGCATTTGTTCTGGGTATACTTTATGAGCAGGCTGGAAGCAATCTTCTTTTCAACAGCGCACAGATCCCTTTCTGGTTTATGGAGGGAAGCGCGGAGTTTCTTTCATCCGGATGGGATACCGAAGCAGATATGTTCATGATGGATCAAACGATCAACTCTACAGTCCCGATGCCTGGACCGGAGCTTGGCGGATATCTTGCATACAAAGGCGGACAATCATTCCTGTTTTTTCTGAATTCAAGCCGTGGCCAAAACGCTTTTGACAGGTTTCTGCGTGAATTCCGCAAAACCAGATCAGTTGAAAATACAATTAAAAAAATTTACGGGAAACCTGTCGAGGAACTTGGGAAAGAATGGATTCAGGAGCTTAAACGTATCTATTGGCCGGAAATCGGGAAACGGATTTCACCCACAGTTAACGCCCTGGCCATCATATCTCATCTTAAGACCAGGGATAATTATAACCTGCAGCCAAGAATCTCCCCTGATGGGAAAAAAATAGCATTCTTCAGCGACAGGAAAGATTACACCAGTATACTGATCACTGATCCAAAAGGAAAAATACTCCAGACAATAAGCCAGAACGGTTACGGAGGATATTTTGAATCGTTTCATCCATTCCGAAGCGGGATCTGCTGGTCGCCGAGTGGTTCAAAACTGGCCTTTGTAACAAAAAGCAACGGCAGAGATGAAATAAGAATTATAGAAGTAGATCAAAAACGACTTTTCAAGAAAATCAGCGCCCCTGCAGCCAGCCTTTCAAATCCCGACTGGTCCCATTGCGGAAAGATGATCGTTTTTTCAGGGATTGACCAGGCAGGAAAGAGCGATCTATACCTCTGCACTCTTGAAAACGGCTCCATCTCAAGGTTAACCGATAACATTCAGTACGAATCGGATCCGCATTTTTCTCCTGACGGAAAAACAATCATATTTTCAGTACAAGACACCTCCGGATCGGCAAGCGTAACAAACACCGCCTGCAAAACAACCTCCAGCGATCTGGCCTCTTTAGATATCTCTTCAGGGCAGC
>Ga0123335_1000800_pt1 | contig 52785 bp, 39 predicted proteins | sample BiotimSIPDNA_2_FD_89707 | JGI IMG/M metagenome (GOLD analysis project Ga0123335, IMG submission 89707) | Anaerobic biogas reactor microbial communites from Washington, USA - Biogas_R2 time_0 SIP DNA | ecosystem: Engineered > Bioreactor > Anaerobic > Unclassified | place: Washington, USA...
ATACCACGCCGGCTCAGCCGGCATATCACTCTCAATTGTGTTACTGCTGCGCTGCGTAATTCGGCCAGGCCGAGTGATATGCGCTGCGCGCGTTTCGGAGCGAATAGAATACCACGCCGGCTCAGCCGGCATATCACTCTCAATTGTGTTACTGCTGCGCTGCGTAATTCGGCCAGGCCGAGTGATATGCGCTGCGCGCGTTTCGGAGCGAATAGAATACCACGCCGGCGGCGATCGCATATCCCTTGTAATTTTAGTCCGTTTCAGATATGCTGCAAACAGTGAGGTGGTTTTCAAGGCCGACAGTATACTTCGGGAAAAATCAAAAGAGTTTGCAAAGCAGATTATTATCCTTTGCAGGGATGTGAAATCAAATCGGAGGGAATCCGTGCTTACAAACCAGCTCCTGCGCTCCGGCACTTCTATCGGAGCAAACATCCACGAAGCACAGTATGCTCAGGGCAAAAAAGATTTCATATCGAAGCTCGAGATCGCACAAAAGGAATGCTACGAAACAGAATACTGGCTTGAACTACTGCATGAGACGGGATATATCCCTGATGAACGGTACAAGCCTCTTCAAAATTCCTGCGGCTCTATCCGGCGTATACTTATCGCCTCTCTCAACACTGCAAAGGGAACGGGCGATTTCCCTAAAACAGCTCGATAACCCCGGCACCCCTGTGTCCGTGCTGACAGTAAATACCCGATGTTAGAGCTCTGATCCCCCCTGTTGCGAAAGTTGCCCATCTTTGAAGATATCATCATGTTCTATCGCTCGGCAAATATGCGGGCGCGATGCAAGACATTAACGTTTTGCATCGCGCCCGCTTTCAAGCTGTGTCCGATTATCATCTGCTTTTTAAAGCAGCGATCCGGCCGAGTGCCTGAAAACGCCGGATCGCCGCATATTCGTCATTTGCCGCTTCGGTTCTTCATTTTATTAAGTGTCAGATCTTTTACGACTTCGCCGGCTATGATCAAACCTGCGACGGAGGGCACAAACGCGGTAGAGCCGGGTATGTCTCTGCGCTCCGTGCATTTTCTTGCGGTCCCCGGAGGGCATATACATTGCTGTCTGCAGCTGATCGACATGTCCTCCGGCGGTCTTGTCGGTATCTCTCTGGAATAAACGACTTTCAGTGCCCGGATGCCCCGCTTTCTGCATTCCCGGCGCATGACCCTCGCCAGCGGACAAACGGATGTCTTATAAATATCCGCGACCTCGAACGCCGTCGGATCCAGTTTGTTTCCGGCTCCCATGCTGCTTATGATCGGGGTGCCGGCCGCATTCGCCCGCGTGACAAGCTCCAGTTTTCCGGTGACCGTGTCAATGGCATCAATAATATAATCGTACTGCGTGAGATCGAACTCCGAGGCTGTTTCGGGTGTGTAGAAGGTCTTATATGTGTTAACGATACAGTCCGGATTGATCTCGTGGATACGCGCCCCGGCGACATCTACCTTGTATTGCCCGACGGTCTTTCGCGTCGCATGGAGCTGACGGTTGAGATTGGTCAGGCATACGCGGTCGTCGTCGATCAGGTCGAGCGTTCCGACGCCGCTTCTGGCCAGCGCTTCTACCGCGTAGCCACCCACGCCGCCGATCCCGAAGACCGCGACACGGGACCGCAAAAGCGTTTCTATCCCGTCGGGGCCTACGAGCAATTGTGTTCTTGAGAATTGGTTAAGCATACTGTCTGTCGCCTCTGAGTCGAATCATATTCTTCAGTGCATTCCGATCCGAAATGACATACTTCCGGCAATGCGGATGAACCGTGATTTCAGTGATCATCGTATGGACGTCAGCCGCAGTGTGCCGGCGGCACGTCGCAATTTATTCAGATCACGCGTTCTTGCCGCGGTGCGGAAAGTATGACGGTGCGGGCAGCCTGCGGAAAAAACATATTCAAGATAGACCGGATCGCTGTTTTTGTCAACCGTGTCCGCCTTTTGAATACGCGGTCGTGGCCACGCCACGTACAAGGCCGGATCGGTTCTGTTCTTCACCGCGACAAGCGCGCGATTCCCTGTCATTATTAAGCGGTTTTTGCAAATAAGCCCCTGTAATTACTTTACTGCGGCGGTCATTTCAAATATAATCGATTTGTTGAAATCTGTTGAAAATCGTCCTGTGCTTACTATCGGGGCAATCGCACCCGGAAAGGAGGGGCCGCATGGCTGCAACACACCCGGACAAGGCGGTAAAGATCAGGAACAGTATATCCAAATGCTCTTCCTGCCTGAACAACGTGCCGCTGTTTTTTGATATCCTGGGCCAGAAGGCTATGATCATCACGGCGGCCGGGACGCTGCAATCAATGTTTTTTCCCCTGATAATGGTCCGCTTTGTGCGAAACATGCTGTATTCCCTGTTCGGAAAAAACGGCCTGACCGAGACCGTCTTTCAAAAACTCTTCAACAGCGACGGTATCTACTGGACAAGCTTTCACAAGTGTTACGACCGCCATTTCCTGAGAACTCTGGACGGCAGCTACGCGATGGACGCGCTCCGATCCGCAAAATGCGCAAAGAAATTCCTTCAACGGGAAATTGACGCGGTACAACCGGAGCTTCTCATAATACTGGGGAAAGCGGTTTGCAGCGAAGTACAAAGGATGGTCGCGGATAAGGATCTGATACTGCCCGCCAATCAAATTTTTAGCGACTATTTTCACCTGGAGCCGGATACATCAAAGATCGATCATATCAGGAACGCCCTTGCGCAGACACTTTGTCTGGACCCGCCGCAGGAGCCGTTCGACAAGACCGCGGCCGCCACCACAAAGACGAATGCCGAAGTACATCTGCAGTTTCAGCTCTGCGCGGCCCGCGCACTGAGCCGGGACGGCGGTACGCGGACCGATCTGCCCGTACCGACGTATGAAAACGTTGTGGAGCAGCTCTGGATCGAAAATGTCGCCACACCGGTCTTCAGCCGCTATTATTCGTTTTTGAATTACTGGAGCGCGATCGAGAGTTCGACGGAAAGCTTTTTATGCAACAACTATGACCCGACAAACCCTAACCAGAACAACCCCCAGTACAGGCCTCTGATATATGATGAGAGCATATCCATGCTCCATAACATGAAGGAAATACGCCGCGACTGGCTGAAAAAACTGAATGATTACTATCTGACCCGCAGAGATCACTCGCTTCTTGCCCGTTGGAAAGCCATATACCGGAAACTGGTAGTCCTGCGCGACATCCGGAACGCGATCGTACACCAGATGGGGTTCATACCATATAAAACCGTGCATATTCAGGATACAGAATACAGTACAAATTATAATATCAACGCAAGGCTCGTCGGGACCGGGTTTCAGGGTATTCGTGTCATACCGAATATGGTGTACATACAGGAAAACGGGATCAAAGAGCTGGATGACCTGTTTGTGCAGATCGCGGCGCTCCTGTCCGATTCGGAAAAAGACCCGGGCCTCACCTATTGACAGACTTACCCGCCGTACGGCTTCGGCTGCGAAGGTACGGCGGGTATATAAGAAGGATAACATGTGATGCAAGGCGTTCCGGTATATCGTGCCGGGCTGCGATCTTCCCGTTAATACGTACAGATCAGACCGTTCTGTCTGAAGAACTCCGCGCAGCGCTCCAAATGCTCCTCATCAGGAGCCTTCAGCCCGGTGAGCTGATATTCCATATTCAGCATTTTATATTTGTTTTCACCGTAATTGTGGTACGGCAGCAGGTTCACACTCGGCTGCGGTTCCAGCCCGGCGACAAAGCGGGCGGTTTCCGTCAGATCCTCCACGGAATCATTTATGCCCGGGATCAGCGGGATCCGGATGACCATATCCATACCCAGCTCTGGGATCAGCCGAGCGTTCTGCAGTATTATATCGTTTGGTACTCCCGTATAACGAATATGCTTTTCGTTGTTCATGAACTTTATGTCATACAGTACGAGGCCAATACAGTCGGACATCCTGCGCAGCGCGCTGCTGTTGAAGTAGCCGCATGTATCGAGCGCGGTATGTATTCCTGCAGCGCGGCATTTTCGAAAGAGAGCCTCGACAAAATCAGCCTGTGCCATCGCCTCGCCGCCTGAGACTGTAACGCCTCCCTGTGAACTTATGTAATAACCGGCGTCGCGGTATACCTCTTCAAAGACCTCGTCCGGCGTCACGACTTTGCCGTAGAAATTCATGGCGCCCGCCGGGCACGCCTGAACGCACGAACCGCACGAGCGGCACAGCCCGCGATCGATCCTCAGCTTCGATCCGCCGTCCTCGGTTACTGCCGAGATCGCGCCCTCCGGGCAGGCGGCGATACAGCTTCCGCATTTGATGCAAAGGGAATCCCTGCAGGCGACCTGCAGTGCGGGGCTCTGCGATTCCGGGTTGCTGCACCACTGACAACGCAGCGGACAGCCCTTCATGAAAACGGTCGTCCTGATACCCGGGCCGTCTTCCGTGCTGAAGCGCTGTATGTTGAATATGGTACCCGTCAATGCGTCCATACCGTTCACCTCTATATCTCATCGGACTTTCTGTTTTGTGTCCGTGCCGGACATCCGGCACGGACACTTTGTTTTCATCGCCGGCTGTTATATCGCCTGATTCGTTCTGGCCAGGATCTCGTCCTGGACCTGCCGCGGCAGGTCAACGAAAAACGCGCTGTATCCCGCCACACGCACCATGAGGTTTGAATACTTCTCGGGATCTTCCTGGGCCTTTTTCAAAGTCTCCGGCTCAAGGAAGTTGATCTGGATATGGAAGCCTCCGCGCTGGAAGAACGATTCGATCATCGATGAGAGTATCGGGAGCTTCTTCGCGTCTTTAAAGAGGCGTCGATCAAACTTCATGTTCATCAGCGCGCCGGTCGAATTCTCGACGTGGTTGACCTTTGACGCCGAATTGAAAACGGCTGTCGGCCCTTTTAAGTCCGCGCCCTGAGACGGTGATAAAAAGCCGTCTGCAAGAGGCGTCCACGCCTTTCTTCCGTTGGGCAGGGCTCCCGTCTCTTTTCCGAACGAAACGTGCGCGACCGCGCCGCTCCTGCCGCTCCAGAGTTTTGATCCGAACGGATTTATTTCCTGGGCGATCCTGTTCTGCAGCCAGATTGACAGGTCGCCGAACAGTTCGTCGACATAGTCGTCGTCGTTGCCATACTTCGGCGCGTTCAGAAGCATGCTGCGTACGGCTTCTTTCCCCTCGAAATTCGCCTCCACGGCGTCAAGGACCTCATCCATGGAAAGCTTTTTGTCTTCGAAAACAAGCTTTTTGATCGCGATCATGGAGTCGACCGTATCCTGGAGCCCTCTGTCGCTGACATGGTACAGGAACTGCGGATACCGGGCCCCGCCCTCACGGGCGTCCTTGCCCTTCTTTATGCAGTCTCCAACGAGCGCGGAGCAGAACGGTATATGGTAGTTTGAAACGTCGACATGGGCGGTGAGCCGCGCCATCCTGGCAAGTATCGGGATGAGGTAATCAAACTGCTGTTTGAACGCGTCGATGAACTGGTCGATCGAAGTGAATTTGCGCGCGTCGCCCGTGTGCAGTCCGATCTGCTTGCCGGTCTTCGGGTCACGGCCGTCATTGAGGACATATTCGAATATCTTCGCAAGGTTTACGTAATTGATCCCCATCGAGCCGCCGTGTATGGCGACAGCGGGAACTATCGAGCCGGCGCAGCCTGCCGCGGCCCATTCGCGGGCGTCATGGAGCGGTATGCCGTGATCCACAAGACTGAATATCCTGGTCTCGTCGTTGAGAAAAGCCGGATTGCCGTCGCCGCGCCGCACGTTGATCTCCAGCGCCTTCATCCAGACCTCACGGTTTATCTTATTGTGATAGCGCACATAAATGGGCGGCTGGGGCAGATTTGTCTGACCCAATACCTCAAGCATCAGGTATGAGAGCTCGTTTGAGGCGTCGCGCCCGTCCCTGTCGACCCCGCAAATCGTCACGTCCTGCAGGTGCGTTCCGGGAATGTTCTTCTTGTCATAGGACATTTTCACGCAGGTGAACTGATTGAACTTGACCATCAGGCATGAGAGGAGCTCAGCCGCCTCCTGGCGTGACAGCGTTCCCTCCGCGATAACGTCTTTGTAATAGAGCGGGTACAGGTACTGATCCATCCTGCTGGGGGTCTCGGCCAGGAAGGACGTCTCCAGGTTGACGCAGAGGTGGATCAGCCAAAAGCACTGGACCGCTTCATAGAAATTCCGCGCAGGCTTTGCCGGCACATGGGAGCAGACCCCGGCGATACGCTCGAGCTCTTTTTTCCTGACGGGATCCTGCTCCTTTTCGGCCATCTCCTTTGCCAGAGCCGCATAGCGGCCGGCGTATTCTATGGCTCCCTCCAGAGCGATGATGACCGCCTGCAGAAAGATCTCCTTTTTCAGGTCATCGGCCGGGTGATCATAGTATTCCAGACTCTTGAGCTCCTCTTTAGCTTCCTCGATAATGCCTTCCAGCCCGATATTGATGACCTTGCCGTAATCCACGCTTCTGACCGCGGGGGGATTCCCGGTCGTGCCCGCGTTTACGAGCCCCGATTCCTCCCAGTCGCGCAGCCACGGAAATTTCGTTTTTTCAAGCTGCCCGACAGCGTCGCCCGTCGAGCGCCCCTGCCAGTATTTAACGTCTTCCTCGAGACTTCTTCTCTCTTCTTCGGTGATCTGAGCGTCCTTGACGGAGCTGCCGCCGGTTCCGCCTGTCTCCCTCAGATTCTCCACGGCGACCGCGGGGTTGTAGTCCACGTAGGGCGACGCGCCAAAGAAATATTTCGACTGAGAACCGACGATCAACTCATTGTCCCAGATCGCGATCGGGTTTTTGCGCATCACGTCGCGAAACAGCTTCGCGCGTCTTATATCAAGCGGTTCGCCTTCAGTTTCCTTCCATGATTCCGTCACTATCCTGCTGCGCTCACAGCAGATGTGCTCCTCCGCGTTCCTCAGCATTTCTATCAGCTTGTTCACCCTGTCGGTCTGACAGTTGACAGAATCAACTTCGGCGCAGTTTATGTCCCCCTTTTTGACATTTACGGCGTTCATGAGCTTCTCCTCCCTAATCATATGATTGCTTTTTTGCGAAGCAAATGATCCTATGTGTTCATTATTTGATGCAATTATACCATGCGCTTTTTGAGGATGCATACTTTATTCTCCGGATTGATTCTCATATACAGAATCAATTTTTCACCGGACGGCATGGATAGTCTTTATAAACCGGCGGCAGATCGGCCGCGATTTCACTGTAAAAGGCGCCTTTCATCCCGAAAACCTGCATGACGGACCATATTCATTTCTAAATTGTAAATGTATACTGGAAAATAAATTATCATTTTACATTATAAGTGCTATAATGGCGGAGTGACCGATATGCCGTGATCGGGGCATCGCGGCAGTTTCGAGATTTGTTGCAGATGATCTTGGCAAGGACGTTGCCGTACACCTGCTGCCGTATCACCGCATGGGCGAATCAAAGAACAGGAGCCTCGGCAGAACTCCGCTCGATACGATAGAGATCCCGTCTGACGAACACATGCAGCATCTGCAGGAGATCACCGGATCATTTGGTCTGCAGTCTCAGATAGGCGGCTGAGGGCAGGTGCGGCCATTGTCACGGCCGTGAAAACTCATAATCCGAACAGGACCTGACGCCTGATCGGGCAGCACCCCGTCATGGATGACCGAAGCGGCAAACAGGCTGCGGAAAAGGATCGAAAGGTCCGCTCCGCTGCCTGTTTTATATGTCTGCCAGGGATTTATTTTATAAACATATCGTGACGAATAAATTCGCTTTCAGCGCGCGAAGACGACTTCATACAGCCGCTGCGGCAGCTTTCAAGCGCTTTCCGTATGGCACTGTCGCACTTTTTTCTCGCATCGGCGCAAAGCGTCCCCGCTGAACGGTCCGTTTGCGAAATTCGATGAAAATGAGCGTTGAACAGCGAAAACAGCGTGATATAATCTTTCTATTAGCCCAATAAACTGGCACGAATTTGGCGCGCAATGAAACAGGGACAGGTTCAAAGCCGCGATCCGCAGACACCGGCAATTGAATCGTCAGGAAATATTCTGAATTAAAAAATCAACCGGAGGTATGCATCATGACAAAGAAAGATCTGTCCGGGATCAAGTACTATCCTTTGAATTTCTCCCAGATCACTATTCGAATGCAGCTTTTTTTCAGCAGGCATAAACAGGTCCTTCAGCTCCCGGTGACGCTGATAGCAGACCATGTTTTTGATTTTGATATCCTGAAAAAAGCGGTCGCTCTGGAGATAGAAAGAAACGACTGCATGCGCATGCAGTTTACCAAGAAAAAAGGGAAGCTGGTGCAGTATTTTCTGCCTGAACGTGAAATGCCGGACATAAAGATCTATGATTTCACCGGCAAAATAAAAGAAGAACAGGACGCCGTGATCCTGGCTGACGCGAGAAAAATGGTCAGATTCACGAAGAATGAACTGTACAGGATATTTTTCTTCAAAACGTATAACGGCGGCAGCGGCATCTACATCAATGTGACGCACATGTGCATGGACGCGACGGCAGTCTTCCTTTTTTACAAAGACCTTCTCGATATATATTTCGCCCTTGTCAACGGAACGGAGCTGCCGAAACCGCCGGACAAATTCGAGGACTGCCTCCCGATGGAAATAAAGAAACTCCAGGATAAGGAGCATCAGGCGAAAAACAGGGAGTTTTTTAAACAGCAGTATACCAAAGACGGCGAGCCGTTTTATGCCGCTCCCTTCGGGATGAGCCTTCTGAACGAACAGAGAAGGAAAAAGAAAAATCCGAATCTGCGGGCCTGCAGGACCATGGATATATTCCACGATAAAAGCAAAAAGATCATATACCACGAAGGGCCGGAGTTCGTATCCCGGGTGAAAGAATTCTGCAGGAGGGAGCGGATACCCGAGCAGGCGCTTTTCCAGTTTGCCATAAGGACATACCTTTCGGCAATGAACGAATTCAACCCGGATATTAGCGTGTTTATTTACGTGAACATGCGCTTCACGCTCGCCGACAAGAATTCCGGAGGGACCCGCGCTTCCTGCATACCGATGCGGTCGATAATCCCCGAGGATATCACCGTAAAAGAAGCTATGAATAACGTTCTGGAAGAAATGTTCAAGGTATTCCGCCATTGCGATTATTCGCTTCTGGATATGTCGAAGCTCCTGGGCGAGTGTTACGGCACAAAGCTCGGAACGGGTTATACGTCGATGATGGCGAACTACGTGCCTCTGGAATTCACGCAGCCGGAAAACGGATGGAAATTCGAAGCCAAATGGGAACAGATCGGATGGTTCCCGTTCCCGCTGTACATGTTGATGATCCCTAGCCTCAGAGATAACGGGATGGATTTCTATTACGATTATCAGGTACACAGGATGGATGAAGCGATGATCGAAAATATGCATAAGATGATCCTGAAAATAATCGACGCGTGCATTGAAGACCCCGATATGACTGTAGGACATCTGCTTCATGAGGTGATATAGCGGGATACGGAATTTCGGACAAAGGGGAATAACTATGGCAAGAACATATTTCGACCTTTTTCCTCAGACTTTCGTGACATCGCTGATGTCGCTGGAATTCCGCGAGAAACTGCAGAAAAGAAGGTTAAAAAAGCTCGTCACCTACGCTAAGGAGAACAGCCCGTTTTTCGCGGAATTGTATAAGGACGTAAATAAGAATTTTGTACTTGCCGATCTGCCTCCCGTCACAAAGAAGCAGATGATGGATAATTTCGACGACTACGTTACGGACAGAGCGATAAAAAAAGCCGACGTGGCGGCGTTTTTAGCAGGACCGGGGAATTACGACTCAAAGCTGCACGGTAAATATGTCGTTGCGACCACGTCGGGGTCCACGGGACTGCAGGCATGCGTTGTCAATGACAGGTCCTCGCAGAACATAAAAGACGCGCTCATGTCTGTCCGAGCCTTTCAGGCAAGGATCCCCTTTGCCATTCTGTGCTCAAGCGACGGGTACGGGATCACAAACGTGACAACAAGGGACAATATAAAAAAAGTTCCGTTTCTTAAGTATTTCCTAAGATCATTCGAATCAAAAAAAGCCGCGGCGGAGCTCGTTGAGGAGCTGAACAAATTCAGGCCGAAGGTGATCTGCGGTTTTCCGGGTACGCTGATGCTGTTGACCGAAGACCCGTATGCCGGAAAACTGCGCATCAAACCCAGCATCGTGCTGACCTCGGGTGAATATCTGACCGATTACAGCCGCAGGAAGCTTCAGGAGACCTTCAACTGCCCCGTCCATTCAATGTACGCCTGTACCGAGGGCGGATTCATGGCATTCGAATGTAAAAAAAACCGTCTGCACGTAAATAACGATTGGGTCATACTCGAGGCGGTCGACGATGATTTTAACCCCGTTCCCGACGGCACACTTTCACAAAAAACACTGGTGACTTTTCTTGGCAACAAAGTCCAGCCTATCATCAGATATGAACTCACGGACAGAACGATACTTCACAACGAAAGATGCGAATGCGGGAGAGCCGGACCCTGGATCGAAGTCGAGGGGCGGACCAACGATATGCTGCGCTTTGAAGGAAAAAACGGCGGCACGGTAACGGTGGCTCCGATGTCGTTTCTTGACATAATCGAAGAGGTCCCCGGCGTGCAGTCGTATCAGGTCATTCTGCGCGGCAGGAATAAGATCGAGCTGCGGCTCGTACCGGATCTGAACAGCGATATCAACGACGTTTACAGCCTTATTGAAAAAAGGATATTGGATTATCTCAGATATTTAAACGTGGATGACGCCGTGATGTATCTATCGGACAAAAGACCGCAGAGAGACCCGGTCAGCGGGAAATTCAGGCAGATTTATCAGGAAGCGTAGACCTGTGGGCGGCGCAAGGCAGCTCACAGATGCCCGCGAGGTTTCAAACGAGTACGGCATTCCGGCTTGATCGATGTGGTCCGGTCGCGAGATCAGCTCTCCGGTCGGCCGCTTTCCGCTGACCGCCCCCGAACACAAGGAGGTCCTATGACGTCGGTTGTCATTGCGTTATTCACGTTGGGTGCCGTTGATACTCTGGACCCCTTTGGCATCAGTATCCTGCTGCTGCTTCTGCAGCTCGTGCGCAAGGAGTGGCATGCCCTTGTTAAAGTCTGGGCTACCTGGCTGACCTACTGGCTTTTTGCCGTTCTTGTCTACTATGGCGTCACTGTCTATCTTAAAGATATCCTCGAGGACTTTAATTTCGTACCGGTCTGGCTTGCGGAATTGTCGGTCGGCTGCGCAGCCCTTCTCGGCGCGGCGCTTTTTGCCATCCGCCTGATCAGGAGCTGGTCAAAGGCGGACAGCGATATAAGCAAGGTTCTCTTCATAAAGTCCGTAAGCCCCGTTTTTCTCGCGATCTACGGGATCGTGCAGGTTTTTATTGCTGTCCCGATCTACTGGCCTCTCTACAGCTTCATCGCGATACTGGCGCCCGAGCGCCTTGACCCGGTCTCAGTTATTATATTGCTGGGCATTTTCACCGTCTTCTCAAAGATACCTCAGTTTGTGGTCTATTGGCTCTACAGGCGGCTTGAAACCGGGCGGTTTGCAATGATAATGGTAAAAGTGAAAAAGGTCCTTACAAGAATGACACTCATCGCGGTCCCGGGCTTTCTTCTCGTTGCCGGTATCTGGCTTGTAAGGTCCGGTCTTTTAAAGCATCTCCCGGCAGGCTGAGCGCCGGGTCGGACAAAACCAGACATTTATTATAGTAACTTTTTTCGCAATTAACACAAAAGGGGCTGCGCAAAACTAAAATTGACGCAGCCCCCGGTCTATGTCCGCACCGCCTTTGTATCGAACCATCCGTTGGCGGGATAATACTGAACTTTCTGATTTCAGAACTCTATTGTCTGCCTTTCCGTTGAAGTACCCGAGTACGTTTTCCCGGATGCGGTTTTGACTGACCAGCCGTCGTGGTCGACGGTTATTGAAAACGTTTGACCGAACGCGTGGATATTTGAAAGAACGAGATGCTCCATTCCGTCGGGAAGTTTTGGGACAAAAGAAAAAGAACCGAACGAATGAGGTCGATAGCGAGAATGCCTTCGGTGACGATCTGACAGAACAGTGCGGATTCGGCGCTGAGATGACGCATACCGCCTTCCGGCCATGCTTCAACGGGATAAGGAACGTGTCTTCCTATCAGACGCCGGCTGCAGTAATCCTGCAGATAACTCCATGCAGCGCTGCTTTTGCCGGCCCGGAACATTCCGCGGATCCCGTACAGCGTTGAACGATCCCACGCGATTTCGGCCCCCTCCTCCGAGAGCTGTCCGGCGTCACTCATCAGGTACGCGGACGTGATTGCATCGACAGTGCCGTCTGCGTGATCGTAAACGTCGACGCACAGCGGCATACATATCCATGAGCGAAGTGTGGTGTTTCCCTCGTAATATCTGTAGGTATCGAATCCCCGGATATTGGCGGCAAAGTATTTCTCACATGCAATTTCAAGTGCTCTTGCTTCCCCGAGAAACCGGGCGGCATTAGCGGTATCACCAATTGCAGCCGCGATCCTTGACGCATACCTCAGACCGCCTAATGTCAACATGTTTGTGCAGAGATTGGCCTTGCCGGAGGGCAAACGGCCCTCAAGTTCATCGGAATCGGACAAAATTACACCGGATTCGTTCTTCCTTGAAAGGCAGTAACCCGCGCACCACAGTATCGCATTCCAGAGTTCCCTGCTGCCGCCGAGATTTCCGCAGGTGAGAGCATAACGGGATGCGCCGTATAAATACATGGCCGCATCACCCCTGTCGCCCGCGCCGTTCCAAAAATCTGTGCCCTCGGCAATAACAGACGACGGTATCGGATCATCAAAAGAATCATCCATAAAAGGAAAGTACCATGCGTAGCCGTTATAACCGGCTTTGATCTGGAGCTCGTCGCCGGTATACGCCTGCCACGGACCGGCATATTCCGCCTGGTCGTTACACCATACCGCCGCATAGTATACACCGCCTCCGGGACTGTGGATATCGCCGTTTCTTGTACGGAAAATGCTCTCCCCTGCCCTTACTTTACAAAAGGCGAACATTGTGTCGAACAGTTCGTTTCCCGTATCGAGCGCCGCCGCGGACATAAGGTCCGCCACTCTGTCAAGGCGTTTTACATATTCTTTTTCGATATCGATACCGTCTGCGGGGTCATTTTGCATTGCAAGCCTGCCGCTGTATACAATTGATACGACGGCTTTGCGGTCGGGATGCAGCACTGCCGCGGCGTTTTCTGCCGTAAGCCCGTCGGTTATGACGTTTGCATGGATCATTGCGGAGATCGCGCCCATGGGTCCGACAACACCGTCAAGCTTGCGATCTGTATTTCCGGAAAGCGATATCGTGATATCGTCCGCACCTCTGTTGTATACGGTGACCATTTCACATACTGCCTGTTTATCGACAGTCGGGAAAAAAACACGTTCGATCCCGAGTCTGCAGCCGCTTTCTTCGTAAACGGAATTACATTCCACGGTACCGTTTAATCTGAAGCTGCGGGCAGTTTCCGAAACGGGTCTGCCGTTTGCATGAATTTCAGGTACCGTGTTGTTGTCGATCTCCAGCCGATACGAACCGAAGGTGTCGTTGGGGAATATTCTCAGCATCGGGAATACGATCTGGCGCCCAAAGACCGCTTTACCGCTCTCAATACCGTATTTTACGATGAACGAAGAATAAAGACCGCTCATTTCTATAAAATCGGAATGATCGTCACCGTTAACGGTACAGTCCCAACACAGGGCCGGACGCCCGTCTGAGCTTTCAATCGACCAGTATTTCTTCTCTTCCATATCCGGTCCCCCTGCGGTAATTCACTGTTGTTTGTTCCTGAGGAAAAATCTATCATTAATAAGACGAAGAAGCAATGTAAAAAACCGTTCGGCCGCTTAATGGTTGCTGCAGGAGCTTTTCACCTATGAATAAATCACCTTATAAAGAATATTCGTATGCCCCGGCAGCCCCGACTCCGTGCCGATACAAATATCCGATATGCGGGTTCTGATCGATCTGCTTTCAGCGAACTGACTGCCGGATGATGCAGACCTGATCAAGCCGCCTGAGAAAGGCTCTGCTTTCCGGAAAAGCAAAGCCTTTTTGTCTGTTCTTCATATTTAATACTTGCCGGCAGAATCAGATTCCGGAACGAAAAAGACCGGAAAGTTCATTTCACTTTCAGCGTGCGAAGATACGCCTTCATATCGCCGCCGATGCGATAGCTCTCGATCGCTTTCTGTATGGCCTTGTTGTGCGTCCATTTATCGAGCCGCCGCTCCTCGAAAAAAGGCATCGCGGTGGCCGGCTGCTTTGCAAGGGCTTCGGCGAAGTACCAGGCGACGACCATTCTGACGTAGTACTCCCCGGAACTGACAGCCGCGACGAGAGCCGGCATCTCCGGCAGGAAGGCGCCGTCCAGATAGAGGTTCAGCAGCATTTCGACGCCGAAGCGGACGGTGTAAACGCGGTCTGAGCGCAGCCACTCCTTTATCTTTTCGTAAAACTCCGGCAGATGCTTTTTGACGGCCTTCGGCGATATCACGTCACAGGTCGCCCAGTTGTCTATGCAGGGCAGGAAAGTCTCCAGCGCGAGGATCGTCTCGTCATAGTCGCGTATGGTCTCGATCAGCAGGCCGTGCAGGTTGTTCTCCTCAAAATACCCGTGGGGCAGAAGTTTCATAAACTCCTCTGCCTCAGGCGTATGCGCGAGTTCTTTAGCGAGCTTTCGAAGCAGAGGTATCCTGACGCCGATAACGGTCTTCGGGTCGACCGTCGGCGTCAGCTTTATGCTGAAGTCCCTGTATTTTGTGTCCCGAAGCTCAAAAAGGCGCTCCCTTATCTTCTCTTCCGCACCCGGCATTTCGCATTCCCCTCATTCCGCCGTCAGGCGTGCAGTAAAACTATACAGATGATCGGGACCTGACGTATTGTTTTTTTTAATATACCCGATGTGGTGCACTCTGTATGTGAAATATGCAATTATACCCTATCGGGTATTATTGCTGTTTGCAATTTTAATACTATACCCGCTCGGGTATGATCGCCGCTCATCTCGGTCCGGCGGCTGTCCGCCGTGTCCGCAGACCCGCGGAGCCTTTCCGTCTCCATATAAAACTTCGATCTGCCTGGCCGGGGCCGCAGGCAAAGTCCGGCTCACTGTCCTCGGGCGCCGTCGGCAATTCCCGTCCGGCAGCTCCCTTTCGACGAATATCTTCTCGAGCTCGCACAGGACCTCGAGGCCGCCTCCGTAACGGAACGTAAAAACCCCGGTCTCCTCCGTGAGGACCTCCCCCAGCTTTGTCTCGCGGGCGCCGAGCTTTCGCCCCCCGTAGCCGGGGTCTGTGAGCGCTGCGCGGAACATGTATATCGCCTGCACGCCATACTGACCCCTTCGCTTTCACCGGGAATCGCCGGACCGCGCGGGCCCGGCGTTTTTATTTGCGGCAGCGCCGCTTTGTGTTCTACTGCTCTTCGCTCTCCTCCCCGTGTTCAAGCCCGGACAAAAACAGCCGTTTGCACGGGTTGTCGTTGTCGCGGTTCCACGCCACGACGAACTCCAGAGGGATCAGCTCCTTTATACGCACCGTCGCCACGCGCGGGTTGAACGCGGCAGTGTTGTTTTCGCTGCCGACCGCCACCCCTCTGCCCGACTCAAGATACAGAGTCTGGGAGTAGACGTCGGGGGCGTCCAGAACTTTCGGTTTGAAACCGGCCTTTTTACACTCCTGCACCAGCATAGCGTTGAGGACCGGGGATTCGCTCGCAGAGATATTTATAAATGTCTCGTCCCTGAAATCGGCAAGCGACAGGCCGTCCCTGCCCGCAAGCGGGTGCGCGGCGCTAACGAGCAGCACGGATTCGACGTCATAGAGCTTCATGTATTCGAGCTGCTGTCTTTCCGCCACGTCGATCCTGAGCGAAAACGACAGGTCGAGCGTCTTCTCGTACAGCCATCGTATCAGCTCGCTGTGGCTGCCCCTGCGCATCAGCAGTTCCACATCCGGATACTGCTGCTGAAACTTATCGAACATTATCAGCGTCCGCTCGTCAATCCTGTCTGCGCCGCTCAGACCTACGCGCAGCGTGCCCGCTTTTCCCTGGCTGATTATCCTCGCCTGCTGCACGAGGTTTTCAAACTGTTCCTTCAGTCTTTTAAGGCCCTCGTACATGATGGCCCCGGCAGGGGTCAGAACGGTGTCCTTGCGCTTGTTGCTGCGCACGAACAGCTCGACGCCCAGTTCCTTCTCGAGGGACATGATATTGTGGCTGAACGCGGGCTGCGAGATGAACATCTCCGACGCGCTTTCCGTGAAACTCAGGTTTTGCGCCGCCTTAAGAAAACACAGGATCTGCATCGAATTCAAAAAACCGCCTCCCCCCGCACATGGCTCCGGTCAACGAAAAAACAATGCTTGTACTTGTATATTCTGATAATTACACGCCGCGCGCAATAAGTCAAGCAGTCGGAGCTGATTTCTGCACGGCCGGGTCGGGCGTGTCAAAGAACAAATATTCGTCGATATGGATCTATAATGGCCTCGCCTCAAACAGCCCGGATATGGTACATCACTCAGCGCCGCCTCATCCGCCTCACTGTGCTCGGCACCTTCTCTCAAGGAGAAGGCATGGGTGCGGCGAAAAGCCGCCCGCATGTGCGGACGGCTTTTCGAATGTCAGGTCAATTGTCAAGGCGCGGCGGCGGTTTTCGCCGTGTCCGCGGTCCCGGGCTCGGTTACGCCCTGGGTTTGAGGCCCAGTATCTGCCTCGCCTCGGCGGGTGTGGCGACCTCGCAGGTGAACTCCTCGATGACGCGCCTTGCGCGCTCGACGAACTGCACGTTGCTGTCGGCCACGACGCCCTTTTTGTACAGCACGTTGTCCTCCATGCCGACGCGGATATGGCCACCCATGGCGATCGCCGCGTACATTATCTCCATCGCGCCCTTGCCGACGCCGAACGCCGACCAGGTGCTGCCGGGCACCGTCTCATCGAGGATATCCTTCATGAATACGAGGTTCTTCGTCGTAGCCGCTATGCCTCCGGCGACGCCCATGCAGAACTGGAAGTGCGCGGGCAGCTTAAGTATGCCCTTTTTGATATAATAGGCCGCGTTGTAGATCATGCCGGGGTCGAATACCTCAATCTCCGGCTTCACTCCGGCCTCCTGCGCCATCAGGCCGAGCTTTTCAAGGAACTGCGGGTTGTTTTCAAACACGGCGTTATGCTGCCAGTTCATGCTGCCGCAGTCATAGGAGCACATCTCGGGCTTCAGCTCGTAGAAGGGGCGGAGCCTGTCCTCCTCCCTGAGGTTGACCCCTCCGGAGGTCGTGATATTCAGAATAATGTCGCAGTCGGTCCGCGCCCGGATGAGCCGGACCGTCTCCTCAAACTTCTCGAAGACCATCGCGGCCCTGCCCTCGTCGTCGCGGCAGTGGATGTGCGCCACGGCGGCGCCCGCCTTCCAGCAGTCGTATATCTCCCGGGCTATCTCCGCGGGCTCGATAGGGACGTTCGGCGTGTCTTTCTTCGTCGGCCACGCGCCCGTCGTTGCGACGGTTATTATGCGTTTGTTCTTAAGATCGCTCATATGTTTCCGCCGTATGTGTACGTCCTCGTCGGGACGTCGTTCAGGTCGTCCTCGTCTATCTCGGCCACGCAGCGCACCATTGAGCCGTCGCCCAAGTACCAGCGCAGCGGGAAGCAGTAGAATCTGAAGCGCTTGTTCGTCACCTTGTCGAGGTCGCCGCCGAGGTTCTCGACACCGACTATGCCGTGTCCCAGCATCTGCTTGTGGCAGGGCTCCCAGGTGCCCCAGCAGCCTATGGCCTCGAGGTCACCGAATTTCTCCATATAGGCCTCTTTGCCGTGCAGCTTGATATACAGCTCCTTATCGAACTCGGCGTAAGCCTCCTCGCCGAACATCTCGATGTACTCCTCGGTGATCGGCTTGCCGGAGGCGCCCAGCAGGTTCATGCGCGTCATGCCGTTGTTGCCCATCGCCGTGTGCAGCGGATGGTCGAGGGCCTGGCTGTCCATGGCTACGCATTTTACCTTGTGCTTTACGAACCATTTGCCCGCCTCTACGCCCGTGCCGCAGGAGTAGTGATAGTATTCCTTCGAGTCGTCGAACAGCCGGTGCATACCGGTGTTCAGGCAAATGACCATGCCCTCGAGCTCGCTCGGTTTAATGCCCGCTCTCTCGCAGGCGTCCTCGAGGTGCTTCGGGCCGATGAGGCCCCAGCGCTCGATCCTTATGTCGAGGCATACGGCGTCGCCCGTATAGGCGTCTACCGGCATCTCGTGGGTGTAGCGCGCCCTCCTGCCGTCGAACTCCCGCTCCATAACGTGGCGCGGCGCGTCGGCGTGCGTTCCGGTGTGCATCGTGCAGGTGACCTTCTGCGTCAGAACGCCGCCCTTTGCCATCGTGTGCGTGTTGTCGATGACGGGCTTGTCAAAATACGGCCAGCGGGGGATCTCCGCGCTGAACGGATGTGACAGATCTACAAAAACTTTCTTGCCCATATTACTCCTACCTTTGTTTGTGGTTTCGTTCGCGGGAGCGCTTACTTTCCGTACAGCGCCCTGATCAGATACGAGTACAGCTCCTCCTTGCACCGCTCGGACTCCTCCGGGGTCCAGGTCCTGAAGCCTTTCCCGGTCTTGAAGCCCAGGTCGCCGGCGTCGCGCAGGCTCTTCAGCAGCGGCGACGGGCTCCCGGATGACTCGAGATGGGGCAGTATGTACTCGTGTATGCTGTAAGTGAGGTCGGTGCCGACCATGTCCGCGTTCTCCAGCGGGCCGAGCTGCGGCAGCCTCAGGCCGAAAGAATACCTGACGGCCATGTCCACGGTCTCGGCGTCCGCTATGCCGTTCTCGACTATCGAGACGGCCTCTCGCCACAGGGCGTGCTGCATCCTGTTGGCTATGAAGCCGGGCACGTCGCGCTTGCACAGCACCGGCACCTTGCCCGCCGACTTGAGCAGCTCCATAACGGCCTGCGCCGTCTCGTCCGTGGTCGCGTCGGATTTGACGACCTCCACGAGCGGTATCAGGTGCGCGGGGTTCCAGAAATGTGTGCCCGCGAAGCGGCCGCGGTGTATGAGCCGAGCGCTTATCTCGGTCGGGCTCATGACCGACGTGTTCGTGCAGAATATGGCGTCGGGCGGACACTGCTCCTCCAGCGCCGCGAACGTGGTGCGCTTGAGCTCCATGTCCTCGAAGACGGCCTCGATGACGAGGTCCGCGTTCTCGTAGCACGCACCGCTCTTGTCCGTCGTAAACGTGATCCTCTCAAGGCGGCTGTCCAGCTCCGCCCCGGTGATGACGCCTCTCTCGACGAGCTGGCGGCAGTTCTCGATTATCCCCGCACGGACGTCGACTTCGGCGACGTCCGTGACGGTCACGTTCAGCGCGGGGTTCGCGGTCATCACAAAGGCGATGTTTTTGCCCATTAGCCCCGCGCCGACGACCAATACGTTCTTTATATCCCTCATCGCGCCCTAGTTCGCCCAGTAGCCGCCGGTGGCGTCATAGTTGCCGCCCGTCAGGAAGTCCGAAGCCGGGGAGGCGAGGAACGTGGCAAGGCCGATAAAGTCCTGCACCTCGCCGAGCCGCCCTATCGGGAGGCGTTTGAGGAAGTTCTTGTAGACCTCGCTCTGCGGGTCGAACATCCACTCCGTGAGGTCCGAGCGGAAAACCGTCGGATTTATCGTGTTGACGTTGATGCCGTAGGGAGCGAGATCGGAAGCCATAGACTGGATCATCAGGTCGCAGCCGCCCTTGGAGGCGCAGTAACCCGTGTAGCCCTTCATTCCCATCTTGCTGCGGGCCGAGGATGTGACGACTATCTTGCCGCCCTTGCCCTGCGCGACCATCTGTTCCGCAGCGGCTCTGCAGGCTATATAGACGCTCTTGAGGTCGGCGTCCAGTATCTTCTGCCACTCCTGCGGGGTCTGCTCAAGGATGCCCTTCGGGGAGTTGAAGCCGTGGCATACGGCGAGTATGTTCAGCTCTCCGAATTTCTCCACCGCGCACCCGACCGCCTTTTTCATGTCCTCCTCGACCGCGGGATCCCCCGCGATTATCGCGCAGGAGAGGCCCTCCGCTTTGAACTCGGCCTCGAGCTCTTTGAGCTTTTTCTCGTTGCGCGCCGTCATGACGACGTTCGCGCCCTGATAGCAGTATGCCTTCGCCACCGCGCCGCCCAGAGCTCCCGTTGCGCCCGTTACGAGCGCGGTCCTGCCGTCGATGCTGAACATATTCAGGGCAAAATCCTTATCTACTCTTATCATCTGTACCGCCGCCTTTTGCTCAATCTATCGGGGGTTTGATCGGCCATTTCTCCCAGGGCACGTCCTCGGTGCTCAGTGCCATCTCGCCGTCTTTGTTCTTTACGATTATCCATTTGAGCCAGTTCTTGTTGTCCGTCTCGGGATAATCCTCGCGTATGAACCAACCGCGCGACTCCTTGCGCATCGCGGCAGCCCTGAACTGCATCTCGGCCGACAACACCGCGGCCTCGGCCTCGTGGGCGTTGAGCAGCTCGTGGAAATCGTCCGCTTTGAGCTCGCCGAGCATGCTCTTCGCCTTTTCGACGTAGCGCATCGCGGTCTCGATGCGGTGGCCGCTCATATACACGGACCTCTCCATCGGCCCTACGGCTTTGTGTATCACCCTCATGATGTCCTTTGACTTGCAGCCGCTCTCCCTCTCCAGAGGCGCGTACAGGCGCTTTACGCAGTCCTCGATCTGCTTGTCGCAGACGGGCGGCAGAGTCTCGCCGGCTCCTGTCTTCGAGGCCGCGTCGGAGCACATGATTCCGGCGAAGACGGCGTTCAGTATGCCCGAACCGCGGTTTCTCCCCGGAGGCGCGGGAACGGCGCCCGGAGCGGCGGAGCCGCAGTAACTGGCGTCACCTATCGCGAACAGGCCGGGTATCGTCGTCTGCATATCGTGGTCAACCTTCACGGGCGACTGCTCGCCTATCAGCATGGGGCAGACCTCCATGTCGTCGCCGTCGACGGCGTGGGCGTGTTCGTTGTTCAGCTCCCAGAAGCGCTGGCCGTAGGGGCGCTTCCACAGCATGTTCAGCGGGCCGCCGCCCTCCGGCATCTCCCTTTTAAGTACGATCGGCCCCATATTCGCCGCCATCTGGTTGTACCACTCGGCGATGGCGGAACCGCTGATATCCGGCTCGGGCCCCGTGCGGAAATTCTTCGTCACGTGTTCGCCGGCCTTGTTGTACATGAAGTTCTCGCCGAAAACGACCTCTTCGTGGCTGCGGACCTTCACGAGCTGGGCGAAGTTGCCGAACTCGGTGTTCCTCATCTCGGCTCCCGCCCTGTACGCGGCGGCTATCCCGTCTCCGCGTCCGCTGCCCCACATCGGGCCGATGCGGTAGTTCTGGCTGCCCGTGGCGAGAACGACGGCCTTGGCTCTGAACGTATAGAGTTTGCCGTCGAGTATGCTGAAGCCCACGGCTCCCGCGATCTTGCCGTCAGACGTCAGCAGATCCGTCACCGAAGTCTTGTCCATGATCCTGACGCCCAGCTTCTCCGCCGTACGGCGGACCTTCAGGGTGACGTCGAGGTCGATGCCGATCATCGCGGTCATCGGGCCCGTCGGCATGACGTCGTAACTGCCGTCCTCGCGCTTCGGCACGTTCGCGCCCCACTCGACGAGCTTGTCGAACATATGGTTGTTCATCTGCACGTATTTGATCATCAGCTCCTGATCGCCCAGGAAGCATCCGATCACGTTCGCGTGATACGCGGCGAACTCCACGGGATTCACGCGGCTGAGATCGAAATACTGCAGAACGCCGCCGCCCTTGTTCGCTTTGCCGGAGTAGCCGCACGTCTGCTTTTCAACAATCAGGACGTCAAGGTCAGGGTTCTTCTCTTTGATCGAGACCGCGGCTGTAAGCCCGGCGATACCGCCCCCTATCACAAGAACGTCGGCAGTAAGGTCTTCGCGGCCGTATTTTGTATCCATTAATCTTCCCCCTTACAGATAGCGGTCGAAAGTCTGCAGCAGCTTTTCGCTCGAATAATCCGGAATGACCTCGATGCAGTTCTTTTTGCACATGGCCTGGCAATAGAAGCAGTGTTCGCAGTCTTCAACGTATTTGAAGATAGGCCTCTTGTTCTCCTCGTCCCACCTTATCACGTCCACGAAGCAGGCCTTGTAGCACAGTTTGCATCCGACGCAGTTCTCCGGGTCAAACTTAATAACATGCGCGGTGTCTATCATGAGACGGACCTCCTTAAAAGTTGTCCCGTTGTTCCGGGAAGATCTTCGGCAACAGAGCCGCCAGGTTTGTGAACTCCTTGATGTTGTGCAGGTTCAGCGCGCGGAGCGGGGCTTCGGGCATGCGCACTCCGTCGGGCAGCATCTTGACTATGCGGCCCTTGATATACGCCACGCCCATCCAGAAACGCGTGCGCAGCTCGATGCCGCCCTCGATGTCGCGTACGAAGTGGCACATTATCGTGCCGGGGGCGCCGTGGGACATGCCGTGGGCGCATACGATCGTCGAGCACGCCTCCGTGCCGATCTTTGACGTATCAAAGCCGAGATCGCCCGGGTTCTTGAAATTGATGATGATGTCCTCCGGCCCCATGCCGACGTCTTCCTTGACGATATGGGTCGTGTCCCAGTACTTCTCCTTGTAGCTGAGCATCGGGTCTCTGCCCTTCTCCTTCTGCATGGACTCGGCGCTGAAGTGGTCCTCGCGATCCCAGATGGTGTAGCGGAGGCCGCCGAGGCCGTGCCAGGCGAACCACCAATCGAACATCTCGGCCGTTACCCCGGGCATCTTTGTGAGATTTGAGACATACCCCGTGCCGTCGGGCATCACGCAGTATCCTATCTCCTCTTCAAAATATCCGGGTTCAAACAGGCGGTTCCTGTCCTCGACGGGCAGGGCTTTGGAGCTGTCGATCGGGCCGTTGAGCACCTTCGCGTAGTGTTCCGGAGATGCCTGAACCATCTCTTCCAGATAGTACTTGTAGTAGGGTAGCTTCTTGTACTCTTCCGATACGGGCACTAGATTTTGCGCCATATGCATCCATCCTTTCAAAGCACTCGGCCCTGTTCGCGAGGTAAACCGGACCGTACATTAATTATATATAAACGCCCTGCCCTTTTCAAACCTTTTTATTTATGAGCTCATAAACAGGTCAAAAACCGGTCAAAAGCAGCACGATTTTCGATATTTTTCGTTTACATAATATCGGGGAAACGCGGATATGCAGCGACAAAAAACCTTCCCCCCGAGGGGGGAAGGTGGACGGCGCAGACGTTCGGATGGGGTGTTTATCCCTCAGCGCCACCTCATCCGCCTCACTGCGCTCAACTACCTTCTCCCCGGGGAGAAGGCTCGTGTGCGGCGATCTGCTCCACGCTTCTTACGAGCGCGGCGGCCGCCGCCGGATTTTTCGGAGGAATATGTTTTCTGTCGGTTCAGCGCCCGTATTTTGTGAGCGCGGCGCCGCGGATCACCTTGTTCATATACGGCCTCGGTTCTTCGACTTCCTCGGCGTGGCTGGACGTCGAGCCGACGACCGTCTGATAGACAAAGGAGTTGCCCGAGCCGGCGCCCGCCACCATAACGAGCACATGTTCGGGGACGCTGAACGGTTCGCGGTGCAGGCCGGGCTTCACGTCGTCCGGGGAGAGCACGTACATCTTGTTGTGGGCCGTCGTGTTCTCCTGCTCGAGCTCCGCCTTGAGGGCCTCACGCTGCTCGGGCGTCATCCTGTCCCAGTCGATGACGTTCTGATCGTACAGATACTGAATGAAATCTCTCTTTGACATGCCCGCGTTCGCTATCTGGTGGGCCATCGTCGGGTGTAATACGACCATATGGCGGACGTCCTTCCCGTCCGTCGGCATGCCGAAGCCCGTAAATATCCCGCCTTTGCGCGAGAACAGGCGGCTGAGGTTCGCGGACCTCTCCTCGAACGTGGCGTTCGACATGCACTCTGTGGCGAAGCCGAAGCGGCCCGTCTCCTCGCAGGCCGTGACGATGCTCTCGTCGGGCCCGTAGCCGTTCTGCTCCGCCCAGGATTCCCAGGGGCTCTCGTCCTGGTTTTCGACGATGATCTGGTTCGCGTAAGCCGCGGGCTGCCCGGGGCCGCCCGGAGAGGAGTATATTTTCATGTCGCGCCAGCCGATATTTATCATGCACAGGAGCACGGCGCGGCCGATGGTGCTGTTTATCCTGTGGCCGGGGGCGAGATAACCTATCTTGTTGTTCAGGCCCAGCTCCTTGATGATGGGGCCGCTGATGAAAATGACGGGCAGAATCTCGTTGACTATATGGAACTGGTTGAAGTTTTTCGCGGTTATTGTCTCGATTATCGTTATGATGACCGGCAGATACTCGGGGCGCGCCCCGGCCATCACGGCGCTGATAGCTATCTTCTCGACCGTCGCTATGCCCTTTTTCGGGTACATCAGGCCGATGACTTTGTCCCGGGGGCAGGTAGTCCCGGTGAGCATCCATTCAACTGCCTCCGGCGTAGGCGGCAGGACCGCAAGGCCGTCCGAGAGCGCGTTCTTTTCGCAGTACTGCTGGAACTTCTCGTTCACTTCAAAAATGCTCGATCCGGTGAACACCTTGTTCGAGTAGTCGTACTGCATCTCGAAGCTGCGCTTCTCCTCCTCGGTGAGGGGGTCTGTGAGCGCGCTGACGATCTTGTCGAACACGGCGGCCACTACGGGCATCATGAGCTCCCTGTCGCGCTTTGCGACGCAGTAGTCTGTAGCGGGGACCGTGACGAGGCGGGCTGCCGGCATGCCGTTGAGGTCGGCAAGCGCCCTCTTTGCAGGCTCGAGCACGTCGGAGCAGATGGATACGCCGGGGCGGCCGGCCCTCTCCATGAACACGCCCACGTCGCGCCTGCCCTGGGTGATGGCCTCCTTGACTCCCTCTACCCAGCCGTCGCAGGCCGCGGCGATCTCGTCCGCGTTCACCCGCGCGTTGGGCGACCCGAAGGACCAGAAGCGGACTATTTTGATTGTCGGGTACTTCTCTGTGAGCATTTCCGCGAGTATGTCAAAAAACAGATCGGAGCCGAAGCTGTGGAGATCGTCCACGTGTATGCCCATCAGCGCTATCGTCTTTCCGTCGAGAGTGTCGAGGCGGGTGTTTGAAAGCCCCTCCCTTTTCGGGTCGTTCAGCACGCCTTTAGGCTCAAGGATCTCGAGCCTTACCTCTTTATCTTTTCCGCACATGTTAATACCTCCCTGTTTCCGAATTATTATGCCGTTCCGTCCGGCCGGTGACCGCGACTATAGAATACGCCCGGCGCAATGACGGTATTTGGAGAAACCTCAAATATACATCACGGCCGGGCGAGGGTCTGTATTTACCCGGGCTCGACCGGGCGGGGGCGATTACTTTCCGTATTTCGTGAGCGTGGCCCCGTGGATGACCTTGGTCATATAGGGCCTCGTCTCGGTGACGTCCTCCGCGTGCGACGTCGAGCCGTAGACGGTCTGGAACACCATCGAGTTGCCGGCGCCGGAGCCCGCGACGAACACGAGCACGTGCTCGGGTACGCTGAACGGCTCGCGGTGCAGACCGGGCACTACCTCGTCGGGCGTCATGACGTACATCTTCTTGTGGGCTTCCATGTTCTCCTTGGCGAGCTGTGCTTTAAGCTCTTCGCGCTGCTCGGGCGTCATCCTGTCCCAGTCGATGACGTTCTGATCGTACAGATACCGGATGAAATCCCTCTTTGACATGCCCGCGTTGGCTATCTGGTGCGCGAGCGTCGGGTGCAGCACCACCATATGGCGGACGTTCTCGCCGTTTTTCGGCATTCCGAATGTCGAGAACAGTTCGCCGTGGCGCGAGAACATGCGGCTCACCGTGGCAAGTCTCTCCTGGAAATCGGCGTTCGACATGACCTCCGCGGGTCCGCGGATCTCGGACGTGGCCTCGCAGACCGTGATGACGCTCTCGTCCGGTCCGCAGCCGCTCTGCTCCGCCCAGGACTCCCAGGGGCTCTCATCCTGGTTTTCCACGATGAAATAGTTCGCGTAGGCGGCGGGCCTGCCGGGGCCGCCGGGAGAGGCGTATATCGTCATGTCGCGCCAGCCGATGTTTATCATGCACATGAGCAGCGCGCGGCCTATCGTGCTGTTTATCCTGTGGCCGGGGGCGAGGAAGCCGACCTTGTTGTTGATGCCCAGTTCCTTGATGATAGGCCCGCTGATAAAGATGATGGGCAGTATCTCGTTCACTATGTGGAACTGGTTGAAATCCTTTGCGGTGATCGTCTCGACCATCGTGATGATGATGGGCAGGTACTCCGGCTTCGCACCGGCCATCACCGCGCTTATCGCTATCTTCTCTACCGTGGCGATGCCCCTCTTCGGGTACATCAGCCCTATGACCTTGTCACGCGGGTAGCTGGTGCCGGTGAGCATCCTCTCGACAGCCTCGCGTGTGGGCGGCACGGCGGGCAGGCCGTCGGACAGGGCGTTCTGCGCGCAGTACTGCATGAACTTCTCGTATGCCTCGGCATAATCTTCGCCTTCGAACGTCTTGGGCGAGTAGTCGTACTGCATCTCGTAGCTGCGCTTCTCCTCCTCGGTGAGGGGGGCCGTGAGCGCCTTTACGATGGCGTCAAACGCCGCTTCGACGACGGGCCTCATCAGCACGGGGTCCCTCTTCGCGACGCAGTAGGCTGTAGCTGGGACTGTCACGAGGCGCGCCGCGGGCATGCCGTTCAGGTCCGCGAGGGCCCTCTTCGAGCGCTCGAGCACCTCTGAGCAGATGGACACGCCGGGCTTTCCGGCCCGCTCCATATACACGCCGACATCGCGCCTGCCCTGGGTTATGGCGTCCTTGACGCCCTCGACCCACGCGTCGCAGGACGCCGCTATCTCGGCGGAGTTGTCGACAGCGTTGGGGGAGCCGAAGGACAGGCCGCGGATGATCTTGACGGTCGGATATTTCTCTTTGAGCATCTCGCCGAGAATATCGAAAAACAGGTCGGATCCGAACGTGACAAGATCGTCCACGTGTATGCTCAGCAGGGCGATCGTTTTCCCGTCGAGAGTGTCGAGGCGCGGGTTTGACAACCCTTCCCTCTTCGGGTCATAGAGCACTCCCTTCGGTTCCAGGATCTCCAGCTTCACGGGCTTTTCTTTTTCACACATGCGCTAAACCTCCAAAAATTATACGATATTTCCCCCGGGCGCCGGGCGTCTCTCACGAGCGCCCAGGCGGCGATAAAAGCCGCCCGGGGCGCCGAAAATGCCGTCACGCGCCCGTACAGGGCCTTGATTGCGGCCCTGCACGGGTGATCGCGTCATGGCTGATATGTTATGCCGTTATTGCTGCGCCGGGGAATTATTTATACATGTAGCAGACCTGGATCGCGTGGTCTTCTGACACGAAGACTCCGGACTTGAATTCCTTGCTCAGCGCTATGAACAGCGGAGCCTGCACGGCGCCCACGCAGCCGAAGTCATCCTGCTGGTATTTCGTCAGCTGCTTGAGGTGCTGGATCATCTCGTCCCAGGTGGCGGCTGTCTTCACGGCATCGTACTCGTCGAGCATGCTCTGATAGAGCTCGGGATCGTAGACGTCCTGCCAGCACATCTTGCACATGGCGTTGGGTGTCAGTATGAACGTCCAGGGCGCGTAGGGGGCGGCATTGGTGTAGCCGAAGCCGCCGATGGAGACCGTCCACTCACCGTTCATCAGCAGGGTGAAGTTGGCTGCGGCCTCGATGGACTCGACGTTCATCGTCACGTCAACTTTCGACAGCTCGTTCTGTATCGACACGAAGACGTCCTTGTAGAAGTCCACTATCGTGGCGTTGAACTCTATGCTCTTGGGGTCAACGCCGGCTGAGGCCAGCAGCTCGAGGCCCTCGTCCGGGGCGTAGTAGTTGTCATCGAACGGGACGTATCCCGACGTGCCCTCGGGCCACATGCCGTCCTGCACGTTGCCCATGCCGTCGTAGATCAGCTCGTTGACGCCCGGCCAGTCGATGAACCTGGACATGGCATTCCTGACCTCAAACGTCTGGAACACGGGCACCGACTTGGCGTTGAACCAGAAGACGCTGGCGACGTCGTAGGTGGATATCAGGTAGCCGTCGAAACCGCTCTCTTCTATGTTGTAGTAGTTCTCCACCGTGCTGATCAGGCCGCCGTCAAGGTCGCCGTTCATGAGGGCCATGATGGCGGTGTTCGCGTCCTTGACTATCTGGTAGCTGACTCTCTCGATGCTGGGCTTCCTGTCGGGCAGGTAGTAGTCGGGGTTCGCTTTCAGCTCGATGCTCACGCCCGAGGTGTAGCTGTCGATGTAGTAGGGCCCGGTGCCGATGGCGGCCTTGTTGTCGTTGATGCCGTACAGGTCGAGAGCGTCCGGGGAGACGACGCCTATGCCGCTGATGCCGATCTCAAAGTACGGGCACGGGGCGGAGAGGTGGAATACGAGGGTGTTCGCGTCCAGAGCCTCCCAGGAGGTGATGTTGTATGTACCGAACGTGGCCGGGGAGGCCTCCAGGCGGTAATCGTAGGACCTCGCCAGGGCGAAAGCGTCGCAGACGGTGCCGTCGGTGAATTTCACGCCGTCGCGGATCTTGTACGTCCAGGTCAGGTAGTCATCCGAGTGTTCCCAGGATTCGGCGATCGCACCGCGGATGTCCTTGGGGTCGTTTAAGTAGAGATAGGAGAGACCTTCGAATACGTTCGTCCAGAACCAGGATTCGGGCCCGCAGTTCCACGGGAGCTGGGACGGGACGTCCGCCTTGGCGAGCCACTTGAGGACGGTCCCGGGCTGGATCTCATGGGGACTCGCTTCGAAATCGCTCATGCTCGTAATGATGAGGTTCTGTTTTAATACCATATCTTCCCCTGCGGGGGGCTGGGATTCCGGAGCTGTGGATTCCTCGGGGGCTGCCGTCCCGGGGGCGGACGAAGTATCCGGGGCTGCTGTCTTCGGGGTATCGGTCACTGTTGTTCCGGGCTCTTGCGGCTCTTTTTCCTTCTTGTCGCACGCGCAGAATACAAGGACCATAGCGAGTGCGATAAGAATACAAATGGCGGCGCGCAGCTTTTTCATGATCATTCCTCCTGTAATAATGTTACAATATCCTGACATTTTAATGAACAACGAGAAACGGATCCTGGATAAAACAGAAATTTCGACATTACGCGGCAAATTTACTTAACGAACGATTACTAATACGAGCATATCATCTACTTTCTGCCATGTCAATTAGAAGAAATGATGAACTTATTAAGCACTTATTAAACAACAATTACCCCCCTTCAAAGCGCCCGGCCTCAGGCCGTCACTTGTCTTCAAGCGTGGTCTCCACCTCGCGCATTTTTCCCTTCGCTATCTCCTCGGGGACGAACACCTGGCCGCACACCGGGCATCCGGGCAGCTCGTACGTCATACGGTGCCCCAGATACTCGAGAAGCGTTTTACGTGGGCGCAGGTATTCTCCGCATCTGGCGCACTTGAGTTTGCGCCCGGGGCCGTGCTCCATTGTCTTCCTCCTCCCGGCTGTATCTTCCCCGCTGCCCGCGGGGTGTGCGAAAACGAACAAAGCCTTCAATCGAACGTGTCTTCGATCAAAGGCTGTTATGCGGCGCCGGCGGCCGCGGGACCGCTCTATCTCAGGATCCCGTGGAAAAGGCCGTCGGCCATCTCGTCCGCGATATCGTCTATTGCAAGAGGGCCCTCCGGATTATACCATTTTACGAACCACGTCGTGACCGAAAAAATGGTGAACGCGGCCGTGGACAGGTGCGCTGTCCTCATGGCTCCCCTCTTCTGCAGCTTGGACAGTTCGCTCTTGATGAGGTTGTAGGCGTCGCGCCTTTTGTCCTCAATGATCTTCCTCTGCTCCGCGTTGAGTCTGTTGTCCTCCCTGTTCAGTATCGCCAGCTGGTACTTATGCTGTATGGCGTGGCGCAGCAGGTTCCCTATGAGCCGCCTGATATTCGTCACAGGGTCGTCATCTTCGATCAGCGCGTTCTTTATCGCGTCGCAAAGATCGTCGCTGGACTGCTTGAGGATAGTGAAGAGTATATCCTCCTTGTCCTTGAAAAAATAGTATATGCCCGCGACGCTCAGCTCGACCGCCCTCGAGAGCTCCCTGATGGGCGTGTTGTCGTAACCGTTCCTGTAGAACAGCTCCGTAGCCTCCCTGATAATGTGCTCTTTGCGGTCCGCGAACGTCAGCTTGCCCTCGTCTTTGTCGATCATCATATATTCCCCGTCATATTCTTATTATTCGAACTTTTTCGCCTTGACCCGCGCGGCGGCCCGCCGCGCGGGGAGAGATACATACCAGCTATAATACACTTTCCGGCTGCGGAAATACAAGCTCCGACACGGGGAAAACGGATAAAATTGCAATGACCGGCAGCCCTGCGGCCGCGGCCGGCGGCCCTGCGCGCCTTTTCGGGGCTGAAATCAGACTGTCAAAACAGCAACTGTTAGGCCGAAGTCCTTTCGCAACGCGGCACCCATGCCTTCTCCTCGAGGAGGCGGAGCGGAGCGAGGCGGATGAGGCGGCGCTGAATTTAACACCTCGTCCGGACGGCTGCGCCCCCCGTTCTACATTTTCATGCCGAAGACCTTCATCAGCCTTTCGGCCTTCTTCGGGTCGCTCTCAAGGAACACCCTCACGTGCTTTATCTTAAGCTCGCCGTTCCCGTCCGTCGCGAGCTGATAAAAAGCGTTCATCTTTATCTCGCTAAGCACATTGCCGGTCTCGGTCTCCACGGCCCGCGCCGTGACGAGCGCTCCGGCCGTCTGCTGTTTTTCGTCGGCATAGATGAGCTCGGGAGTTATCTTGTCAAGGATGCCGGGGTGGCTCAGACATGCTTTGTACCACTGGTCGCGGCTCGTTATCACACCGTCGTCGAACTTTATGTCGGGGGCGTAGAACCTGTCCATAACGGACTGCGTTTCCTCGATCTGGCCCTGTTCGCTGTAGGCCGGGAAATACTCCTCCATAAACCTGATTATCTGTTCATAGGTTGCTGCCATGTCGTGCCTCCTCTAATATTTCTTCGCGGCCTCGGCCGCTTTTGTAACGTATCGGCTTTTTCGGAAAACGGAGCGCCGCGGCTGAAGCCGGTGCGGAGCTTCTTCAGGCGACGATCCTGCACTTCAGGCCGCGCGACATGATCGCCGCTTTCATATCCTGCAGGGCCTCCTCGCCCGCGGTGAGAGAAGAGGGTATCGGATACGGCCGGCCCAGCGCCTCGTAGGCCGCCTTGCCCAGATGGTGTACAGGCAAAAGATCCACCTCGACGAGGGAGGGCAGCGTAATTGCAAAATCGCAGACGGCGCTGATATTCTCCTGGGAGTCGTTGTAACCCGGGATAACGGGCAGCCTCAGGTATATCGGCACGCCGGCCCTCGACGCGGCCGCGGCGTTCTCCAGTATCCGCTCGTTCGACACGCCCGTCAGTTCCCTGTGGACCCCGGGGTCCATATGCTTGATGTCCCACAGGAAAAAATCTATATACGGTATCATCCGCTCTAAATCTCCCCTGGGGGCGTATCCCGAAGTGTCCACTCCGGTCCCGATGCCCTCGGCTTTGAGCGCGCGCAGCAGCTCCAGCGTGAAATCGGGGAACGACAGGGGCTCGCCGCCCGTGAGGGTGACCCCCCCGCCCGAGTGGTCGTAGAAGACCTTGTCTTTTTTTGCCTCGTCGACTATCTCCCCGACAGTCATGGGTCTGCCCGCCATCACGAGGGCCCCCGGAAAGCAGACCGCGGCGCAGTCACCGCAGTTTACGCACAGGCCCCTGTCGAGGACCGCCTTTTCGCCCCGGACCGCTATCGCGCCGCAGCGGCAGGCCCTTTCGCAGCTGCCGCACCCGATGCATTTGGACGGGCTGTAATATATCTCCGGCTCCGGAGCCTGGGATTCCGGCGCCGCGCACCACAGGCAGCGCAGAGGACAGCCCTTGAACTGCACCAGCGTCCTTATGCCCGGCCCGTTGTGTGTCGTCATCCTGTATATGTTCAGAACGTATCTTTGCTTTGCGGGGTTTTCGCTTCCGGTCATCTTCTCCACCCGGCCCGCGCCGTCCGCGGGCGCCCGTACCTCCGTATGGCGCATCCGCCCTGTTGCGGGCGGATGCGGCTGCGGGTTTTTATCGTTGAATTTTTTAAAGTTTATTTACCAGCCCTGATACTCCGTGCGGCTGATGATATCGAGCTGCTGCTCCTTTGTCAGCTCGACAAAATATGCCATGTAGCTGGCGACGCGGACGAGCACGTCCCTGTAGTCCTCGGGCTTCTCCATAGCCTTGCGAAGGAGCTCCGTCGATACGACGTTGAACTGCGTGTGGTACACCCCCAGCTCCTCAACGGAGCGGAGGAACGCTATGAACCTTTCGATGTCCTCGTCATTGGCGACGAGCTGGGCGCTGAGCCTGAGGTTCAGCAGGCCGCCCATCGCAAACCTCTCGGTCGGCAGTTTGCTCACGGACTTGATGACAGCCGTGGCGCCCTTTCTGTCGACGCCGGGGAACGGGGAGATGCAGTCGGCCGTCGGCCTCGGGTTGCTCCGCCCGTTCGGCAGAGCGCTGATGACCGGCCCGAACGACACGTTGCTCTGGCCTATCATCCCGGCCCCGAGATACAGGCTGTCGGGGTACGGCTTCGGGGCGAGGCTGCGCTGGTCGTTTATCCAGTCCACGCAGTCATACCAGGTATCCATGACCCAGACGGCCCAGCTGTCGGCGTAATCGTCGTCGTTGCCGTATTTCGGGACGCCGTTCACGCAAAGCTGCCTGAGGGCCTCGTGCCCTTCCCAGTTGTCCTTGAGGGCGGTAAGCAGCTCGTCCCAGGTCACTTTCTTGTCGAGGTATATGAGCTTGTGTATCACGGCCAGTGAGTCGGCGGTGTCCGCGAGGCCCTGGAGGTATATGCCGCAGTTGTTGAACCACGACCCGCCCTGGGCGATATCGCGCCCCTTCTGCAGCGGCCCGTCCGAGAGCGCTGAGCTGAGAGGTATCATCAGCCTCTCCGCCTGCACCTCTTTGACGGTCTGGATGCCCCTGACCATCATCGTCATCCAGTAGTACAGCTGCTCTATGAAAGCCCCCTGCACCTCGGACATGGATTCGAACGTCCTCGGGTCGCCGGTCTGGGGCCCCAGCTGCCTTCCGCAGAGGGAACACTTCCCGTCAAACAGGACAAGCTCCAGGATCTTCGGCGTCAGGCAGATGCCCTCCCAGCTGTGGAGCATGCTGTTGTGCGGCAGGGTCAGCTCTGTGCAGCCCATAACGGAGCACTCGCGCAGGTCCTCGACCGACAGGCCGTAATGCCCGGTCGCGGCCATCTTTATGGCTTTTGAATCGCTTATGAATTTCGGCTTTCCGCGGCCGAGGCGGATGACCTCGACTGCCCTCTTGATATATTCTTTCGGCGTGCCCTCCCACAGCCTCATGGCGAGGTCAGGGTGGGCGAGGCCGACCTGCTCCTCGGCCTCAAGGCAGAGCAGCGTCAGCTCGTTGCAGGCGTCTTTGCCCTCGCGGGTCTGCCCGCCTATCGTGACGGTCTGGCTGAGCCCCTGGCCCGGCTGGAAGTTTGCCACGTCGTAGCTGAGCAGGATAGCCCACTCGTTGAACTTGATCCAGAGGCTCTCGAGCAGCTCGAGTGCGAAATCACGGCTCATCGTCTTGTCCTCGATGACCGATTTCTTAAAGAACGGGTACATATACTGGTCAAAGCGGCCGAGGGAGTTTGCGACGTTGAATATCTCGCAGTGGACGGCGAGGTGTATCATCCACAGCGACTGCAGCGCCTCCCACCAGTCCCCGGCGGGGTTCTCGGGCACTTTGGCGCAGATGTGCGCTATACGCTCGAGCTCCTGTTTGCGCACTTCGTCCTGCTCGGACTCGGCCATGCTCTCGGCGAGCTTTGAGTAGCGCTTCGCGTAGGCTATGACGGCGTCGACGCATATCAGGGAGGCCTGATAGAAGTCGCGCTTGCTCTCGCGCCCGTACCGGGTGTAGGGCTGCTCGAGCTCTTCCATGTACCTTACGATCTCTTCCCTGACGCCCTTCAGCCCCTTGTAGAGCACCTTCTCGTAGTTGACCATCTGGTGGCCCAGGTCCTTGTAGAGCGAGAGGTCTCCGATGACGGGTATATGGGGATCCTCCGCCGTCACGGAGTAGGCCTTCCGCACCACGTCCTCGTCCGCTCTTCTGAGTATATAGTCGCCGAGGGTATTCCCCTTGAAGAAGGGGATGATCTCCTCCCTCAGCTCTTTCCTCTCCTCGGGTGTGATTATGAATTTCTCATGCGGGCGTATCTCGAAGTCCTTCTCGGGGTGACCCAGTTCGGCATCCATGAAATCGACCATCTCGGCCGCGAAGGACCCGCCGCGCACTTTGCTCGTGATGTTGCCTATGATAAGCTCGCCGTCCTGGATGAAGATCGTCTTCTCCTCCAGATACGTCTTGAACATGAGCGCGCGCTGGATGACCATCGGCTCGCTCCCGTGCTCCTTCATCACTTTCATCTGCGCGCGGGCGCGCTCGAGACAGATCTCCATCGACGTGAGCACCCGCTTTTTCGCGTTCTTTATGCGGTCTGTACAGGTCGGTATGAATAATTGCTGCCAGCTTCCAACGTTCTCTATATTTTCCATATTTTCAGACCTCCGGTTCCGGAATGCCGCGCGCCGCGATGACAGGCCCGCGCTCTGATTATATCATATCACAGAATGTGTACGTTGTGTGAAACATCTGTGAACACCGCGGATAATTTTCCCGGCGCGGCTCCAGGCGCGGGGCCTCAGTACCTCTTGAGCCTGGCCCCTTTAGCGTAATTCGTTCTGCCGAGTATGTACTCCTCCTCGTTCTCCCGCGGCTCGAAACCTATCGCCTTCAGGCCGGCCCTGATGGCCTCCTTCTGGTAGTCGTAGAGCCTGCGCGCGGGCTGTCTGACAAGGCCGCCGTTGCCGCCGAGGCACCAGTGGGCGTACTTGTCGATGCCGGGGCTGACTATCCCCGTCTCGAGGTACGACACCTGCCCCATGCTGGCCCCCGCCATAGCGCCGTACGCCGCGTTCTTCCAGGCCATCTCGAAGGCGTCGTCCAGCCTGTTTTCGCGCAGGGCGTTGAAGAGCTTGACGGAGCGCTGGTCCTCGGGCGTCTGCATCGTGTAGAACGGGCCCGCCCCCGCCCACTGCTGGCCGTATTTCGGGATCGTGACGAACCATCTGTCGGGCATTGCGTCCGCGACGAGTATCAGATCCCCGACCATGTGGAAGCACTGGAGCGTCATCTGGAGCGGCGTGCCGCCCGCGAACTTCATCATGACCACGTTCGGTATCTCGGCTATCCTGGGCACTATCGACATCGGCCAGCCGCTCGGGTGGAACCTCTTGAGCCTGAGCCTGCCGGGGTAGAAGTGAACGGCGAGGTTGGTGGAGTCGCACATGTACTTGTAGTTGCGGTACAGCTCCTCTTCCGACTCGGGGTCGTACTGCAGCGGGTGGCCTATCATCGCGAGGGTGCCGCCAGTCTTCTCATGGTGCTGCAGAAGGTCGATGTTCTGTTCAACGGTGTCCATCAGCGCGGATATCGACGTAAACGCCCTGCCCTTCGCCTCGTCGTTTACGATGGAGATAAATCTCTTGCGCTCCTCGTGGGTGAGCCCGCAGGCCTCGCTGGCGGCGAGGATGCATATCATGCCGTTCGCGATTATGTGGTTCACGTCCCACCTGATGCCGTCCTCGTCCAGCTCGGACAGATCGGGCGTGAACGACGGAAACACGGGCGCTTCCAGCCCGATAAAATTCTCTTTTGCCCACTGTTTGGCTTCGCTTTTCGTGTATGGCAATGCCATATGACGCGCCTCCTTAATATATCAGAGTTGCTCCAGACCGAGCAGCTTTGCCGGGTTAACCTTTGCCATCAGCTCTATCTCTTCGGGCGTGATGCCGTTGCGCAGCAGGGACGAGATGAAAAGCCTGAAGCCCTCCGCCGCCGGCGGGTTGAACGAGAACAGCCCGAGATCGGTGCTGATGATGCAGCGCTCCGCTCCGATGGCGCGGATGTCTTCGACGGTCTGCACGGGGTTGCGGCAGAACTCCGTAGGCAGATGCGCAACAAACGTGAACTCGATAACGGCGCCCCCTGCCGCAAGATCCTTGAGCTCGTCCATGCCCGGGGCGCGGTCCGAGAACTCCTTGTCCGTGGGGTGAGTGATGATGAACTTCTCTATGCCGTGTTTTTTCGCACCCTCAAAAAGGGCGAATATCTCCTCCGGGGAGATGTGGCCGGTGGCCAGGACCATGTCGTGCCGCTTGACGATCTCGAGTATCCTGTCCATCTCGGGCACGAGCCGGCCGTCCGGGCCGAGCAGCGAGATCCCGTCGTCCTCTATCGGCATGCCGAGTTTTCTGAACGTCTTGACGGAATTCGCGGAGGAATATGTGGGCATCCATAAAACGCGCGCTCCCAGGCGCGCGGATGACTCTGCCGCGTGGTGATTGAGGCCCCCGCAGCTGTAATTAAGGCACAGGCTCCCGAAGATCCCGAGTTCGGGAACCAGCTTTTTTATTATGGTCGCAAGCGGGGCGTTCGGGTAACCGCTGTCTTTGAGCACGACAGCCCGCATCCCGGCGTCCCGCGCCTGCTGCGCCAGCTCAAGAGCGTCGAAGCGGCAAGGGCCCGCCACCGGGCCGTGGTGCAGGTGCATATCTATCGAGCCCCTGAGCAGGGCGTCTATATCGGCTGTAACATTAACCATTTATCCTCCCCTTCTCCCGAAAACACGGGCCGTAAATATCCGTTCCGCCCCGCGTCTTCCCGGGGATGCGCGGGGCCGCGGTACGGCAAGACCGCCGGGAGCCCGCCCGCTGCGGGCGGGCTCCCGACGCTCAATTATTTACGGTACGCCTGACAGGCGATCAATACCTCTTGAGCCTCGCGCCTTTCGCGTAGTTCATCCTGCCGACGAAATACTCCTCCTCCGGCTCGCGGGGCTCAAACCCCATGGCGCGGATGCCGTTTCTGATGGCCTGTCTCTGATAGTCGTAGAGCCGGCCTGTGGGCTGCCTCAGCAGGCCGCCGTTGCCGCCAAGGCACCAGTGGGCGTATTTGTCCGCAAAAGCGACGAGTATTCCCGTCTCGGGGTAGTTGACGTTCGCGAATGCCGCGCCGCCGGTCACGTTCTTGGCCGCCATCCAGTGGTATTTGAGCGCCTCGTCGATATCGCCTCTGCGCAGGGCGTTGAACAACTTGACGTTGCGCTGGTCCTCGGGTGTCTGGCTGGAATAGAAGGGACCCGCTCCGGCCCACTGCTGGCCGTAGTTGGGTATCGTGGTGAACCAGGAGCTCGGCATCGGGTCGGCAACGAGGATCTGCTCCCCGACCAGGTGGAAGCACTCGATGACGTAGGTGAGCGAAGCGCCTCCCTGGATCTTCATCGCCACGACGTTCGGGATATCGGCTATGCGGGGGAGGATCTCCATCGGCCAGCCGCTCGGATCCCAGCGCTTGACTTTGAGCCTGCCGGGGTAGAACACCAGAGCGAGGTTCGTGTTGTCGCACATGTATTTGTAGTTCCTGTAGAGCTCCTCGACGGACTCGGGATCATACATGATCGGATGGCCGAGCATCGCCATGGTGCCGCCCGTCTTCTCGTGGTGCTGCATGATGTCGATATTCTGCTCGACTGTATCCATCAGCGTGGAGATCGAGGTGTGCACGCGCCCGGCGACCTCGTCGTTGACGATGCTGACGAACCTCTTGCGCTCCTCTTGGGTCATGCCGGTGCCCTCGGGCGCGATGAGTATGGAGACCATGCCGTTGGCTATGATGTGGTTGACGTCCCACCTGATGCCGTCCTCATCGAGCTCCGACAGGTCCGGAGTGAAGGACGGGAATATCGGCGCCTCCAGCCCGATGAAGTTCTCCTTTGCCCACTGCTTCGCTTCCGATTTGGTGAATGGTAGAGCCATGATGTGTACCTCCTTATATTAACTAAAAATATGAACGTACTTTTTGGCGGTGTGCTACGCTGTCGCCCTGTTTTTGAGCACTTTTCTCTTTATTTTTCCGTCGGGCGTCTTGGGCAGGGCGTCGATGAACTCCAGCTCCCTGGGGTACTCGTGCTTGCTCAGCTTATCCTTGACAAATTCCTGTATGTCTTTCTTCAGCTCCTCGGACGGTGTGTAGCCCTCCTCGAGGACGACGTAGGCCTTGACGAGCTCGCCGCGCTGCTTGTCGGGCACTCCGACGACGGCGCTCTCCAGGACCGCGGGGTGCTTCATAAGGGTCTGCTCGACCTCGATCGGGCCTATCGTATATCCGGACGAGATGATGACGTCGTCCACGCGCCCCACGTACCAGAAGTACCCGTCCTCGTCCATGTACGCTTCGTCCGCTATCATTTCGAGCTTATCCTTCTTGACGAGGGCGACCTGCCCTATCTGTCCCTGGGGCAGCTCGTTGCCGTTTTCGTCGACGATGATGACCTTCAGGCCTCCCACCATCGGCTTGCCCACGCTGCCGGGCTTCACGACCCAGTCGTCGAATCCGCCGTAATCGAGGGCGATCGGGCCGACCTCCGTCGTGCCGAACTGCGTGTAGGCGTCGAGGCCCCAGACCCTCTTTATCTCGTCGATGAGATCCTTCGACATCTTCTCGCCCGAATATGTCAGGAACCTCAGCTTCAGGTTATATTTGTCCGCTTTTCCCGTGGCGAGCATCAGCCGGAAGTGGGAGGAGATGCCGGCGATATTCGTGACCTCGAACTCCTCGAGCGCTTCGAGGCAGATCTCGGGGTCAAATTTGCCGGAGATCGTCTGCGCCGCTTTTCCGAAGATCATCGGGCTTATCGTGCCGTACCAGATACCGTGGCCCCATCCGGGCGACGAGCAGCAGAAATAGCTGTCGTCCGGCTTCAGCGCTCCCGCGAACTTGATGACGACCGCCGCAACGGAGATCGCGCCGTGGGTGTACCGTATCGGCTTCGGGGACCCGGTGGTCCCGCTCGAGAACTGGATCATGCACAGGTCCTTCGACGAAGTCGTCGGGGTGAAGTCTTCGCTCTCGCCCTCGAGCAGCCCGACTATGTCCTCAACGAATATGTACTTCAGATTCAGCTTTTTTGCAAGATCCTGATTTACGAGGTCCACTTTGTCCCTTGTCGTGATTATCGTGCTGACCCCGGCGTTCTCGAGGCGGAAATTGATCGCCTCGGGTCCGAACAGCGGGAAACAGGGGATGAGCACCGAGCCGCTCTTGTATACGCCGAACATCGTCACGTAAAACGCCAGCGACGGGAACAGCAGCACGGCCACCCTGTCGCCCGTATTCACGCCGTTGCGCTTGAGCATGTTGGCGAATTTCGACGTCAGGCTCGACATCTGGCCGAACGTGTAGCTCTCCGTGTGCCTGTCGTCAAACTTTATCCTGATCGCCAGCTCGTCCGCCGGGTGGCGGTCAACGCACTCGTGCGTGATATTGAAATTCTCTTTTGTTCCGTCAAAGACTTCCCAGCGCTCTTTCCACTGAAAGTGCTCCACGGCGTCCTTGTACGTCTTGTAGTTCAGCGCTTTCCACTGTTTCCTTTCTTCCATGGGTATTGACATCTCTATCTTCTCCTTCCTTCCACCGGCCATGTGTTCTTTTCTTTTGAAGGCAGGCATATCTCAGCCTCGCCCGGCATTACTTCCGCCCCGCGCTGGTTCACCGCGCTCGTTTTGACCCTTACGCAGTATTCTCCGTTTTCGTCCACATACTTCTCGGTCACCTTCCCCGTGATGCGTATCACGTCGGAGAGGAAGACGAAGTTGCGGTACTCGGCGTAGCACCTCTTGAGCCAGCCCTCGTCGCCTGTCCAGTTAGTCAGCATCTGCACGAGCCAGCAATGGCGCTGTATCCCGATATCGTAGGGGTACGGCAGCCCCATCGCCCTGGCGCCGTCTATGCTGTAGTGCACGGCGAATATCGGCTCCCAGGCGCTGGTCGCCGGGTCGCGGAAAAACCAGGCCGGTTTTTTCTCCTGCTGCATCAGAGTCTCCTCGTGGGCAGTCAGGCGCGCGGGAGCGAGCCCCGCCACTACAGCCGCGACCATGTCTGTCAGCCCTATCGGCCCCTTCATGAGCTCGGGCAGCTCCTCGCCGACCTCGACATCCTCCCAGAAACGGGTCTCGCTGCCTCTGACGGCGGTGCGGGCGGCTTCGAGCGTCCGCTCTTCAAGCTCCCGCAGCTCATCCTGCGTCCATGGGTGCGGGAGCTCGATGGACTGGTACTTGCCCTTCTCCCGGCTCTTTTTCCTCTCGGCGCGGATTATCAGCTTCTTTACCTTCGCGACCTCGACGCCGCTCTGGTTGAAATACTTGTCCTCAAAGTAATCGAATATCGTTTTTCCGGCGAATTTGCTCTCTTTCGGGCCCTCGAAGCCCAGATACGTCTCCTCGGGCGTTATCCTGTCGCCCGTCTTGATCGGCTTGTAGAACATCATGTCGCTGGCCGAGTGGAAGCCCGCGAGCCCTCTCCACCCGAACTGGACCCCCGCGAGTATACTGAAGATAAAAGACGGAGGCGCGATCAGCGAACCGTACCTCGTCCCGGCCGCGTAATCGCTGTCGCGGAACAGCGGGTTCGTCTCGCCTATCCCGTTTGCAAACTTGCGTATGTTGTCGCTTGTGGCGTACTCGTTGAATACCGAGTTCTTTACTCTCAGCTTCAGACCTTTCTTCGATTCCATCTCGGCCATCAGCTCGGGCGTTATCGTGCCCTCCGCCATAGCCGCTCTCTTCTCTTCCATTCAATCACCTCTGCCGCTTGTCTAATGCTTAACGAGCGTTTATTAATAATATACACGCGCCGCACATTGTTGTCAATATTAAGTGACTATATTTATCCGTCCGGGCTGTCTATGACCGCTATATGGTGTGAGTAGGCGTTTAATAACCGCAGCAGCTCTCCCTCGCGGCGGTACTCCGCCCAGTAGGTGGCGGAGCCCTCCCGCAGCATGCAGGTGTACGTGTCCCTCTCCTCGTCATAGAAACGGCTGCCGGTCTCCTCGGCGCGCTCTATCGCCCTCTCGAGCTGCCCCAGCAGGATATACTGCCCGTCAAGCTTTTTAATCAGGGCGTCGTCCGCGACGACCCGCGCCGCGCCGCCCGTTTCCCCGCTCTCCCCGCGGAGCCTTCGGGCGAGTGCGAGCCTGTTCTCCCTCTGGCCGTCCAGGGTCGGGGCCGGCCGCTGGTCCTTCTGCGGGAACAGGAGCTCCAAAATGTGCGACGTGCTCTTGCCGCAGCGCAAAAAAGTGTCCCTGCAGTTTACGCAGTACGCGGCGTACTCCGCCCCGCTCCGCTCAGCGCGGCGGCGCGCAACTGCGTTCAAAAGCTCCGGGTCGGCGTAGGATATCAGGCCTCCGTAGCCGCAGCAGCCCCCCTTTTCGGGCATCTCCTCAAGCTCCGCCCCCGCCCCGCGCAGCAGGGCGCGGACGCTGCTCTGCAGGGCCGTGTCTCCCGACGCGCTGCAGGGGTCGAATACGGAGAACGTCCTCCCTGAAAGGTCCTCCGCGCCTTCCGGCAGTCCGAGCCTCTCCATGAGATTCCAGAGCATGGTCCGGGGGATATCCGGCGCGTACTCTCTGAGCTGCTTTTCGCAGGACGGGCAGGCAAGGATGACCTCCGGCCTGCCGAGCTCCTCCCACCTCGAGCGGAACAGCCGGGCGGCGTCCGCGCGGAGGTCCTCCCTGCCTGCCCAGTAGGCGGGCGCGCCGCAGCAGCCCAGCGTTATCGCCACGCTGCCGCCCAGCTTCGCGTTCAGGTAGCGGTACGCCGCCTCCGTCTCGTCCGGCAGAAAAGCCCCGAGGCGGCAGCCGGGGAAGAACATATATCCGCTGCCCCGCTCCCCCGGGAGGGTTAGGGAGGCTTCGGAATTCGAAAAGAGCATGTCGTTTAAGAAGAATTCGTGAAAAGCCGGGGGCAGTTTTCCCTTTTCGTACAGTATACGGCGCGCGCTCAGATAGACCTCGCCCATATCGACCCGCTCCGGGCACACGGAGCCGCACAGGCCGCAAAGGTTGCAGGAGTAGATCCTGCGCTTTGATACGAGCTCCGTCAGCTTCTCCACAGGGCCCAGGCTCTGGGCGACCTCGTTTATATATCTTTTCGGGTACGACCTGCCCTTGCTCAGGAGCTCGCAGGCCTTCACGCAGCGCAGGCAGCGGCACCCGGCGCACCTGCCTGCCTCGGAGCGCGCTTCCTCCTTTGAATACGCGCCGCCCCGGGACGGCCTTACGGCGCTTTTCGGCTCTAGGCCCGAAAGATCCGGCTTCAGGGCGGATACATTGCGCCCGCTCTCCGCGATCAGGCGCCCGCTCATGCCCCGCAGGTATCTGTCGGCGAGCAGCGCCGCCTTTTTGCCCTCGGCTATCGCTGTGGGGGCGTCCATGCCGCCCTCGCGCGCCGGGATTATAACTCCGTTATCAATAGTATGTGTATCCTGCTCTCCTGAGCTCCCGGCTGTCGCAGCCGCCGACCCGTGGCTGCCCGTTGCGAGTATCACGGCGCCGCCGGGGAGGTCCGGAAGCGAGAGTATCTCCTCGCCGCAGCGCAGAGTGACCCCCCGCGCCGCGGCGGCGTTATTCAGTTCTTTTTCAAGTATATCGCGGGGCAGCACGGCCTCGTCCGTCTCCCACAGCCTGCCGCCCGGCCTGCCTTGTTTTTCATAGACGGTGACGTTATACCCGGCGGCAGCGAGCTGCAGAGCGGCCGTCAGGCCGGCAAGGCCCGCCCCGACGACCGCTACGGGGGCCTCCTTCCTGCTCACGGCGTAAACGGGGGGCTTTTTGTCCGTCGCGTAGTCGCACACGGCCCTCTCGAGCAGCGGCAGCTCTATGCCGCCGCAGATCCCGCCCAGGACGCACGCGTCCCGGCAGGGCGCGCCGCAAAGGCGCGAGAGCAGTTCGGGGAAGACTCCCTCTTTTTTAAAAAGGCGGTATGCCGAGTTCCATTTGCCGGACGCGATATACTTTAAAAACGTACGAACGTCGATGTTAAGAGGGCATGCGGCGCTGCAGGCCGGGCTGTCCTCTTCAAAACAGCGCCGCCCCAGGGCAAGTATCGCGTCAACGTCCACGTGCAGCCTCCTTCGCGCCGTTGCAGGGAACCTATACCGGGTTCTCCTTCAGATACTCCATCCTCTCCTGCCAGTCGCAGCCGAGATACCAGGGCGCGGCGGGCTCGCGGTTCCCTTCAGGGTCGCGCAGCGCCGCGAGCACTTTGTCAGGCGTCGCGGGCAGGTCGCGTATGCGCGCGCCGCAGGCCGAGCGGATGGCGCTTATGACCGCGGAGTGGGGGCCGGACTGGAACGACTCGGCGCACCCGGATGACCCGTGGGGGCCGCCCTCGCGGTAGCTGTCCATAAATTCTATCTCTATGTCGTCGGGTATGCTGTCGATGAACGGGAACCCCGCGCCGAGCAGCGTGGCATGCTTTTTGAGGTCCTGATAGTCCTCGGAGAGCGCCGTGCCGATGCCGTGCATGATGCCGCTGTAGGCCTGGCCCTCCACGGCCTGGCGCGAGCCGACCCGGCCCACGTCGGAGATGCAGGTGAACCTGTCGACTTTAACTTTCCCCGCAGCGATCTCCACGGTGACCTCGGCCATCATCACGGCGTAGGCGTACATGACGCAGTCCCTGCCGTAGCCCGTGTTCGGGTCCACGGTCGAGATGCCGGGCATGCCGGCCGAGGAATAGAGGCCCGTGTACTGTACGGGGATGCCCTCCGCCACCATCTCGTCGTACGTGCGGTAGGTGCCGTCCGGCTTGCGCATGGCGTCGAGCAGTTTTTTCGCGGCGTCCAGCGTGGCCTGGCCGTTAATGAAGTGGGAGCGGCTCCCGGCTGCGGGCCCGGAGTTCGGGCAGGTCTTCGTGTCGTTCTGCACGAGCCTGATCTGTTCGGGCCTCAGGCCAAGGGGGCGGAGCGCCTCATACGTGTGTATCAGCGTGCCCACGTCGGCGCCCTGTCCCATGTCCTCCCAGCTGTTGAAATGGGTCACCGTCCCGTCCGGGTTCAGCTCGAGGCGGACCTCGCTCCGGTCGTTCGCGCCCGCCGAGGCCTTGAACAGGCTGCAGCAGACCCCGACCCCTTTTTTGTGGGTATCTGTCGAATCCCGCTTCGCGCGCTCAAGGGCCGCCCTGTATTTCGGGCGCAGCCTCTCGAGCATCCCGGGGATCGGGTAGCTGTCCATACCGCAGCCGTTCGCGAGCAGCTGGCCGGGCCTCAGGGCGTTTATATACCTGAATTCGAGGGGGTCGATGCCGGCGGCCTCCGCCAGGGAGTCCATCATCTGCTCCGTAGCGAAGTTTATCTGCACGACGCCGTAGCTGCGGTAGGCCGTCTGGAAGGCGTGGTTCGTGAACACCGCCTTGGCCAGGCCCTTCACGTTCGGTATATAGTAGGGGCAGCCCATGAACGTGGGCACCTTGTCGATGAGGCTCGACACGAGGAACGGGTAGGGGCCCACGTCGAAGGCTATCTCGTACTCGAGGGCCCGCAGGCGGCCCGAGCCGTCCGCGCCCATGCGTATATTCGTGTACGAGGGGGCGCGCTTGCCCGAGAAGTGCTGATGCTCCTCGTAAGAGAGCGTCATAGCGCAGCACTTGCCCGTCGCGAGGGCGGCCACCGCAAGAAGGGCGGGGTAAGCGGGCGACATCGTGTATCCGAAGCTCCCCCCCGCCGGGTTGTCGATAACGCGTATCTTGTCCTGCGGCAGGCCTATACCGTCGGCGATAGCGCTCTTTACCATATAAATAAACTGCGATTTATAATGTATAGTCAGGCAGCCGTCCTCGTCCACGTATGCCATAGCGCACTCAGGCTCGATTGTGAGGTGGGGCTCGCGCTGCGTGCGGTAACTGTCGCGCAGGACGATCTCTGCCTCGCCCATAGGCTCCCCGGTGTCCTCTCCGAAGAACACGGGCTGTTCGTAGAATACGTTAGGTATACCGGGCTGGATCTGCACCGCCCCGTCGGCCGCGGCGTCCGGGAGGTCGAGATACTCGGGCAGCCTCTCGCAGTGCACCACGACGGCTTTCGCCGCCGCGCGCGCCTGTTCGCGGGTGTCGGCGGCGACTAGGGCGCACACGTCGCCGTACCTGAAGACCTTTGTCTCGGCGAGGATCGGCTGCTCGTTTCCGACTGCCAGGCTGCGCGCTTTGCCGACCGGCACCATCAGGCGGTTGTTCCCTTTGACGTCGGCGCTCGTGATTATCTTTTTCACGCCCGGCATCTTCTCCGCCTCGCTCGTATCGATCCCGGTTATGATCCCGTGGCTGATGCCCGCGAACACCGGCGCGAGGTGCAGCGCCCCCGCGGGCAGCTTCTCGTTTATATCGTCGCCGTAGTCGCAGGCGCCCGTCACCTTGGCGAGGGCGTTCGGGCGCGGAAAATACGTCCCGTATATCTTCCCGTCCTCCGGCATTTTAAACTTCAGGCTCTCCTCGCTCTCTTCGCCGCGCAGCACGGCGGCCGCCGCCATCACGGCGTCGACTATCGGCTTGTACCCCGTGCAGCGGCATGCGTTGCGGTGCCTGCGGAACCACTCCCGCACCTGCTCCCGCGTCGGGCTCGGGTTGCTGTCAAGCAGCCCCTTGGCGGACATTATGAAGCCGGGGGAGCAGAAACCGCACTGCACGCCGCCGAGCGCGATCCACGCGAGCTGCAGCGGGTGCGGCTTTTCGGCCGTGCCCAGCCCCTCCACGGTCCCGATCTTTGAGTATTCCGGAACGGTCTTCATTTTTCTGACGCAGGACCTGACAGGTACACCGTCGAGCAGGACGGTGCAGGAACCGCACTGCCCCGTACCGCAGCCTATCTTGACGCTCGTAAGCCCGATGCGGCGCAGCACTCCCGCCAGAGTGTCCTTTTCGGGGTCGACCACGAGGATCCTGTCGACACCGTTTATGTTCAAGATCATCTTTCTCATACGCTCAGTTCCTTTTCCCGATAGACCGGCGCTATATCACGCCTTTTTGTGTAAGGGCGTCCAGATAATCCTCGGGCAAGCCCAGAAGATCGTGATATATCTCGGTGTTGTGCTCCCCGAGCAGGGGCGCCGACTTGGCCGGCACCGTACCCTCCATCTTCATCGGGTGGTACGGCATGAATACGCTGCCCCTCTGGGGATGATGGATCTCGGTTATGATGCCGCGTTTTCTGAGGTACGGGTCGTTCGTTATGTCCTCAGTGTTGAGGTTTGCCCCGGCTGGGATGCCCTCTTTGCACAGCTCCTCCATCGCCTCGATCTTCGTCCTCTGCCTCGTCCACGCGCTGATTATCTCGTCCAGCTCGTCCTTGTACAGGTACCTGGACTGGGGCGTTGCAAAGCGCGGGTCCTCGAGTATGTCGGGGCGGCCTATCTTCTTCATCAGCAGCTCAAACTGCTTGCTGCCCGGCGATCTGGCAGTATATATGTGCACGTAGTCGTCCTTGCCGCCCGGCTTGCAGGGGTACATGTTGGCGGGCGCGACGTTCTCTAAGGGCATGTCGTTCCCGACGCGCGAGGCGGGCTTGCCGTTTCGCAGCTGCTGCTCCCACACTCCGCGGATGAACGCTATGACGGTATCCTGCATCGCCACCTCTATGCGCTGGCCGACGCCCGTTTTCTTGCGCCTGTAGAGGGCAGCCGTGATGGCGAGCGCCATCATATATCCCGCGCCGCTGTCGGCGAGGTCCACGCCGGGCTGCAGCGGCGGTCCGTCGGGGTAGCCGTTTATGCTCGTGGAGCCCCCCGTGGCCTGAGCGATCGGGTCAAAGGCGGGGAAATCCGCCCACGGCCCGTCGAGGCCGAAGCCCTTTATCTGGGCGTATATGATCTGCGGGCACCGCTCGTGCACAGTGTCGTAGTCGAAGCCGAGGCGGTCTATCGCGCCGGGGGCCATGTTCTCTATGAACACGTCGGCGCATTCGAGCAGCTTCCAGAGGATCTCCTTCCCCTCGGGCGTCTTTACGTTCAGCGTTACGGATTTCTTGTTGGCGTTGCACGTAATGAAACTGTAGCTGTCGATGCCCGGCTCGAGATTCGAGTACCGGTTCAGCTCACCCGTCTTCGGCCTCTCCACCTTTATGACTTCCGCCCCCAGCCAGGCAAGCGTCATGGTGCACACCGTGCCTGACTGAAACTGCGTGATATCAATGATCCTTACACCTTCCAGCGCTCCTTCAGTCATCTGCATTACCTCCGTACAAAAATTCGGGCCGTCACGGCTGCGGGCGCCGTGCCGCCGCGGCCTTTTCTGCCTTGCGCTCAAGCGGCCGCCTGTGCTCACGGGATGCCCCTACCCGACCTCCGGGACCGGGTGCGCACGGCTGCCGCCGCCCGCTCAACCCGCAACTTAACGACCGTTAACTACCCATAGTCTATCATCGAACCCCCCCTGTGTCAATACGAAAAGCCCCTAGTCCATGGGGGACACTCACGTAAGACACGCAAAAGAAACGCACCCTGCTCTGTAACGAGCGGGTGCTGTTCATCGGCAACATTTACGCCGAAATCGTGTATTGGGTTTTTAAATCGTTGTGCCAGCTGAACTTGATATACCCGTCCTTCTGCAGACGGCCCACTACGATTCCCGGGTCTATCCCGATCTGATCGGCGAATCTGACGATATCGGCCTCACCAAAGCTGTTTCCAGCCGCAAATTTTGCAAATAGCTCAGAGGGAATGAGCGTTTCTTTCGCAAACTCATCCGCTTTTTGCTCGTCTTCTTCCGTAGTGCCATTCTGATTAAGATGGCCGAGCAGGATATGTCCCATCTCATGGAACAAACTGAACCAGAATCTGTCCGCATCCTTTCCCCGCACAGTCAAGCCGACAACGATCTTATTCTTGTCATAAAACGTGGCTCCGTGCAAAAACGATCCGCCGATGTGAGGCAAAAAAACGATTGCGATACCGCAGTCAGCTAATGTTCCAGCAAGCGCCGAACAAAACGCACTTGGGTCCATTGTGGTCATCTTTCTGATTTGAGGCAGGTACTCAGTCAGCTTCTCAAGGTTAATGGGCGACACCGCGATGTCGCGAGCTTCGAGTTTGGCCTTCTGAGCCCAGGCAATCAACGCATAGTCGGCTTTCTCTGTGACCGCCAGTCTTCTGCAGGCGATTTTCGGAAGCAATTTTCTATCTGACAACCGGCTGAGTTCCACTACTTCAAAAAACTTTCTCATCTCTATGACCTTTTCATTTATCTGCCTCGCCGCGGGAACCCACCCGTTGTCGGCCATCTCTTTGTACGGAAGTTTTTTTACGATCTGTGCATCGGCATCCATTGAGTTCTCTGCCTCAGCCTTTGCAAGTTTATCTCTGTATATTGCTTCAAGATTGTTCCAGAACCTTGCGGGCAGTCCTAGAACCATCTCAAGCCTATTTGCCACATCAGTTGTTAACTGGACCTCGCCGTTGATTAAGCGGCTGATATGCTTTTCCGACATACCCATGCGGGAAGCAAACTCTTTCTGGCTCATGCTGCGGTACTCAAGCTGCTCTTTTATTGTGGCACCGGGCGGAACTGCTATATAACTTCGGCTCCTAGTCACGGTATTTGCTCCTTTCATACATGGTTAACGATTTAATGATAGTCAACTATTTCAATAATATTCACGATTTGAATCTCATTCCCTCTCTTCTCAAAGACCAGCCGATAGGGATGGATCAAGTCTACCGCATACTGGTTTTTCCGATTCATTCGGAGGGGGTGACATCGCCCGACATTGAACCGGATCATTTGTTCGACCGTGTCGGCAGAGCGGAGCTGGTCGATTCGCATACTGATCTTCTCGGCCATTTCCGGGCCGTATTTTCTTGTCGCGGCGGAAGCGTCGGTACACACTTTTTCGATGGTTCTACTTGAGTATTCTATCTCCAACGATCCGCTCCTCCTCAACCATTTATTTACCTCATAGGTTAATTTGATTATAGCAGCGTCTTTCACATATGTCAATAAATAATTCACCTATGAGGTAAATCAGACAACATTGGCGATAACACGAGCGAACCTGATAATAAGGCTTTGATGACGCTACTCTTGTAATAACCGGGGCCTTGTGGGACAATATATACGCAGATCCCCGGCCCGGGACTGAGCGAATGCGCGGGCGGAACGGATCGCCGGGGCGGCTTTACCGAATGAAGTGAAAAGAGGTGCCAGTATGAAAAAAATCGCGGCTGTCATATCGGCGGCGGTCTGCCTTGCGGTCCTCGCCGCCTGCGGCGCTCCCCCGCCCGAAAACACGGTTCCCCCCTCCCCGACCGCAACCCCCTCGGCGCCGGTCGTGTCGGAGTCCCCCACGGGCGCGCCCGGCAGCGCGACGCCCGGACCGGGTGAGAGCGTACCCCCCTCCCCGTCCGGATCACCGGGAACGGAGGGCGGCCCCCTCATGCAGGCGCTCATGAAGGATGACCTCGCTGCCGACAGGGAGCTCGTAGGGCTGTTTCTCGACTACTACACGGAGCACCATTTCGAGCTGCGGTTCCTGCCGCAATTCAGGGACGCCGCGTCCCTGAGCCGGGACGACCTCTCGTTTTACGTATTCAATATGGCCATCGAGAATACGACCGATTACCGCGGCTACGTCACAAAAGAGGAGTTCGAGACTACGCTCAGGCGTTATCTGGGCGACATCGAATACGAGCACGGGGACTCGGAGTATATGACGTTCGACGGGGAGAAGTACGTGCCCGTCGGGTGGGACTACATGGGTGCCGAGTTCTTCAGGCTGACCCGGATATCCAGAGCGGGCGACACATTCACGGCCTCCTTCGATATCGTCTCGTTCTACGAGCTCGACTTCATGGACAGCTATGAGGACGTTTCTCCCAACATGAGGGCCGTCATGGATGAGCTGGGGATCATGGAGATGCCGGAGAATCCCCGGACGGCCATCAAAGCGATAAAGGCGATGCTGCTGCGCGACGATTACGACGAGGTCTTCACAAACGGCGGACGCATCACCGTCACGTTCAGGCTCGTCAGGGGGCAGGACAACCTGTTCATATATACGTCCTGCGAAAGGGAGTACCCCCCTGAGTACGGGGAACCCTGACCCGGGCGCGTAAAACACAAAAAACCGGGCGGCCTCCGGGCTGCCCGGACTTTTAGCGTGTCATATAATAACGCTCATTTTCATGGACAGGGAAAGAACTCGTCTCTGCGGCATATAGCCTTCCTCTTTGAGGGGAAGGTGTGCGGCGAAGCCGACCGGATGAGGTGTTAATCCATCAGTGCCGCCTCATCCGCCTCACTGCGCTCAAGCACCTTCTTCTCCGGGAGAAGGCCCGCGTGCGGTATTCTGCTCCACAGCGTATCACCCGCCGGGCGCCTTGTTGCATTCGTCAGAGAAAGACGATATAATTCAGGTGTTCCAGGAGCGCGACCCGATCACTGACGAACGGAAACATGCGTATGTTCGGAATCGAAAACAACAAGATGAAGCGCCGGACCGCCTTCTCGATACAGATGTACAGGCACGATATGCGCAGCCTGCTTATCACCGCGGCTGTGATCGTGTACCTGTGGGCCGATTCGATCAGGTGGTGCGTCAGGCTCGGGGGAGAGTATCTTTTCTGGGCAATTGCGCTCGCCGTGCCGTCGCTCCTAATCGCGGGAGCGTATTTCTATTTTCTTATCAAACCCCACAGCCACCCCGTTTACAGGCAGTATCTGAAATACTTCGAGACGATATCCGAGGGCGCTCTCGCCATCGATATCGCCTTTTACGGAAAGAGCATGGGCTTGTTGAGAGGCAGGACGTTCGTCTCCGGCGGCTGGGCCGTGGAGAAGACTCCGTATTTCTCAAAACTCAGGCCCGCGAAGGACGCCGGTGAAACAGAGCCGGACGGCGAACCGGAATGACCGGGAGGGCAAAGATATGAAGCTGAGTCTGTGGATAGTGCGCGACGAGCTTGGCGAGCTTTGCTCCCGGGCCTGCGTCACCGAGGGCGCGATGACGATAAAAGGCTACAGGATACTCTCGGACGGCGCGGCCGCCGAGCCCGACCTCCTTTATATTTGCCGAGACGTCGGTTTTCTGAGCACCGCCAGAGGCGCGACCCTTCTAATGCACGGGCAGGAGTACCTCGTCGTGGAAGCTGTGCCGTTTGAGAACGTCGTCAACCTCGTCATCTCCATATTCGAGAAGTTCTACTCCTGGGAGCGGCGCATGTGCGAGGCGATGCACGACAACGACGCTTTCCGGACGATAATGGATATCGCCCACGAACATTTCCGCTGCCCCATGTTTTTCGGCCATAAGAACCGCAGGCTGTACGCCGTGACGGACCAGTACACGGACAAAGACGTGTACGAGGGCTGGGACCTCTTCAAAAACGCCATGGCCATGACGAAAGAGAGCTACAACAAGATCTCGGGTTCGGTCAAGGCGGTGGACAGGAGCCGAATATGGGCGGACGTGGATTTTAAAGACAGGCCGGGCTACAAAGTGCGCACGCCGGTGCGAGTGAACATACATCACAAGGGCGAACTGTGGGGTCACTTCGTGCTGTACCGGTACGAGGACGTCGTCAGCCCCGCCGTTTATCAGGTGGCCAAATTCGTCGCCGGCATATACGCGGAGCTTGTCGCGGCTATGAAACACAAGACCGGCACAAGCTTTCTCGAGATAGCCTGGATAGCGGACGCCCTGCGCGGCGTGCAGCTCTCGGCGGCGCAGACGAGCGCGCTGAAGACGTTCCTCTATCTGGAGGACGGGGTGCGCACCGTGATGTACCTGCTCATCCCGAGGACGGATACCTACGACGACACGAAGGAATGGTTCGCCGATTACTTTCAGACATTTCCGAATTTCAGGGCGTTCGTGCTGGGCGACAACATCGTGATTATCGAGTCGCAGCCCGCGGGCAACCCCCTCATCGGCGTCGACCGCATCCGGGCGCTGCTTGTCCGGTCGAAGTACAGGTGCGGCGTGAGCCTGCCGTTTTCGGACATCGAGATGCTGGAGGACGCCTGCAAACAGGCGCGGTACGCCGTCACTCTGTCCCGGGGCGAGGGGGAGATATGCTACTTCCGCGACGTCGCGTTCTGCGCCCTCACCCAGGAGCTGAAGCGTATGCCCCAATGGCGGGCCTGGATCATCCCGGAGCTCACGGAACTGATGGGGTCTGACGAGGGCGGCGAATACTTCAGGACGCTGACCGAGTTCCTTGAAAACAACGGCAACCTCTCCGAGGCCGCAAAAAAGCTGTATATACACAGAAATTCGCTGATATACCGCATCAAAAAGCTCGAGGACCTGCTCGGCATGAGCCTCGACGACACTATGGCGCGGGAGTACCTCACGCTGTGCTGCCACATGCTCCGCGACTGCGCCCCCGCGCCGGAGCCGGAGATAGATCAGGATGACAGATAACACTCGGGCTTAAAATCCGAAACAGAGACATAAAAACCGAGAGCTCATAACCCGGGGCCGTTATGAGCTCTCGGTTTGGTTACGGGGGACAATAAATCCGAGTAAACCGATCCGCAGATCCGCGCGGATACTACATTATATATATTATAGTAGTATGGAAATGCACGGGCGAACTGTCCAAAGGTTACCGGAGGATGCAGGCATCAGCCAGAATACAGGCCGGAATGTTCGTACTATGGTAAAAACCGCCTTTAACTTTGCCTTGACAGCGTATTTACACAATATTATAATACATTTTATTGTTTTGCTAACGAACTAAAGTAAAAAAGATTGAAAGAGGTCAAAACGGATGAG
>Ga0123335_1000804_pt1 | contig 52643 bp, 60 predicted proteins | sample BiotimSIPDNA_2_FD_89707 | JGI IMG/M metagenome (GOLD analysis project Ga0123335, IMG submission 89707) | Anaerobic biogas reactor microbial communites from Washington, USA - Biogas_R2 time_0 SIP DNA | ecosystem: Engineered > Bioreactor > Anaerobic > Unclassified | place: Washington, USA...
CTGGCGTTGGGCTTGCCAAAGAGAATATTTTCCCTTATCGAACCATGGAAGAGAAAAACGTCCTGAAGAACCATGCTGATTGATTCGTGCAGATGGTCAAGATCCCACTCGCGCACGTCAATGCCGTCAATACTGACCGAACCTCTGGTGACATCGTAGAAGCGGGGCAACAAACTGGCCAGGGTGGTTTTTCCAACGCCAGTTGGGCCGACCAGGGCGACGCTGGAACCGGCAGGAATCTCAAGATTGATGTTCTCAAGAACTGGCTCGGCGCCGTTATAACTGAAACTGACATCTTTGAGGAGAATCTCCCCTTTGACATTCGAAGGTCGGGGCGAACTTTTGGATGGATTTGTGATCTCAGGCTTTTGGAGCAGTATATCGGCAACTCGTTCAAAGCCAGCCATGGATTCCTGCACTGCCTCAAAGGCGTTTCCGAGATTGCGCACAGGCTGGTAAAAGCTGTCGAGATAGAGGAAGAAAGCAACCAGTTCGGCAACTGCCAGCGTACCCTGAACAGCCATGCGGCTGCCAAAGAAGATTACCAGCAATTGACCAATCCCAGCGGCAAGGTCAAAAAAGGGTGAATAGGTAGCCATCAGTCTCAGCGCTCTCAGGTTTCGATGAAAAACCTCGTCGATGCTTGAACCAACTCTTTCCAAAGACAATTCTTCGTGGGCGAAGGCTTTGATTTCGCGTATACCCGAGAGATTATCCGCCAGAATCGCGTTCAATTCCCCGACCGCCTTCTGGCGGTGTTTGAAGGCTGGTCTGACAAGTTTTGAATATGCCCGCAGGGTGAAAATAATCAGCGGTATGGGGAGCATGGAAATCAGGGTGAGCTGCCAGTTCATGCCGAAGAGAATAATCAGAACCCCGACCAGGGTAATACCGCTGACCACCACATCTGGAATGGCGTGGGCGATCATACGCTCGAATAAATCGGTATCATTGATCACACGCGACATTAACTGGCCAGTTTGTTTGTCTTCATAATAACGCAGCGACAATTGCTGAAGGTGTTCATAGACATATCGGCGGGCAACAGATACAGTGCCATGACCGGCAATGTGTGAGGCATATGATCTGGCATACTGAAGAACGGCTCTGAGCAAAAACGCGACCAGGGCGATCAGCGAAACCTGATTGACAAAACGGATGGTATCAGCAGAAAGCGCATCCCCTGTCAGCCTCGCGATGATGAGTTTTACCAGCCAGGGAACGAGCAGCTGCACGCCGACCAGCGCCAGCATCGTAAGCGTGGTAATGACGAGTTCTCGGGTATATTTGCGCGAGAGCTTAAACATTAAATGGATGGGCTTCATGCTTTGGGAAACTTCCTGTCTGACTTCGAAATAACTACTGCTGCATTATAGCCTATCCACGGCGCTCGAAATCCCCATGATGTTTTGAAACCTTCGTCTGTCATCCAGAACAGGTCACTGCCACCCTCAATCCATGAGTTAATGAACCCCCATGGCGTATGCCATTTATCACCGCTGTAGTGATCCGGATTGTAAGCCGAAAAGAGCATTGTGTGGCCGCTCAGGTTGTTCATCGCATTATAGTTGAAGCCAGAGCTGCCGCGGAAAATCCCCGGTGCGCGTTTAGGCAGCCAATAAACCGTTACCAGAGCGGCGAGATCGTCGTCATGCGGCAAGTTACGCAAGATCTCGGGAGAGAGGTGAAAGAGGCGCGCTGAGAGTGGCAGGCGGTCACGCCTGATCAGATAATTAAGCAGGCCAACCTGCATATGGGGGAAGATTCCTCCTCCTGGATACAGTCGGTAGAAACGAGCCTGCCACCAGAGCCGATCAGCCAATTTGATTAAGTCAGCTGGCACGTAACAGGTATCCGTAAGCAAGCGGATCGCTGACGAGATCGCATGCAGGGCACAATCATTGCCTTGTTGCAGAGTTTGAAAGCTGGCAAGTTCCGCCTCTGAAAATGATTTAATCATGGCTTTTTTCATTGTGTTAATTGTACCTGCCCAGTCGAATCAGGACAATCACATCTTATTTTTCAGGCAAACAAGTCGTTATGCCTGGGTCGAAGCCCTGCGGGGAGAGGCTTGTTTTCGCCTTTTCTTAAGTAAGTGTTAAAGATGGCCAAGGCTATCAAACATACCCAAACACCCTCTATCAGTCGAATTTCACCCGACCGGCTTTCTCGACACGCAGGTTAGGTGGAGCAATCAGAGACATTGGCTGACCCTCATCTCTCGGAGGAGCGCAACCCAACACATCCTGGGCAACGCGAATTCAGCAAGCGCGCCCAAACATCCTCTTCAATCTCGCTGCGCTCCAGCCCGCTTCCTCAAAGAGAAAAAATTGGGCGTCCTGTGATTTCCCCACCCCGCCCCCAGTCCAGCGAGCGTAGCGAGCTGGACGAACAGGGGCGGGGTCGTGCCGGCCGCGCCCGGCACTGGGGAAATCATGGTCGGAGGCGAGGCGAAGCCGAGCACTCCGAAGCCCAAGCGGGGTGTGGCGCGGGGTTGCCGGCTTTTGGAGCGACCCCCATGGGAGCGAAACGGCAAGCCCGCAAGGGGGAGCCCCCCGGTCGGGGGGCGGGGAGCGAGGCGGGGGGCGTAGAGGTTATGAGGGCTTTGCCCGAATAACCGGAATCATTGAGCTGAAAGCTCAATACCTTTTTATCTTTTATCTTTTCTGGATATAGCCGGCTGGAGGTGAGCGAGGCATACGGCTTTTTTTGCCGTTGCCGGCGAAACCCAGCCGGCGATTGGTAATGTGGTCTGGTCAGCTGGATTGTCTTTATCTTTTTGCGGTTGGCGAGGGCTGGAGCGTAGCACACCCCCGAGCTTGTCGAGGGGGAGCGAAGCGCAAGCCCGAAGCGAGCGCATTTGTTTTTATTTTTTTTGTGCTATTTTTGTTCTTTTTCGCCTGCGAGTGAACGAGCACTAACGAAGTTAGGCGAGTGAAACGAGTGGCAAGGTAGCCCCATAGCCCCCCCAAGTCCCCCCAACAGCAAAGTTCATAATGGGGGTGCGGGGGGTTGTAGGGGGGGTTGGGGGGAATGGGGGGAGGGGGCTATCCCGCCGGCGTGAAGCAACCGGAGCGATGAGCCCGGAGTTGTAGGCTGTTTTGCCGGAACGAAGGGCGATGTTTTCGCGGAGGTTGTAGCCGGCCTGTTTTTCAAGCTGGCATACAGCCGGCTGGCAGGGTGCGAATGTAGCCGGCAGAGCTTGGTATCAACAAAATAACCCCAAAAGCTGGGGTTATTTTGTACCTCTGATAGACAACCACTCAACCTTGAAGAGGGAATCTGATTGAATTATACACGGAAATGATGACAAAATAGAACAGCAGTTCTATAATATGGGATGGCTTTTTATTTCCTTTTTATGGTTGAAGTATTTCCGAATGAGGAAAGCTCAACGAGTAAAAAGGGGTCTTGTGTTTAGTAATGAAAGGATTGGTATGGGTGGTTCTCATTTGATTGAGTTCGAGGGGGAAGAGATACAGAGGTTGGATTGTGAGCAGACTTTAGGCAGGCTAAGAGATTTGTATAAGATGATGTCTGACGCGAATAATTTGAGAAGTCTGGATAATAAGCCGGCTAAATTTAATTTGAATTTTCTGATGGCTGATGTGTTGGAATGTGTGAATTTGTTGTCTTTCAATCATTTATCAAAGGTGATTGGGATTGCGAACGCAGGGAAGATTTGGCAGGATGTCAAGAACGAAAAGAAGTAATGGAAGGATCATTGAGTTCAGACGGTATTATGCTGTGTGGCTGGCGGTGATAAGGGGAGGCAAGCGAAGAGAGATTGGTCGGATAATGGGGGTGACTGAACGGACGGTAGGGAATTATTTCAATTATCTGAAAGCCGAATATCATCAAAAATCTGTTTTGTTGATTTACATTGATTTATTTTACAAAGGAATGATGAATGATTATCAAAACGCAATTGGTAGAGAACAAGAGTATTATGAAGAGAGCGTAAAGAGGTTGGTGCATGATAATAGGAAGAGACGCCGACAACATCAAAGCCTTTTACGAATTGAGTAAGGCGCAATGGAATGAGGTTCAGAAGATTTTATATGAAGTTGATTATTGGATGTGGCAATTGATTGATGATAAACGTGGTGTGACTTATTGGCTGGTGAGGCAAGGTTGTTTGAAGGATGAGACCAGCGAGAAGGAAACACAAAACGGGTAGGGGGTTGGGGAAGGGCGTAGCATGCGGGAGGCGGTGCGAAGCGACGCCGATAGCATGCGTGAGCCTTGCCCCATTCCAATATTTATTATTTTTCTCATTCTCATCTTTCACTTCATCTCTTTAATTACCCTCCAGCCCGCTTCCTCAAAGAGAAAACCTGATATCAAACTAAAAGACACGCATTTTGTTTGGCTAAAGTCGCTCATTTAGATGCGATTGCCCCGCAGACACTTCAATTAATATTGGGATGAATAGCTGTGTAATCTAAATATCATATCAGAATTAAATATGAGAGGCTGGAAAATTCACCATACAAAGAGCAATTTTCTTTGAGCATTGCATATGCCACGAAGGTTAACCAGAGGCCAGTTCGTACCATTTAGAGGAGCGTTTGGTGCGAATTCTGTTTTTCTGCGACCCCATCCCTGCACATAGATCTTGACGCCATGCCTGAGCACGGCTATGCTTAAAACAGTACGTTAACTTGCTGTGAGGTTCTCCCAAAGCCCGGAAGTCAGGGAATAAAGGCGGAAGCTGGTCAAAGTCCAGCGCTGTACCGCAACTGTAGGTCGCAAGACAAGTCAGGAAGCCTGCCTCACTTAAGCGAAGTCAAGAACCTTCTCGGTATAAGAGGGTCGAAATGGCAGTTTAGCCACCCACTAACCCGTGCTTTACCGAGCCCGGGTTAATTGTTTAACGAGGTGACGATGAAAAAAGTAATTTTAGCAGTTAGTGTCATACTTTCCTTGCTGGCGGCTGCCTGTCAGCCGCTCATGACCCCACCTGCGCAGGTCGAACTGACTATTGAGGCGCCTGCTGAGAGTCCGACCGCGCCCGAAGAAACCGAAGCGGCGACGGAAGTTCAGGTCACGCCAGAACCCAAACTAACCGGGGACGTTTCGTTGACCTCGGAACATGTTTCGGTTGATTATGCCAAAAACTTCTCAATTGAGTATGGCGAAGGGTATAAGCTGTTGACCGTCCTGCAGCCCTGGGCCGGGGCTGAACAGGCTTTTCGCTACGTGCTCATTCCGCGTGGGGCTTCGGTTCCAGATGAGGCTGGGAATGCCATGCCAATTGAAACACCGGTTGAAAGCTTTGTGGCGATGTCCACAACCTATTATCCTTTTCTCGAGTGGATTGACAAGCTGAATACGGTAACAGCCATCGATGACCCCGCGTATGTTTTTAACGCTGATATTCAGTCCAGAGCAGCCTCTGGCGAGATCGCTGTCGTAGGCAGCGGAGCGACCGCAGACATTGAGACTTTGGTTGCGCTGAACCCCGACGTGGTGATGACCAATGCTTATGGATCGGTCTACGATTCCCATCCAAAAATGATTGAAGCTAACTTGCCTGTTGTGATCAATGCTGATTATCTGGAAGAATCACCGCTGGGCAGGGCTGAATGGGGCAAGTTCATCGCCGCTTTTTATGATCAGGAAGATGTCGCGGCGGTTGAATTTGAAAAGGTAGTGTCAGCTTATAACCAAACCAAACAGCTGGCCGAATCAATGGACGAGAGAGTCACAGTGATCGTCAATACTGATTATCAGGGTACCTGGTATGTGCCTGGTGCGCAGAGCTACCCGGCCCATCTGATGAAAGATGCCGGTGCGAATTATGTGTTCGCGGATCAGGAGGGTTCGACCTTGCCGCTCTCTTTTGAAGTGGTGTTCGATAAAGGTAAAGACGCAGATTACTGGATCAATGTTGGTTTTCCTGCTGATAAAGCCAGTTTATTAGGCTTAGACTCACGCTATGCGGAGTTTAAGGCTTTCAAAACAGACCATGTCTATAACAATAACGCCCGATCGAACGCTAATGGCGGGTCGGATTATTTTGAAAGCGGTGTTGCCAGGCCTGATGTTGTCTTGAAAGATCTTGTCAAGGTGTTTTATCCTGATCTGCTGCCTGACTATGAGCTCTATTATTACCAATTGCTGAAATAGCGGATGGAGAAAAAGCCCACCGCCGCAGAACTACTTGGAAACAACCTGCCTCAGCAGCGAGACAGGTTGTCTGCCATTCGCGTCTTTGCTCTTCTGTTGGTTGGGCTCGCGGTATTGTTTGTCGTCAGCATCAGCCTGGGATCGGTGAGGATACCGCTGGCGGATGTCATCAAAATATTATTTGGTCAGCCTGCAGCACGGGACACGTGGACATCTATCGTGTTGAATTTCAGGCTGACTAAGGCGCTTACAGCCATGTTAGTCGGAGCAGCGCTGTCAGTCTCCGGCTTACAGATGCAAACCCTTTTTCGAAATCCGCTGGCGGACCCATTTATTTTAGGTATCAATTCCGGCGCGGCTTTGGGAGTGGCGCTGACGATTCTAACCATCGGGGCGACAGGCGCCTACCTGTTGGCTGGATTGGGCACGTTTGGTGATCTGAGTCTGGCAATAGCCGCCTCGATGGGGGCTGGGTTGGTTTTGGGGATGATCTTATTGGTGGGCAGGCGAATTAAAAACCCAACCACATTGCTTATTTTAGGCCTGATGTTTGGCCACGCTACCGGCGCAGTGGTCAGCCTATTAATCTATTTCAGCATCCCTGAACGTATTCAGGCGTATACCATCTGGTCTTATGGATCTTTCGCCGGTGTCACCTGGAGCCAGATGAGGGTGATGCTGCCGGTAATCCTGTTGGGATTGCTAATCGCCGTCTTTTTGCCAAAATCGCTGAACGCGCTGCTGCTTGGCGAAGAATACGCAAGAACTTTGGGCTTGAATATCGCTCGGACACGCTTTTGGGTCCTGCTGAGCGCTTCAATCTTGGCTGGAACCGCCACGGCTTTCTGCGGACCGATAGGTTTTTTGGGCGTGGCTATCCCGCACGTTTCCAGAAATCTGTTTAAAACCTCAGATCATAAATGGCTGCTGCCGGCGGTGGCGTTATTGGGCGCGGGGGCTGCGCTGGTCGCGGACGCGATCGCCCAGCTGCCTGGTTCCCAATACGTGCTGCCGATTAATGTGATCACTTCTCTGTTTGGGGCGCCTTTTGTCTTGTGGGTGGTGTTTAAGAAAAAGCGGGGTGCGACATCGTTCACGGTCTAAACACTCCGGTGCTTCAAACCAGCGCTCTCGCAATCGGTTTTAAAGAAGGTCGCGATGGTGTTTCAACAATCTCTCAGGGACTGAACCTGCGGCTTAATCCTAACGAATTGGTCTGTTTGGTTGGGCCAAATGGGGTCGGAAAATCAACGCTGCTGCGTACGCTGATCGGGCTGCAGAAACCACTTTCCGGCGAAATCAGACTGCTCGGCCAATCGCTGAAGCAATTCACCGCGACTCAATTGGCGAAAAGTGTCAGTGTTGTGCTGACCAACCCAGTTTCGGCTGGAGCGATGCGCGTTGGAGAATTAGTCGCCTTGGGCAGATATCCATTCACCGGGCTTTTCGACGTGTTGACGCGAAACGACCTGGACGTGGTCGACCAATCGCTGGAGATTGTCGGCGCGATGCCTCTCAAAAACCGTTATATTGATGAACTAAGCGATGGCGAAAAACAGCGTGTGATGGTCGCCAGAGCGCTGGCCCAGGAACCACACCTTTTAGTCCTCGATGAGCCCACAGCGTTTCTGGATCTGCCCGGCAGGGTAAGCATGTTGAGTCTGTTGAAAGAATTAGCCCATAAGCAGAAAAAAGCTGTTTTGACCTCCACACATGATCTCGATCTGGCGCTTCATACCGCCGATCGAATCTGGCTGATGAATAGAAATGGCGAGATCTCAGAGGGTTCCCCTGAAGACCTGGTGTTGAATGGGCAATTTGGCAAGACTTTCAATCAATCGAATGTCACATTCAACGCTAATACAGGCAGCTTTAATTTAGGTCGGCCTCCCCACCGAAGCATTGAACTGCATGCCTCAGGAATTAACCTGATCTGGACGAAAAGGGCGCTGCAAAGAGCCGGCTATGAGGTTCAACCAGCTGGCTCAGGCAATGAATTCATTGTCGAGGTTGACGATAGCACCCGCCCGGTTATCTGGCGTCTTAGATACCACGGCAAGAGCAGCGAACACACTTCGATTTACTCGATGCTGCTCTCTCTCGAGTCTGACATTTAGCCGAGTTTGAACAACTCTCCCGCGAACAGCGCGACAGTTACAACAAAGATCAACACTGTCATGGCGATTGCCAGCGCGTTCGTAAGCGGTTTGTTTTTCCATTTACCCATCACGTGTTTATCGTTGGCAAGAATCAACACCAGAACCAACAGGATGGGGAGCAGGATGCCATTCATTGACTGTGAAAGGATCATCAGCTGGAACAGCGGGACACCAGGGATGAGCACGACCGCCATACTGAGAACGGTGATAATCGCAAACATAGTATAGAAGACAGGCGCTTCTTTGACTGGGCGATTTAAGCCGCGCTCAAAACCAAAGGCCTCACACATCGCATAAGTTGTGGAGAGGGGAAGCACAGAGATAGCAAGCAGGGAAGCGCCCACTAAGCCAATGGAGAAGAGCGTACTGGACCATTGGCCGGCAAGCGGTTCGAGGGCCATAGCGGCTTCGGCTGCTTCCTCGACCACGATGCCACGAAGAAAGAGGGTGCTGGCAGTAGTGATCATAATGAAGGCTGAGATGACATTTCCCCAGGCAGCGCCAAATATGACATCGACTCTGGTATGGTCATACTGGTTCAAATCAATACCTTTGTCAGCGATGGAAGCTTGCAGATAGAAAATACCCCAGGGAGTGATCGTCGTGCCAACAACCGCGAGCATCGCCAGAATATATTCACTATTAAAATGAAAGCGGGGATGGATCGATTCTCTGGCGATAAGTCCCCAATCTGGCTTGTTGATAAACACAGTAATGACGTAGGCAAAAGCAGAAAGGCACAGAAAGAGCAGAACTTTTTCAACGTGTTTGTAGTTGCCCTTCAGAATCAGGGCGCTGATGATGATCGCGGCGAGGGGAACTGTGATGTATTTGCTAATTCCAAAAAGTTCGCCGGCTGCCGCGATACCCGCAAATTGAGCGAAGGTGGTGCCTAAGTTCGCGATCAGCAGGGTCAGCATGGCGAAGGCGGTCATCCTGACGCCGAATTTCTCACGGATAAGGTCTGCGGTGCCTTTGCCAGTCACCGCTCCCATGCGCGCGGCGATCTCCTGAACGACGACCTCGCCGATGGTAATGGCAACCACGATCCACAAGAATGTATAGCCATATTTGGAGCCAATCATCGAGTAAGTGGCGATGCCAGGCGCGTCATTATCAGCGCTGGCGGTAATCAGACCGGGGCCAAGCACGGCGAAGATGATGCCGATCTTGCGCAGCCAAAGGGGAATGTTCTTTTGCTTCATGTCTTGACCTATCTCCCGGAAAATCGCGGAAGTTTCTTTTTCCAGGCGGTGGGCAATACGATGTCAATCGCGTCGTCCACGGTGACAATCCCCAGCATGACATTGCTCTCGGGATCAACAACCGGAATGGCCATGAGGTCGTATTTGGCGACCAGATAGGCGCATTCATCCTGTGGGGTAAGCGGATTGACTTTGATGGCATCTTCGTCAAACCAGTTGGAAAGCGGTTTGTCAAGAGGCGCGGTAACAAGATCGCGCAGGCTGACAACCCCTTTCAGACGCTCCTCGCTATCAAGAATGTAAACATAATACATGAACTCGTCTTCGATGGCATCTTCTGAGGAGCGCAGATATTCGAGTGCCTGCGCGACCGAATATTGGTCCGGCACCCAGGCATATTCGGTGGTCATGATGCCGCCGCTCGAGTCTTCGGGGTAGGCCAACAGCTTGCGGACGTCCTCTTCGTCCTCATCCTCCATCAGGGTGAGCAATTGCTCCGAAGTGGTGTTGTCCATGCTGGCGAGAATGTCGGCTGCCTCGTCCGGATCCATCTCTTCGAGCACGTCGGCCGCTCTTTCAGGGTGCAGGTGGGATAACACCGTCTGTTGCATCTCATTGGAAGCCTCTTCAAGCGTATCCGCCAACTGCTCATCAGAAAAGCCCTGCAACAGCGCTTTGGAGGTGTTATGGTCGAGATTATCGAGGATGGCGGCAATGTCGGCGGGAGGCATCTGGACCAAACGAGATTGGGCAACAGAAAGTCGAAGCGGGTCGTCATGCTCAATTGAGGCAACGAACTCCCATGGGATCACATGGGTTTGATCTTCCTTGTTCACCAATTTGGCGATGCCTCGACCAACTTTTTCAAGTCCGAGACGGCGGAGGAGCCCATTAGTGCTGGCATCGACGCCCGTGAGCAGAAAAATATCACCCTTGCGCCCGATTTGCAGGTCGTTGACGCGCACCAGACGGCGGCCTTCGGTATCGACAATCTGCTGGTCAAGCACACGCTCTTTAAGCTGCAGCTCATGGCCACGCGGTTCATATTTTGGCAGTTTGGTGATATCCGCGTTGAGAGTGATGCTTGGCCACAAAGTAGCGATCGCTCGGGCGTCGATGAGGTGGTTGGGTTCACCTTCGGGAATATTGAGCTCCAGCGCGGAGAGCGGAGGCATGTTTTTCTCAGTTGCATTGACCATGACGTCTTTTAGACGGCCAACAATATGCCCAAAGGCATCCCAAACTTTTTGGTTTAAAAGCTGACTTAAATAGATCATCCCGCACCTCGCTCAACTTAAGGTTATTAGTTTATTTTGGAAGTGAAATTCAGGGGGCGCACCGACCATCCGCACCCTGGCCATGAATGGGTTACATGGCGATCAAAGCGCGAGAATCGGAACGTCCGAAGATACTTGCAGGTCCAGGTTGATCGTCTGGATCCGCAGCGTTTTCGCTTCCGGTTGATGTTAAGTTATCCATCTCATTCATTTTCGTTTCTTAAGTTCAATTATACACCAGTGGCAGGCGCAGATGCCAGTTTGGGGTTGAAATTTCAGAGCAATCGTTTCGAAACCACCCTCTTCAGTTTCGCTGCGCTCTCCAGCTCCCCCGGAGAAGCCTCGTTTAGCTCTCCCAAGTCAAACCCCATACCTGTTTTGTCGGGTTTCATCCGACCTGCATTTTTTCACGTAGGAGGCTGACCCAACGTGCCAACCATGTAACCCTCATTTCGTCCTCCGCGCATAATGGTATACTCACCCCATCTTATGCCCACCAAAACCCGCCTCATCCTGCTCCTTGTCCTCGCCTTTTTGGTCGCCTGCGCGCCCAAATCTACTCCGACCCCCACGCCCACCGACCCCAGCGCGCAGATGGATCTTATCCAGGCGCAAGTCGCCGCCATCCGCGGCCTGCCCGAACCCCCGAGTCTCAGCCGCCAGTCTCTCACGCCCGACGAACTTCAAAAAACCGTCGCAACAGACTTTTTTGCCGATTACACCCCCTCAGACGCGGTCAAAGACGCCAGGAGCCTCTGGCTGCTCGGGCTTCTGCCCAAAGACTTTGACCTGCTTGACTTTTATCACAAGCTTTACGCTGAGCAGATTGCCGGCTTTTACGACGACGAAAAAAAAGCCATGTTCATCGTTCAGGGCGCTGATTTTAATGTCCTCCAACGCACCACCTTCGCTCATGAATACACCCACGCCATTCAGGATTTCAATTTTGATTTCACTGACAAACTGGGTTACACCGACGAAAGCTGCGAAGAAGACTCTGAAAAATGCGCCGCGCTGCAAGCGCTGATTGAGGGGGATGCCACCCTCACCGAATCGCTCTGGTTCTCCGCCCACAACAGTTCCCAGGACATCACCGAACTGCAAAACTACTCCCTCATCTCCCAAAGCCCGGTGTTCGATTCTGCTCCTGCCTTCATGCGCGAGAACCTCACCTTTCCATACTTCCAGGGCGGCGCGTTCGTCAAAAGTCTCCATGCCCAGGGCGGATTCGCGGCCATTGACCGCGCCTTCACCACCCAACCGCCGCTCTCTTCTGAACACATACTGCATCCCTCCCGCTATCCTGATGACCATCCGTTAAAAGTCGAACTGCCCGACCCGCTCAAATCACTCGGCAGCGATTGGCAGATTCAGGAAGATAACGTCATCGGTGAGTGGTTCACCTGGTTGCTGCTCGCCCGCGGCGACCAGTCCGACTCCCGTCTCAATGATACAGTCGCCAGCGCCGCCGCTGAGGGTTGGGGTGGCGATCGTTATCTCATTCTCGAAAACCCGGCCAGCCGCGAATTCGCTCTAATCCTCCGCTATGTCTGGGATACCCCTGCTGACCAACACGAAGCCGCCAATGCTTTCGCCGACTGGCTCATGCTCCGCTTCGGCGAACCCTCATCAGACGCCATCTATAAAGCGCAAGAGCGCTTCGCCGCGCTGCTTCCTGCCGACAACTACTTTACGCTCATCTTCGCTGAAAACCCAAACACGCTTCAAACGCTCATACCCCTGCTAAAATAAGTGCCATGTCCTGCCAACCCCTGCCGCCGCTTGACCGCTCGCGCGTCCGCGCGCTCATCTTTGACATCGATGGCACGCTTTCCGACAGCGATGACCAGATGGTTGAGAGCATCGCGTCGTTCCTCGCCCCACTGGCCAGCGTTTTTCCGCCCCACAAAGCCGCCAGATTCTCCCGCGACCTCGTCCATCTTATCGAACGGCCCGGCAACTGGTTTCTGGAATTGCTCGATCGCCTCCACCTCGACGGCCTGCTCGCCCGCGTGCTCGATCTTCGCGCCCTTCGCTTCGGCAAAGAAGATCTCACCGCCGAACGTTTTCCGGTCATTCCTGGCGTGATCCCCATGCTTGATCAGCTTAAATCGCGCTACCCGCTGGCCATCGTTTCCGCCCGCAATCAGGCCACCACCCGCCAATTTCTCACTGCCAACAACCTCGACCCATATTTTGAAGTCATTCTGCATTCTCAATCCCTCCCCCTCACCAAGCCATTTCCTGATCCCCTCCTGCATGCCGCCCAGGTGCTTGGTGTAGACATACAAGAATGCCTGATGATCGGCGACACAGCCACCGACGTCAAAGCCGCTCGCGCGGCTGGCGCCTGGTCGCTTTCCGTGCTCTGTGGTTTTGGCCGCGAAAAAGAACTGCGCCGCGCCGGCACCCATGCCATACTCCCCTCGACATCTGAGCTTGCGATTTTCCTTGAAACTGGCGAAGGCGCCCTTCCCTGAGCGCCCGCCCCACTCTTTTATTCCTCAGCTGATGCCGCGGGTTCAACCGCCAGCCGGCCGCCTTCTTCCTGATCTTCCAGGGTGTAAACCTGCCGCGTTTTTAACCAGCCTGCCGCGATTAAAAGACACATCACACCCGCGGCCAGGTAAAACACCTTGATACCCAGCGTGTCCGCCAGAGGGCCAGCCAGCAACAATCCTAACGGCGTCGCGCCGACAGCCAGACTGTTGACCGCCGTCAGAATCCGTCCCTGCATGTCTGGTCTGATCTTAGTCTGAAAGATTGCCAGGAACGGCCCGTTTGTCAGCCCATTGGTCAGGCCGATCAATCCCATCACCGGGATTGCCAGTTGATACATCGTTTTCGACAACAGTCCCAACAAGATGATGCCGATTCCCATACCTGCGTTTCCGCATATCACCGTATATATCTTGCGCTTAAAACCGCCCCAAACCCCCAAAAGCAGCCCGCCGGCGATCATACCGATCCCCAACGCTGACTCAAGCCAGGCTAATTCCGTCGCGCCTTTTCCATAATACTGAGTCACATACAGCGGCAACAGCGAAAACGCGGGGGTGGCAATCATGTTGATCAGTAAGGCGCCGATCATCAACCAGAGCAGGCCTTTCCAGGCATAGATATACCTGAAACCCTCACCCACATCTTTTAACAGGGCGCTAGCGCTGATTGGTTCCGGCGCCTTGGTTTGTTTGGGTTGTGGAACTTTGACAAACAGCACCAATAAGAAGACCGCCAGCGCTGCGGTCACCAGATCCACCGCCAAAACGTTCTGCACCGGCCAGAACTTGATCAGAAGCGCTCCCAAAGGAGGCGCCGCGATCTGCAGGAATCCCCTCGCCGCCTGGTTGATTCCGGCCAGCCTCGTCAGATGTTCCTTCGGCACCATCAGTGAAATCGACGCGGCGCCCGCCGGATATTGGAATGTGCCCACCAGCGACCTGATAAAAATAATCACGTAGATATGCCAGAGCTGCACCCAGCCAGCGGCGAACAAGAACACTAGCGCCAGTGTCGCCAGTGCCACCAGCGCGTCCGAAACAATCATGATCATTTTGCGGTTCAGCCGATCCACGATCGCCCCTGAGAATGGTCCCAAAAAAACTTCCGGCACCATACCCACTAGCATTGTGGTAGTCAACACCACCGCTGAGCCGGTCTTTTCAGTCAGATACCAGACCAGCGCAAATTGGACAACCGAGCTTCCCAACAATGAAAGAATCTGCCCGATCCACATCAGCGCGTAATTAGTCAGCCAATTTTTTGGCGCTTGCGGTTTTTCTTCAATCACAGGTTCTTCCATATCGATTCATTTCTCGCGCAAACTTGCGGTCATCTTATTACCGTTATTAAGTTTTGTCAAGTGTTATTTCTTTTTATTTATATTTCTTAATCCTTGCTTCAATATAATTAATTATTCTTTACAATTCCTGATAACTTTCCTTCTCTCTAAACTTATGCTGATGTTAACAGAACACATACAGATATCGGTTAAACTTAACCCTGTTTTAGATTGTCAGATAGGTCAGGCTTTTTATGGAATACAAGGATTATTACAAAACGCTCGGCGTTGGTAAGGCAGCCAGTGGAGACGACATCAAGGCTGCTTACCGCAAGTTGGCCCGCAAATATCACCCCGATGTCAATCGCGAAAAAGGCGCCGAAGAAAAGTTCAAAGAGGTCAACGAAGCCTATCAGGTGCTCTCTGACCCTGAGAAGCGTAAAAAATACGACCAGTTTGGTTCTGAGTTCCGTCAATACCAAACCGCCGGAGGTGACCCGCAGGACTTCTGGGGGCAGTGGGCGCGCCAGCAACAAAGCCAGCCCCAGGGCCAATACCGCACGGTCACTCAGGAGGAGCTCAACGAGATCCTCGGCGGCATGGGCGGATTTGGTGGCTTAGGTGGTTTCTCTGACTTCTTTGAGAGCCTCTTTGGCAGTGGCATGGGCGCGCCGCGCGCCAGCGCACGCACCTCCCGCCAATCTCGCCAGACCCAATCCGCGCCGCTTGCCCGCGATGTCATTCACGAAGTTGAGATCACTCTGGCCGAAGCCTACACAGGCACCAAACGTTCCTTGCAATTTGAAAGCGGCCGCAAGATCGAAGCCACCATTCCAGCGGGCGTCGACACCGGTTCGCGCGTTCGTCTCAGCGGTCAGGCCGATGGCGCCGACCTTTATTTGCGCATCAAAGTGCTTCCCGACGATACTTTCACTCGCGATGGCAAGGATCTGCGCACACGCGTCCCGGTAGACCTCTATACCGCCATCCTTGGCGGTGAAGTTGCCGTGCCTACCCCCGGCAAGACCGTGCGCCTGACCATTCCCGCCCAAACAGACAGCGGCAAGACCTTTCGCCTCAAAGGCCTCGGCATGCCCGCTCTCCGAAAAAACGCCGAACCTGGCAATCTCTATGCCACGGTAGAGGTACACATCCCCGCCCATTTGACAGACGCCGAAAAAGAAAAGTTCCGCGAAATCCGCAATATGCGCCGCGCGGGGTAAAATCCTTCATGGAGACAGAGACCACATGACCAAACGCCACTTTATCACTGTTTTTGCCGGTTCCGCCGATCATCTTGCGCCGGTATACCTCGAAGCCGCCTACCGTCTCGGCCAACTGCTCGCCGAACAGGGTCGCGTGCTGGTTTATGGCGCTGGCAAGACCGGTCTGATGGGCGCTGTTGCCGATGGCGCGCTCGAACACGGCGGCGAGGTGATTGGCGTCATCAACGATGACCTCAACAAGCCCAATCTGGCGCATTCCGGGCTCACCGAACTCGAGACCTTTCGCGACATTCAATCCCGCCAAAAGCGCATGTTGGAACTTGGCCAAGCCTACATCGCCCTCCCCGGCGGTTTCGGAACATTCTATGAAGTCTGTGAGGCGCTTACCTGGGCGCAGCTGCGCATGCATCATAACGGCGTTGGTTTTTTGAACACCAATGGTTATTATGATCCCATGTTGACCATGCTTGATCGGGCGATCGCTGACCATTTCATCTACGCCAGCCATCGCGCGCTTTACATGGCTTCCTCCGACCCCGCCGAACTGCTCGCTAAACTGGATGATTATCACGCCCCTGCTGATCTCAGCCACTGGGTGGAGCGCAAATGACCTTTCTTTCAGCCGGATTTACCCACCTTCTCATCGACCTTGACGACACAGTCTACCCGCCCGAAGTCCCCATTTGGAACATCATCGGTGAGCGCATCAATCGCTACATGATTGAGTTCGTCGGCATCCCTGAAGCCGATGTCGTTTCGATTCGCGAACACCTCTTTACCACTTATGGCACCACTCTGCGCGGCCTTCAGATCGAGCACGGCATCTCCATGGATCACTACAACGAATACGTTCACAGCGTCTCTTATGGAGATCTTCTCAAATCCGATATCCAACTGCGCGACGCGCTCTTGCGCTTGCCGCAGGAAAAGTGGATTTTTACCAATGCCAACCTCACCCATGCCGAAAATGTGCTTTCACAGATGGCGTTGAGAGATATCTTCACCGGCATCATTGATATCAATGCCACCGCGCCGTGGTGCAAGCCTTATCCCGAAGCTTTCCAGATCGCTCTGCGGCTCTGCGGCAACCCCGACCCAGCCAGAACTGTTTTCATCGACGATCGCGTCCCCAACCTCGATGCTGCGGCCAGCCTCGGCTTACGCACCATCCTCGTTGGCGCTGAGCCCAGCCCGCTCCACCCCACTGTCCCGCGCCTTGCCGACATTCAGCATCTTTTCGTTTGACCCCTTTACCTTTGACTGATTTTAAGCCATTGAATTTTATGATATTCTTACTGGATGTTTCTAAGAAATGATTGGAAGTAACCTATGAGCTTTTCATCCCGGCGCAGCGTCGCCCCCTTCGTCATCACTTGTTTAATTGTCTTCTTGCTCGCGATCCTTGCCGCCTGCTTGTGCGTTGGTGTCGCCATCTGGGCTAATCGCGCGGAATTCAGCGCCATCACCACCCAAATTCAGGAGCAAATTGAGAGGCTTTCCACTCCCTCACAAACTGTCCCTCTTAACCCCACCGAAGCGCCTGTCAACGGCAGCAAAGATCCCAAAGCTGGGATGCCGGCGGAGTTAAAAGACACCTTCGCCCCCTTCTGGGAAGCCTGGGAGCTCCTTCACGAAAACTTCGTCGATCAACCGCTCGACGATCAGGCGCTGATGTTCGGCGCCCTGCAAAACCTCAAGACCGCTGCCTTTCCCGTCCCATTGCCCACCCTGACGCCCGGCAAGAAGATCCCCATGCCCACGCCGACGCCTGTTCTGCCGGTTCCTACCCGTGCCCCCGGCGCCAATCTGTTTGACCCATTCTGGAAGGTTTGGGCTGAGGTGCACGAGCAGGGCACACAAGTCGACGATGTTACCCTCATGCGCGCCTCCCTTGACGGCATGTTAGCCGCCACGGGCGACAAGCACACTTCCTATATGGATCCCGCCCTCTGGAAGCAGGCGAACGACGAAATGGTCGGCGAATATACCGGCATAGGCGCGTGGGTTGACACAACCGGCGAATACATCCAGATCGTTTCGCCGATGAAAGGTTCCCCCGCTGAGGCTGTTGGCTTACGCGCCAAAGATATTGTCATCGCAGTAAATGACAAAGACGTAACCGGAGTTCCCGGCGATATCGTCCTCCAGGATATTCTCGGCCCAGCTGGTGAAGCGGTCAAACTGACCATCAAACGTGGTGAAGACATCCTTGAGTTTAATATCGTGCGCGCCAAAATTACCGTTCCAGTAGTCGAATATGAGATGAAGCCCAACAAAATTGGTTATATTGCCTTGCGCACTTTCAACGAAAACTCCACATCCCAGCTTCGCCATGCCCTCGACGACCTCAAGTCGCAGGGCATGGTCGCCCTCGTCTTTGACTTAAGGGATGATGGCGGCGGCTTGCTTAATACGGCTATTGAAGTCGCGTCTGAGTTTATCCCCAATGGCATTATCATGTACGAAGAGTATGGAGATGGCCGCGCTGAGACCTATAAAGCCATCAAGGGCGGTCGCGCCACAGACATCCCCATGACTGTCCTTGTCAACGAGGGGAGCGCCTCTGCCTCCGAAATTGTCGCCGGCGCTATTCAGGATACCGGACGAGCCAAACTGCTTGGCGCGACTACCTACGGCAAAGGCTCTGTTCAGAACTGGATCCCCCTGAACAGCGAAGAAAGCGGCGTGCGCATCACCATCGCCCGTTGGCTGACCCCCAATCGCTCTCAAATCAACGAAAAAGGTCTCACGCCCGATGTCATCGTTGAAATGACAGAAGACGACTATAAAGCAGAACGTGATCCACAGCTCGACCGGGCTTTACAACTTTTAGCGCAGCCATAGCGAAATGGTAGAATTTATACACGAACATATATATTTGAAGAAGGAATGGGCATGAATCTCTCATATCTCATTTTTATGATTCCGGGTCTTTTACTTTCCCTCTGGGCTCAAGCCAAAGTAAAAAGCGCTTACAGCAAGTGGGGCCAGGTACGCAACTCCAACAATGTAACCGGCCTCGACACCGCCATCCATCTCAAACCACGTGTCGGTCTTGAGAATGTCACCCTCACCAGCGTACAGGGCGAACTGACTGATCACTACGATCCACGCAAAGATACCCTTGCTCTCTCCCAGGGCGTTGCCAACACCCCTTCGGTAGCGGCCATGGCTATTACCGCTCACGAATTGGGCCATGCCCTTCAGGACAAAGAAAGTTATGGCCCCATGCGCCTGCGCAGCGCCATTGTGCCGCTGGTCGGTCTCGGCTCAAACCTCGGCATCATCCTCGTCATGGCCGGACTTGCCCTGCAGATGATGACGCTGTTCAATACCGGCATCATCCTCTTCTCATCAACCACCATCTTCTCTCTCATCACCGTCCCGGTAGAGCTCGACGCCTCCAAACGCGCCCGGGTGATGCTCGCTGAACAAGGCTTGGTGCGCACCGATGAAGAAAAGCGTGGGGTCGATCAGGTTCTCACCGCCGCCGCCTGGACGTATGTCGCCGGTCTTGTCACTTCGCTCCTGCAGCTTTTCTATTACATGTCCATGGCCGGTCGTGCCAGTGGCCGTCGCCGCTACTAAAAAGATCAACTGACCAACGGCTTAAGCCCCATCCAATCTGGTGGGGCTTTTTAGCCGCAATCCTTGTTCGATTTTTCAGTTCCACTCACCCACCCTGCGGGCGTAAATCAGTATCATGTTGGTCGGGTGAAACAGACGAAATAAAAAGGCAGGCTGGCGGCAAAGCGAGACTGAAGCAGTGTTCCATAGTGTCTGCTGAACTCCTCATCACTTGTCAATATCCGCCGCCGCGACCCATCGCCACCCCACAGCGCCGATTTCCATGAAGCGCAAAACATCTTTTGAAATTCGCCACATTGGAGACCTTGCTGAAAATAAGATGCAATTGCCCTGCGCTGTCTGCCAACAAGGCTGTATTTGGTCATCAGATTGGTATAATCCTCCATTATCTGAAAGGAGCTGACATGACTTCCATCCCTCCCCGCTGGGATCTGACCAACATATACAAAGACCTCTCCGATCCAAATCTTCAAGCCGATCTCGACAAGTTCAAAGTCGACATCGCTGAGCTTTCCGACTACTTCAACCGTGAATTGCTGCCGCTGGCCTCTGCCCAAGTGCCTCCCGCTGACTTGGCTGAACGACTCAGCCATTTTGTCGATCGTCAAAACGCCATCTACCTCGTCGCCTCCACGATTGGCTCCTATCTCTATGGGCTCGTCACTACCAACTCATTCGATAAAGCCGCCGAACAGCTTATGTCGAAGGTTCAGATCGATCAGCTGCCGCTCGAAAACCTCAATGTCCGTGTGCGCAAGTGGCTTGGGTCGATCAGCAAACAACTTCCCGCCGCGCTCGAATTCGAAGGTTCCGCCAAAGAACACAAATTTTTCCTTCTCGAACAGGCGACTCGCAGCCGATACATGATGTCCGAGCCCGAAGAGATCCTCGCCAACGAGCTCACCCTCTCGGGCGGCGATGCCTGGGGCAACCTGCAAGGCACTTTAACCTCTCAGAAAACGGTTGAGTTCAAGCTCGACGGTCAGCTTCAAACCCTGCCCATGCCCGCCCTGATCAACCTGCGTTCCCACCCCGACCCCGACGTCCGCGAACGCGCTTACAAACTCGAAATGGCCACCTGGGAAGACATGAAAGAGCCTCTGGCCGCTTGTCTTAATGGAGTCAAAGGCGAGGCGAACACCCTCAACAAAAAGCGCGGCCGCAAAGACAGCCTGCACAGCTCGCTTGAGTTTGCCCGCATCGACCGTGAAACTCTCAATGCCATGCTTGCCGCCATTCAGGACGCCCTGCCTATGTTCCGGCGCTACTTCCAGACCAAAGCCCGTTTCCTCGGTCACGAAAAACTGCCCTGGTGGAGCCTTTTCGCCCCGCTTGGCAAGACCGACACCACCTTCACCTTCGATGAAGCGCGTGATCAGATCCTTGCCAATCTCGCCGATTTTTCGCCCGAACTCGCCAATTTTGCGCAAACCGCCTTCGAAAAACACTGGATTGATGCCGAACAGCGTCCAGGCAAACGCGGCGGCGCCTACTGCATGGGCATCGACGCCCACAAAGAAAGCCGCGTGCTCTGCAATTTTGATGGTTCACTCGACCAGGTGATGACCCTCGCCCACGAGCTGGGGCATGGCTTCCACAACTATTGCGCCTTCCAGGCCAATAAAACCCCCATGCAGTCCTTCACCCCCATGACCCTCGCCGAAACCGCCTCAATCATGAACGAGACCATCATGTTCCACGCGCTTCTCAAAGGCGTTTCAAATCGCGAAGAAGAGCTGTCACTGCTCGAAACCAAGATCAGCGGTGACGCCCAGGTAGTGGTTGATATTCTTTCACGTTTTTATTTTGAGAGAGAAGTCTTCGCCCGCCGCGACAAATCCACTCTTTCAGCGGATGAGATCAGCGAGATCATGCTCCAAGCGCAACGCGACTCCTACGGCGATGGCCTCGACCCTGAGGTGCTCAACAAATACGCCTGGACCTGGAAACCCCACTATTACAGTCCCGGGCTATCTTTCTACAACTACCCCTACACTTTCGGCTTGCTCTTCGGGACCGGCCTCTACGCCATCTATCAACAGCGTGGCAGCGCCTTTGTCAACGATTACAAACAGCTCTTAGCCAGCACTGGCGAAGCCCCCGCCGCCGACCTGGCCGCCCGTTTTGGCATCGACCTGCGCTCTAAGGATTTCTGGGCGTCCTCGCTCAACGAGACCTCCCTTCTCGTCGACCGCTACCAGAAGCTTTAACAGCCTCCCACCGAGCCGCTCCCAGAATAAAAGAGCACACCACCACTCCAGCCTTCCCTGATCAGGGAGGGCTGATCTGTCACTATTAATAAGTCAACAAGAGCTCATCAAACCCTGGAGTTTCACTATGTATCGGGCGGTCTGTCAACCTTCTTCAGCGCCCCAATCGCCCGGGCGAAAGCAGCTGCCTCTCCCGCCATCTGCTTTTGCGCCAGTCCCCTGGTCTTAGCCACCTCATTAGATATCGCCAGCCGAAACATCAATCCCCGAGCGACAAACGGCAGCAATTGCCCGCCAAATGTCGCGATTGCGGCCTTAACCAGCCTTTCATCCGCACCGTGCCATAAAAGCGCGTCCGCCACGACCGTACCCGGACCCATCCAGAATGGCCGCCAATAAGGCGAAAAATCGATCACTGCCGGCTCGAGCTCCGCGTGCAGCAGCACATTCCCGCTCAAGTCCCCATGAACCAATTGACAGGGTTCATCTTCAGTCCCCGCCGCTATCGGCTCAAGCGTCTCAAACAGACTTTCAAATGCCGCGATCCAGCGGGTCTTCTTCCCCCATGCCACCAGATCCGCCACCGTATAAACGGTGTAATACTTACCCAGCCAACGCGGCTTCTCGACCCCAACCAAAGCCTTCTGAAAGTTGACCCCAGCGCTCATCACGCTCAACCAGTCATCCGCCGCGCCTGTTTCAACCGCTTCTCCATCCAGCCAGTCACAGCAGACCCACCCTCCATGTGTCCACTCCCCCCGACTCGTTCGCCGATAACGAGGCACTCTGACCTCGTTCTGCGCCAATCCATTCAGCGTCTCACAGACCCAGTTTGTCTGTTCTCCCCCGCCCATCAGTTTCAGAACACAATTCCCCACACACCATGCGCGGCCTTCTCCGCCCTTCAGCGGGAAGCAAACCCCTTTTGCGTTAAACGCCTCCGCCGCCTCTGCCAACCCTTTCGGCGATTCATGGCCATCTTGCGCTGATCCTTCCCGACGGTCTGCATGCTCATGCCATCGCGACGATTCAGAAACTGCCCATTTCGCGAATCCAACTTGTCCCACGCTTTCTCTCAGGCGCAAATAGCGCTCGTCCAGGTCATCCAGCCTTACCCGGTCCAACCCGTCCGCGTCTTTCAACGTCTTCGCCAGCCACGTCGCGCGCGTCACATCCTTCACCTTGTAGCTATGGATGATCTTCGCCATGTCTCCATCCCAGCGTGAGTGCGCGGTGACCATCGCCTTCAATATCGCCAGTTCCTCTCCCTGTCTATCCGTCAATTCTTTCAGCTTCTGTGCCGATCTCGCCCCATGTTCACCATCAGCCGAATCATCTATCCTGCCCGTATCATGATAGCTGCAAGCGTCCATCATTATCCCCACATCTTCGGCATTCAATCCCTGCTTCATCGCTAAAATCGCCCCATGCAGCATGACCCGTTCAATGTGGCCAATGCCATGCACATGGCTGACAAACAAAACCTCGTGTTTCAACCCTTTCACCGCGTTCAGAAATAATGGGTAATATTCCCAAGTCAGCAAAGCTTGTCGTTGAGGCTCAAACTCTCCCCATGACTTCTTCTCAAGCAGTTCCGCCAGCCAGCTTCTCATATGTTACCGTGTCAGGCAGAAATCCCGCACCGCCTCAGCCACCCGCCCAGCTTCTTCCAGACTCAAATGCGGCCCAATCGGCAGGCTAATTTCCGTCTGCGCGATCTCCTCAGCAATCCGAAAGTCCCCCCTTTTAAAACCATGATCCGCGTATGCCTCAGACAGATGTGGGGGGATCGGGTAGTGAATCAGCGTGCCGATCTGACGTCCATCCAACCAACGTTTCAGCTCATCACGCCGCGCGTGCCTCACCGGGAACAAGTGCCAGCCATGCGCGCAGCCTGCCGCCGCCTTCGGCAGCGCTAACCCCTCCGCGTCCGCCAGTTCATACAGGTAATAATCCGCGATTTTGCTCCGGCGAGCGTTCCACTCCTCCAAAACTCCCAGCTTCACCCTCAAAAAAGCCGCCTGCAAAGGGTCAAGCCGCGAGTTATGTCCTCTGACTTCGTTTTCATATTTACGCCGCGAGCCATAATTACGCAACACCCTCACTCGGTCGGCCAGCTCGTCGTCATTCGTCACCACCGCGCCGGCGTCCCCCAATGCCCCCAGATTCTTGCCCGGGTAAAAACTATAAGCGGCCGCCGATCTCACCCCTTTCATCCAAAACGGCGCTTGCCCCCTTAAATGCATCTGCGCGCTGTCCTCGAGCACCCATAGCTGATATTCCCTCGCAATTTTCGCGATCTTTTCCATTTCTGCGCGCTGTCCATATAAATGCACCGGCATGATTGCCTTCGTCCGGGCTGTAACTGCGTCCACGATCCGCTGCGCGTCCAGATTATACGTATCCATCCGCGGCTCAACCGGCACCACTCTCGCCCCCACATAAGTCACCGCCAACCACGAGGCGATATAGGTATTGGAAGGCACGATCACCTCATCACCCTCGCCGACACCCGCCGCCATCAGCGCCAGCTGCAAAGCTTCCAGTCCGTTCCCCCCCCCCACGCAGTGTCGCGCGCCGCAAAACTCAGCGAATTCCGCTTCAAAGGCTTCGACTTCCTCGCCCAGAATATACCAGCCCGATTCCATCACCCGCCGATACGCTGCGTCCAATTGCTCTTTCAGTTCCGCGTATGGCGCCTTCAGGTCAAGAAAAGGAATCATCTCAGCCATGATTATTTACCAAAGCCTGGTAATCGAGATAATCCCGGATGTAATCCGCCGGGTCATAGAGATGCGACGCCAACACCAACAGCGTCGCGTCAGGCGAATAGTCAAATTCTGTTGCCCAGATCATCGGCGGCACGTACAGCCCCTTTGTCGGGTCATCCAACAATACACACACGCGCTTTTTGCCGTTATCTACATTGACCTTGCAGCTGCCTTTCAGACACAGCATAAACTGATGACACTTCAAATGTGCGTGATCTCCCCTGATCTGCGGCCCTGGCACAGAGAAAACCACAAAAAAGCGCTGCGGCACGAAAGGCAGTCCCGCACCAATTTCACCCACTGTCAAATCCCCCCGCTGGTCAGGATGATAAGGCAGGTGCACAAGTTCCACACTATCAATACCCACCTGCTCCACAACCACTTTTGTCTTCGGTTCAACCATAGTCAGCCCATTAAAAAATTGATTACCCATATGGGTCGTCTAATTATACACGCCATAATTCTGTCCTTATCGGTAATGATAGAATAATATTGTGAAATATATCCCAGTTTTACAGATTGTCGACCTTACAAAAACTTATCAGGGTTTCAAAGCCATTGATGAAGTTTCTTTCGAGCTTGCCCCAGGCTCAATCACTGTGCTTCAGGGCCCGAATGGTTCCGGCAAGACAACCCTGCTCCACTGCATCACCGGGCTGCTCCTGCCCACCAGTGGCACGATCTTGATAGATGGCCTCGACCCTCAAACGCATTGGCGTGAAACCCGCTCAACGATGGCGTTTGTCCCCGACGTGCCCCAGTTTTACCTTGAGCTGACCGCTTATGAACAATTGCGCTTCATCGCCGCCGCCAACAACGTCCTTGAGGGGTTTGAAGTCAGGGCTGAAACCCTCCTGACCCGTTATGACTTATCACAAGTCAAAGACGGCTTTCCTCATCATTTTTCGCGCGGCATGCGCCTCAAGCTTGGCTTATTGATGGGTCTCATTCGCCCCGCTAAACTTCTTATTCTCGATGAGCCAACCTCCGCGATCGATGCCGAAGGTCGGGAGTTGCTGATCGCCGAATTGGCCGAGCGCAAATCTACCGGCATGTCAGTTCTGCTCAGCACGCACGACACGACTCTGGCTCAACAGTTAAACGCCGACATCCTGACCATCGACTCCGGCCGCATCATCCGTTCCAGTCCCGCCTCAGATCATGCCCGCCCTTAAAAAAGACCAGTCAATATCCGCCCTCGGCTGGCTGCGCTGCCGCCAGGAGGTGACCGAGCTGCGCTATTGGCTCAGCCTCTTCAGTTACGACTCCCGTGACCGCTCGCTGACAAATCGGCTCTATCTCATTTATCTTTTTATCTTTGTTGGATTAATGGTCATCATCGGTCTCATGTTCGCCGCCAGAGGCGCCAGTCAGATGCTGATGCTCATTTTCCCGGCTTCGGCAGCCAATGGCGCGCTTTTGCTTTCTCTTTTAGTGTTGTCCCTGTTCTTCATCTACCATCTTGGCAGCGGTTTGTTCAAACCACTGCTGATTTTTTCTCATGAAGATACCCAGATCCTCGCCCAACAGCCAGTCAACCCGGTCGCGCTGGTATTGCGCTGGTTTATTAAACCCTGGCTTCAAAGCGCGTTGATCTTTTCAATTTTGCAGATGCTGATTGCCTTTGCCTACGCGGAGACTCAGCTGCCTCAAGCCAATATCGGCGCGTTTTTCCCGCAATATTTCTGGATCGGCTTCCGTCAGGTCCTTACGATCCTGCCCTTCCACTTGCTCGGATTTTTAATTAGCCTGATTTTCAGCCTGCTTGCCATGCGAAAACAGCGCCGTTTCCAAAGCCTGCTGCCAGGTCTCGCCGCCGGCCTGCTGGCCATCCTTCTCACCGTCAGCGCCTTTCTCTCCCCCATAAAGGTTTTGAGCAATTACCCGCTGCTAACCGGGCAAAGCCTCATGCATCAGGCGCTGATCGCTGGCGCGGTCTTCTTGTGTCTTACGCTCTGTTTGGCGATGCTCGCCATCACAGCGAAAAAATTCGATCCTCTGCAAGCCGCGCGCGAAACCGCGCTGAGCCACCAGATTGCCGACCTGGCGCGTTATGGACGCACCGATGCCATCTCACTCATCAAACAGCAAAAAAGGCTTGGGCTCAGGCGTGTCAGCCGCTTTCTCCCCGCGTGGCAGGGAATCGCGGCCTTCCTATGGAAAGACCTCTTGACCTTTAGCCGTCAGCTCAGTTTGACAGAACTTTTCAGATACCTCGGGGTTCTCACCTCAGCGTTTTCGCTTCAGCTCACCCTGCAGACAGGCAGCCTGTTGCCCTGCGCGTTCTGGGCATACCTCACGCTTCGCTTGCTCACCCCGCCACTTCGCGAGGAACTCAAACAGTGGCCGATCCTCCGACAGCTCCCGCTGTCACTCACCCGCATTGTAGCAGTCAAATTGGCCATCCCCATCCTTTTCATCGCTGTCAGCGCCACCATTGGCATTGTTTTAGGCGCCGTGGTCAATCACTCCGCGGTTTTGCCCCTCCTTGTCACATTGCCCGCTCTGATCATCAGCACAGCCGGGGCAGCTGTTTTTGACCTCTTCCGCAAGGCCAAGACTGACGCCTTGTCCAACCAGATCGTTGCCGATTGGGGCTTGCCTGGTCTGGCAATGGCGGTCTATGGAATCTGGTGTCCGATCTGGTTGCTTAGCCTGGTGCGGTTTCCGCCGGCCCTTGGCGTGACAGCAGGCTGGCTGTTTGCTGCCCTTGCCTTTTTCCTCGCCAGACAGAAAGTGCGCTTGTCAGTCAGGCGTTAGCCGCCAATTCCGAAACTTACAGTCGTCGCGCCTGCTCCTGCAGCTCAATTTCTTCGGGTGTCTCCGCTTCAATCACCAGCCCATGCGGTCGGGGCTTGCCATTCTCGTCCACATACACAAAGGTGATAAAACCATCCACCGTCAATTGTCCCTTCACATCTGCTCTGATGTACGCCACCAGGCTGCTCCTGCCGGCCAGCACCACGCTTGACACAAACCGAACCACCTCGCCGGGTCTGACCGGTCGTCTGAACTGCATGCCGTGAATCTTCAGGCACAAAATAAATTCCGGGTTCAGCATGTCTGCCGCGGCAATAAAGCCGGCTTCCACCAGCCACTCTGCGCCTCTGCCGGCAAATAAGGTGCGATGATGATTCAAATCTTCGCCCTTGACCAAATGATGAATAATTAATTGTTTGTGCATCACACCCCCTTCTATGGGATCATCAGCTTGTAATTATCAAACCTGACCAGCAAATTCGCCGTGTCATAGGTGCCCGCGATTAGACCCACCTTGCCCGGCTTGAAATCCGGATCCGTATACTCCACCAACTTCACGCCATTTACCCCTAAAATCAGCCTTTCCGCGCTGCAGGCCCCTTCCAGCGTCAGCGCGCCCCCGCTCAAAAGCAGGTCCGATTTTGTCCACTCCACCAGCGGCACAAATTCATCATTGACATACTTCCAGATCGAATAATAGCCATCTTCGGCCACATCCAGCACAGTAAAATTATCATCGTCCTGAATGCCGCACATAAACCCAAAATCGCCGTCCTTGACCGATCGCATCACCTGCGCGTCCACACGCATAAAAATCGATGGGTAGTTATAGTCTATCGTCGCCCAGTACATATACGAGGTCTTATTGACCTCAATGGCGTAATACCCATCCTGATAGCCCACGCCGCCTTCTGGCGTGCTGCTGACCGCCCAACCGGAATTGACATCCTCAAAATCATCTTCATAGATGATCTTTCCGCCGCCCTCAATTGGCTCTGCCTCTACCTGCTGCAAATTAATCGAGACCTGACCGCTTCGCGCCGCTTCGATCAGCGGCAGCGCCAGCTGCACCGGCCGCACAGCGTTAATGAACCCGCCAGTCGGCACGCAGGTATCGTTCTCATCGATATATCCATCGCGGTTAGTATCCGCCAACGCCCGACAATCCACGATGCTTGTCTCCAAATCCCCCGACCCCACCTGCGTCGGCACGCCGATCAGTTCGCCCTTGTCATTCACCGCCAAACCGCCCGAATTGCCGCCCGCGATTGTTGCGTTCGTTTTAATGAAAGCGCGGTTGCCATAAGCCTCTTCAAAGGTGAACCCGCTCACTTCGCCCCGGGTCAGCGTGATCGTTTCCCCTCCAATGCCAGGATAGCCCAGAATGGTGATCGAATCACCTAAATTAAGCGCGTCCGAATCGCCTAAGCCCACAAAAGGCAGATTCATGGTGGTGTAGTCGATCGGGTTGCCTTGCATGTCTGTGCGTGGTTTGATCAGCGCCAGATCCAGCTCCGCGTCCGCCTGCACAATACTCGCGTAATACGTATCCACAGGCGGCAAGTCCTCCTTGATCGTCAGGGCGATAATCAGATCCTTCACAGTATAGAAGCGATCAGAAAGCACCACATGTGCGTTGGTTAGTGTCAGTCCATCCGCACTGATAAACGTGCCCGAGCCAGTCCAGCCAATCTGATCCTCCCCATCGATGTTCACCACAGCCTTAACCTGCACAACTGCCGGAAAAGGCACTGGCCCCAGGTCCGGAGGCTCAGCCATGCTTGCTTTGCCTGGTTCCCAACCGGTCGGATTGCTCCCAACCAGATTGCCCAGCATCGTGAATTGATAACTTCCCACTTCGGTCGTCACCAAGCCAAGTCCTTCCAACGTTCCTGCTTTTTCAGCCTTAAAAGTAAATTTTATGGTCGAAGTACTGTCCCCTGGCACCGACATATTGACCTTGATTACGCCTTCCCCCGTCGCGTTGCCTGTCAGCGTCAGAGGCGGCACCGATCCCACATAACTCGCCAAAGAAAATACGCCAGCCGGAATGCGAATCTCCTGCACAACAGCGTCGTCTGTGCCGATATTTTTCAGTGACAGCGCCATCGTGAACTCGCTGCCAACCGGAATATCACCGGATGGCATCAGCGCTCTCACCTCAAGCTTACTGTTTGAAGTTGGTGTGGGCTGCCCGCCCACGCAGGCTAAAACTCCCAGCATTAATATAACCGCGGCACTGATTAATCGACAAGAAAGAGTGGATGATTTCATAGAATAAGCCAATCTTTAAGGTACTCTAACGACTTCATTATAACTGACCAGCCTAAGCGACATGAGCCGGACAACTCCGGCTCATTAATTTGGGTTTCGCTATAGTTACCGGGTTGGGTCCTTCGGCCATCCGCTTACATCAGGGTCTGCGTACCAGTCCTGAATACTGACACCGGTGGTTTCCTGATTGGCTAACACCTCGACATCAATCAGGCTATGATCCACACAGTCCACACTCAAACCACAAAGCACTGCTCTTGAATACGCCCCGACAGCAGCTGGAGACGGGTTTTCAAGAAGATATGCCAGCACATGATACGTCCCCACCGGCAGGTCTGTGAATTTATATGACATCTGGTTGAGTACGCTATTCTGCCAGAAGTAATAGCCCGTATGAATATTGAACGCGACAATCCGCAATGCCGGGACATGTGAACTCGGATACCCCAATGCCCCGCTCAACGAACCTGTCGGAGGCAAAGTTGGCAGTGGTGTCGGTGTAGGCAGATCAGGGGTCGCTGTCGGCGTTGCAGGCTCCGGGGTTGGGCAAGCCGGGCATGTTGGCGTGGGTTGGTTACCAAACGCCACGATTGTCGCCTGCAAACCGGCTTTTTCAGCCGCGTGCAACGTCGCTTCCACGCTCATTGCAGCGATCGTCGCCGGATAATCAACTGCTGAATCTTTCGCTGGCAGCAAACAACCGCTGATCATCAGAGCAGATAAAACAAGAACAATTATTAATTTAGTTTTCATTTGTCCCTCATTTCTTTTGTGATCGTTTTAATTATAATTTGCTTTCTGTTTATCAAAAGCAGCAATCCCAGCAATTCTCAGTATGGATGACACTAAAAAGACAGTAATGTACCATTACGTAAGTTTTGAACCAAAATGGAGCCTTTGAAACCCAAAAAGCCTCTACAATATCATGAAATAGTGCTTTTACAGGCAAAATACTCTGTATTTAAATTGGAAGTATGATGATTTTACTTCAAAGGCCGTTACAAGAATGGCAAATTCCTTCAATAAAGGTCAAAATCATATCCATCATTTCTATACTGAGAATTGCTGCAGCAATCCGGTTTACTCACGCGATGAGGCCTCCTCCTGAAACGCGACAGCGCCAATGATCCCACCCAAGATGACTTCTTTCTCTCCGGTTGACACGTGTTTTTGATTCGCTTATGCTTAATCTCATGGAAGACTTCCTGCCCTTTACTCCGACTGTTCTGACCGTCACCGCGCTTTCCAACTACCTGCGTGAAGTGCTCGAGAGCGACCCCGTTCTGCAGGACATTTGGGTCAAGGGTGAGATTTCCAACTTTTCCCGGCCCAAATCAGGCCATTTCTACTTCACGCTCAAAGACAACGAGTCACAGGTAAGAGCGGTGATGTGGAAGCAGAGCGCCTTACGCCTCCGTTTCGATCCCCAGGACGGCATGGCGGTTGAAGCCCATGGCTCAATGAGCCTCTACGCCGCGGGCGGACAGGTTCAGCTCTATCTTGACACCATGCGGCCGGCAGGTGAAGGCTGCTTATATCAGGAGTTCTTGCGCCTCAAAGCGCGCCTTGAAGCCGAAGGGCTGTTTGACCCAGCCCATAAGCGCCCGCTGCCGGAGCTCCCCCGCCATATTGGCTTGGTCACTTCTCCCACTGGTGCCGCTGTGCAGGACATGCTCAACACGCTTTCGCGGCGATTGCCTTGGCTGCGGGTCACCCTGGCTCCAACTTCGGTACAGGGAGTCGACGCTCCCCCAGGCATCATCAACGCCCTCAGCCAGCTAAACCAGCTTCGCGATCTTGATCTGATCATTGTCGCGCGAGGGGGAGGCTCCATCGAAGATCTCTGGGCGTTCAACGATGAAGGCGTCGCCCGGGCAATCGCCGCCGCGAACGTGCCGGTCATTTCGGGCGTTGGCCATGAGACCGACTTTACCATCGCCGATTTTGTGGCTGACCTGCGCGCTCCCACTCCCACCGCCGCCGCCGAACTGGCTACGCCCCTTACCAAACTCGACTTGCTCGGTTCCCTTCAATCCGCCCAACAGGCGCTCGATTTAACGCTTAAAGAGACGATTCAGACCGCCTCAAACGAACTCAGGGTCGCCGCCCTCGAACTCAGGCGCAATTCACCGCTCCAACGCGTCTACAACAACCTCCAGCGGCATGATGACCTGCGTGAACGCCTCGAGCGTTCCATCCAAACACAGCTTAAATCCCGCCAGCAAAGCTTTGGGGCTGCCCAGGCTCGCCTCGAAGCGCTCAACCCCGCTGCTGTGCTCTCACGCGGTTTTGCCATTGTCACCGATGCCGCTACCGGTCAAATCATCGCTAAAACAACCCAGGCGCGCCCCCGACAAGCGATTAAAATCCATCTGCAGGACGGCGTCGCTCCCGCCGCCTTCAGTGACTCTTTAGGAGGACCCCATGCCAACCCCTGAACCCCCCAACTTCGAAACCGCTTTTAGTCAGTTGCAGCAGGTCATTGAAAAACTCGAAAACAGTGAGCTGCCCCTCGGCGAAGCCCTCAAACTTTATGAAGAAGGCAAACATCTCGCATCCATTTGCGCGTCAATTCTCGAAAACGCCCAATTGCGCCTCACTGAGCTGAGCGAAACCAGCATTAACGCCCCAGAAGAATCTGATGACTAACTCGATCTTTGACATCCTGCGCAGCCCGGTAGCCATCTCTGGCTTTCTGGCCTGGTTTCTCGGCCAGGGGTTCAAACCCCTGTTTAATTATTTCAGCACACGCAAGTGGGATTGGATGCTCCTGATTAGCCCCGGCGGCATGCCCTCCTCCCATTCTGCCCTGATGACCGCCGTTAGCTTCGCTATCGGCTTGACTGTCGGCTGGGGCGCCCCCCTCGCCGCCTTGGCTTTCGCCATCAGCGGTATCGTCATTTATGATGCGATGGGCGTCCGTCGTCAGGCTGGTTTTCAGGCTACCCGCATCAATAAACTGGTTGAAGAAGTCTTCAACAAAACCGCCAGTGCCGAATACGTCTTTGAAAATTTACGCGAAATCATCGGCCACTCCCCCGCCGAAGCCGCCGGCGGTGTGCTCTTTGGCGCCATGATCGCCCTCATCGTCTGCCAGCTCATGGCCGGAATCCCGTTCAAATGAACGCTTCTGCCCTTTGGCCCTAACGCGTAGCCTGGATGTAGCAGGCGCTCCTTTTTGCCAACCACTGCCTCCCGGAGCGCAGACCCAACGCTATTTTTAATCCCCGTGAGGGCGCGACGGGGAGACAGCCAGTATAACCAGGATGAGGTTCTGTAGCTGGTTTATGCAGGTTGGGTGCAGCGACCAGAGACATTATCTGACACTCATCTCTCGGAGCGCAACCCAACACATCCGATTGTTGACATCGACCTTCGCAGACACACCGAACCACCCTCTTCAGTCTCGCTGCGCCCGCCAGCTTCCCCCAGGAGGAAGCCTCGTCGATCCCATTCCACAGGAGCTTGTTTCCAATTTTTAACGCTATCACAGCCTATTCATCTCACGTAGGGTTGGGTGACCACACCCAACCCCAACCTGCCGGAACGTAACCTGACAACCAACAAACGTAGCTTGGATGAAGCGACAACCGTCATCTACTACCCATGCCCTAACACGTCAACAACGCCCCTGCTCCCACCTGACGCACGAACGCCACCCATTGGATTAGAACCCCGTATTAAATTGTCAGCGTCGACAACAGCGCTTATCCCAGCCCCACGTCGAGCATCATCATCACCACAAACCCCAACATCACCCCCGCTGTAGCCACATCTGCCTTTTCGCTGATATCCTCGTCGCTCCTGCGCTGCGCTTCCGGAATCAGCTCTTCAGCCACCACATAAATCATCGCCCCTGCCGCGAACGCCAGCATGAATGGCAGAATTGCCTCCACCGCCAACACCGCGTACGCCCCGATCATCGCCGCAAGAGGCTCAACCAGACCTGAAGCCTGTCCATACAAAAATGCCTTCCAGCGCGACATGCCTTCCCGCCTGAGCGGGATCGAGACCGCTGCTCCTTCCGGGAAGTTCTGCAGGCCAATTCCCAAAGCTAACGCCAACGCCCCGGCTAACGCCCCGCTGTCCCCAGAGGCCGCCGCCGCGCCAAAACCAACGCCCACTGCCAGACCTTCAGGGATGTTATGCAGGGTAATCGCCAAAACCAGCATGACGCTGCGCTGCCACGACGTTTTGATGCCGTGCGTCGTGCTCATGTCCGCGTGAGTATGCGGCAAAAGGTGATCCACAGCGAATAAAAACGCTCCCCCAGCCAAAAAGCCCAAAGCCGCGATCAGCCACGGAATCTGCCCTAAACCTTCCGCCATGTCAATCGCCGGGCTCAACAAAGACCAGAAACTCGCCGCGATCATCACTCCCGAAGCGAATCCCAACATCAGGTTGAGCGTTCGCCGGTGAATGGTTTTGAAAAAGAAAACCAGAGCCGCGCCGGCAGCAGTCATCCCCCACGTAAACAAAGTCGCGATTAACGCTTGCAAAACGGCTGGCAAATTAGATAAAGCAGTCATCATCATCTCATTTCAACTTCAAGGATGCCAAAAATTCTATCATAGCGCAGGCGCGCGGGAGCCCTCACCTGCCCGATCCAACTCCGACCACCCTGGTCAGAGCCGACAGACCCTTCAGCCCATCCCTCCGAGTTTGCGCTTAATTCCCTTCAAAACCCCCCATACCTCCGGAACCTTCAACAGCGCCAACGCGCCGCCATACACTGCCAAACCGCCCGCCAGACCTGCCAAAAGGAGCGCCCTGGGTCGCCCTTCCAGACCGGACAATAACCCGATTAAAAGCGCTGCCATCACACCGGTAGCGATCAATGCCTTAACCGCTCCATCCCCCAACAGCCTGCGGTTCAATCCGCCAATGCGCTTGCTCAACAGCGCCCACAAAACCCCACACTCTAACCCCGTCGCCAGCGAATTCGCCAACGCCAGTCCCCCATGCGGCATCCATCCCATGCCCGCGAATAAGCGCGTAAACGCCAGTGACAGCAGGATATTCAACACCATTGCCGAAGTGGTCACCGTCACAGGCGTGCGCGTGTCCTGTCGGGCGAAAAACGCCCTTGTCAGCACCTCCACCAGGCTGTGCCCCAACAGCCCTGCCGCGTACCACAACAACGCCCACGCCACCATCTGCGTATCCTGCGCTCCGAAAGCCCCGCGTTCATACAGCGCCTTGACCAAAGGCACACGCAGCAGAATTAGCCCCGCGCTGGCCGGGATGGCAAGCAGCAGGATCGTCCGCAAAATCCGCGAGATGGTTTGTCTGAACGCCTCAGTCTCCCCCATCTCTGCCTGTGCCGAAAGCGTCGGCAGCGAAGCGATCCCCGCCGACTGCGCGATCGCCGACTGCGGCATCAGCATCAGCGCGAAGGCCAGCGTAATCGCCGAAACCGAACTCACCCCGATCCCCAATGCGATGACGGTATTGGCTGCGAAATTAAGCTGCACTGCCCCAGACCCAATCAACCGCGGCGCCATTAAGCGCAGCACCTCACGCACCGGCTGGTCCTTCCAGCCGCTTCTCTGGTCATATTTCACCGCTGGCAGGCGCAGCAAAGCCGGCAGCTGGATCAGGAGATATCCCGCCGCTCCCAAAAGCGCGCCATAAGCCAGCCTCAAAACCCCCATATTTGACGGCAACAGCAGCGTAGCCAGAATAATGCCGAGGTTATAAACCGCCAAAGACAACGCTGACACCAAAAACTTCTGGTGTGCGTTCAAAATGCCCATCACCAGCCCGCTGACGCCAAAAATAACCACGGTCGGCAGCATCACTCTCAGCATCTTCACCGTCAGCGCCAGGTCCTCCACACGCGCGGTCGGGTCAAGCAGGTATAAGCCATGTCTCACCACCTGCGGTGCGAAAACCCACATTATCACCACAATTGCCATCAGCACAATCAATAAAACATTGAAAACGCCCGAAGCCAGCTTCCAGGCTTCTTCCCTTTTCTCCCTCGTCAATAAACCCGTAAACATGGGAATAAACGCTGACCCCAGCGCGCCGCCCGCCAGCAGGTTAAACAAAAACTCCGTAATACGGTTCGCGGCGTAAAACGCGTCCAGTTCGCCCAATGGAAAGGTGCGCGTCAAGACCATATTGCGCGCTAACCCCAGCAGGCTGCTGAGGATGAAAGCGCCCATTACCACCAACGCGGAACGTGAAATCTGGCGGCTGGCGCTGTTTTCTGATCGGGCTTCTGGTTGATTTACCACACTAAACCTTGTTCCTTTCGACGTCCTTGCAGTGTTTGGCTTCCTCCCACAGAGCGTCCATTTCCTCAAAACTCAGGTCCTGCACCGCCCGGCCTTCCGCGATCGCGTGCTTTTCAATATACCCAAAGCGCCGCTTAAATCGCGCGTTGCATTCTCTCAACGCGAATTCCGGGTCAATTCCCAGCCACCGGATCAAGTTCACCGCGGCGAAAAGCAAATCGCCCGACTCAGCCACCTTCTCAGCCTCATTCTCCGCGGCTTCGAGCTCTTCCAGTTCTTCCCTGATCTTCGCCAACACCGGAGCGATTTCAGGCCAGTCAAAGCCGACCCTCTGGGCGCGCTTTTGGATCTGTTCAGCCTGCGTCAGCGCCGGCAGCGCCAACGGGATGCCATCCAGCATGCCCTTTTCTTCCTCCTCGCCGCGCTGCCTGCGTTCGGCCGCCTTGATCTTTTCCCAATTCTTGATTACCGCGTCAGCCGAGCCCAGCTCCAAAGCGGAAAATACATGCGGGTGACGCCGGATCAGCTTCTGACTGATCCCCGCCAACACATCTGTCATGTTGAATTCCTGATCTTCTGAAGCGATTTGAGCATGCAAAACGATCTGCAGCAGCAGGTCGCCCAACTCCTCCTTCAAATGCTCAGGGTCCTCCTCGTCCAGCGCCTGCAAGACCTCATATGCTTCCTCGATCAGGTACGGTCTCAGGCTCAAATGGGTCTGTTCGCGATCCCAGGCGCATCCTCCCGGCGCGCGCAGTCTGCCAATCACGCCTTGCAGGTCCTCAAACGATCGTCCGCTCTCCAGCGGCGGCACGTAAAGGCTGGTCAGTCCGCCGATATGCGGTGAACGATCGATCTGCCACAAGGCTAATGACTCCACAGTCTCCATATTCGTTCCCGCGCCGTGCACCATCCTCACCGGGTATTCATCCGCGTAATTGGCCATCAAAGTCAGTTTCAGTTCCGAAGCCAGCTCGCGGCTGGTCAGGTTGGTGATAATCGCCGGCTGGCTCGCCGGATAGTTCGGCACCTCCAAATTGGCCAGCTTATTCGCGTCAGCGATATGCCAATGGGCAGTCACTGTTTCCCCAAGCGCCTGAGAAACCACGCTCAAAAAACTCACGCCGTCAATGATTCTCACTGACCAACCGTCTTTTTTCGCTGCCCGCATCAACAGACTGACGCTCAAATCCCCCACTAATGGGCTCCCGGGCACGGCGTAAGTTACGCCCTCTGGTCTTCCCGCCAGCTCAATCAGCTGCCTGATCAACTGCGACAGACCCGCGGTTTCCTCGTTCGCGTCCTCATCGCTCAACTCAAACGACTTCACCTCCAAGCCCTCAGGCAGCCCCTGCATGGCTGGGTGAAGCGTGTCTCTCACCCAGATTTCACTTTGGCCGCTCAACCAGTCCCAGGCTTCGCGGGTGATCAGTTCCGCCCCTGCCGGTCCCAATCCGACGATTGTTAAATTCGCTTGTGTCATCCAATGCTCCAAAAAAGTCTGCCCTTAGACAGGCAAAGGCTGCCCGCCACTCAGCTGGACAGCCTTTGAATTGTATCGCATCATTATCCTGTCGGCCGCAATAATCTTGCGCGCCGGAGGCACCATCATGCCGGAATTAACGCTTGGTGTAGGTTGGGGCCTTGCGGGCGCGCTTCAGACCTGGCTTCTTGCGTTCCTTGACACGAGCGTCGCGGGTCAGCAGAGCCCGATCGCGCAGACCTTTGCGGGAACCTTCGTCCATCGCCACCAATGCGCGGGCCAAACCGAGCTTGACAGCGTCGCGTTGTCCGCTCACACCGCCGCCTTCGACATGCGCGGTTACATCCACCGCGTTGCTGGTCTGGCCAGCAGCCTCAATCGCGGTCAAAATCGCCGCGGCATCGCCCAGGCGGGGGAAGTAAGCATCGAGGGGCTTTTCATTGACGGTAAAGGTGCCGCTGCCCGCGCTGACGCGCACTCTGGCAGAGCTTTCTTTGCGACGACCAATTGCTTCTGTGTATTTTGCCATTGATAATTCCTTTTACTACGCTTTTTCGTACGGCTGTGGCTGCTGGGCAGCGTGGGGGTGTTCAGCGCCAGCATAAATCTTCAGATTGTCCAGATAACGGGCAGTCAGACGATTCTTGGGCAGCATGCCGCGCACCGCTGCGCGCAAAATCCGGTCAGGATGTCTTTCCATCTGGGTCTTGAAATCAATCTCCCGCAGCCCACCCGGATACAGCGTATGATGATAATAAATTTTCTGTTCCTGGCGGGTGAGGTTGGCGGAGATTTTTTCCGCATTGATCACAACGACATGATCCTGCATGACCACGCCTGGAGTGAAATCTACATTATGTTTGCCAATCAGCAGCGTGGCGATCTGCGTAGCGAGACGGCCCAGCGACTCACCTTCGGCGTCGATCAGATGCCACTTGCCGGCGATTTGTCCTTTAGGAACGTATGTTTTTTCCACTTTCAAATTCTCCGTTTTTCAAAATCCCAAACTCAACCCGCGCTTGCGGTATCGAGTCAAATTGCTTCATCTTTATCCCCGGGGTAGACCACCTTGATCAGCGTCAACCCTCTTGCCGGCGCCAGCGCGACGATCCCGGTCGAACCGGTTTCCAGCCCAACCCGAACAGTCTCTTCGGGCAGGTTCCCCAGCCCAATCTTTACCAACACCCATACGATTCTGCGCACCATGTGATACAAAAAGGCGTTGCCAGTGATCCAAAACACCATTCCGATCTCATTCCGCTGCCATTTTGCTTCAAATATCTCACGAGTGGTCGTCCCATTTTCCTTCAGAGCTTTTCCAAAAGCGCTGAAGTCATGTTCACCGATCAGCTCCTCAGCTGCCCTGTTCATTTTTTCCAGGTCAGGCAACGTGTCCAGCCGCCAGGCGAAATGATCGACAAGCGGGTCGCGCGTCGGCCGGCTGTAAAGCTGATAGCGATAGGTCCTTTTCAGCGCGTCGTATCGCGGGTGAAAGGTTTCTCCAACTCGTTCCACAGCCTGCACCGAGAGATCATCCGGCAGGTTCGCGTTCAAGGCGCTCATCAGAGCAAAATCGCTGTGCCTCCAGTCGAAGCTGAAACTGACCACCTGGCCGAGCGCGTGCACGCCGCTGTCGGTGCGCCCCGAAGGGATCACCGCCCTGCCCTGCCATCCCAGCTCGCGCAGCGCTTCCTCAAAAGTCGCCTGCACGCTGTTCTTGATCGCCTGTCGCTGGAACCCACTATAGAGAGTGCCGTCGTATGCGAGGATAAGTTTGTAATGTGCCATGCCCTTCAATTCCCTGCGGTCTCGAAAGGCCAACTAACCTTCAAATCTTACTCAGCCACCAGCTCAAGCAGCACCATCTCAGCGTTATCGCCAAGCCTGGGGCCAAGTTTGAGCAGGCGTGTATAACCACCGGGGCGATTCGCGAAGCGCGGAGCGATATCATCAAACAATTTTTTGACGATTTCAGGGCTGGCGTTGCCAAGTTCCGACGCGATCTGTCGACGCGCGTTCATCTTTTCAACGTCATCACCCTTGGCGCTGTTTTTGGCCACGGTTATCATTTTTTCAGCATCACTCTGAATAGATTTTGCTTTTGCCAGGGTGGTCTGGATTTTTTCGTGCTCGAACAATTGCTTGATCATGGTCTTGCGCATGGAGTTGCGATGACCCATTGATCTGCCGAGGCGATATCCCTTCACATTGTGTCGCATAAAACTTACTCCACTTCTTTGTCTTCCAAGAATCCCTTTTCGATCATCTTGGCTCTTAATTCTGTCAGGCTCTTCTCACCGAAGTTGCGGATCGACAGCATGGCGGTCTCGCCCTTTTCGATCAAGTCCATCACGTCGCCAATCGTGGTCACCCCGGTACGCTTAAGCGAATTAAACACTCTCACCGACAAGTCCAGGGCTTCGATTGGGGTCTCAATAGCTTCATTCGAGATTTTGCTTTCACCTTCCACAACCGGAGCGGTGCGAACCAGCAGTTCTTCGCTGGTGCCGCTGATGTAGCCCAAATGCTGCATCAGGATGCGAGACGAGTCAATCAGCGCTTTCTCAGGTGAGATCGTGCCGTCAGACCAGATTTCCAGATTCAGGCGATCATAATTTGTGCTGTGACCAACGCGAGCGCTGGTGACCGACCAGTTCACCCGGCGAATGGGTGAATAAATCGCGTCCACCGGCAAAACGCCAATCGGCAAATGCTCAGCGCGCTCACCAGCAGGCAAATAGCCGCGGCCCGCTTCAACCGTCATGTCCATCTCCACGTGCGCGTCCATTTCATTAATGCTGAAAAGGTACAGCTCAGGATTGATGATTTCAACTTCAGGCGGAGCGACAATATCGGCTGCGGTAATTGTGCCCTCGCCCTTCACCTCAAGGTGCAGGGTCGCGGTCTCAACATTATGCAGTTTCATGCGTAGCTGTTTGATCTGCAACATAATCTGAATGACATCTTCACGCACACCTTTGACCGTGCTGAACTCGTGCTGCACATCAGCAATTCTCACCGCTGTGACAGCCGCGCCATCCAGGCTCGAGAGCAAAGTGCGGCGCAGCGCGTTGCCAAGGGTTACCCCAAAGCCGCGTTCCAGCGGGCTGATCGTAAATTTTCCGTAGTCCCGGGATTCATCCACCCGTTCTACTTTTGGTGTTACCATTTCCATAATTCCTGCCACGGTTACCCCTAACCAGTCTATCTCATTCAGAAAGACTACTAGATCTAAGATTAGCGCGAGTAATATTCAACGATCAACTGTTCGTTGAGGTTACCGTCAATTTCAGAGCGTTCCGGCAGGCGCAGCATGCGACCATTCAAATTAGTCAGATCGCGAGCCAGCCAGGTGGGAACATTGCGACCTTCAGCCTCTTCGCGAAGGTTCTTAAAATAAGTGCTGTCTTTCGATTGATCGCGAACGCTGATCACATCGTCCACTTTCACACCCAGCGAAGGGATGTCAGCACGCGCGCCATTGACCAGAAAATGGCCGTGGTTCACCAGGATGCGAGCCTGTGAGCGGCTTGACGCGAAACCCAGGCGATAAACAACATTGCTCAGGCGGGTCTCGAGGATCGTCAGCAGGTTCATACCTGTCAAGCCGCGCATGCGCAGCGCCGTGCCGTAATAGCGGCGGAACTGGCGTTCATACACGCCGTAGACACGGCGGGCTTTTTGTTTGGCACGCAGCTGCTTGGCATAGTCAGATTCACGTCCCGGTCGGGCGGAAGCCGTCTTGCCATGCTGGCCAGGCGGATAACCGCGCTTTTCAAAGGCACATTTCGGGGTAAAGCAGCGCTCACCCTTCAAAAACAGTTTCTCACCTTCGCGGCGGCATAATCGACAAACAGCGTCAGTATATCTTGCCATAATATTATTCCTTTTTCCTAAATTACACGCGGCGCTTCTTGGGTGGGCGGCAGCCGTTATGGGGCACTGGCGTCAGATCTGAGATCATGCGCACTTTGATGCCTAATGACTGCACAGCACGAATGGCTGCTTCACGTCCCGGACCAGGTCCCTTAACGAAAAGTTCAACTTCCTGAATGCCCATGCCCTGGGCGACCTTGATGGTCTGCTCGGTGGCCATTCGGGCGGCAAATGGGGTGCTCTTGCGCGAACCTTTAAACCCAGCCGAACCGCTGCTGCCCCAGCAAACAGTGTTGCCCTGCAGATCAGTCACGGTCACAATGGTATTATTAAAGGAGGCAAATACATGCACCTGCCCTGTCGAAATCTGGCGCTTCACTTTACGGGAACTCGTGGTTCGTCGCGCGGTTTTTGCTTGTTTAGCCATAATTCTTCCTCACTAATCAATCATCTCTGACTTACCTTGCTTTGGGGGCCGCTGGGGAAAAAGGGAGGAACCCCGCCCAAAACTCAGGCATTGGTCAGTCCAATGCTACTTCTTGGTAGCGCCCTTGCGGCGACCGCGCCCAGCAACTGTCTTCTTGGGACCTTTGCGCGTGCGCGAGTTGGTGCGGGTGCGTTGACCACGCAGAGGCAGGTTGCGGCGGTGGCGCATGCCGCGATAACAGCCAATTTCAACCAGGCGCTTGATATTCATCTGAACTTCGCGGCGCAGATCGCCTTCGACCTTCAGGTTTTGGCCAATATAATCACGCAGCTTCGACACTTCATTTTCAGGCATGTCTTTAACACGGATATCAGGATCAACACCTGTGGCTGCCAAGATGTCATCAGCAGTCTTCGGGCCGATGCCGTAGATATAACGTAAACCAATCTGGATGCGCTTGTTGCGCGGTAGGTCAACACCTTCAATACGAGCCATGTTCTAATCCTTTATCCTTGTCGCTGTTTGTGGCGCACATTCGTGCAAATAACATAAAGACGACCGTCACGTTTAACGATCTTACAGTTTTTACAGCGTTTTTTTATTGAAGCTGATACTTTCATCAGTCGTTCTCCTTCTAATTACCGCAAATTTCTAATTATAGTATTTACCCGATCTTTATGCAAGACCGTTTTTATAATTCCGTCAGCACATACGGCCGATCTTTAGTGATCGCGATCGTATGTTCCTGGTGCGCTGTGAGCGATCTGTCCTTCGCGATCACCGTCCACTGGTCCCGCAGGACGCGTGTCTCACGCGTGCCGACCAGCACCATCGGTTCCACCGCGATGGTCATGCCCTCCCTCAACAGCATCCCCTGCCCCTTCACCCCATAATTGGTGAAGTCATGCGGGGCTTCATGCATCTGCCTGCCCACACCATGACCGGTGTAGGTATGTGTGCAGAAGAAACCATTACTTTCCACATACGCCTCAATTGCCGACCCGACGTCCCCGGCACGGTTGCCAGGCACCATCAGTTCGATCGCAATTTCCAGCGCTTTTTGGGTGACGTCAATCAGCTTTTGGGCCTGCGCCGAAATCTCACCCACACCCACCGTGAACGCCGAGTCGCCCACATATCCCTGATACACCGTACCGCAGTCCACCGAGATGATGTCGCCTTCCTGGAGCTTGCGCTTTCCCGGAATGCCGTGCACCAGTTCTTCATTGATGCTCGTGCAGATACTCGCCGGATATGGCTTCACGAAGCCGTCACCATAGTTTTTAAAGGGCGAATACACTCCCATTTTGCGCTGGTGAGCCTCGGCGACCTCGTTCAGTTCGCCGGTGGTCACACCCGGAGCAATGGCCGCTTTGACTGCTGCCAATGTCTGCGCATTGATGCGGCCTGCTTCGCGCATGATCGCGATTTCTGCCGCCGATTTAATGTTCACCTGCCGTTCAGTCCAGTTCACTGCCTAACCGCTTTCAGCAGGTCTTCAGTAACCCTGTCGATGTCTTGTGTGCCATCAACTTCTACCAAAACGCCTTTATTCCGATAGTATTCGATCAGCGGAGAGGTCTGTTGATAATAGACATCAATGCGATGCCTTACCGTCTCAGCCTTATCGTCATCCCGCTGATAGAGCGGGCTGCCGTCCACATCATCGAACCATTTCACCTTGGGCGGATTGTTCGTCGCGTGATAAACACGTCCCGACTGGCTCATCCAGCGTCCGCTCAGGCGTTCCACCAGCGTCTCATTCGGCACGCTGATGAATGGCGCTACCGACACCCTGTGACAGGTCTCTGCCAGCATCTTCTCCAGCGCTTCCGCCTGGGCAGGCGTGCGCGGAAAACCATCCAGAACCGCGCCTTTCTCACAATCAGGCCGTGAAATACGTTCTTTCACCATCCGGATCGTCACATCATCCGGCACCAGCTCACCCTTCACCATGAAGGTATGCGCCAGTTTGCCCAGTTCCGTCTCACGACTGAGGTTGTCGCGGAACAGATCGCCGCTTGATACGTGCACCAGCCCCATTTTTTCGGCCAAGACCTTAGCCTGGGTGCCTTTGCCAGCCCCTGGAGGGCCAAGCATCACGATGTAAGTGGCTTTCTCGTTCACAACTTCCTCAACCTGCTTAGCTGATTAACCGATCGTCATAACCATGCATGCGCAGTTCAGTTTCAATTAACTGGACCGTGTCACGGATGGTGCCAACCACGATTAATAAGCCCGAAGCCGCCATCAAAATGCTGCCGCCTGAGTTCGGGAAGATCGCGCTGAAAATATAAGGCAGCACCGCTACCAGGCCTAAAAAGACCGCGCCAGGCAGGGTAATGCGCCGCTGCACGCGGGTCAGATAGTCCTGCGTCGGCTTGCCTCGCACCACGCCAGGGATCTGCGCGCCTTGTTTCTTCAGGTTTTCGCCGTAGCTCTGCTGCGCGAACAACACGTCAGTGTAGAAGAACGCGAACAGCACCACCAGGATGAAGAACATCAGCGGATACCAGCCGGTCTGAGCGCCAAAGGCCTTAAAGACCCATTCCGCGAACGACACCTTCTCCGGATGCGGATCAGGGCTCTTGATAAAGAACGATGCCAGAATCGACGGGAACGTCAGGAACGATTGCGCGAAGATGATCGGGATCATTCCCGCCATATTCACCATCAAAGGCAGGTTGCTGCGTACCGGCATCGACATACGGTTGCCGATTCGGCGGCCAGGGAACATCACCGGCACGTTGCGGCGGCCTTGCGTCACATAGACGATGACGAAAATTACCAGCACTAAAATCAGCAGCACGATCGCGAACATATACCACGGCTCTTTATTGCTGATCATCTGGGCGATGCCCTGCGGCATGCGCGAAACAATACCCGAGAAGATGATCAGCGACAGGCCCTGGTTGCGCAAGCCAAATTCCGAAATCAACTGGCCGATCCAGATGCCAAACATTGTGCCTGCTACCATGGCGATAATCGCCGTCACGGTCGGCAGCAGGTTGGCGCCGCTGAAGCCCCAGTTGCTCAAAATTGAGCCACGGATCATGCTGTTGAAAATATTGATCTGGCCAAAAGCCGAAAGCAGCGCCATCGGGATCGTCAGAATCAACGTCCATTTTTCCATCCACTTGCGGCCTTCGCGCGGATCATCCTTCATCATCTTTTCAAGTGACGGGATCACCGGCTGCAAAAGCTGCAGGATGATTTGGGCGGTAATATAAGGGTATACACCCATCGCCAGGATCGAGAAACGCGACACGGAGCCGCCCGAGAGCAAGTCAAGCAACCCGATCAGGTTACCAGCCGCACCGGTTTGATTAGTCAACTGGGCTAACATGGCGCGGTCAACACCAGGAACGGGAATGTTAGCTGCCAGCCGATAGATACCCAACAGCAACAGCGAGATTAGCAGTTTGTTGCGGATATCTTCTGATTTCCACAAATAGCGCCAGGACGATCGTTTCATCTAAAATCTCCTTTTGGGTTAGGCGATGTCGATGGTTTCAACACTGCCGCCAGCTTTTTCAATCTTCTGGCGTGCGCCCTCGGTAATTTTATGGGCTTTCACTTTCAAAGCCACGTCGATTTCACCACGTCCCATAATCTTGATCGGCTTGTGTTCGTCTTTCAACAGACCAGCCTCTTTCAATGATTCAGGGGTTACATCGCTGCCAGCCTTGAACACCTTCAGGTTGTCCAGGTTGACTTCTGAATAGCGGGTGCGATTGAGCGGGGTGAAACCTTCACCACGCATGAAAGGCAGCTTGCGGAAGATCGGCAGGTTGCCGCCCTGGTGGTACATTCTTACGCCGCCACCACTGCGGGCGCTTTGACCTTTGGTGCCGCGCCCGGATGTTTTTCCAGCGCCGCTGCCAGGTCCTCGACCAATGCGCTTGCGATCCTTCTTCGAACCCTCATTGGGTTTAAGATCATGTAGTTGCATTACTTCTTCTCCTCAGCTGCTTCTTCCACGACCACCAGGTGCGAAACCTTGTTGATCATGCCGCGAATGACAGCATTATCCTCATGCACCACGACATCGTTCACTTTGCGAAAGCCGAGCGCTTTGAGAGTCCGCTTGGTCCGTTCGGTATAACCGATCCCGCTCTTTTTCAGCGTGATGGTCAGTTGCTTGCCTGCTTTCTTAGCCATTCTTCCTCCGGTCCCAATACGGGGTGACGTCCACCAGGTCCTTGCCGCGTTCGGCAGCAACGACCTCGGGAGATTTCAGTTGAGAAAGCGCGTCAAAGGTAGCCTGAACGATGTTGAGCATGTTGTTTGAGCCCAATGATTTGGTCAGAATATCCTTAATGCCGGCCGCTTCACAAACGGCACGCACACCACCAGCCGCGATAACACCCGTACCAGCCGAAGCAGGTTTGAGCAACACTTTAGCGCCACTTTGGGTGCCCAAAACCTCGTGGGCGATGGTTGTGCCCAACAGGCTGACCTTGTGCATATTCTTGTGAGCGCGTTCAGTCGCTTTGCGCATCGCGTCCGGAACAGCACCAGCCTTGCCGATGCCCAGGCCGACATTACCGTTATTGTCACCAACCACCAGGGTCACCCGGAAGCTGAACCGACGGCCACCCTTGACAACTTTCGCCACGCGAGCGATGTCGATGACACGTTCGTCATATTGTTGTTCTAAAGTCGAAAAATCTTCCATCAATACCTCAGCTTAGAATTCCAGCCCGCCCTTGCGAGCGCCTTCGGCCAGGGATTTCAGCCGGCCAGTGTAATAGTAACCGCCGCGATCCATCACCACGCTCTTAATGCCCTTGGCGATGGCGCGTTTGGCAACTTCCTGACCAACCAGGTTGGCCTGTTCAAGCTTGCTTTTGCCCTTCACAGCGTCACGCAGACCGGTGTCAACCGATGAGGCTGAAACCAGCGTAGTGCCGCTATGGTCATCGATCACCTGAACGTAAATCTCTGTGATGCTGCGAAAAACATTCAGGCGAGGTCGCTCAGGCGTACCGAAGATCTTCTTGCGCACGCGCGCGTGGCGGTGCAGTCGGTTTGCGTTTCTTGATTTCTTTGCCATTGTTACCTCTACTTGCCAGTCTTTCCAGCTTTACCAGCTTTCAGTTTCACGAACTCACCCTGATAGCGGATTCCCGTACCGTGGTAGCGTTCGGGCGGTCTGACTTCCCGCACGTCCGAGGCGATCTGGCCCACCTGTTGGCGGTCGTGGCCCATCACCTTGATCGTGTGAGTCTTGGTGTCAGCTTCAAAGGTAATCCCTTCAGGGGCTGGGAACTTGACCGGATGGGAGTAACCCACATTCAGGATCAAATTTTTGCCACTGACTTCAGCCTTGTAACCAACACCGTTGAACTCCAATACGCGCACAAAACCCTTATCACAGCCGACAATCATGTTGTTCAGCAAGGCGCGGGTCGTTCCATGCAACGCGCGGATGCGTGGTTCGTCATTAGGACGTTCCACATGGATCATCCCATTATCAATCTTGATGGCGATTTCAGGGCTGAATGACCGCGTTAAGGTACCTTTTGGGCCTTTCACAGTCACCTGCTGACCATCAATTTTCACTTCCACACCCTTCGGCAGGGTAATGGGCAGTTTACCAATTCGCGACATGTCTAACCTCCTACCAGACCTTGCAGAGAACTTCACCGCCCACGCCAATCTTGCGCGCGCGTTGGCCGGTCATAATTCCCTTCGGGGTCGATAAAATCGCGATACCAATGCCCGAAAGAACCCAGGGGATCTCATCACGTGAGGTGTACACGCGACAGCCAGGGCGGCTGACGCGCTGTAGGCCGGTGATGATCGGGCGGCGGTGGCGGCGTTCGCCAATGTATTTTAGCTTCAGTTGCAGCACTTTCGTGCCCTCAACCTTGCCATCGACGAGTTCATAACTCTCCAGATAGCCTTCCTCTGTCAGAATTCGGGCTAATTCTGCTTTGAGTTTCGAATTAGGCATCGCAACAAGGCTCTGTCCAGCCATGGCCACATTGCGGATGCGGGTCAACATATCGGCAATAGGATCTGTCATTGTCATAATCTTCCTCCAGGTCGAATTACCAAGATGATTTGGTTACACCAGGGATCTTTCCCTGTAGTGCTAATTCTCTAAAGCAAATGCGGCAAAGACCGAACTTGCGGATATAGCCGCGGGGGCGACCGCAAACGCGGCAGCGATTGACCACACGACCAGGATATTTACGCCGCATTTCGCGGTAGATCATACTCTTCTTAGCCATTTGTTTCCTTTCTGAAGGGCATGCCAAACTTGCTCAGCAGCTCCCTGGCGTGGTCATCATTCTCAGCGGTGGTAACAATGCTGACTTCCATGCCGCGCAACTTATCAATCTTGTCGTACTGAATCTCAGGGAAGATCAGCTGCTCATTCAGGCCCAGGGTATAGTTTCCACGGCCGTCAAATGAATCAGCCGAAATCCCACGAAAGTCACGCACACGCGGTAAAGCGATATTGATCAGGCGGTCTAAAAATGCCCACATTTTCGCTCCGCGCAGGGTAACCTTGACACCAATTTGGCGTCCTTCACGCAACTTGAAGTTCGAAATGGCTTTGCGGGCTGCGATAATCACAGGTTTCTGTCCAGTGATGATCGTCAGGTCGTTAACTGCCGCTTCGAGGGCTTTCGGGTTGTCCAGTGCCTCACCGACACCGATGTTGACCACCACTTTTTGAATGCGCGGGGTCTGCATCACATTGTCGAGGCCCAGTTCCTTGAAAAGCGCTGGCGCAATCTCTTTTTTGTATTGTTCTTGTAATCTGTTCATTTCAACTCACTTGCGCCTTACTTGTTCGTCGTTTTCTTGGCGGCAGGCTTCCTGGCGGCAGGGGCCTTTTCGGCTGTTGCCTTTGCGGCGGCAGCTTTTTTGGTCGTTTTCTTCTCGCCAGCCGGTTTGCTCGCCGGGGTCTTCTTAGCCGCGGGTTTGTCAGCTTTCGCGGCAGGTTTTTTGGCAGCAGTTGCTTTATCAGCAACGGTGCGTTTTGAAATTCGCGTCTTGGTTTCCTTCCCGCTCGTTTCAGTTACCAACTGCACATTCGAGATATGCACCGGCGCCTCAAACTCCATAATGCCTGAGGGCAACGTTTTGTCGCCGCGCTGCTGTTGCTTCTGATGCTTTTTGACCATATTGACGCCCTGCACGACCACACGCGACTCTTTCGGCATAACCCGAATCACCTCGCCGATTTTATCGACATCGGCTTTGTCTCCGCGCATCACGCGCACTCGATCACCTTTACGAATAGTTTGTTTCATATTGACTCTTCCTTCATCAATGGCTACAGAACTTCCGGAGCCAAAGAAACAATTTTCATAAAGCCTTTTTCACGCAATTCGCGCGCCACAGGCCCGAAAATACGCGTGCCTCGTGGGTTCACACCGTCGTTATCCAGAATGACAGCCGCATTGTCATCGAAACCAATGCTTGAGCCATCCGGACGGCGATATTCTTTGCTCGTGCGAACGATCACGGCTTTCACAATTTCGCTCTTCTTCACCGACGCCTGGGGTGAAGCAACCTTGACAGTACACAAGATGATATCTCCCACATAGGCGTAGCGGCGGTTCGTGCCGCCAAAGACGTGAATCACCAACAATTCACGTGCGCCGGTGTTGTCTGCTACTACTAATCGAGACTCTACCTGGATCATTTCGTCTCCCCTTCATCGGCTTCCGCCTCAATAGCCTCAACAGCTTCTTCAACGGGTGTTTCGGCTTCCACAGCCTCGATATCTGCCGCGGCGATCGCGTCCATTTCGCCTTCCTGGCGAACTTCGACCTTGATTATCTCTTCGACCACCCAGCGTTTGGTGCGTGAGATCGGGGCGCATTCAACAATGCGCACCTTGTCGCCCACATTGCAGCCAATTTCATCATGCGCCACGAAAGTGTTCGTGCCGCGCACGACCTTGTGATACAGGGGGTGCTGAAAAGTTCGCGCGACCTCTACCTTGACGGTCTTGTCCATCTTATTGCTTTTGACGGTTCCGATAAGTCGTCGTCGATTGTTCATTTCTTGCCTTCCTTCTCTTCCTTGCCACGCTCAGCCAAAATGGTCTCGAGACGTGCGATCAGGCGACGGGTTACCTTGAAGCGGCTGTGATCAGTCAGCTGACCAGTCACCATCTGGAACCGCAAATTCATCAGTTCCTGCCTTGAATCTAAAATCTGTTTCTTAATCTCTTCAGTAGAGAGGTTGCGTACTTCTTTTGCGTTCATTAACCTTCTCCTACATTCTCTTTGGTCACAATCTTAGTCCGCAGACCAAGCTTGTAGCGTGCGCGTTCCAGGGCTTTCATGGCTTCGTTGCCTTCAGTGCCACCCACCTCAAACAGGATGCGGCCAGGGCGAATCACGGCGACCCAGTGGTCAACCGCGCCTTTACCTTTACCCATACGGGTTTCAGCGGCGCGCTTCGTATAAGGCTTGTCAGGGAAGACCCTGATCCAAACCTTGCCGCGGCGTTTCATCTCGCCGACGATCGCACGGCGCGCGGACTCAATCTGGCGCGCGGTCAGATAGCCGCATTCCATCGATTTCAGCCCGATTTCGCCGAAGTTTACCTCAGCGCCGCGCTGGGCTTTGCCTTTCATGCGACCGCGCTGCATCTTACGATATTTAACTCTCTTTGGCATCAACATAATCTACTTCCTCACTGTATCCTGATCCTGACATTTACTCGCTGATATAGACACCTTCGGTGGCTTCGACCTTCTCTTCAGCCTGGTTCATGACGATGCCTTTATAGATCCAAACCTTGATGCCGATCTGACCAAAAGTAGTCTTCGCGGTGGCCTTGGCGAAGTCGATGTCAGCGCGCAATGTCTGCAGCGGAACACGGCCTTCACGCAGGGTAACCCGACGGGCCATTTCAGCGCCCGAGAGACGTCCCGAGACAGAGATCTTGATGCCGCCCGCGCCCTGGCGCAAAGCCTGTTGAATAGCGCGTTTCATCGCGCGGCGGTAGCTGATGCGGCGTTCGAGTTGGCCGGCGATGTTCTGCGCGACCAGATACGCGTCAGTATCAGCTGATTTGATCTCTTTAACTTCAAGATCGATTTTCTTGCCGGTCAGGGCTTCCAGTTCCTGGCGCAAAACCTTGACACTCTCGCCCTTGCGGCCGATCAGAATGCCAGGTTTAGCGGTATGCAGCGACACCTTCACCTTGCCCGGGTAGCGTTCAATTTCGACCCCAGACACGCCAGCTCGCTCGGCTTCTTTGAGCATCAGTTTGCGGATCTCTAAATCCTGATGCAGTTGCTCAGTGTAATCTTTGCCTTCAGCGTACCAGCGGCCTAACCAGGGCTTGTTGATGCCCAGTCGAAACCCAATTGGATGTACTTTACGACCCATAATGACTCCTTACCTTTACTCGACTTCGCGCAAAATGACGGTGATATGAGAATTTCGTCTCAATTGTGGCTTGAAACGGCCGCGGGCGCCAAATAAACGCCACTTGCGGGTGGGAGCCTCATCAGCGTAAATCTTGTAAACCACAAGATCGTCACGGCTGACTCCAAAATTCTCTTCCGCGTTTGACATCGCGGAGTAAATCAGCTTGCGCAGCGGTGCGGCGGTCTTGTTGGGGGTCAGCGATAGAATACCTAACGCCTCCACAACCCTCTTGCCTCTCACCAGATCAACCACCAGGCGAGCCTTCTGGGCTGACGTGTCGAGGTTGGTCAAACGAGCGGAAATTTCTTGTGCCATTCAATCACCTCTTACTTCGATGCTTTTTCCGAGACGTGTCCGCGGAACCAGCGAGTAGGGGCAAATTCGCCCAGGCGATGCCCAACCATATTCTCGGTCACATAGATCGGCACATGGCGGCGGCCGTCATGCACAGCGATGGTGTGGCCGACCATCTGGGGGAAGATGGTTGAGGCGCGGCTCCACGTGCGGATGACTTTCTTCTCGCCCTTGGTGTTCATCTCTTCAATTTTCTTCAACAGTTTGGGCGCAATGTATGGCCCTTTTTTCAATGATCGCGACATAATTCTCGTCCTTTTCTTTCAATGACCGCTTACTTGCGCTTCGCTTTTGAGCGGTGGCGGACAATCATGGCATCCGTCCGTTTATTAATACGGGTCTTATAACCCAGCGCCGGCTTGCCCCATGGGGTTTTCGGACCTGGCATACCGACTGAGCTGCGGCCTTCACCGCCACCATGCGGATGGTCGCGGGGAGACATCGCCGTACCACGCACCTCTGGGCGCAGGCCCATGTGGCGCTTGCGGCCAGCCTTGCCCAGCTTGATATTGCTGTGTTCCACATTGCCGACCTGACCGATGCTCGCGCTGCACTCCTGCAAAACCAGGCGAACCTCGCCCGAAGGCATACGCAGGTGCGCGTACTTGCCTTCTTTTGCCAGCAGCTGAGCGCTCGACCCAGCCGAACGGCCGATCTGCGCGCCTTTGCCGGGCTGCAGTTCAATCGCGTGCACGGTTGTACCAATCGGAATATTCGCCAGAGGCAGGTTGTTGCCGGGGCGGATTTCAGCGCTGGGGCCAGACATGAGCGTGTCGCCAACTTTGACGCCAATCGGCGCGATGATGTAACGCTTCTCACCGTCAGCGTAAGTCAGCAGAGCTAAACGGGCAGTGCGGTTCGGGTCATATTCAATCGCGCTGACGCGGGCAGGAATGCCGAGTTTATCACGGCGAAAATCCACAATACGGATCTGGCGCTTCGAGCCGCCGCCACGATGGCGAACGGTCACACGACCCAACGAGTTGCGTCCCGCGTTGTTATTCTTGTGAACTACCAAGCTGCGCTCGGGGCGAGTCTTGGTAATCTCTTCAAAGGTATAGCTGGTCTTGTGTCGTTGACCAGGAGTCTTTGGTTTATAGATTTTGACGGCCATTACTCGACTCCTTCAAAAATCGGAATGCGATCTTCCGGCACCAGTGTCACAATAGCTTTTTTATAGCCAGCTTTGCGTACGGTCAGGCGGCGGCTTTTGCCGTTCTTGCCTGACTTGGCAGGAAGATTAATCACGTTTACTTTCACCACGGTGACGTCGAAAGCGGTTTCCACGGCAGTCTTGATTTGCTCGCGGGTGGCATGGCTCGACACCTCAAAAACATACTGGTGCAGCTTGCCAGCCTGATAGTTCGACTTTTCAGTCACAACCGGGCGACGCAGGATATCAAAAACAGTATTGTTCATTCTGCTTCACCTTCCTATCCCAGATAACTCTTGATCACATCCAGTGAAG
>Ga0123335_1000805_pt1 | contig 52642 bp, 42 predicted proteins | sample BiotimSIPDNA_2_FD_89707 | JGI IMG/M metagenome (GOLD analysis project Ga0123335, IMG submission 89707) | Anaerobic biogas reactor microbial communites from Washington, USA - Biogas_R2 time_0 SIP DNA | ecosystem: Engineered > Bioreactor > Anaerobic > Unclassified | place: Washington, USA...
CGTCGTCAAGGTAACCTCCGATGCTGCGGTAAACGGTACAAACCTGCTCGCCGCCTATGAGGAAGCTTCGGCGTTACGGCCGTATGGCATTGCGCTGGGCCCGACCAACCGGGCCGTCGTGCTGGTGCCCCCGGGAAAATACAATCTTGTCGACGGGCCGCTTACGATGGATACGGAATACGTGGATCTCGTCGGCCTGTCCACCGCCAGTGACGACCAATATATCTGCCGCGACTTCCATGTGCTGGTTCAGACCGCCCAGGATGTCCATATTGAAAATCTGGTGTTTCACTATACCGGATGGTCTGGTGCTGTGTTCGCCTATCAACCCGGTGCGAATTGGGACGACGGGATGCCCCATACCGGTTCGCCCGCAGCCACACGCATCCGCAACTGTAAATTCCGGGCTAACATCGCAAGTATGCGGGAAAGCGTGGAATACGCGGGTACCTATGAAAATTGCACGGCCGAGGGCGCCTATACCTTCGGCGGTAACGCCAGCGGCATCGCGAGCGGTACGTTTATCAACTGCAAGGGTGGCGTTTACGCCTTCGGCAGTGTGGGCGTGGCCAGCGGCACCTTTGTTAACTGCACAGGCGGGGATTTTTCCTTTGGCTACAATGGCACGGCTAGCGGTGCTTTTACTAACTGCGTTGGCGGTAATGACTCCTTCGGACTCGTTGCGAGCGGCACCTTCACCAATTGTAGGGGCGGTGATAACGCCTTTGGCGGCGCCAGTGGCTCTGCGGATGGCGGCAAGTTCTACTATTGTGTCGGCGGCGCTAACAGCTTTGCAACCGCCGGGGCGCCGGCGCCGATGCATCTGTATTGCGTCCGGGACAACGTGGCCTGGCCGTGATCTCTTATGCGGACGTAATAATCAATAAGGCATGAACGTGTGAACTTAAAACATCCAGCGGCTGACAGGATATACGAAACGCGGAGAGGAAAGTATGCAGAAATCACCTTGGCGGATCGGCTTGCCTATGTCCGCCATGAGATTTGCGTATCCTTCCCCTGTCACCGGCGTCTGTGCCGTGGGGCATGCGCTAACTCAATTTTGAATAGTGTTACGTAAGGAGTCAGATTCATGATAACGAACAAGTTCGTTCTCCTGCTTGTGGCGTTGTTAACGATCCCGGCTGTTTGTATGGCCTCTGCCGACACCACCAATGCGGACGGCGCGCTTTTAGTGCTGCCCTCGGCGGATACATGGTCTGGTGGGGCCCTTACGAATATGGATGGAAATGCGATTCGTTTGTTGGGTATGTATTACACGGGTGGTGATTTCTGGAATCCGGACGGCGCCCGATTAACCCTCTCCCCAGTGGTGACCTATGAACCTGCCGCTGAAGGTGAAGGCGAAGCACCCGCCGAAGGCGAAGGTGAATTACCTGCCGAAGGCGAAGGCGAAGTGCCCGCTGAGGGCGAGGGCGAAGTGCCCGCTGAAGGCGAAGGCGAAGTACCCGCTGAGGGCGAGGGCGAAGTACCTGCTGAAGGCGAGGGCGAAATGCCCGTTGAAGGCGAGGGCGAAATGCCTGCTGAAGGCGAGGGCGAAGTGCCCGCTGAAGGCGAAGGCGAAGTGCCCGCTGAAGGCGAAGGCGAAGTACCTGCTGAAGGCGAAGGCGAAGTACCTGCTGAAGGCGAGGGCGAAGTGCCCGCTGAAGGCGAAGGCGAAGTGCCCGCTGAAGGCGAAGGCGAAGAAGATGCCTGCGGATGCGGGTGCAACAAGAGCCAAAGTATTCCGGAGGGTATCAAACGGCAACTGGGCGATTTCCTGCTGTTGGGCGTGGCCGTGGTTTCCCTGTTCAGCATACAGTCAACCAGAGGCTCTCTATAAAGCACCCATAAGACTGTGTTTGTTTGCCGAAATAGATGTGGCATGTAGATGAAGAAGTACGGGGCCGCGGTGAAGCGTGAAAAGCGGGTCATCGCGGCCTCGCTCTTTTCTTGCGCTGAAGGATGCGGGTGGCCCAGTTATTTTCCATCGAAAGGCAAGAAGGCTGATGTTTCCTGTGACAATCCGGCCTGTAGTATCCTGAGTGTGCCGGAAGCATTGAGCGGCATGACGCGAAGGGCGTTAAACCCGTTTTCTTGTGTCTTTACGGGGACTTCCAGGCGCGTTACTCCCGGTTCAATTCCCCGTGCGTCGAGAATAGAGGCGGGCATTTTCGGAAGCAGGCCGGCAATATCGGCATCCTTCATAAAAAGTACATAATAGGGGCCGCTTTCAACTTCCAGATGGAGGGCCGCATCATGGCGCAGGTGGCCCCAAGCAATTTCGACGCCCCCTTTGTCCGCATCCTCCGGTGCTGAAAGAAGAACTGCTTCAGGGCCGTTTCCAACCTGGGCTGCGGAGAGACGCTTCAAATTTGGGAAGCGGCAGAGGTCTTTATCGATAAGGTGGTCGTAAGAACCCAGGTGGAAATGGGCGATGGTTTTCCAACGTTCAAGGGAGAGCAGGGGGCCCCGCACCACGAGCGACAGGCGGTCGTAATAGGCGGCGAGACCCGGATCCGTAATTACGTTCCGACCCGTTGACAGACTATCGTTATACCCCTCGGGCACATGGCGCCAGAAATGACCGATACGCCATTTCGGGGCATACAGGGCAGGCAGCCTCGCCAGCAACGGGTCGCTCAGGGCATACAGGTCAATAATGTGCGTTGTGGGTCCGGCCATATATCCGGACATGCCTGTGGTGTCACGTTCAACAACCTGCAGAGGAGCCCTTTCAGCCTCCGCGCGCTTCTTACCAATGACGGTTCTGTCACTTCCCGGCTTTGAAGATTCCGGTGCCGCCAATCCTGTTTTCCGATAATAGAAGGCCCGTTCATCGGCGATGAGGAAGGAGTCAAGTATTGCGCTTGTGTCTTTTCCATACTGGGATCCGCTCAAGACAGTCGGCCGGGGAGTCATCGTGCCGAGCGCTACCGTAAGCAGCAAGAGGCCCGCACCCAGTTTCGGGCCGACCCGGAACGGCATCCTCGCCAACAGTACAAGGCCGAAAACCAGGGGCGGCGTCAGGAACCGGCCGCTCATGAAATCGCCTCCTATTCGGACAATATAGAGGAGATAAAGGATGATTCCCAATGCCGCGGGGAAGAGTTGAAATTGTCTCAGGGCGAAGGGTAATACCCCGGCAAGAATAATAGCCGTCAATGTTAGCGGGTCGCGGGAAACAGAGTTTTGCAGGTAGCGCAGACCCTGTATCCAGAGTTCACCTGCCGGAATGCCCGTACCCAGCTTGGCATAGGCCGTGTTGGGGAAAAGAAACCCGTAGTACAGCAGCGAAAAGACGAGCCATGCTGCCAGGGGCACAAAGCCCGCGGCAAGGGCGGCGACTGCCTTCTTGTCGCGGTATCCATACCACGCATGGAGCAGACAGGGAAAGAAAAAAAGCGCGAGATCCGGACGTGTCAGAATACCAAGTGCCGACGTCAGCGCAATTAAAAACAGCCTGAGATATCCCCCTTCCCCGCGGGAATAGAGCGTAAGAAAAACAAGGATGAGCAGATGGGATAACGGGTTTTCCAGCCCCGAGGTGCTGTAATCAATGAACGCGCGGGAGAAAAGCAATACGGCAAGAAGCGGCGCCGTCTTTAGGATTTCGTCACGCCCGGATAAGCAGAAAAGGATTAGCATGACAAGCGTCAGGACTATGGAAAGAAAAAGCGAGGTGTAATAAAGTTCGCCGCTAAACCAGGAACATGCGGACAATAGAAAGAACCAAAGAGGATGGGTAAATGACTGAACCCGTTCACCAATGTTCCATCGCATGCCGTACCCGTGCGTGAAGTTGTCCACCGTACGAAAGGTGATGTAGGCATCATCGCATAACCATGCGGTCCGATAGAGAATCCAGGAAAAAGCGCACACTACAAGGACCAGAAGCCCTGCGGTAATCAAGTGCTTCTTTTTTAATCTCATGGACGCTTTCCTCGTTTTCCTGTGTCAGAACCGGGGTGGACAATTTCCCCCTATGAACGGGGCTTCCGCTGATTTTACCCCTATTGCGGGCTTCGTTTCCTGTCAGGTTACAAACCGCAAAGCACAACACGGCGCTGGACCGGAAACGGCCGGGAAGAGTCTTCATTCCGGGTCCGCCACAAACCCGTGGAAAGATCTGGACTTTTGGCGGGAATAGGTTTATCATAAAGGGTGTAATCTAGTCGGTAGTTGCTTGCGGTACTCTTTGGGGTATGGTTTGGGCGCATACTGTGCAAGGAGTAAAGGATTATGGCAAGTTATGTTGAGCGGCGCAAACAAGAGCGCAAACCCGTTCCCATGCATGTTGAGGTACGTTTGGAAAGCGGTGTTTTGGTGGAAGGCAATACGGTGAATGTGAGCCTGAACGGGCTTCTTTTTGAGACGGAACGCTCCCTGCCTTTGGGCACCCGTGTGCGTGTCTATCTGACTCCTGAGAGCCTGCCCCATGAACATATCATGTGCAGGGGGGAAGTCTCCCGCCTGGACGACTGGGGGGTCGCCATCGCTTTCGATCAGGTGCAGTCTGAGCATGTGGAGACTTTGTACCGGTACATACGGTATACTGTGTCGGACGTGCCGGTGGCGTGAATCGGGTCATCCCCGGACAAAAGCGGTGAAGGCATAAGAGTGCGGGAAGGGGTGCGTGTTCAGGTGTAAGTGCCCGGAGGATTAAAGGAGTCGTGTTGACGTGATAAAGGTGGCGTGCTGATGGCCGCTTCCATTGCGCTGCAATTGACAAAGTGGCTGCTCGATCTGGCTTCAAAACTGGTAAAGGCAAAGGTCCGTCTGCATAACGCGGATGTTATCGAGCCTGACATGGCCGTCATTTTCGTGGCCAACCATTTTACCCGCCTGGAAACGCTTCTCCTTCCCTATTTGCTTCATAAACACACCCGTTCCGAGCCATGGTCCCTTGCCGCCGCAAACCTGTTCCATGGACGCATCGGCCAGTATCTTAAGGCCACAGGGTCCATTTCTACGGAGGATCCCGACCGCGACAAGATTATCATCCGCTCACTCCTGCGAGGCGATCATCCCTGGATTATTTTTCCTGAAGGGGCGATGATAAAAGACAAGCGCGCCATCAACAATGCCGGACAATACGAGGTGTTTGACGGGGTGCGCCGGCGGCCCCCTCGTACGGGCGCGGCGGCGCTGGCCTTGCGGACCGCCTACTACCGGGCAAAGTTTCGCTGTCTTCGGGAGCAAGGCAAGCAGGAACAGCTGCAGCAGGCTCTTAAACTTTTTGATCTCGAGTCGGCGGACGAGGTCAAGGCCGTGCGAACGGTCATTATCCCGGTGAATATCACCTACTACCCGATTCGGGCGCGGGAAAATATTTTTCTGCGAGCGGCGAAGCGCATGGAGCCGGACCTGAGCGAACGGGCCCTGGCGGAACTGTCCGTGGAGGGAACGGTACTTGCCGAGGATACCGATATCGATATAACGCTGGGAGAACCCCTCGATGTGGGTGCGTTCCTGGAGGCCCCGGAATACGGGCGGATTATGGCCTGCGGACTTCATGATCTGGAAGCCCTGGAATCCAATCCGCGCGACCTGTTCCAGGAAGCGGCGCGCGTGATTACGGACAGGAGCATGCGCGCCGTGTATGCCGGTGTCACCGTCAATTTTGACCACCTCTTTGCGGGGATTATTCATTATCAGCCCGAGGGACGGCTCTTTACGGAACGGGGATACCGCGAACGCATCTTCTTAAGCCTGCTTCAAGTGCGCAAGAAAGCCCTTCATCTTCACCCTGATCTGGTGCGGCAGTGCGAAACCCTGCTGCATGATGAACCCCACGCCCCGTTCCGCGGTTTCCTGGAAATGGCCGTGGAAAAACACTACCTGGTTGCGACCGAATGGGGGTATCGAAAAACACAGAAACAATTCCGGCCCCTGCCGGAGTTCCACGCCATGCCGGAAGAGGCGACGCCGGAAGTGATTGCCAATGAATTCGAAGCGTCACAGGTCCAGTCCAACATCACCCGTTATGCCGCCTGGGCGCCTGATTTCGTGGTAAAGGCCTTCCTGCGCCGGTACCTGGTGCAGCGGGATATGCGTGAATACGAAGAGGAATACGCGCGTTTCTATAATCCCCACGACTGCAAACCGCCCTGGGTAGGCCGGCCGTTTCTTCTGTGTCCTTGGCGTATCCGGGGCGGCGTCGTGCTGGCACATGGGTATATGGCCGCTCCCCTCGAAGTGCGCGCCCTGGCGGAGCATCTCTATCGGCGCGGTTTTGCCGTCTACGCCGTCCGGCTGCGCGGCCATGGAACCGCCCCGGAGGACCTCGCCCGGCGGGAATGGCAGGACTGGTACGATTCCGTCAATCGGGGGTATGCCATCTTGCGGACACTGAGCGATAACATTGTGGTCACCGGTTTTTCTACCGGTGGCTGCCTCGCCCTGATTGCCGCGGCAAGGAAGAAAACCTGTCTGGGCGCCGTGGTTTCCATTTGCGCCCCCTTGTATGTGCGCAACTATTCCATTCGACTGGTGCCTTCCATCATTTCTATTAATTCGCTGCTGAAACGTTTTGGCCAGAGTCACTATGCCTGGGACTTTGTGGAGAATGACCCGGAAAACAAGCATATCAATTATACGAGGAACCCGTTGACCGGCGTGCGCCAGTTAACGGCCGTCATGAACGCCACAGCCGAAGCATTGCCTGAAGTGGAAATACCCGCGTTGGTGGTTCAGGCATCCAAAGATCCAACGGTGAACCCCTCTAGCGGTCCCGACATCTTTGCCCGTATGGGCGCTCGCCAGAAGCAGTTTTCCCTGTTTGAACGGGAACGCCATGGTATTATTAACGGCGAGGGCAGTCCGGAAGTATTTGCGCAAGTCGAACATTTCCTGATGCAGACCGCGCGCAGGGCCCATTCCCGGCGGTATTGGCTGATGGGGAGGCGGTTTGGACAGATGATTTCACACAACTGTATGCGCCTCCTGCGTTTTTTTTACGGCGTCTCCGATCCGAAACCCGAAAAGAATGACGATTCCCCAAGAAAAAACAATTGACACTTTGGCGCATTTTGTGATATTTTTTAGGACGCGCCCTGTATCGTAGGGATAGTTCTCAGGAGGTAGTGGCTCCTGGCATGGATTATATATAAGTGAAAAATAGTAATCTGCATCGTATTGGTACTTGCGGCGCCGTTATTGTATTGAAGTAAAGAATGAACCTTACCAGCGCGTGCCCCGCGCCATGAGGAACTGCTGTCATGCGTAAACATGGCCTTTGTCACCTAATCCTGGTCCTTCTGATGATTTTTGTCCTGCAGACTTCCGACGCCCATGCATGGGGGCCCCGCGCAATGCGTAGTATTGCCGCCATGTCGCTTCAGGTCATTAACGACAATTTTCCAACTACTTTCCGGCCGGGCGGTGTCGTGGGTACTAATTTCGAGCGCGATGTCATGTCAGGAGCAAGTGCCGGCTGGCAGGTGCTGGCGCCGACGGTTCCCATGAACAATGACCAGGAAGTGATAGACGCGATCGCAGCGCAAATCCTTCTGCTACGGGATGTTCAGCATTATGTGCCTACCGCTTACTTCGCCTACCGCATGGGGGTGCTCGCCTCCCTTACGGCGCATGCCATGCTGCCCTATGGCTTCACCTGGTCCGAATCAGAGCATGAACTACGGCGTCAGATTATTTCCGATATCGAAGCGAATATAGACAAATATGGCTTTGAATCTATTCAGGAAAATCGCGTCTTTATACGGGATGCAAAATCCTATTTCAGCCAGAAGCGTAGTTACCAGACTGAGGATATGCGGCTGATAGCGCACGACTATAGGACAGGCTTGAATTATAACGGTTTTCTTAAGCAGGGCGGGCGCGCCTATTATCTGCGTGCGGTGGCCGCCGTGGCGGATGTCTGGTATACCGTTTTGCAGACCGATGTTAATATTGAAGACTTCGTGCTGGTGAAACCTTCACCGCGCACGCTTACCTGGTATTTTGTCAGTGAAATGGAATATTTGCTCAATGAAAAGGACAACATGGCCCAGGTTGAAAAGGTATATGCCAATTTTGATGAAGTAAATCCACAAATGACGGCGGCCTATGAACGCCTAGGTGATATCTTTTACGCGAATGAGGATGAAGACGTTAAACTCAGGGGTGTGTCGGAATGGAAGAAAGCCTATGATTTCGGTGATGCGGAACGTCGTCGCATAGGGACCAAGTTGTCCCAACACTACATGAAGGAAGGCAAATTTTATCTTGACCGTGCCAGCCAGCCCATCGCGGAGGAGACCGACCTGAACAATGCGTTGCAGGGATTTATGAATGCCCTTGATTATGACCGGTCCAGCGACGAGGCGGCAAAATTCATTCAGAATACCAATGTGGCGATTCGGGAACGCAATGAGCGCCTGGAACTCACCTTGAGCATTATCGCCACCGGTGAACGTGTGCATGAAGAAGCCAACCGCTTCCGCGAGGCGCAGGATTTCGCCAACGCCATCAGCACCTACCGCCAGGCAATCGGTTTCTTTGAAGCCGTTAGTGACGAATTCAAGGTGCATGCCGATACGGCCCGTGAAAATATCCGGCGTCTGCGCCGTGAAATCTCCGACGTGATCAATGAGGTGCTGAATGCCGCCAGCCAGGCTATTGATGAAGGCGATCGGGCCCGGGATAATAAACAGTTTGACGAAGCCATTGGACACTACCAGCGCGTGCCGAGCGTAGTCGCCGTTATTCCAGCCGATGAATCGCCGACGGTGGGCAGGGAAGTGCAGGATGTAATTGCCTTGTCCGAAAAGAAAATTGAAGAGGCCCGGGTGGAGAAACTCCGCTATGAACAGGCCCTGGCAGTCCAACAGGCCCAGCAGGCCCAGCAAGGTGGAGCCGCTCCCGCTCCCGCGCCTGCACCGGCGCCTGTGGCACAGTGATTGCCTAAGGGACGGTTTGACAAGCGCCAGGTCACACAAACCAAATTGGTTGGAACACAGGGTTTCCCCGGGAGGTTTCTCGGATGTTGATATTGCTTTGTGCGTTCATTGCGGCGGCTCCTGTGGACGGGTATATGGTCCGGCAATCGTGGCAGTTTTCTGATTCTGCCGTTTGCGGCGCCTGGCAGGCCAACAGCCACATGGCGGAAGTGTCCTGCGGGGAGGGAGTGCTTAAAGGTCGCACGGTGGACTGGGATCCTTTCTTTACCTGTGGCGGCCTCGAAATTCCAGCCAAAGCCTCCCAGTGTGTCCGCCTGCGCCTGCGCGCTTCCGCGGGGGGCAAGGGTCAGCTGTTCTGGTCGGGGCAGACCACGGGACAGTACGGCGGTTTCGACCCTCACAAAGTGACGGATTTTACCGTGCGCGAAGGCGGCGTGGAGGATATCTATCTTTTCCCCTGCTGGCACAAAGAACAAATGGTCCGCCAGTTGCGCCTGGACCTGTACGAAGGCGCCTCCTTTGAAATAGAATCCATTGCCGTATTAGACCATGCCGATGGCACTCCCCGGGAGCCGTCCTTACGCTGGGATTTTACTTCCGGTCTGGAGCAGACAGGGTGGAGCGGTCTGAATGGGGGCCGTATCCTGGCCGCGCCGCCCCTCGACATTCCCGTGGACACCATCGGATGGGTGTCGGTTGAGGCGGGCGCTTCCGAGGATACGAGTATCACCCTGTATTGGTCCACCACGGAAATGACCGGCAGCCACGGGGAAACGGTGCGCCTGTCCGGGAACACTACTCCCCGTTTTCATCATATTGAATTGCAGGGAAATCCGCACTGGGACGGACGTCTCGTGGGTTTCTACCTGGAGGTGCCCGAGCCGGAAAAAGTCAAGATAGGCAACATCCTATTGGCGGCGGAGCCCGAAGGACCGCCGGACATCGCGACGGCGTATTTTGGATTTGACCAGGCGCTTAACCGCGCCGGACGGCCGGAATCGCTGATGGCCCAGTTTACCAATCGCGGCGCGGGCAAGGCGATGCCGGGGGATATGCGTCTGGTTTTGCCGGAAGGCCTGAAAGTGTTGGAAGGGCCGGTCTATTCCTCAACGGACGGGCTGTTGCATGGGGAACTTATGGAGGGCCGCTGGACGATAGAGGCGGAGCAGGCAGGCGACTTCCGCGTCACCCTGCAGGATGCGTCGGGAACGGAACTTGCCGTGGCGGATCTGACCTTTGAACCACCCCTTTCGGTCACCGCCGGGTATGTGCCGGAGCCGCGCCCTGTCAAGACAACGCACGACGTCCTGGCCTATTATTTCCCCGGTTGGAATAACGCCGCAAAGTGGGACTGTATCCGCAACACCGCGCCTGTGCGGCGCCCGTTGCTCGGCTATTATGACGAGGGGAATGTCGCGTGCGTGGACTGGCAGATCAAGTGGGCCGTTGAAAACGGCATCTCCTGTTTTCTCGTCGACTGGTACTGGTGCGAAGGCCGGCAGCATTTGCTGCAGTGGTTTGACGCCTACCGCGCCGCCCGCTACCGGGACAGGCTCAAGGTGGCCCTCATGTGGGCCAACCACAACCCGCCGAAAACACATTCGCGCGATGACTGGCGCGCCGTCACCCGGGAATGGATAGACAAGTACTTCACCCTGGACACCTATTATCACGTGAACGGAAAACCGGCCGTGTATATCTGGAATGCGGCGGGCATTCGTGAAGATCTGGGTGGCAGCGACGAGGTGGCCGCCGCCTTCGCCGAATCCCGGGAAATGGCTCGCGCCGCCGGGCATGACGGCATCACCTTCATCGCCCTGCGTCATAAGATGACGGAAGCGGAAATAGCGCTGCTCGCCCGGGAAGGCTATGACGGGCAGACGAGTTACCACGAGTGGGGCGATGCCGCGTCCATGGCGCCCGCGCCCACGCAAGGCCGCTATGACGACATGGTCGCGACCGTGCCGGAGGCGTGGGAGAAGCGGCGCTCTCTTTCCGAACCGCTGAACTACATTCCCGTGGTGGACACCGGCTGGGACTCGCGTCCCTGGCACGGGGAGAACGCCACCGCTTTTCACGGTCGTACTGTGGAAGGGTTCAAGGCGCTGCTGGAAGTGGCTAAGGCCTACTGCGAACGGCACGGGGAGCGGGAAATTATCCTGGGCCCGTTAAACGAGTGGGGCGAGGGCAGCTACATCGAGCCCAACCTGGAATATGGCTTTGGCATGTATGAGGCTATCCGCGAAGTGTTTGCGAAGGGCGACCCCAAAGACTGGCCCCAGAACTTCGGGCCCCGCGACGCGGGCCTGGGTCCCTACGAATTTCCGCCGATGCCGGCGGCGTTTCAATGGAACTTTGACACTGGGACGGACGGCTGGGCGGCATTCATGTGTGTTGACCAGTTCCGCGCGGAGGAGGGCAGTCTCTGCTTTGTCACCGCGTCAAATGACCCGGCGGTAACGGTTTCCACCGGTGGCCTGCGCGCCGCGCGGTACGGAAAATTGCGCATTCGTATGCGCGTCGCTGGCGAACTGCCTGCGCAGGCCAACGCGCAGCTGTTCTGGACTACCGGCGGCGGGGGCACCTCTGAGGCGAAAAGCCTTCCCTTTGTCCTGGAGCGCGACGGTGCCTTACACGAGTATACCTTGGAGCTCGCCGCCCACCCACGTTGGCGCGGAACCATCACGTCCCTGCGCTTCGACCCCTGCAACTTCAGCGGCGCGGAAATCTGCATCGAGGAAATCATGTTCAACCGACAGTAGTATCCGCCACGGTCACCGGTCTTTCTCTCCGCACACGGCGCCAAGTGAGAAGTATTGCCAGGATTCCTGCAAGCAGCAGGGAGCCTCCCGTAAGATAAGCGATCTTTATCCATAGCGGTGTCCAATGCCAGGTGGCCTGAAAGTCTCTGAGGGTCAGCCCTATGGGAATGGGTATCCTTCCGAAAGGACGAAATGCCAGTTCCTCCGCCTCGATGGGAACATCGACCTGGGCCTTCCAGGTTGCGGTGATTTCTGTGAGATCGATATTTACTTTTTCCGTCCTCTTCACTTGCTTTATGAGGGTTTGGTTCTTGTCGATCCACAGGGTTACTTCCTGACCATAGGCATCTTTTCCACGGATTCGATGGCAGGACACCCCGTCTACCACCTCCTCTTCCGGATGTTCCAATTCACTCAGATTCAGCGGCGCAAGAAGTTCCTCACTGAACAACAAGCGCGGCACGCCCTGCTGCATGTATTCAAGGCTGTCTGGTAAAGATTCCAGTTCCGAAACCTCGCCGTGCTCATACTCCCGGATGCCGTACCCATCGGCATGGATCACCTTAGTGGAACCGAATGATTTGTGCATACTGTCCTGCACTGACAAGCGAAATTGAGCAGGCCGGACAAAAGCGGTTTTATACTCCCGAATCGTATCGATAAACGCAACACCACTTCCCGAATTATGGAAACGCATGACCTCATAGCATTCATCGCGGTACGTGGTGCAAGTGCGGTAGGTTTCCGCAACAGCAGTGATAATGGTTTCGGCTGCAGGGTCATTTTCTTTCGACGGGTGAAATTGACGGGCCGCGTCCTCAATATACAACACAACCCCTGTGCGTGCGGCAGAAAACAAACTCGGCGTTGTATACACATATACTTCCACAGAACCCCTTGTATAACAAGCACCCTTTTTTTCGTCTTCCTTACAGGGAGTTGCCTGCCACCCCAGCGCCGCAAGTTCCTTTGCATAAAACCGGAATACTTGTTCCGCCGTATCGGTTACCTCGGAATAAATGGAGAAAGCCCCCTGGACATCGGTCGCTGTTGTCGCCGTGGCCCCCGGATATTCAGGAATCAACGCTCTTAATTCAGCGGGCACTTCCGGGGAGTGTTCTTTTAGAAGCGCCAATGCCTTTTCATATCCCGGCTCCTCGGCCGGAAGAAACCTGCTGGCATATACGGCAAGAAACGGCAGGGTGCCGCATAGCAGCAAGAGACCGCCTTTCCAATATTTTTTCATGTGTATATTCCTTGGTTACATACCACAGCCTATTATGAAACGCAGCTGCATGAAAAACCAAAACGGCAACGCAGGGTTTTACAAAGCATGATCTAAAAACGGCGGTTGCCGCTGGGAAAACCTTTTAAAAGAAAGGACCGAAAGGACGTAAAGGACGCATCAATCGGGAGAGCGTTTTACTGTCCTTTTAGTCGTTTATGTCCTTTATGTCCTTTGGTTTGGAAACCGCTCCTGAACCCAACTGCCGTTTTTAGGATAAAACGAACGCGGGCTGTCCCTCTTCCACGGCTTCAGGAACTGGATTCCGGTCTTTTCGCGGCCCGGCCTCCTCTTCGATACACGTCCTTTTTCCGCCGCGAAAAACCGGAAAGACGCATCGTCTCTGGATACTTGAACGCATGTAGGCGTTGTCCGAAACCCAGCGTTAAGCAAGTCAGCGCCTACATCCATTACACGTCTTAAGTTCCCATTTTTATGCCGGACACCTTGGAAATCAGCGCGCCGAGATAGCGGGATTTCATCTGTTTGCTTGCCAGGGCCTGTTTAAGGGGCGGTAGTTTCAGAATCACGCCGAGGATGGCCGCCATGGCGCGGTGGCTGGCAAGGGCATGGGTGTCAAAAATCAGATGCTGCAGTTTGCCCCGCTCGACGGCCATAAGCACGACACGATGTGCCGAGTCCACGGGCGTGATAACCCGTTGCGGCCGGGACACCAGATCGATACACCCCACGTTGCAGGCCCGGACGCACACGCCACAGCCCAAACAAATATCTTCGCGCAGGACCGCCTTTTGTTTTTTGGGCTGACGGGGATCGTTGGCGGAAACCAGGGCCATGGCCTCCACCGGACAGGCTTGAACACACTTGCCGCAGCCCGTACAGGCCTCCGTGTCAATACGCGGCAGAAAATTGGCGGTATGTACTGGGTGGAGCATGCCGAAGCGGCGCGCCGCGATCATGGCCTCGCAGCAGCAGCCGCAGCAGTTGCAGATAAAGTTGACCTGGTGCTGCTGGTTTTCACCGAACTGGACCAGGCCGCGGTCCCGCGCTTCCTGCAACAGGTCCAGGCCTTCCGCAACATCCACTTCACGGGCGAAACCGTGGCGGATCAGCGAGGCGGCTGCCATGTTAAAAGTCATGCAAATGTCCCTGGGCGCGTCGCAGGCCCGTCCGATGTGTTCCATCTTATGCCGGCAGTAGCACAGGCCGATGCCCCGGTGCGTGGCGGTGCGGATGACCTCGCTGGCCCGTTCGTAGTCGAGCACCTCCAGACTGTTTTCCGGCGTCAGCGCCGTTTCATCCACGAATGCCCGTCCCAGCTGCGTTTCACCGTCCGTGGAAAGGGCCTTGATGAAATCCTCCTCCACCGTCAGATACTGATAGAAAAGTTCGCCCAGCGCTTTCTGGTCCACGTCCTCCCGGATACGCATCATGGAGAACTCAAAGAACCCGGCCATGGGCGGCGGCAGCAGATATTGGATTGTCCCGTCTCTTTCAATATCAAGCAGCAACGCCTTGTCCGCCAGCGCGTTCAGCGTTCGCTCCGCCTCGACGACAGGTACCTTCCAGAGCGAAGCCGCCTTTTCAACGGTGAAGGGGCGTATTGGCAGCAGGGACACCAACTCGGCCTCCCGTTCCTGGAACAGGATGCGGAGTATCTTCAGCAGCAACTCCGAGGGCGGCGCCCCCTGCGGAAAGCGGTTCAACCGTTCCGTCAGGGCGGCATGCCCGGATTTTACGGTGTGGTGTGCCATGGGGTTTACCTTCCTGCTTATAGTATAAAGCAAGGTTGCTGTTTTGTAAACACCGTGGAAAGAGAGACGCACCGTGGAATGAGAGCGGAGGTTATGAATAGGATGGACAGGATAATCTTGCGGTACTCAATCTCTACGATTCCTCCTGTTCACGGCAGAAGCGTTTTACGCGGTGAACCACCCCTGTGTTCGCTTGCAGAAACCGACCAGCATCAGCATGACGGGCACTTCAATAAGCACGCCTACTACGGTAGCCAGCGCGGCGCCGGAGGACAGGCCGAAGAGCATGACCGCCGTGGCGATGGCGACCTCGAAATGGTTTGAAGCCCCGATCATGGCGGCAGGGGCCGCGTCTTCGTAGCGCAGCCGCAGCAGCTTCGCCAGCCCATACCCCAGCCCGAAGATGAGGCAGGTTTGCAGGAACAGCGGCACGGCGATCCACAGGATGGTCAGGGGATTGGCCAGGATCACCTCGCCCTTGAAACTGAACAGCAGGACCAGCGTGGTAAGCAGGGCGATGATCGTTATGGGTGTGAGCACATGAAGGAATTTTTCAGTGAACCAGGCCTCGCCCCTGGAGGCAATAAGCCACTTGCGGCTGAAATACCCGGCGACCAGCGGCAGCGCCACGTACACGGCGATGGACAGCAGCAGCGCCTGCCACGGCACCGGCAGACGGCCGACGCCAAGCAGAAAACCGCCGAGCACGCCGTACAGCACCAGCATGGTCAGCGAATTGATGGCGACCATGACCAGGGTCAGCCCGTCATTGCCGCGCGCGAGATAGCCCCAGACCAGCACCATGGCGGTGCAGGGCGCGATGCCCAGCAGAATGCAGCCCGCCAGGTAACTGCGCCACAGGGGCACCTGCAGCATCTTCACGCCGTCCAGCAGGACCACGACCCCCGCGCCGTGCTGCGCACCCACGGGCAGGTCCAGCCCGAAGGGCATCTTCACCAGGTCCACCGCGTCCGTGCCGATAAAGCCCCTGAAAAGAACGCCCAGGAACAGCAACGCGATGCCATACATGGTAAAGGGCTTGACGCACCAGTTCACGAACAGGGTGAGCAGCACGGGCTTGCCGCTTTTTCCTGCCTTGATAACACTGGCAAAATCAATCTTCACCATGATGGGATACATCATGAAAAACAGGCAGATTGCGATGGGGATGGACACTACGGGCGCGCCTTTGACATATAGGGCCAAGCCGTCCAGCGTTTGGGCCAGTCCGGGCGCGGCCTTGCCCAGCAGAATGCCGCCGACGATGCATAATCCCACCCACACGGTCAGATAGCGTTCAAAGATGCTGGTCATCCTGCGGTCGTTAGTGGCACAGCTATTTTTGTCCACAGCAGCAACCCCCTTTTTTGGTCGCCTGAATGGTTGCCGAAGCCACGTAGTTTTCCACGCCGCTTCCCGGGAACCACCCCGCGATAATCTCCCGGCTCTCCGGCTTTATTTCAAGGGCTACCTCGATGAAACCCGCTTCCTCAAGCATCTGTTGCAACGCCTCGACGGGTGCGGCGCCGGCCACGCATCCGCAGTAGGCCTCGGGATTTCCCCGGAATTGTTCTGGTATGTTTCCAGTCATGACCACGTCGGAGATGGCGAGTCGGCCGCCGGGACGCAGCACGCGGAAGGCGTCGGCAAACACCTGTTCCTTGCAGGGCGAAAGGTTGATGACGCAGTTTGAGATGATGACATCCACGGACGCGTCGGCCGCGGGGAGATGCTCGATTTCACCCAGGCGAAATTCAACGTTGGCATAGTTGCCTTGGCGGGCGTTTTCCCGGGCCTTGGCAATCATTTCCGGCGTCATGTCCACGCCGATGACTCTGCCGGCCTCGCCCACCTGCCGGGCCGCGAGAAAACAGTCAAAGCCGCCGCCACAGCCCAGGTCAAGCACGGTTTCGCCCGGACTGAGGGCCGCGATAGCCTGCGGGTTGCCGCAACCCAGGCCCATGTTGGCTCCTTCGGGAACCGCGTTGCATTCCACTTCGGAGTAACCGAGGTTTCGGGATAACTCGGGGCGGAGTAACGGGTCCGGTGTACAGCAGCTGTTTACCGCCCCACAACAACTTCCCCCGGTACGGGCCACCTGTGCATAGCGGGAGCGTACGGTATCGCGCAGCGTGTCGGATTCTTTTGGTTTCATTGGGCTATCGTGTCCTCTTGTTGTATTGCTTCGGGTAATGTTTCCACAAAGGCGCGTATTTCATTCCGCACCCGGCGGTAACACGCCAGTTTTCCCTCTTCATCTTCCATCAGGACCGCCAGCGCCGGCGGATCCTCAAAACCGACATGAATCACCTTGGCCTTGCCGAGAAAGACAGGACAGTTTTCATGGGCATGGCCGCACACAGTGATAACGTAATCAAAAGGGATATCCATGAGTTCCTTCACGTTTTTGGAGGCATGTCCGGAGATGTCCACGCCGGCTTCCGCCATGACCTGTACGGCATAGGGATTCAGACCGTGGGTCTCGATGCCGGCGGACCAGGCCTCGATCGTATCGCTTTTCAAATGCCGGGCCCATCCCTCCGCCATCTGGCTGCGGCAGGAATTGCCGGTGCATAAAAAAAGTATTTTCAGCGGAGATTTCATTGATCTGATCCCGACTCCGTTCTGGCGTATTACCAGGACCCTTTTCCTGGCAACTCGCTTGTTCTTTATCCCTTGTGCTTCAACGCCGCCTCGGCGACACGAATGCCGAGGTTCTTTGCCGATTCCATGCCAAACTCATCCTGGGTGATGTCATCCTTATAGGCGTTCCAGAGCGTGGCGCCCTGGTGCGCCTTGGGTTTGCCGCCGACCAGCATGGCCTCATGGCAAAGCATGACCGTCAGGATCTGTTCGATGACCAGTTCCTGGCCCCCGTTGCGGTAGGACCCCACGGACAGGGCGCCCACCGGCAGGTCCGCCAGCAGAAGTTTCGGTTCGCGCAGGACAGCCAGACGTTCTAAGAAGGCTTTGCACAGCGAACTCATGGACCGGAAATAGGAGGGGGAGCCGATCATCATGCCACCCAGGTTGGGCGACTGCAACAGCGGCACTATCGCATTGAAGTCGTCTTCAACACCCGCCGCGCCACCGGAGGAACTGCTGCCGTCGGAACCGGCAATGGTCTTGCTTCCCAGGTCGATTAATTCTGTTGTGATTCGCGGGTCCACGCCTTTCGCGGCCTCAAGTGCGGCCGCCATGGCCGTGGCCGTGGTTTTGCCTTTGCGCGGGCTGCACGAAACGCCGACGACCAGAATCTTGTCCGCTTCCTTCGTCGCGGCATCCTGCGCGGCGGCCGTTCCGGCCACACCCAGTGCCGCTGACGCCAATAACGCGCGTCTAGTCAATTCTTTGGACATGGTACGTCTCCTTTCTATGTGGTTGCTTTACCTTTTTAATTTAAGCGCCTGTCAGGCAAACGGGCCCTTCTTTTTGAGTTCAGTGGGCCGTATAAATCATCCACAGGCCGCCTAAAATCACCAATAAACCGCAAATCCGCTTTACCCACACGGTTCCCTTGGAGTGTTCATTCCAGTCCAGAAAACGCTGAACGATCTCGGTGGAGGTGCCCGCCGCCACGATCACACCGCAATGGCCGATGCCGTAGGCCAACAGCAGTAACGCTCCGTAGGCGGGATTGGTCGCGCCGAGCCGGAAGGTGACTCCGAGCATGGGTGCCATAAAGGCGAAGGTGCAGGGCCCCAGAGCGATGCCGAAGACCAGTCCGAGGATTAAGGCGGCGAGCACGCCTTTCCGCTTCATGCCGACCTGGCCCGGCCCTGAAAAGGGCATAGGTATTACATCCAGCAGGTGCAGCCCCACCAGGAAAAAGATGGCGGCCACAATATAGTTGCCATAAGAACCGATGTCGCCCATGATGCGTCCGGCCCCGGCGGTGAGGACGCCGATAATGCCAATGGTTATCAGGATGCCCAGGGCAAAGACCAGGGAAATCAAAAAAGCCCGTTTCGTGGACATGCGGCCCTGGTTGTCAATGAATCCGACAATTAAGGGAAGGCTGGCGAGATGGCATGGACTCAGGAGGATACTGAGAATGCCCCAGACAACCGCGGCGCTCACGGCGATGGCCGGCGACCCTTCCACGGCATAGCCCAGCGTGTTAAATATCTGGTACATGACATTCTCCTGGTTTATTTTCCCGCGGCAAGATCAACGCCCAGTTCCTTCCACTTGGCGAGAATGTCCGCCTTGGCAAAGAATCCTTCATGCCGGTATAACTCTTTTCCTTCCGCGTCCAGAAAAATCTGCGTCGGAATCAGGTTGATGTTGTGCGCCTTCGAAGCCTCCGGGTTCTGCCAAACGTCTATAAAGACAACCTTGAGTTGGTTCGCGTATTCCACTTTCAGTTCTTCAAGGATCGGGGCCATCATCTTGCAGGGAATACACTTTGTCGCGCCCAGGTCCAGCAGCGTCGGTAGCATGACCGCGGGGGAGTCTCCGGCGGATGCCGCGATGGTCGCCAATGCCTCGGCGGGCGGATCGGAAGGCTCCGGGACCCGGTTGGTGGCGGCTTCAGCCCCTTCATCCGGCGTCGCTTTCATTTCGGCTGTTTTCCTGGCATACAGGGTGGCGCCTACTGCCGCCGCCAGTAAGGCCACAGCGGCCAGTTTGAGCAGGATGGATCCCCGCCCCGTCGTCTGAACCGTGGTATCGCTGTCCGTCATGATCGAAATCCTTTCTTTTTGCCTGTTCCGGAAGGGCGGAAAACCTTAATCGCCGGATAACCACGCGCGAATTTCCGTTTCCACATACCGGCCGAAATCGACATCGTTATCCAGAAGTTCCCAAACCTTGTCAAGGTTCTTCCAGCGGGACTGCTTCCCGCCGGAAAACTCCGCCACAATTAACGTTTGCGTGGACAACTCGTAGTCGTCTACGAAATGCTTCTTGTCTTCATCATCCACATTGACGGCATGCCACTGCACTGCGCCGCTTTCCAGTTCGACAGGAAAGAAGGTCTTCACCGTCTCATGGGCCAGCGACTCAATCTTCAGGCAACCGGAACAGCGCGCGGTCCTGTGAAAATAGTACACGCGCACCTCTTTATCGGGCGCGGTTTTCGGGGGTTGCGCTGACGGCGCAGCCTCCGTGCCACAACTTGACAGGGCGCCGAAGAAAGCTGTGGCCAAAAACACCAGGAAGGCGGCGTTTTTCATAAGACCTCTCCCGCCCGACAGTTCAACAGCGGGCGCGCCAGTGATGCCAGACGCTCCACGTTTTCCGGGGTAACGGGCGACTTTCCCTTTTCAAAACCGTGATCGGACGCGCGAAAATGGGCGATGTTTTCCACCCCCGCCTTCTCCAGCGTCTTTTTGGCACAGTCCATCGCGCACCCGTCCAGCGCCAGGCTGGCGGACGCGGAACGGGCGTTGGCGACCATTACGTCAATCTCGGCGCCGATGCCGGCGAGACAATACAGCCTTCCAACGCCCTCGCGGGCGAGCGTGCGGGCGGCCTGATCACAGAGCCCGCCCACGTCGGCGGCCCCCGAACACGCATAGATCAGTTTCGGGGCGGTGCCGCATCCACAGGAGTTGGTTGCAGTCATGGTAGTGGTTCCTTATGGTTCGTGGCGCGATGTCATGCCAGCCACGGCTTGATTTCATCCGGAGAAGGCACCTTGCCCACTACCTTGACCTGGCCGTCCACCGCAAGGGCGGGCGTCATCATTACTCCGAAGCCCATGATGGCGTTGATATCCGTGACCTTTTCCAGTTCATACGCAATACCCAGTTCGTTGGCGGCAGCTTCGGTGTTTTCCGCCAGTTTTTTGCACTTGGGACAACCGGTGCCCAGTATTTGCAACTTTTTCATGCTCGATGCTCCTTAAGGTTACGCAAACATACCGAAAAGAATGCCGGCGATGGTCGACATCACCACCACCAGGGAACAGTACACAAAAGTCTTTTTAAATCCCATGACACTGTAAATGACCAGCATGCTGGGCAGGGAGAGCGCCGGACCGGCAAGCAGCAATGCCAGCGCGGGCCCCTTTCCCATGCCCGAACCGATCAGCCCTTGGAGTATGGGAACCTCCGTCAGGGTGGCGAAATACATGAAGGCGCCCAGGATGGAGGCCAAAAAATTGGATGTCAGAGAATTACCGCCCACCGCCCACGTGACCCAGGCGTTGGGAATCAGCCCCTCATTGCCCGGTCTGCCCAGCAACGCGCCGGCCACCAGCACGCCACCCAGCAACAGCGGCAGGATTTGCTTGGCAAAGCCCCAGCTTACCCCGAACCATTCGCCCATCTCGCCGTCGCTGGTGCTGGTAATGACCGAGAGTCCGATGGAAGCCGCCGCAAAGGACAAGACGGGTTGGTGGGGGAACAGGACGGCAAGCACGATGGCCGGCACCGCGGCAAGAACCGTCTTCCACCAGGGCATTTGGAACCACACGGTCAGGAGGATGCCGAAGCCCAGTCCGAAGACGGCCGTAATAGCCCATTTGGCGTTATACAGGGCATACCACAGCCCGGCATCGGATTCCGGCTTGCCCCAGTTGGCAAAAACGAGAATGCCCACCATGGAGGCGAAATACGCTGCTGTCTTCCACAATGGCCGGCCGACTTCCGGCTCCGGCAGGGATGCCTGGGCGATGGCTTTCTCCTGTTCTTCCTTGCGAAAGATGAGATGCATCAGCAGCCCGATGAGGATGCTGAACACGATGGCGCCCACAGCGCGGGCGATGCCCAGTTGCATGCCCAGAACCCGTGCCGTTAGGACAATGGCAAGGACATTGATCGCGGGACCGGAATACAGGAATGTTGTGGCTGGTCCCAGGCCCGCGCCCATGCGCCAAATGCCGCTGAACAGGGGCAGCACCGTGCAGGAACACACGGCCAAGATGCTTCCTGAAACGGAGGCAACCCCATAGGCAAGAACCTTGGGCGCGTTGGCGCCGAGGTATTTCATCACGGAAGCCTGGCTGATAAATACCGAAATGGCGCCCGCAATAAAAAACGCCGGGATCAGGCAGAGGAGTACATGTTCCTGCGCATACCATTTGACCAGGTGAAGCGCCTCCATGATCGCACTGTCAAAGCGGGGAAGGCCCACCGGCAGATAAAAGCAGGCCAGAAATACCACTATAATTACGGCCAGCGCCTTCCACTCATGTTTCCAGTTCATATATTTCCACAATCCCTGTCTGTTGGCTACTTGGCAAATCTGCCAATTACTGGGCAAAAGCAATATCTTGAAAGTCTGATAGAAATGATGCCTATCGTGCGGCAAGCGCCTTGTGGTGCTGCGCGTTTGCCTGAATCACATTCTCAATACATCCGATGAAATTCAGGACGCAGGGGCAACGCAGACGGTAGAAGACCTGGAGTCCCCGCTTGTCATCCTCCACAATTCCGGCGTTCTTTAAAATCGAAAGGTGTTTGGAAACGGTGGACATGTCCGCGCCGACGCCCTCGCGCAGTTCACATACGCACCGTTCGCCCTTCGCCAGTACGTCCACAATAAACAGGCGTGAGGGATGAGCGAGGGCCTTGATGATTTTGGCCCGGGCGTCAAACTGAAGCTGCGTTTTGGCGTCCATGCTGCGTCTCCTATGATTGGCTATTTGGTAGTATAGCCAAGAAGCGAACGCTAAGTCAACTCCTGATATCCTTGGATTTACGGGAATCACTACGGGCCTGCATAATGAAGCAGAGATGGCCACGAAAGACACGGGCAAATGTACATTCTTTTGAATATGTAAAGTACCTGATCACAGGACAAACTTGATTGTAACGGGAGACAGTTTTTGGGGTGCAATGGCGTTCGTGATGTAGAGGGGAAATTCATTTCTGTTGAGAAAAGCCTTCGGTATACAATAGCGCCTGACGTGAATCGTATCTCGGTAACAGCAGGAAGGATTCTTTTGAGTAATACGCTGCACATAGAAATCGGTGTCAAGACCGATCCTGTTGAATACCGCTATTCCTATCCTTGGCTTTTTCGCCTGCTGGCGGAGGAGGGGATTCTCCATGTGCAGATCGGAACCTTTTTTGAACTCTATTCCCTGCCCGACGTATTTTTTACCGAATTACGCAGACAAGCCGATGAATATGGTCTTTCGATTACCAGCATGTTCACCGCCCATCGTGAGCTCGGCGGATTCTTTCGGGAGGAACCCGGCTGGGAGGCGGTGGCGCGAAAACACTATGAGCGGCTGATTGAAGTGGGGGGGCTTTTGGGCGTCCGGTCGGTGGGCTCCAATCCCGGTGCGCTGCTTCGTGACCGGATGTGCCATAAGGATGCGGGAACGGCGCGTTACCTGAAGCATATGCGGGAACTCATGCATGTCGCCCATGGCCGTGGCATTTCCTGCCTGACCATGGAACCCATGTCCTGCCTGGCGGAACCGCCCTCCCTCCCCGATGAAATTACGGCCATGGCGGAAGCGCTGTCGGCCTACCATGCGGACCATCCCGGTACTGCGGGAATCGGCTACTGCGCGGACATCTCGCACGGCTATGTGGACCGGCACGGCGCGGTGGTCCATACGCACCTGGAACTGCTGAAAGCCTCGCTGCCGTGGCTGCGGGAACTGCATCTGAAAAATACCGATGCCCGGTATCATTCCACCTTTGGATTTACAGCCAATGACCTGGAACGGGGCATCATCGATCTCGCCGAAGTGCGGGATTTACTTTTCGCCCATGAGGGCATGCCTCCCGGGAACAACCTTGTGGCTTACCTCGAAATCGGTGGACCGAAATTGGGCCGGGATTACAGCGACCCCCTCCTTGAGGAGGATCTGCGTGAATCCCTCAGGTATATCAAAGCGGTTTTCTCCAGAGGGTCTTCCACACCTTCCGTCCCCGCCGCACCGGAATGTGTAATTTTAGCAAACGAGACTACAAAGCCTGTTGAAATCGCGCCGTCCTTGATGTGTGCGGATTTCTGCCGGCTCGAGGATGCGGTTAAAGAACTGGATCGGCTTGGCGCGGACTGGCTGCATCTGGATATCATGGATGGCCGGTTTACGCCCAACATGCCCATTGGATTTGAGGTACTCCGGCAGCTGCGTCCGATAACGACACTGCCTTTTGACGCCCACCTGATGGTCATGGACCATGAGTTTTTTGTACGAGAACTGCTCAAGATTGGCGTGGAACAAATTTCCGTGCACGTGGAGTCCGGCCGGCATCTGGACCGCACCCTGGCGGCCATTCGGGATGCCGGAGTCCGCGCGGGTGTGGCCTTGAATCCGGGTACGCCCCTGCAAGCGCTTGAGTATGTATTGGAGCGACTGGATTTCGTGCTTATCATGACGGTGAACCCCGGATTCGCAGGGCAGCAGATGGTGCCCGCGGGCCTGCGCAAAATTAAAGATTGCCATCATTACCTGGCATCCCGGGGCGTCGATATCCCCATCCAGGTGGACGGCCATGTGAGTTTTTTGAATATTCCGGACATGGTTGCGGCGGGGGCGGACTGTCTGGTGGCCGGCTCCAGCAGCCTTTTCCATGCTGGAGGGACGCGGAGTGAAAACATGGCGGAAATGAAGACCGCCATTCGCGCGGGGCTTGCGCGAAGGCATGCGCCGGAGGGCGGCAGGTGAACAGGAGATCATGAAGCGATGAGAGCACTGGTACTGCATGGAATTGACGATCTCAGGCTGGAGGATATGCCCGTGCCTGAACCCGGCCCCGGGGAAGTGCTGATCCAAGTCGTGGCATGCGGGGTGTGCGGTTCGGATATTCCGCGTATTTTCACCAAGGGGGCGCATCGTTACCCCCTGATATGCGGCCATGAATTTTCCGGACTGGTCACCGAGTGTGGCGAGGGCGTGGACGACCTGGAAAAGGGCGCCCATGTCACGGCTTTTCCTCTCCTATGGTGCGGGAAGTGCCCCTCCTGCGAACGCGGCCGTTATGCCCAGTGCCTGGACTACGATTACCTGGGCTCCCGCTGCCATGGTGCGTTTGCGGAATATGTGAAGGTGCCGCGCCGGAATGTATTGCGGGTGCCGGAAGGGGTTTCCATGGAAGTGGCGGCCATGGCCGAGCCGGCCGCCGTCGCCTTGCATGCGCTGCGCCGCGCGGGTGGCCTCTCTGCGGGCGAGGTGGTTGCGGTTTTCGGTGCCGGGCCCGTCGGACTCATGGTGGCGCAGTGGGCGGAAATATCGGGTGCGGGGAAGGTGATCCTGTTTGACGTGGCGCCGGACAAATGCGCGCTGGCCCGCCAGCTCGGATTCCGCTATTGTTTTAATGCGTCCGAAACGCTGACCCGCGAGGTGGTCGATAATCTGACCGACGGTCTGGGCGTGGATATCGCCATTGATGCTGCCGGTGTGCCGGATACGTTAACGGGATGCCTGGAAGCCGCGGGCATAGGCGGGCGTGTGGTGCTGCTGGGCAATCCCTCCGCCGATGTATTGATGCCTGCCTCCCTGTTGTCCCAGACCATGCGCCGTGAGATTTCCATTGTCGGCAGCTGGAATTCCGTCTATAGCGCTTCGGGCAACCGTGACGAGTGGCAGGTTGTGCTTCAGTCCATGGCGGCGAGCGCGCTGCTCTTGAATCCCCTGATCAGCCACCGTGTCACCCTGGCGCATGCCCCGGGAATGCTTCGCACGGTTTATGAGAAGACGCAAACAACCATGAAAGTCATCATTCAGCCCATACTTGGATGACAACCATCCTTGAAGGAGCCCCCTTGTGCTTGCAGCCGTACTGGAGAGTCCCGGAGATCTTGTCCTCCGGGAAATGAATCTTCCCGAAATCGATGATTATTCCGCCTTGATGCGGGTGGAGTCCGTGGCGATCTGCGGATCGGACAGCCGCATCCTGCATCACGGGAATCCCCGCGTGACGCCACCCGCGATCATGGGGCATGAGGCCGCCGGCGTCATAGAAAAAGTCGGCCGGAAGGTCACCCGCCTGAAAGAAGGCGACCGTATCGCCCTTGGTGCGGATGTGCCGTGCGGACAATGCTCCTGGTGCCGGAACGGGCTCGGCAATAATTGTGCCGTGAATTATGCGGTCGGCTATCAGATTTCAGGCGCCTTTACCCAGTACATGAAACTGCCGCAGCTGCTGCTTGAAGAAGGGCCCGTGACACCCATTCCCGACGGGCTCGCCTATGACGAGGCCGCGCTGGCGGAGCCCCTCGCCTGCGCCGTCAATGGCCTCGAAATCGTGAACATGTCTCTTGGGAAAACCGTAGTATTGCTAGGCCTGGGGCCTATCGGATGCATGATGATCGACTTGGCGCGCGCCATGGGCGCGCTCAAGGTCATCGGGGTGCAACGTAGCAGAAAACGTATGGAAATAGCCCGCGCCTACAAGGCCGATGTGTATATCGCATCCGAAGAGCAGGATGTCGTGGCGCGTTGCTTGGAAGAAACCGGCGGCTGCGGCCCTGACGTGGTCATCACCACCTGCGGCACCGTTGAGGCCCACGAACAGGCCATTGACATGGTGGCTCACCGGGGTTATGTAAATCTCTTTGGGGGCCTGCCGAAGGACGCGCGGCCCGCCAGCATCCCCTCCAACACCATCCACTACAAGGAATGCTTCGTTACGGGTTCTCATGGAAGCGTGCCGCGCCAGCACGAATTGGCCGTTTCCCTCATTCATACGGGAAAGGTGCGCGTCAGGCCCGTGATTACCCACACCTTCCCCTTATCTGGAATTCACGAGGCCTTTGAAGTCATGGAGTCCCGCAAGGGGATGAAAATAATGATTCACCCGCACGACTGATCTTGTGCGGGGGAATCGGATATGAAGCGGGAATCCGCCGCTTTGCGTACACGATGACAATCCTGTTTTTTGTCTCCAAACCCTTTTTCAAGAGGGAATAGCGCCACACCCCGGATTTGACTGATATCAGCCGATTTCGATACACTAATAGTGGTTTCAGGCTGATTTCTTGTTCCAATGTGTATTTCTAAGGGGTTCATTTATGAACAAAACTGTACTGATAGTTTTTATTGTTTTATTGGCTATTTTCCTGTTGCTTCCCATTGTGGCGCAGGTGATCCGTTCCACCTCCGGCGGGGAAATGGGCGGTCCGCCGCCGGCGGGCCCCAAGGCGGCGCCCCTGCTGAATGAAACTAATCTGGTTGGTTCCGTTTGGAACGTTAAAACCCCGGAAATGCCCATTGCCGTAAGCATTACATTGGGCAGTGGCGGTCAGGCGGTGGCAAAGGTTCCGGCCCTGTTTTCTCAAATTGCCATTCAGAAAATAGGTACGGATACGCTTACCGGGAATTGGTCGGTGCAGGGCGCTAAATTGCTTGCCAAGGTGGAGTTTCAGGGGAAAGGGTACGAAGTGGCCTGTGATATTATCGGGGATAAGATTTACTATCAGGACCGGGAAATTAAGCGCGTTCAATAAGGTCGCGGATGACAGGATACTCCTATGATGTCTGGCGTGGAAGAAACGTCCCTGAGTAAGGAAGCCTGTCTGAAAGCGTTGCTGGAAGGGTACGGGGCGGTCGCGGTGGCCTATTCAGGGGGCGTGGATTCCACCTATCTCGCCGAAATCGCTGATGAAGTGCTGGGCCGTGCGGTCTGGCTGTTTATCGCGGATACGCCCAGCATGCCGCGCCGGGAATTGGACCAGGCCCTGGAATATGCCCGGGAACGGGGCTGGCAGATCGAAATCATCCATCCCGCTGAATTCAAGAACGAAGCCTTCCTCAGGAACGATCCGCTGCGCTGTTATTATTGCAAGCAGGAACTGTTTCGCGTAATGGCGGAGCATGCCCGGGATAAAGGGATCACGGTGCTGCTGCACGGGGAAAACGCCGGGGATGGTTTCGACCAGACCCGGGTGGGGGTGCGGGCGGCCCGGGAAGCGGGGGTTCGCGCTCCTCTCGCGGAGGCGGGATTTACCAAAGAGGACATTCGCGAACGCAGCCGCGCCCGCAACCTTCCTACCGCGGAGAAAGCCTCTTTTGCCTGCCTTGCGTCGCGCCTGCCCTCCGGTACGCCCATTACTTTGGAAACCCTGGGTAAAATTGAGAAGGCCGAGGCACTGCTGCGGGAATTGGGCTGCCGCCAGTATCGGGTCCGCCATCACGGCGATTTGTGCCGCATCGAGGTGGAACCGAAGGATATGCCTCTTTTGACGGATGCGGCCAATCGCACCCGGATTATGAAAGCCTTCGGGGAATTGGGGTATCGCCATATTACCCTCGACCTGTCGGGCTATCGGACAGGAGGCACTGCGGGATAACTCGCGCCGGAAAAAGAGGGCGCTTCACGTCTGCGGGCTATTCCGAACCGTGGATTTCGACAAATGCGATCCTGCAGGAACCTTCAGGCCCAGGTTCGGAAAAATCCTCCGGCATGCCGTGGAAAGGCACCTTGCCGACGAGCAGTTCGCTTGGCGCCGGAGTGAACCGGCCTTTATGCTCGAAGTCCCACGCCCGGGTATAGTGTTCACCGTCGAGGCTGTATTCAATGATGCCGAAACGGGCGCCCCACCGGGCACGCAGCCATAACCACGTATTGGGCGCCAGTTCTTTCCCCAGATACTGCTTTCCGAGGATGTCATACTGAAGCGCTCCGTCACTGCGCGAACCGATGCGAAGCACGGAACCGTCGGGCCAGTGCAGCAGCGCGCCGGGGCCCCAGGACATGCCTCCGTCCGAACCCTGTCGCAACTTGACAGTAAGGCTGTTCAGGGGGCGGGAACAGGGGAAGGAATAATAGGCGTGCGTGCTTGCCCGTGCCGTGATTTCAAGCGTGTCCTCAATGATGGCAAAGGGGGTGCTGTTAAGGGGAGAAATCTTGGCCTCCGCTGCGGGCAGGGTGGAGAACATAAAGGAAAAAACGGGCGTTTCCCTTTCAGGGGGAGCGTTCAGGCGCGCCAGTTCCTCCCGCATTACGGCCGCTTTGGCCGCAACCCCGCCCTGGCGTTCATTTATGACCGTTTCCATTTTCTGCTGGTATGCCGGGTTCAGCCGGGCAGCGTAGTGCTCCCCGAGCACAACCATTACTTCCGGATTGTCCAGCCAGCCGGCAATGGTGTGAAAGCGCGCGTTCACCCCGAGCACCCGTTCCACAAGGGCCTGTGTGGGTTTTGCCGCCCCGTTGTTGCAGAGTACGCCGATACAGTTGTTGATGTTATAACCGGACACAAAAAAGCGGAGATAATCGGTGTCCTCATAGTGTTTATCTTCGCCTTCGCCCCGCAGGATGAAGTCCACGTAGGCATCCGCCTGCGGCAGATAACACCCGTGCGGACCAAGCGCCCAGGTGGAGTGCCATTCCAGAAGGCCCGATTCGCCGACAACTTCCCGGGCGCTGCGCGCGAGAGCGTAGAGGGCCGCCGGATTTTCGATATACTGCCCGTCAAAATACAAGCCGTCCGGCTTATGTTCGGTCATGACCCGGCGGATGGCGTCCAAAAAAAGTCCCATGTTCTCGCCTGTGGGTGTGCCCGGCGGCCAGTTGGTGAAGCCTTCGAAACTGTTGAATGCCTTCGGTTCCAGTGCGGTTCCCCGCAGAAAATAATAGGGGCTCGTGTACACGATAAACCGCATGCCCTGACTGTGCAGGGTTTCACGGACCCGCGCGAATTCATCCGCGCCCAGGCGGGGCACAAAATCCAGGTTCCAGTCCTTCCAGAGCATGACTTCCGACTGGAGCAACACAATATTGCCTGCCTGCTTCCAGCGGGCGAGCGTGGCATCGTCGGGATAGCCGAGTGTGTTCGACCAATGCCAGACCACGTTGTCGCGGAACGAACGGTCCCAGTCATAGGGCTTGGGCGGACAGACGCCCACCCAGAGCACGGCGTCGGGAGTAAGGGGATAGGTTGCCGCAACGGGGGCATAGGGGGCAAACTGGTCGTTGCATTCCTGCATGGAAGTATAAAGCCCGAAGGCGCCCCACTCATCGGCGATGAGATGGTTGTTTTCGAAGGAGGCATGCCAGGCGGTGTCAATCCTGCTGGCGACCGGCACGGCCAGCGCCTCGTGCGCATGCACCATGAACAGGGAATCACCGTTAACACGAATGGTGATGTTCGGATGTTCAAAGGACAGGCGGGCGAAGCCGGGTTCCCGGTGGCTGATATGACCTCCCGCCAGGGGAGTGCCGAGCCTTATTTCGGCAAGGGGACGTTCATGGCCGATGCGCTGGTGGAATGTTATGATGCCTGATGCCAGGTCAAAATGGATATCCGCGCCTGTCGTGCGTATGCGGATCTCGCCGGGGATATCCTCCACGGATTCCACCTCGAGGCCCCGCTGCGGATGGGAAAACACGGCCGGATCCATCAACTCCTGAAAGGTGGGTGCGGCGGGCGGCGCGGCCAAAGCCGGGATACTGCACAACAACGCCGCCACGAAAAAGGCCATGGATAGTCTCATACTTTCTTTCTTCTCTACGCGATGCGACGAAGTAAAACGGATTGAGATGCCCGGCAGATTATTTGTTGATTACCAGGCAGCCTGCCATCATGTCATGGAGGCACTGCTTCTTCTCCGTGAATCCGGCCATGATAAAGCCGATGCACAAGGTGAGCCCGGAGATGATTTTCCCCCAGTACCGGCCGTTTGCCCGGCCGAAGCCGATAGGCTGTCCGGACAGATCGGTTACCTTAATGCCCAGCAGCAGTTTGCCCGGCGTGGCCTGCTTTGACGAGGACTCAAAAAGAGTATAGTACAGCCAGTTGATAATGATGCCGATGATATACCCTACAACACCCGTTGCGAGTTGTACTGAGGCCATATCGGAACCACCGGTTGCCATGACAGCACCCATGAAAAAGCCCAAAATTCCGCCAATAATCGTTCCCGCGATTGTCAAAAGAACCCCGTCAATCAGGCTGGCGGCAAACCGTTTCCAGAATCCCGCGTACAGAGGCATCGCGGGACCGGCATAGTAGGGGTAGGCCTGTGGAGCGGCGGCAGGCATAAAGGGCGGCGGGGCTACCTGGAGCGGCCAGAAATCTGAGAACGCGGGAAGGCTGGACGCGGGCCGCCAGCCGGGCAGGTCGGAGCGCCACACCAGGGTAGCCGGTCCCAGAGTGCCTGCGGCGGCCATCTGGCGTAACGTTTCCAGCGGATAAGGCCCCAACTGTTGGTTGTTTAGCGCCACGTACCACGCGTCGGGAATACCATTCCCTTCATAGATCTGCTCATTCATTACCGTTCTCCTTTAATACCGGTGAATATACCAAAACGGGCATTGCCCGCATCCCAGGGCCGTTCAAATAGACTGAGAAAAAAAACACTGTAACCGAAGCGCCAAAGGCCCGAAACAGCCCGCTCGCACGTTGACCACCCCGGTTGCTGCGCTGAAAATAAGTTCGAAAAGCAGGGACTGACCCAAGAGAATCTACCCTGGCGGATGAGACGGGCCTGTCCCGGGCTTCCTAACGAACCTGTTTCCATCGTTTGTAGTAGCGCCGCAAGGCTCATGACGGACCGCCTCCAGTTTTGGGGCGGTCCAAACATGCAAGCCCGAAAAAACGTTGACAAAAGAACCGGATTTAACTCCCCAAATCAACCCGACTGCTGAGATTAGTTTACAGTTCACACGTTAAGAAATCAAAGATACTTCAACAAGGTCGGAACCCGGTACGATGGGTGTTAGACTCATGGGATGATTGATAGTAGTCCGTTAGTCTCGCGGCGGAAGGAATACACACACCCAAAACAAGGTCCCGTGAGGACGATTGGTGGTAGTCCGCTAATCTTGCGGCGGCAGGAATACACATACCCAAAACAAAGTCCCGTAGGGACGATTGAGGATAGCCCGCCACTTCAGTGGCGGGTAGTGGACGTTCGTCTCCGTATGGAGTCCCGTAGGTACGATTGAATCCGTTTCCCGTTCAACCGTCCCAACAGGACTGATAAAAACCTTACCCCGAAGTTCCCGCCTCTAAAGAAGTGGACTATCCTTAATCGTCCCTACGGGACTGGATAGAAACCCGCTGCCGGTCGCAAAAAAACACGCTATCCTCAGCGATAGGAACAGACATATTCCATAATACCGTCTTCAACGGTAATGTCAAAACCGGATTTCCCCGGAACATCGAAATACGTTCCCGCACCATAGCACTGCTGTTCCGAAGATCCTGCGAGTTGCACCCGGCAGGCGCCCGCGATGACCTCCATGCGTTCCGGCGCGTTGGTGTTGAAATGATAGTCGCCCGGATAGATCAGGCCGATGGTCTTTTCCGAACCGTCAGGCAGTACGATGGCATGGCTGACCACCTTGCCGTCAAAATACACGTTCGCTTTGCAACGCACGGTCACGTTTTCAAATTTTTCTGGAATGGCCATAAGGAATACTTTCTTTCTTTTCGGGTTGAATGTTGTAAGTTGGAGATAATATCCAGCAGAACAAACGCATTATAATGTCTTGCCTCCGCATTGACAAAGTTTTCGGTACTGTCCTTTTCATCCTTTCTGTCCTTTAGGTCCTTTGCTATAGGGACAATTCCAAAGCCAACAACCGTTTTCATGTTTACCGTTGCTTCCTGACCATAGGCGTCTTGTGGTTGAATGCGCGGCTCCTGCGCAGCTTACGGCAAAGAGGCTGTCCCGATCACTGTATCCCCAGTTCCGCTTCAATCTGTTCATGAAGGGCGTTCAGACTTTTCTCCACGGCGAGCCGTGTTTTTTCCACCGCTTCCGGGCTGTCGTCGGGCGGCGGGGGAATGGGGGGGGCATAGGCGCAGATGATGCGGCTGAAGGGCTTCTGTATGGGCAGGCGGTCCCAGGAGCGCATCCGCCAGGCGCGGTCAACGACAAACGCGTTGGGTATGATCGGTAGTTGCGTGCGGGCCGCCAGGATGCTGATGCCGGGTTTTGCCGCGCGCCGGGGGCCGCGGGGTCCGTCCAGGGTGAAGCCGGTGATGGGCACCGTGTTTGCCGCCTGAACCAAGGCTGCCATGGCTTCATGACCGCCGCGGGAGGAGGAACCCCGCGCCGAATGGATGTGCCAGTGTCGCATCACGCGGGAGCCGAATTCCCCGTCAAAGCTCAAACTGGCAAGGCCGACATAGCCTTTGCCCCGGTTGTGACAACAGGCCATGATCATGCTCTCATGCCATATGGCGACCAGGCAGCGTCCGTTTTCATTCAGGGTCTTCTGATACAGGTCGCCGCCCCGCATTTCCACGGTGCACGAGCGGAAGAGCCACTCGAAAAGTTTCGCGACTATCCAGGGGAGCACGGCCAGCTGGATCCGCTGTCCCAGGGTGAAGCGGCGTGTCGAGGTGTCAGGGGATATGGGCTTGCTCATAAGGATTCCAGTGCGCGGACGAGATGGTAGACGAGTGCGGTTTGCGGCGCGGGCACGCGCGCTTTTGCCGCTCGCCGGAGTATTTCTCCGCTAATGGCTTCGATTTCGGTTTGCTTGTTTTTGCGGATGTCCTGGAGCATGGACGAAATATTGTGCCGGCTGGCTTCACAGGCCTTTTCCGCGCGTTCCGCGGCGCTGCCCCCAATAGGGAATCCTTCCGCCAGGGCCACGGCCGCCGCCTCTTCCGCCAGCAGGTGCAGCAAGTTCCGAATTTCCGGCTTGTCGAGCAAGGCCCCGTTTTCCAGGTTCGAAAGCGCTGTCAACGGATTGATGGCCGCGTTGACCACCGCTTTTTCCCAAATGACCTGTCGCGGGTTGTCCGTGAGGGCGACGTCAAAGCCGGCTTGCTGCAGCAGGGCCAGGGCATCGTCCGCCGGACAACTGGTCCAACTGCCGAAACAGGTCGTGCCGCGTGCGGCGTGGCGTATCCGTCCGGGGGCCAGCCAGGTGACCGCTTCGGTGGTGGCGCCGGCAAGCATCCTCCCCTCTCCGCAACGTTCCGCAAGCGTTTCCGCATTGCCCAGCCCGTTTTGCAGGGTCAATACCGGCGATTCCGGTGGAAGGGCGATTCTGCCGGTGGCATGGGCTTTGGTCAATACCAGCACCAGCCGGGGAGGGACAGGAAAGTCTATTCCTATTTCCGGGTGCGCTTCCAGAATTTCTTCATTCTCCTCAACAAGGAGCCCCTGTTGCCGGAGCAGTTTCGCCCGATCGTCGTCATAATCAATGAGGCGCGTGGGTACGCCCGAACGGGCAAGCCGGGCTGCGAACAGGCAGCCCAGCGCGCCGGGCCCGATTACCGCAACCTCAGTCATGGTGTTCTCCGCAATGCCGGTTTACAGGGGCTTGACGAAAGCATCCTTGAAACCCGTTTTTGCGCGGACTTCGCCCAGCGCCTTGTCCGCGCTCGCGCGATCGGCATACCCGACCACGACGACGCGGTAATATGCGTCATCCTCCGAAGGAATAATGGCCGCCTGCAGACCGCTGTCTTTTTGCACCTTCCGGCATAGCGCCTCCGCCTTGGCGCGGCGGTCAGCGCCGCTGAGGGCGCCCAGCTGAATGCCGAACTTGTGACCGCCTGTGGCGGGAACGTTTGCCGCCGCTGTTTTTTCAGACTGTGGCGGGTCAAGCGGTTCCAGGGGCAGGTCTTCGATGGGCGCTTCCACGGGCGTCAGTTCCGGTGGCTGTTGCGATGCTGCCGGGGCAGGCGCAGCGGGTGGTTGTACCGCCGGCTGTGGGGGGGGCGGGGCGGCCTGAACCACTGTGGACGGCGTCCCGGCCGGTGGTTGCGTCAGATCTTCACCTTCCCGGGCGGTGGCCGGATCCGGCTTCGGTTCCCGGCCGGGCGCTTCGACCTGGATGGGTTTCGAGCGGTTGGAAGGAAGTGGATCCATGGAGGTTTTTCGCGGTGTCGTGGCCATAAAAATGTTCTTGGGCTTCGGCATATCCGGGTCGGGCGTGACAACGGCATTGGCGTTTCGGCCGCTTTCACCTTCTGTGGCGGGCGTTGCGGCAGTTCCGGCTGTGACCACCGACGGACTGCTCTGTGTTAGCGCCTTCTCGCCTTCCGGTGTTCCGGGCACCTCGCCCTCCTGTGATGCGAACGCGGGCACGGTATAGGTTTCCGTGGCGGATGCGACGGGGGGTGCGGGCGGTGTTTCTGCGGCTTCCGTCGCAGCCGTCTCGCCTGCCGGCGGATTCACGGAATGGTCCACGCGGCCTACCAGGACACCGGCGCCGAAGACGAACGCCATAAGCCCGAGCACGCCGCAGGTGTAGAGAATGAGCTGGCCTGTGGTGGCCTCCGCCACATGCACTTTTGTCTGATACTCGTTGTGACCTCGTTGATACTTACTCATTGGTCTTCATCCCCAGGTTCCTCCACGGCGGTTTCCGGCTCCTTCTCCGGGGGCGGTGCTTCCTCGTCCGTGACCTCCGCGGAAGGCTGCTCCGGTTCCGGTGATTCAAGCAGGCGCAGCTTTTCCAGGAGCAACACGCGCGCTTCGTCCAGTTCCGTATAACTGAAATTCAGGTCCCGTGTTTCAATGAGCCGCCCTGTCGCCCTGTCCAGAAACAAGGTGACCCGGCCGGTATCCTCGCTTCCTTCCGATTCACGAATCTGCCGGAACGCCTTCTGCCGCTTCAACAGTTGGGCGGCAAGAAAGGCCTGTGCCATATCTGCCCGGGCACTGGAATCGGCAAAGTCATAAAACAGGCGTCGCAAGGGAGACAACGTTTCCTGACGTTCCGCCTCGAGCACTTTCGGGTCGTTAAACTGGGTTTCCCAGGAACAAAACAGGGCCGGGTCTTTGTCCTTCGGAACACAATCCGCGCAATAGTCCCGGCGTTCCAGGGAATCGTCCTCGATTCTTGCGGCGGAATGCACTTTCTGTTCGTGAACGAACTCCTGTTCGCACCCATGGCATTTGGCCGCGCATTTACTGATTTTAATTTCCATCGGGTTCCGTTATCGTTGCTGGTACGGGCTTGGGGCGCCGTAGGAATGAATTCTTATGGTTATGGGAATAGAAGGCTGCAAAACACAATGCGTTGTGGTGCCAAAGACATTCTTATCCTTTCAGGCACCATAAATAGTATACCGCATTTCATGGCGTCGGGCAAGGATTATATCGGCGCCTTCATTCAAAGAAAATGGCGTACTTGCCGGATACGGCCGTCTCGCTGCGAACCAGGAGGCGCTGCTGGTCAGGCAGCCAAGTCCAGGAACCGGGGTCCAGCGCCGTGTCATTCCGGGTGATGCGCACCGGGCCGGAGTTGATGCGGACGGGTTTGTTGTCCCGGGCCCTGCTCAGGGCCTCGCGGGTAAAGCGCGGTGACCCGCCTTTCATGCGGATGCGCAGCAGGTGGGGTTTCGCCGTTCCTTCCAGGGTGACATACATGGGGTTGCCCTCTTCAACCTTCACGCGCAGTTCGCCGCTGTTGTCCGTGTGATGTACGGTAAATTCGGAGTTGCCATGGGGGTAGATGTTCAAGGTGAGGTAAGGCGCCCAGCTGTCGTCGCCGATGCCGGTGTAAGGCCTGGATATCTTCATGGGAATGATGGCGCCGTCGCGGACATACACGGGATATTCGTCCAGGGGGAAATCGCGGGTAATCGTAATGCCGCCCTCAATGAGCTCGGTGTCGTTGAACCAATAGCGCCATTGCCCGGGAGGGAAGCTCACGGTCCGGGTGGGGGAATCCTGGTAAATGGGGGCAACGAGAAAATCATCGCCGAACAGATACTGGTACTTGCCCTCCACGGGTTTCATCAACACCCGTCCGCCCCGGTGCGCCTGGACCACGTAGCAGTATATGTACGGCACCAGTTCGGAGCGCAGCCACGAGTATTCCCGCACTAGTTCCAGCTCCTGCTGCGTCCGTTTCCACATGCGCCGCTCGCCGTGACCGCCGTTCAGGAAGAACCCGCAGAAGGTGGAAAACTGGGTCCAGCGGATATAGAGTTCCGGCTGGATTTCCGTGCCCCCGTGGTACCCGGCGATGTCGGAACCCGGCAGGCTGTATCCGTACTTGGCGCTGCGCAGGATGCACCAGAGGGCGCGTTCCAGACCGCGCTCTTCATACGACCAGGTGTGTTTGTTGTCTCCGACCCAGTTCAACGTGGCCGCATCCACCGGCGAAAAGCCTTCGGGATGGATCCAGGGCAGCACGCTGTCGAAGGACCGGCTCATGGTCACAAATTCGGGGTTTTGTGTCAGGCCGTGTTGCAGTTCGTCACGGTAAAAATGGTCCATATACCCCCGCGTGGTCATCCAGCCTTGGTGGGTGCGCTGGTAAAAGGCGGGGATCTTGCCAAACAGGCTCGTGGAAAAGTAACTTGCCGTGTCGTCCAGTTTCCATGCATCCACTCCCAAATCAAAGGCCTGCTGTTGCATGGAGCGCCACCAGGCCATGGCTTCCGGATTGGTATAATCGATCAGCCCGCCCCGGCCCTGCCACCATTTGAACTGTTGCCCGTTGCCGACCAGGTAGCCCTTGTTCTTTGCCTCTTCATAGAAGGCTTGGGAGTCCTTAATCGGCGTCGCGTCGCTTTCACTGTTGACCATGCAGGTCATCCAGAGGGCGATGCGTATGCCCCGGTCCCGGTAACGCTGGAAAAGTTCTTTCGCGTTCGGATAGCGGGTTTCATCGATGGTGAAATTGTTGTTGATCAATGCCCAGGGCGAATCCACAAGGTAGGCGCCGACCGGAAAGTCGTGTTCGAGATAGCCGTCAATCATCTCTTCCATGAACGCCCCCGTCAGCACGTCATCCTCCCAGATCCAGGGCTCCAGCGCCCACGCGGGGGTAAGGGGCGGGTTCACATGGCGCTGCTTGTTGAAAGGCATTCCCCACAAGGGAAACGCAATATAAAAATAAACGAACAGGGCCAGAAGCACCAGGAGCGCGGCGGCAATTTTCAAAAAGAGTTTTAAGAATCGCGGCATGGAATATTTCCTTTAATGGACAAAAGCCTTTTGCTAAACCACAACCATCATGGAAACAAAATTGTTCACAGGAGTGAAGCTTTGCCTGTCATTGATCGAGTGCCTGTGAGGCGCCGTAACGCAGCGCATACGCCCGACGGTGTATATCGCGGGCCGCCCCGGTCAGTTCCGGATAGGGCGTGTCCGTGACATCCACAAAACCGATATTATAGTTCTCACCGTCATACCAGCGTCCCGTGACCGGTTCATCCACATATTGAAACCAATGGCACCCGACGAAGGCGGGATGCTCCACAACACTCTGGACATACGTTACATACTGCGCGGCCCGGGCTGCCTGGTTTTCCGTGCTGACCAGGCCTGTGTGAAACATGCCCCGGTCGAGGGCGCCGAAGTGAAACTCGCCGATGAGCATCGGCTTGCCCAATGCCTGGTCGCCGGTCCACTTGTCCACGGGTAGGACGCGATAATAGAGGTTGAAGGATACCACATCGGCAATTTCCGCACAAGCGCGCACCACGGGCTCAGGCGCCATCGAGAAGCGGCAGCCCAGGTACAACTGCTTCGGGGCATGCCGCCGGATTGCGTCCCGTATCACCGAGAAATAGCGGAGGGCAAAGCGCTGCAGGTAAGCGTCAAGGTCCTTCTTGGCGGCCTCGTTGCGCCTTTTGGGGCGGCACAACGATTCCCAGGAGTCAAAGTCTGTTTCCCAGGCCAGGTTCAACGCGTCAATGGTCCCGTACTGTTCCGTCAGGAATTGGATCAGCGCTTTGCGGGCCAGCTGGTCCGGGGCGCTGGTCAGCACGCCGTTGACCACACCCTCCCAGGCAAGTTCGTTGTCCACGAAATACCCGATGCACAGGGGATTCGCCGCGTATTTTCCCGCGACATACGCAATCGCGGGGTCCACGTTTTGCGCGAAAGAGTCGTCATAAACATCGATGATTTTGCCCCAGTACCCATGGGCGGTTTCCACCCGCTTCACGTTGCCGATATGGGCGCAGGCCGTGAAAGGAAGCGGGCTGTTGTCCATCATGTCAGCCTGGCTCCAGTTGCCCAGGGTGTTGAAGCCCCAGTGGCGCAGCCGCTGATAGCTGTTCTCGCGCCACGGGTCGCGCCAGGACGCGCCGTATTTCCGGACCAGGTTCGCGGTGTAAAAACTAAACGTGGCGCCTGCGCCGCCGATGACATCCGCCATGCTGTGCGCGTTCCGGCCTTGGGAAAAGATGCCGCCGAAAAGAGGATCATCCCGGGCCGGGAGCCAGTCGAACCAGGCGTCCCGTTGCTCCACGAAGGTATATTCGCCTGTGCCCACGCAATTCAGCCCGAAGGAAAGAAACAGGGTGCCGTCAGGCGTGACCAGCCACCACTTTCCGTTCACCTCTTCCGTGCGGAACCAGCCGGTGGCGTCCAGGCGCGGCCCGGCGGCCCAGCCCCCGAAACGGTCCCGTTCAGGCAGTTCGGGTTCAGGTTTCCGCGCCTCTTTTTCATCGCGCAGTCTTGTTTCAAAGTCCTGTTCCGATTCCAGCTTTCCCGGCCAGGTGGCGTGTTTGTACTGGCCGAAACGGTCCACGAAGGGTAAGGGTGTCCGCGTTGCGTCCGGTTTCCCGCTGCCGAACAGATACGCTTCTTTTACCTGCAGCACCTGTTCCTGTTCCGGGCGGGGCAGAAACAGCTGAAACGCCGTGATGGCGCTCAGATCCAGAGGGTCGCCCTGACCTGCGGGCGCGTCCGTCGGTGGCAGGCCACGCATGCCCCATAACGTGTCGCCGCCTTTCCGCTTGAATGCCATCCTGAAATCCAGTTCCTGGCTTGGCGGCACGGAACCTGACAGGGTATTGCAAAAATGCGTGCCGTCGGCGCCTGCATTGTCCAGGCGCAGGGCCACATCCACCGCTGTCTCGCCGGGGTTGTACAGGATGATGCCAATGCCCCCGTGGGCCGACCAGTCCCAGCCGCCTTCGGGGGCCTTGAAATAGACATTGGGCCACGGTGTTTTGTGAAAGCGTATGACAAGGCCGTGGTCCACACTTTTTTCAAGGGCTTGTGTATTGTGGAACTGGATGAATTCGGGCAGCGGTTCCGTATTGAAATCCACAAGCACCTTGTCCTGGCCTATTGTTTCCGCGCCGCCGTATATGGCGACAGCGGCGAAGAGTGTCAGCGACAAAAGAAGGCTTCGTGCTATGTTCATTTGTTTGTTGTCTTTCTTTTCAATGTTCGAACACACCCTATGATTGAAAGGGTGCTGCCGAACGTAGGCCTTGTCCAGAACCCAGATTTCCATAGTATTTCGTGCTCGTACCTCGTGCTCGTAATCGAAAACATGCAAGAGGAATCCGATTACGATAAATAACCTACCGAAGATATTGTTTTTTTTATGGCCGCATCCACCAATCGGCCGGGTGGAGCGGTACTCAATAATTCAACCTAAAAACGGCTTTTAACGCCGGGAAAACCTCTTAAAAGAAAGGACCGAAAGGACTTAAAGGACGCACCAACCGGGAGAACGTTTTACTGTCCTTTTGGTCGTTTATGTCCTTTAAGTCCTTTGGGTTGAAAACGGCTTCAGAATTCAACTGCCGTTTTTAGCTTCAAACGTTCATGTCACAGACGCACAAGGTAAACATACTTCGCCGAAGGCATGAATTGATCCAAGCGTAACCCGCCTTCAAGCCCATTTTCCCGGATACACGACAGGACGGACAGGGTTCACAGTTCTTCATACACGGACCTGTAGATATGCGTATAAGCCCGGTGTATGGCCTTGGCTTGGGCATCCACCAGACCGGGCAAATCCTCTTCCAGGTCCAGGCCCAGGGTCAGGCGTTTCAGGGTTTCCGGGGTGTCGGAGATGCAGGCGGAGGAACTGCCCCGCATCATACGGGCACGGTTGAGCAGGTGGCGGAAGAAGGCGTACCCGTCCCGGAGGGCGGCATATGACTCCTCGTTTATAAGCGCCTCTTTTCGGAGCGTGTCCAGCGCGCCGAACACGCCGCCCCGTTCGAGCTCCGGGTGCCCTTTCACATGGCGCAGCTGCAGGATGCGCGTGGCGAATTCAATCTCGGCAATGCCCCCTTCGCGGCGTTTCAGGTCAAGGCGCTGGGCCGACGCCGCCAGTTTTGCGCGCATATGTTCGAGGTCTTCCAGCGCCTTCCGGTCCAGGCCCATGGAAAAGGCCATGTGGCGCGCTTCCGAAGCGGTGCGGGTGGCAAACGGCTCGTCTCCCGAGACGCCGCGGACTTTCATCAGCGCGAATTTTTCCCAGGGATAGGCCTCTTCCTGGTAGTACTGGCGCAGACGTTGCGCCGGAATGGCCAGAACCCCTTTGCTGCCGTCGGGACGCAGCCGCGCGTCGACGTCGTAGAGGATCCCGTAGCGTGTGGGTTCCTTGAGTTGCTTCAATACCTGGGAGGCGATTCCCGAAAAGTATTCAATGGGTGAGGTGGTGACGGTAAAATTGGTTTCGTCCTCGTCTTCATATACAAAGACCAGGTCCAGGTCGCTGCCGTAGCCCAATTCGCGTCCGCCGAATTTGCCCAGCGCCAGCACGGCGAAGGAGGCGGAAGTTTCCCCGAAACGGCGCGCTGTTTCAATGCGCGCACGCTGCAGCGAATTGGCGATGACGACTTCCGCCAGTTGGGATAGTTCATCGCCCACGGAGGCCACGGAAATGCCGAGGATCAGATCGCGCAGCGCTATTTTGAGCACTTCGCCGTCCCGCAGGCGGTACAGGGCGGGCGCGGAATTGACCGCGTGTTGCAGATCGGCGAGCGTTTGCTCCAGTTCTTCCCGGTCCGAGGGGTTTTCGATATGTCCCGGCGTGCCGATAAGGTCAAGCAGGCTGATGTCGCGCACGAGCATCTCACTGAAATAATCGCTGTTGGAGATCAGCGCGATAAGATACCGGGAGAGCCTGGGCTGGTATTTCAGCAGGTTGTACAGGGTCGCCGGCACGGGCAGCAGCGACAGGATCTGGCTCAGGCGGACGAGCGCTGTGTCCGGGTCGGGCGTCTGGCCCAGCGCGGAAAGCAGGAATGGCGCGATGGCGGCGAACTGCTGGGCGGTTTCACGCGTGTAGGGCGCATCCACAGGGCCGTTCGCCATGACCAAAATTTCCTCGCGGGCCCGTTCCGCGTTGGTGAAGCCGATGGAGTGCAGTTTCTCCAGGCCGGCCGCGCAGTCGGATTCCGGAGACAGCAGTTCATTCACCCACAGGTTGCCGTCACCCTTGGTCGCCAGGAACTGTTCCAGGATCGCCCGCGTTTCCTGGCAGCGTTCCCGGTATACGTTCATAAAAGCGCCGCCGCTGGAATAACCCAGTCGGCGCGCCAGCAGTTCCAGTTCCTCAGGTGACTCGGGCAGGATATGGGTCTGGCGTCCCCCCTGGATCTGCAGCCGGTGTTCGATCCCGCGCAGGAAGATGTAGTTCCGTTCCAGGGTCTTGGCCTGGAGCGGCCGTATCCGTTGTCGCTCGCCCAGCGCGCGCAGCGCCTCCAGCGTATTCGGGGTCCGGGAATCGGGCCAGCGCCCCCCATGGAGCATCTGGAGCATCTGCACCGTGAACTCGATGTCGCGGATGCCGCCGCGCCCCAGTTTTACCTCGCGGTCCGTCTGGGTTTTGGAGGCGATGACTGTTTCCGTCTGTTGCTTGACGTTGCGTATGTCCTCCAGGGTCGCATCGTCAAAATAGCGGGGGTACACGAAGGGGCGTAGCCGTTCGAGCATGGTTTCACCGAGCACGAGATCGCCCGCGCAGGGCCTGGCCTTGATCAGGGCCTGCCGTTCCCAGGCCCGGCCGAAATTGCTGTAATAGTCCACCGCGCCGTCCAGCGAGCAGGCCAGCGGTCCGCTGTTGCCGAAGGGACGCAGCCGGGTGTCCACCCGGAAGACGTGGCCTTCGCTGGTCTGGCCCGAAAGGGCCTTGATGATCAATTCGCAGAGTTTGCGGTAATATTCCTCCGCCGTTGCCGAACGGGGCGAATCATCGCGGGTATGGCCGTTGGCGCTGTATAAAAAGGTCAGGTCGATGTCGGAACTGTAATTCAGTTCGCAGCCGCCCAGTTTGCCCATGGCAAGGACGCAAAAGGTGACTTCATGGGCCGGGTCTTCGTCGGAAACCAGCGTCCCGTAGCGTTCGGACAGTTCCCGGGTGGACGCGAGCAGCGCCCCTGCTATCATGGCGTCTGCCAGGTGAGAGATGTCGGCCGCCACCGATTCAAAGGGTGCGTGCAGATAGGCCTCGCGCATCGCAATGCGCAGCATGTGCTGCCGGGTGAAACGGCGCATCCAGCGCAGCCGCCCCTCAAACCCGGGGTGTTCCGTAAATGCCTGTGTCACGGCGTCGATCAGGTCCGCCCGGGAGGGCGGGCGGTCAGGCGTGACATGCTGCCAGAGCCAGGCCCCCCACGCGGGGTTGGCGCAAAGCGTGTCGGACAGGAGCGAGCCCTGGGAAAACAATTCCACCAGCATTTCGAGGTAGCCCGGGGCATCGCCGGTGCGCAGGATCTCGTGCGGGGCGCCGGTTTCCGCCTCCAAAAAGCGGGTCAGGCTGACCAGCGCGTGTTCCGGATCCGCCGAGTTGTCCAGCGCGATTTTTAACCGGGGCAGCAGGGACTCCGCGCCGCGGTTCCGTAAAAGTTCCTCACAAGCCCGTAGTGTTGCGGGGTCGCAGGTGTAAGGGTGTTCTGTCGCTTCCATGCAGGCGTGGATTCCATTGTGGATGATTTATACAAGCGGGCAACCGGGAACGCGACCATAGATCACGGCACGGCCAGTTGTTGTTTCAGCGCGCGCAGGCGCGGCGAAGCGCTGTACCGGGCGAAGACGGGCTGGCTGATGAATGTCCGCGCCGCCGCGGCGTCCAGCGTTGTGAGGCGTTCCAGCGCCTCGAAGAGCCGGGATTCGTTCTCGGGCATGCAGACCAGGAAGAAGGTGATGATGAGCGTCCAGGTTTCCGCTTCCCGGGGCTGCAGCGCCTCCACCATCTCTATTTCCTTGAGCGCCTCCTCGGCATGCCCCGTATGCGCGAGGCTGATGCCCATCAGCGTGCGCGCGTACAGCCATTCCGGGGCAAGGCGCACGCACTTGCGGAAACCGGCCAACGATTCCTCATAACGTTTTTCCTTGTACGCGTCCATACCCAGCTGAAACCAGCGCTTGATGCGCCGGGTGCGCCAATACCGCGTGCCCAGCTGTATGCCGAGAACAAGGGAGGCGGCCGCTACAAGTACTACGATGTTGCCCATGGGTTCTTCCTGTATTCGGTAAAATTACCAGATCAGTATATCAGACTGGCACGGCATAAGTCCTGATAGGGTTTTAATCCGAACTTTGTTTGCATGACCCCGTTGTTTTTTGTATGATAGGGCTATCGGTTCTTAACCGATATTGGATGCCGTTCGGTTGTATACCGACGGTTAGGTAAGTAAGGCGCCCGGCCGTTGTATGCGGTACGGGCAGGTTGCAACGGTTACCAGTTATGGGAGGTAGTTGACATGTCTGATGTGAAATCCTTTTTTGACGGTCTTGAAAGTCGTGTGGATGCGGGCAAAATCGCCGGCATGAACTCCATCTTTCAGTTCAACCTCGGCGAGGAAGTGTATGCCGTGAAGGTTGCCGACGGCGCGGTTGCCGTGAGTGAAGGCGCCATGGAGGGCGCGAACATTCAGTTGACCATGACCCCGGAAGATTTCCTGGCCCTGGTGGGCGGTTCGCTGAATTCCCAGCAGGCTTTCCTGACGGGCAAGCTGAAAATCAAGGGCGACATGCAGCTGGCGCTGAAACTGCAGACCATTTTCAACCTTGGTTGATCCTGTTTTATCCATTCAAGGCCGCCCCGTTCCGGGGCGCCTTTTTTTATGATGTACGGAAAAGTATTTTTCATAACGCTGCTCGCGATACCAGTACTATGGTGTTGTTCCCGCTCTGAACGGGTGCAAGACGGCGGAGAAATCAAGGTCACCAGCGGCGACGGCGTGTCCGTCGCGATTTCCCTGTACGCGCCGGCACACGCGTCGCGGCCGCCCGGGCTGATCCTGGTGCATCGTTACGGCGCCGACCGCGTCGTATGGGGGGGCTTCGCGCAGGCGGCGCGGGACGCGGGCATGCTTGTGGCAGCCGTGGACCTGCGCGGCCATGGCGGCAGCCGCACCAGGGACGGTGAAACCATACACTATTCTCGCCTGACCACGGAGGAACTTCTGGCCTCCCTGGGTGATATCGATGCCGCGAAGCGTTGCCTGCTTGACGCGGGTGCGCATCCGGAGAACCTCGCGGTTGCGGGAGAGGGGCTGGGGGCCAACCTGGCGTTGCGGTACGCCCTTCAATCCCCCGATATCCAGGCCGTGGTGATGGTGTCACCCGGTCTGGACTATAACGGGATTACCACGGAAGAGGCGATAAAGCAGCTGAAGGATTGTCCCGCGCTGCTGGCGGTTTGCGAGGGGGACGCCTACGGGGCCATGTCCGCTTCGGCACTAAAGGCCGCAGCGCCGGTATTCGCCGAGTTGCGCAGCTGGCCGGGCGCGGCCCACGGAACGGATCTGTTCGCGGTACACCCGGAGTCCATGCAGTACATACTGCAGTGGCTTAACCGAATATTGGACAAAGAATAGCCGTTGCCTCCGAATCAGCGGATGTCCGCGTCCAGCCATTTGATGACGGCCATGATGCCCCGCGCCCGCTTGAGCATGGTGGCTTTCAGTCCCTGTTCCCGCAGTTTTTCCTTGGCGTCATGCCGGTCTTTCGCGACAACGATTCCCCCTATGAACGACTTATCCTCCGCGCCCTCCGCGCGTATCGCGTGATACTCATAGGTAGGCATTCGCACACTCCTTGCGCCGGTTGCACACCCGCAGCCTGTAACCGCCATATTCTAACAGATGTGATACTTAAGCGCAATGGGCGGAATAAATAAAACCTCTCAGGCGGACCGAATCGACATGACAAGAAGAAGATAGAGAACAACCTGAACACTTCGATGACACCGGTGGGGAGAAACAAGGAAGGCATGGTAACAGACTCGTTTCAAAGGGGATCACGTTTTTGGTGATAATAACCCACTGAATGTCATTCCGGTTTTTTCGCGGCTCATGGCATGCATCAAAGTGCGCTGCCGGATAACGCGAAAAAGACCGGAATCCAGACTATTACCACGCAAGAAAAGGGGCTTTCATGCAACATTTTATGACCCATCTTGTCCTTGCCCATAGATTCCGAAGATGGATTCCGGTGTTTTTGCGGCCTGGTTAAGCCCTTCGAAATAGGCCCTTTCTCCACCGCGAAAAACCGGAATGACGTTGCGTTGGGTCTGTCACTTACTTTCGCAAGCTTTTCTGTCTTTGCGCTGCCTTGCTGCATCTTCCGCGCCGCTGCGTTCAGTATCCCCTCCCTTGCTTTGGAAGGTATTCCACCTTCATTCCCTGCGCAGGGCCGACAGGGGAATGGTTCTGAGGAAAAGCGCGGTGACGAAAAGAACCGAAACCAGGTACGCGAATACAATGGCGGCAAGAATGATGGCAAGGTTTGTAAAATCGAAGGCCTGTCCCGACTTCAGGAGCAGGGGAAGCGTGGCCATAGCAGCAGCCAGGAAGCCGATAAACAGGCCCGCGCCGACCAGTCCGGTATTTTCAAGCATGGCGGCGCGGCGTATGGCGCCGGGCGTGAATCCCACGGCCAGGAACAGCGCGAATTCCGCGCGGCGTTCCGCCAGGCCGCGCGCCGTCATGACGGCGGCGCCGCCCGCGCCCAGCATCATGCCCAGGCCGCCGAGCACGAGGAACATGGCGAGATAGGCCCGCTCCACGGCATAGAACCCTTCCAACCGCTTGGCGGACGGTACGGCCTCCATGCCGAGCCTGCCGTGCGTGCGGTTTAGTTCAGCGGCAGTCGCCGCGGCGTCTGCGGATTCGATCAAAAAGGCGCGGTAGCCGCTTTCATGGGGAAAGAGGCGCACGAAGTTTTCTTCCGACAGGAGCAGGCTCCCCTGGAACAGGGAGAGGCGCATGGGCAGGTTGCCCGCCGCACGCAGCGTGAAGGGCGACCCGTTGCTGTCGCCATAGGCGAACTCCGTGCCTTCCTGCGGATCGGTCCGCGCCTGCAATCCCCACATGGCCGTGTCCGCATCCCCGACCAGCGCCGGATAGACGCCCGCCTCCAGGGGATACGTCATCAAGGCCCAAAGCGCCGCCGCGGCACCCGGTGCGGCGAAGGCGTTCCGAGATATCAGCGCGTCCGGGTCCACCCCGTATAGACGGGGTTCCCTCGCCCGGTTCAGGTTCAGGCAGCCCGCATCGTCACCGTCTTTGACGCGCAGCGGCACCACGTTCTCCTTCGGTAAACCCAGGATGCTTTCGCCTTCGACGGTAACGGGCAATGTGGTGGTGGCGAAAACGGTAAAGCCGCCCGCGCCCGAGTCGCGTTGTTCCGGTTGCCGGGTCATGGCCGCCTGCATGGATACGACCGACTGGACCATGAACAGGCCGCTCCCGATAATGGCGGCCATGCCCAGGCTGCGGCTGCGGCGCCGGGCCAACTGGCGCGAGAGCAGTCCGGCCGTAGAGAGAGAGGCCGGCGCGGCGCGGCGCGCCCAATAACCCAGAATCAGTCCATAGGCACACAAGAGCATAATCAACAACCCCATGCCCGAAGTGAAAAAGGCGGGTGTCAGATCGAGGGCCTGTCCGAGGAACGCGGTGCGCCAGGCATAGGCCGCGAGCAAGGCCGCCAACACTCCCAAGGCCGCAAAGAGCAGGTCCGCTCCTTTACGTGTCGTCGCCACGGCGCCAAAGTCGCGCTGCAGCAACTCCCGTATCGGCCGTCGCCCCGCGCGCAGCGCGCAGGTCGTGAAGACCGCGAACACGGCGCACACCGTGATGAGGGCGCCCTGTGCCAGGAGGGCGGGCGGGGCGGTATGATACAGCACGGGGGTTCCGGCAACCGCGCCCGGCCAGAACCGGGAAAGCCCGTAAAGGAGCAAGCGTGCATAGGCCGCGCCGCAGGCCGCGCCGGCAATGGATCCGACCATGCAGCCGGGCAAGGACTCGAGCAGCAGCCAGGTGCGCACCCGCGCGGGTGTCCAGCCCGATGCCAGCAGGATGCCCGTTTCCCAGGCGCGCTGCTGCAAGCCGTGGGCATAGAGCAGGGACAGCAGCAGCAGCGCCGCGGCGATGAGAAACAGGCTCATGCCGGTGAACAGCGCGCCGAAATCAATGGCGTGTGCGACCGCCTCCAGGGCGTCTTCGCGCACAGGCATAAAACTCAGGCCAAGCAACGCCGGGTCGAGCGTGTCCTTCAAAACCGCCGACAGCCTGGTCTCGTCCATTGCATCCGTCGGAAAGCGGAGCGCCGTGACGGTTCCATACCGGCTGCCCCACCAGTCCTGGCCTGTTTCGAAGGTGGTCAGCAACTTTGGTGTCTGCCCATAGGCTTTCCAGTAGGCCTCATTTGACTGGTCCGCAAGCAACTCTTCTTCCAGCGGCAGGCCGATGTCCCAGTCCTGGCAGCTGTTCACATCGCTAAGCCCCGGAAAACGCGGGGAAAGGTCGCGCTCCACCGTGATGGATTCCATGGGCAGGATTTTGTGGACCGGCGCCTCCCCGCGGCGTTCTTTAAAACCGCCAGAGGCAAGGGGTTCATACCAGGACAGGCTGACCGTGTCGCCTTCCCCGGCGCCGAGCAGGTCCGCCAGCCATTGGTTGACGCATACGGAACCTTCCGGCGTGTCCGGTGGTGCGGCGCCCGCGACCACAAAGGAATAGGGGGTGGCCCGGTCTCCCAGACCGATGTGGTTGACCAGGTAGGTCAGCACGGGGCGGGCCTCGACCGTCCGCAGGACGGCCTCTGCCACGCTGTCCTCAATGAAGAGGCGCTCCGACTCCAACTGCAGGATGCCCGAGGGATGGGAAACGATGCGGAAACCGAGTTGTTCCGGACGCCAGCAGTTGGACAGCGCCCGGCGGAGTTCTTCCGCGGTGTTCCCGGCACCGCTCAACAGCAGGTTCGCTTTGCCGGGGAGTTCCGACAATTCCCCGAGCCAGTCTCGATTCACATAGATATTCACAGGCATGGACTGGTCGGCGGAAAGGGAAAAGCGCCCGCCTTGTGTATCGGTCAATACGCCCAATACGCGCACCCGGACAACCGCCGTGTCCCGTTCTCCGCCGGCGGCCAGGGGTGCCTCCGCCGGTATTTGCGAAGGCTTCGGGATGCGCAGGATTATGCTGGTTCCGGCCGTCGCCCCCAGCAGGCGCGCGGCGGCCTCGTTCAGGTAGGCCTCCTGCGGGCCCGGCTGCCGGAAGGGTTCTTCCAGGGATGCCAGCCCGCCGAAATGTTCGTCAACACCGTATAACCGGGCGTGGTTGACGCGGTTGATTTTGTCTCCCTGTTCCGGCGGGGATTCCGCGACACCCCGCAGGGCGAGCACCGCCGTAAGGGAGGGAGCCTGCTCCCCCGTAGTGTCGGCGGGGAGCGCCGAACGCAGCCCGTCTCCCAAGCGCGCGTCAAAATAACGGCTTCCCCAGTCGATCGCGTACGATACGAGGCCGAGCCGGGCGGTGGCGATATCATACAAGGTCTTTTTTACGGAATGGCCGACCAGGAGGGATCCGGTAAGCACGGCGCAGGCGATCAGGGCGCCTGCCGCCAGCCCGAGATGGAGCCGCCGATGATACTGGATGCCCCGAAAAACCAATCCGGCCAAGGTCGTCATATTACTCCTCCCGTGTCAGCCGTCCATGGTTGAGGGTGCAGACCCTGCCGAAACGCCGGGCTATGGCTCGTGCGTGGGTCACAATGACCACCGCCATGTGGCGCTCATCGCGCAGTTCCAGCAAAAGCCCGGCCAGGGCGTCGGCCGCCTCTTCGTTCAGGGCGCCCGTCGGTTCATCGGCCAGCAACAGGGCCGGATCATTGATCAGCGCCCGCGCTACCGCCGTGCGCTGACATTCGCCACCGGACAATTCACCGGGCCGGTGGTTCTCGCGGCCGGACAGGCCCATGCGTTGTATCAGGGCGAGGGCCCGCTCCTGTGCCTGCTCCCGCGCCGCCCGGCCGCGTGGCAGGACGGGGATCAGGATGTTCTCGAGCACGGTGCATTGGGGAAGGAGATGGTGCAGTTGAAATACAAAACCAAGGCGTTCATTGCGCAGCCGGGCCAGTGCGCGGGCGTCCATGACGGCGGTATCCTCGCCCAGAAGACGCACCGAACCCGAGTCGGGATGGTCGAGGGTGCCCATCAGGTTGAGCAGGGTGCTCTTGCCGCAGCCCGAAGGCCCCACAACGGCGGCGGACTCCCCCGCATCCAGGGAAAAATCGATACCGTCCAGCACCCGCAACGGCGCGGGACGGGCGGGGTATTCTTTGACAACCCCGCATATCTCAAGCAATGGATGGTCCAAAATCAGGGCTCCTTATGTCATTCAGAGGATGCGGTGAAGGCGGTTACCGTTCCGTCCTCGCATCCCACAACGATCATTGCGCCCACAACCGCCGGGCTGCTGAGGAACCCGGCCATGCGCGTTTCCCAGACGCGCGCGCCGTCCTCAAGATTAACCAGGAACAAGCCGTCATCGGAAGTAACCACGACCTTGTCGCCGGCGATGACGGGCGACTTGGGTTCGCCGCCGAGTTCATGCCGCCAGCGCGGCTCGCCGGTGTCGCGGTCCAGGGCATGCAGCATGCCGTCCAGGGAGGTGACCACCACCCACTCCCCCTTGACGGCAGGCGTGGAAAAGACCTCGGTTTTACTCACCGTTTGGATCCAGGCCAATGAGGCGTCATTAATCTTGGCCCCCATGACCCGGCCGTCCCGGCATCCCGCGTAGGCGAATCCGTCCGCCACGGCAACACCCCCTGCCACCTGTCCTCCGCCCCCTTCTATTTTGATGTCCCGCAAACGGGAGCCGTCCTTTGTGGAAACCACATGCATGGCGGAGGCACAGCTGCCGTATACCACCGTATCGGCCGTTATCGACGGCGATCCGTCAGCCCGGTCCACCCCCTCGGAGCGCCAGCGCAAAACGCCGGTGTTTATGTCGAGACACAGCAAGGCCCCGGTCTCCTGTTCCACTACGAACAGGCTGCCGGATTCTTTCTGATAGATTACGGTTCCGTGCATAAATCCGTCCACCGGAACGCGCCAGGCGGTTTCGCCGGTGTCAGCGTTCAGGGCCGTCAAGATGCCGTCATCCGTGCCCACAAAAATCTTGTCCTCAAAACAGGCGAGGGGGGCATCCACGTACAAAGGCAATGCCTGGCCGCCGGTGGCGATTTCCGGGGTGATGACACGCTTCCAAACCTCCCGGCCTTCCCCGTTGAGAGCGACGACCGTTGCCCGGTCGGTGACGGCATAAATGCGGCCGCGCCCCGCGACAGGCGTCTGTTCCACCGGACCGCCAACCAGCGCCTGCCAAGATTGGACGAGAGCCGGGGGGAACAAGGTGCCTACCGCACCGGTCAGCATACCATCCCCGTGATAGGTGTTCCATTCTCCAGCGGGAACAGGGGGTGCTGGCGTTTCTGCCGTCATCGGAATCGCCGTGGCCAGTGCGGCCGTGTTGGCGCTTTCGGTGTGATGCGTGCTGCCTGTTTCTGCGTCATTGTGGTGCAGGCATCTTTCCTGCGGGTCGGCCGCGTGTTCCCCTTCCCGGAAGGCGGGCAGAAAGAGCAGTGCCGCCGCCGCGAGGCAGGCCGTCGCCAACAAAAGGAATGCGAGTCTTTTCAGCGTTTGTATCATCGTTTATTCCATCTCAGATCCTACCAGGGGAGGAGAGTTCATTTCAGGTCGTTTATTTTATCCTTCGGGAGGGGGTGATTTCCCGTCTTTTCTAAAAGCCCCTTTTGACGGCAACAATTTTCACTAGGGGAAAATGCCTGTGAGCCTCTGGGACGCTCATTGAATTCCGAGGATATTTTCGGATGGCATTAACATAAAGCATTTCACAATCTAGAATCATAATAGAAGACGAAGCAAAGGAGGGACTGACTCCCCAAAAACGCATTCAGGCCTTATCATGATTAATAACAACAGTATTTTTGGGGTGTCTGTCCCCTCTTTGCGGGCTCAAATTAGTGCCATTCAAACGCGTCCAGGGAGTTCAAAACCCTTCCTTGACGGCAGCAATTTTCCCGGGTAAAAAAAAGCCTGTGAGACTTCGTAATCTCACAGGCTTGAATACCGCTGGTTGATATGTTTTGATTTATTCGGTTTACAGGCCCGATACAAGATCCCCGTTGCTCATGAACAGCGCCGCGATGATCAGGGCAAGCAATGCCAGTGCGCCCACAAATAGATTTGCCGGGTTCAGGATCGAAAACCTGCTGCAGCAGCTTTCCTTTTCCCAGGGAACCGTGCATTCCGCACTATCTTCCAGTACCGACGCGCCCGGACCTTTTCCGGAAACCGTGGCGGTATTGCGTACTTGTGCCGCAGAGACATCCGCTTCGGTAACCAGGTATTCCGTGACAAGCAACTTGTGCTCGCCCGGCACGAGATCTTCCATGGTGGCCTCAAGATTTGTAAGCGGGTCTTTAATCACAATATTGGTGATGACCGTATCTCCCGTATTGGTTATGGTAAGGGTATAGGTGATCAGATCTCCTGCCGCGCTAAAGAGTTCCACATCCGCGGTTTTGTCCAGGGTTAACGATGCTGCTTGGATTTCTCCCTCACCTTCTACAGGCGTTTCACCTTCGCCTTCAAGTGGTATCTCGCCTTCGCCTTCTGCAGGCGCTTCACCTTCACCTTCAGCGGGTACTTCGCCTTCACCTTCAGCGGGTACTTCGCCTTCACCTTCAATGGGTATTTCGCCCTCACCTTCAACAGGTGTTTCACCTTCGCCTTCAAGCGGTATTTCGCCCTCGCCTTCAACGGGTATCTCGCCCTCACCTTCGACAGGTACTTCGCCCTCGCCTTCAAGCGGTGACTCGCCCTCACCTTCTACGGGTGCTTCACCTTCGCCTTCAAGCGGTGTCTCGCCTTCGCCTTCAACCGGCGTCTCGCCTTCGCCTTCAATGGGCGTTTCACCTTCACCTTCAACAGGTGTCTCGCCCTCACCTTCTACGGGTGCTTCACCTTCGCCTTCCGCGGGTATTTCGCCCTCGCCTTCTGCTGGTACTTCGCCCTCACCTTCGACAGGTACTTCACCCTCACCTTCTACGGGTGCTTCGCCTTCGCCTTCAACCGGCGTCTCGCCTTCGCCTTCCGCGGGTATTTCGCCCTCGCCTTCTGCTGGTACTTCGCCCTC